>OMEJ01000507.1_pt1 | contig 27580 bp, 26 predicted proteins | sample 1645361 | NCBI WGS metagenome assembly OMEJ01 (sample SAMEA103958156, study PRJEB25191) | human gut metagenome
GCCTGGAAATACTCAGCGGCCATCACTGCCGCGCCCTTCTCCGGGCGGGCGCAGACAGCCCATCCAATCTCAAAGTACAATTCCACCTCTGGCAGCTCGGTTTTCATGAGGGTGTCCAAGGCTTCATACATCGAGGTATAGTCAGCCAGCTTTCGCTTGTTCATCTTCTTGTCCTCTCCGGCGGATTGCCTTATCTGGAAAGCCACAAAGGAAAAGGCGGCGGAACCGCCGCCCTTTCCCTTATGGCCTTCTGCTTATAGGATCTGCACGATTTGCTCCCACAGGAGGATGTGCTTGGTATCAATGGCTCTGTTGTCATGGTAGTGGCCAAACAGCCAGTAGTGGTATTGGACCCGGTCTTTGACCTCCTGGAGGAAGTCCGTCAGGTGGTCCGCCACATTGTGCCGGGAGAACTGGAGGGCGATGTTGGTGGGGGCGCAGTGGGTGAGGATGTCAAGGCGCGGGCGTTTTCTGCGGAAAACGCATCGCTGCGCTCTAAAGCCGCGCCTTCCAGGGGGAACCAGTTCCCCCTGGATACGCGCCTGCGGCGCGATACCCCCTCCGCTCTCCGAGGGGAATAAGGTGTCCTCCGGACCTATTGCTAAGGAGAATTTATTTTTATGAAAACACCTACCACTTTGATCATTATGGACGGCTTTGGTCTCACCAGCCCCGACGCTGGCAACGCGGTGGCCAACGCCTCCACCCCCAATCTGGACCACATCTTCCGGGACTGCCCCGGCTGTAAGCTGTCTGCCTCCGGCCTGGACGTTGGTCTGCCTGAGGGCCAGATGGGCAACAGCGAGGTCGGCCACACCAACATGGGCGCTGGCCGGGTGGTCTTCCAGGACCTGCCCCGCATCACCCGGGATATTCAGACCGGGGACTTTTTTAAGAACAGCGCCTTCCTGGAGGCCATGGACAACTGCCGTGAGTGGGGTTCTTCCCTGCACCTGATGGGCCTTCTGTCTGACGGCGGTGTTCACAGCCACATCACTCACCTGTTCGCTCTGCTGAAGATGGCCAAGGAGCAGGGTCTGAAGAAGGTCTATGTTCACTGCTTCCTGGACGGCCGTGACGTGCCCCCCACCTCCGGCAAGAGCTACGTGGAGCAGCTCCAGGCCAAGATCCAGGAGCTGGGCATCGGTGAGATTGCCACTGTTATGGGCCGCTACTACGCCATGGACCGTGATAAGCGCTGGGACCGCCTGCAACGGGCCTACGACGCTATGGCCTGCGGCATCGGCCCCGTTGTTGAGGACGCTGCTCAGGCTGTTCAGGCCTCCTATGACGCCGGCGTGACTGACGAGTTCATGGAGCCTGTGGTTTGCTGCAAGGACGCCAAGGTCCACGACAACGACTCCATTATTTTCTTCAACTTCCGTCCTGACCGCGCCCGTGAGATCACCCGCTGCTTCGTGGACGAGGACTTCACCGACGTAGAGCGCAAGACCGGCTTCCTCTCTGTGGACTTTATCTGCACCACCGAGTATGACGCCACCATGCCCAACGTCACTGTGGCTTATCCCCGTCAGAAGCTGGAAAACATTTTTGGCGAGTATATCTCCAAGCAGGGTATGACCCAGCTGCGCATTGCCGAGACTGAGAAGTACGCCCATGTGACCTTCTTCTTCAACGGCGGCGTGGAGCAGGTGTTCCCCGGCGAGGATCGGGTGCTCATCCCCTCCCCCAAGGTTGCTACCTACGACCTGCAGCCTGAGATGTCCGCTTACGCGGTCACCGAGGAGGCCGTGCGCCGCATCGAGAGCGGCAACTATGACGTGATCATCCTCAACTTTGCCAACTGCGACATGGTGGGCCACACCGGCGTGTACGAGGCCGCTCTGAAGGCCGTGTCCACTGTGGACGAGTGCGTGGGCAAGGTTGTGGAGGCCACCTCCAAGATGGGCGGCGTGTCTCTCATCACCGCCGACCACGGCAATGCCGAGCACATGGTGGACGAGAAGGGTGATCCCTTCACCGCTCACACCACCAATCTGGTTCCCTTCTATATCGTGGGCGCCAGTGTGAAGCTGCGTGACGGCCGTCTGGCTGACATCGCTCCCACCATGCTGGACCTCATGGGCCTGGAAAAGCCCAAGGAGATGGACGGAGAGACCCTGATTCTCAACTGATAACTTAGTTCCCCTATAAGCGGGGACACGCCCCGCGTTTTAATAATCCATTTTCCCCTTGGCGGACAAGCTCCGCCGCATTTTGGAAAGGAGATTGATTCCCATGAAGCAGATGATCGAGATCGTTGACGTCCTGGGCCGTGAGATCCTGGACAGCCGCGGCAACCCCACCGTTGAGGTCGAGGTGTACCTGGAGGACGGCACCATGGGCCGTGCCGCCGTTCCCTCTGGCGCTTCCACCGGTATCTATGAGGCCTGCGAGCTGCGTGACGGCGACAAGAGCCGTTACATGGGCAAGGGCGTTGAGAACGCTGTGAAGAACGTGAACACCGAGATCGCTGAGTGCCTGATCGGCATGAACGTTCTGGACCAGGTCGCCATCGACAAGGCCATGATCGAGCTGGACGGCACCCCCAACAAGAGCCGTCTGGGCGCCAACGCCATTCTGGGCGCTTCCCTGGCTTGCGCCAAGGCTGCTGCCGAGTCCCTGGGCGTGGCTCTGTACAACTATATCGGCGGCGTTAACGCCAAGCAGCTGCCTGTTCCCATGATGAACATCCTCAACGGCGGCGCTCACGCCACCAACAACGTGGAGATCCAGGAGTTCATGATCATGCCTGTCTCCGCTCCTTCCTTCCGCGAGGCTCTGCGCCGCTGCGCTGAGGTCTTCCACACCCTGAAGACCGTGCTGAAGGAGAACGGCACTCCCGCCGCCGGTGTTGGCGACGAGGGCGGCTACGCTCCCAACCTGAAGAAGGACGAGGACGCTCTGAAGGTCATCGTTGAGGCCATCGAGAAGGCCGGCTACAAGCCCGGCGAGGACTTCAAGATCGCCATCGACGCTGCTTCCTCCGAGTGGTGGGACGACGAGCAGAAGTGCTACGTCCAGCCCAAGTCCGGCAAGAAGCTGACTCAGCAGCAGCTGGTCAACATGTGGAAGAAGTTCGCCGACAACTACCCCATCATCTCCCTGGAGGACGGCATGGCCGAGACCGACTGGGAAGGCTGGGCTATGCTGACCAAGGCCATCGGCGACCGCGTGCAGCTGGTTGGCGACGACCTGTTCGTGACCAACGTGGAGCGTCTGGCTACCGGCATTGAGAAGAAGGTTGGCAACGCCATCCTGATCAAGGTCAACCAGATCGGCACCCTGACCGAGACCCTGGACGCCATCCAGATGGCCAACCGCGCTGGCTACACCGCCATCGTCTCTCACCGTTCCGGCGAGACCGAGGACGCCACCATTGCTGACATCGCTGTGGCTCTGAACGCTGGCCAGATCAAGACCGGCGCTCCCAGCCGTACTGACCGTGTGGCCAAGTACAACCAGCTGCTCCGCATCGAGGAGGAGCTGGGCGAGATCGCTCAGTATCCCGGCATGAAGGCTTTCTTCAACCTGCGCTAATTAAATTTAATCTTTCAAGGCAAAGCCGCCCTTAGGGGCGGCTTTGCTTTTTCTTTTTAAAAAAATCCATTACAATGGAACCGAATCTCTTTCCCGTGCATCTATAAGACGTCCGGACAACAAGAGACGAGGTGAACCCCATGGAGAACAACCAGGACAACCGGCAGCGTTTCGCCGCCCTGATACGGGAACACAGCCATTCCATGTTCCGTGCTGCCCGTGCCATTCTGGACTGCGACGCCGACGCGGAGGATGCGGTAGGCGAGGCAGTTTTGCTGGCTTGGCAGGCCCTTCCCAAACTGAAAAATCAGGCCGCAGCCCGGCGCTGGCTGCTGAAGATCACCGTTAACTGTGCCTACGGCCAGCGGCGAAGCCAGCAGCGGGTGGTCTATATGGACGATCTGAGCCATGCCGCAGGGAGTGCGCCGCTCCCGGAGCCATCCGGCCTGTGGGATGCGGTTTTGCGCCTGCCGGAGGACCAGCGGCTGGCTGTGATGTTCTACTACTACGAGGACATGCCGGTGGCGGAGATCGCCAAAACTTTGGGTGTTGCCCAGGGAACGGTAAAATCCCGGCTGAGCCGAGGGCGGGAACGTCTGAGAGCGCTGCTGCGGGAGGAGGAAGCATATGGATTTTGATTGGAAGGACTTTGACGCTCAAATGAAAGGGCGTGCAGGGATAGAGGACTGCCCCATTCCCCAGGACTTTGAGGAGCGGCTGGAGAAGCGCCTGGAGGAGCTGCCTGCCCAGGCCAGGAGCAAAAAACGGCTGGGGCAGCGGATCATCGCCATCATGGCCGCCGTGCTGATCCTGACCGGCTCTGCGCTTGCCATCTCTCCCACGCTGCGGGAGCAGCTCAGCCGTGCTCTGGGTCTTTTCGAAGCCTATACCACGCCATTCGAAGGCGCTTCTGCCGTAGACCAGGGAGTAGAAATCCGCCTGCTGTCCGCTATGGCAGACGAGTACACCGTCCGCATCTACCTGGAAGTGCAGGATCATACCGGGACGCAGCCCATGGAAAATATCTGTGACATCTTAATCGATTTCCTCACTCCAAAGGAAGGCACCGAGATTCAAGGCATGACCTCCGGGACCAAACTCCTTGGATATGAGGAAGATACCCACACCGCATTGGTCGAATTGCATGCGGCAGGTGAGAATTACAGTCAGATGAGAGACTGGAATCTCTGTATTGACGGGATTGCTTTTTATTATGGTGGCAGACGGGAATCCATTTACGGGACTTGGGAGATTCCCTTCACACTCACCCCTCTGGAAACCAGAACAGTCTCCCTGGACGCAGGCGATCATTCCGATTTCCACACCCTGAAAATCAGCCCCATCGGCATCGTTCTGGAGGGCGGCCCAGATAGTTTTATCCAAACGGATAATATGAATGTCGTATTTGCAGATGGGCATACGGAAACCGCTGAAAAAAGCGTCGGCACAGGCGGCACCGGACACACTACCAGCACCTGGTACTTCTCAGAACCTGTATCTTCCGAAGAAATCGTCCGTTTGGAGCTGCCCTGTTGGACCATTACACTGAACGGCACAGACCAGGGAAGCGTGACACGTAAATAATTAAATTCGTTCTATTTCCACCAGGGCCGGTTCGCAAGCGAACCGGCCCTTCTCTTCCCCTTGCGGCTTTCCACAAGACAGGCTATAATGGGAAAAGAATCCTTTCTCCTACGCGAGAAAGCCCTGTGAGAACCTGCGCTTTTGGAAAAACGAGCAACAAGAAAGGGTGTATCTGTTTGGATCAGGCACTGTATGAGAATCATTTGACCATTCTGCGCTCGGAGCTGTCCATGGCCCTTGGGTGCACCGAACCGATTGCGATCGCCTACGCCGCCGCCAAGGCCCGCCAGCTGCTGGGAGAGATGCCCGAGCACTGCACCGTCCATTGCAGCGGCAATATTGTCAAAAACGTTATGGGCGTCACTGTCCCCAACTCCGGTGGACTGCGTGGCATTGACGTGGCCGCCACTCTAGGTATTGTGGGCGGCAACCCGGAACTGGAGCTGGCCGTGCTGGAGGGTATCACCGACGAGCACCGCGCCAAGGTGCGTGAGCTGCTGAAGGGCGACTTCTGCTCCTGCAAGCTGATTGAAAATGTGGCCACCCTGTACATCGTGGTGGAGCTCACCGCCGGGGAGCACTCCGCCCTGGTGGAGATCCAGAATACCCACAAAAACATCACCCGGATGCAAAAGGACGGGGTGGACTGCCCCGGTGTCACTGTCACCAAAGAGGAGAAAATCCAGCAGAGCGGCGACCGCAGCCTGCTGACGGTGAAAAACATTCTGGAGTTTGCCGACGAGGTGAAACTTTCTGAGGTGGAGCCCATCCTCACCCCCCAGATCGAGTGCAACATGGCTATCTGCCGGGAGGGTCTGGAGCACTCCTACGGCGCCGAGGTGGGCCGTGTCCTGCTGGAGGGCTACACCGATCCTCCCGTCCACATCCGCGCCCGCGCCTACGCCGCCGCCGGCTCTGACGCCCGGATGAACGGCTGCCCCATGCCGGTGGTCATCAACTCGGGCAGCGGCAACCAGGGCATCACGGTCAGTGTGCCGGTGATCATCTACGCCCAGGAGCACAGCGTCCCCCGGGAGAAGCTGCTGCGGGCGCTGGTAGCCGCCAACCTCATCTCCATCCACCAGAAGAGCTATATCGGCAGCCTGTCCGCCTACTGCGGCGTGGTCAGCGCGGCCTGCGGAGCCGCCTGCGGCATCTGCTACCTGCTGGACTACCCCTATGAGGTGCTGTGCGACACCATCACCAACACCATTGCCACCGTGGGCGGCATGGTGTGCGACGGAGCCAAGTCCTCCTGCGCCGCCAAAATCGCCACCGCCGTGGAGACCGCCCTGCTGGGCATGAAGATGGGCCTGCACAACCGCACCTTCCAGCCCGGCGAGGGTCTGGTCAACGAGGACGTGGAGGAGACCATCAGCAATATCGGCCGTATGGGCCGGGTAGGTATGAAATCCACCGACAATGAGATTTTGAATATCATGCTGGGTAACTGATAAATAAATGCCGGGCAGGTACTGTGTACCTGCCCGGCGTTTGTTCTGTGTAAAGAAAGTTTTTTTAACCGATCCCAAAACGGCCCTTCTGGGCCGCGGCGCTTATGCGCCGTACAAGTGTTTTCGCCTCAGGCGAAAACCTTGGCGCAGGCGGGATTTACTTCCGCCGAGCATGAAAATGAGCCTGTGGCTCCCAAAATAAAAGCACCTGCTTTCGCAGGTGCTTCTTTTGGGGTATATCGCAACCGTATAGATACCCAGGCTTCAGGTTTGCACCCAAAACCAAATCACAACCCAGCACAGCGGTTGTGATTTGGAGAGGAGGAGCAAGGAAGCGGGCGGATGACGTCTTTTTTGCCATAGGCATAAAAAGACGTCGGAGCAAAGCGGACTTTGCTCCGACGTGGTACGCCCGAAGGGACTCGAACCCCCAACATTCAGAACCGGAATCTGACGCTCTATCCATTGAACTACGGGCGCATCTCTTAAGTTGCTCCGTTATTATAGCAGATTCTCTTCTCCTTGTAAAGGGCTAATTTCCTTTCCCAGGCCGCTTACCCACTGGATTTCCTGGGGGGGAACCTCCAGACCGCAGGCCGCTCCCCGCCAATTTTCCCCCAGATAGACACGAAATCGGATCTCTCCCAAGGTGTAGATCTGCCCGGGATCATAGGACTCCCCCAGCGGGGGCACAGGCACCGCCTGACGGCTGGGCGGGTAGGGCAGACCGTAGCCTGTCTGCTTGCCTGCACTCTCCTTCAGCGCCCAGAGCTGGGCAAAGTCCTCTCCCCGGTCTCCCAGACTGGCCAGCCAGGCCCGCTCTTCCGGACGGCAGGTACGCTCCACCAGGGAAGGCCGCCAGGCGGCCCGCATCTCCTGGATATCCACCCCCACCTCCTCGTCAGCCAGGGCACACAGGGCCAGCTTCCCGCTGTGGCTCAGGTTAAAGTGACGCTGGGGATGGTCGGGAAACCAGGGCTTTCCCCGCTCCCCTGCCGCGATCTGCGGCAAAGGAGACAGTCCCCAGTACCGCTCCGCTCCCCAGGCCAGCAGCTCCCTGGCCTGCTCCCGCCGGGCCAGATCGTTGATCCCCAAAAGTATCATGTGGAGGTACTCCTTCTCTCTACTTCATTTGCTGCCCGCTCTCCTGGGAGAAATCGGTAAACAGAGCTCCCTGAGGCGGGCGGAAGGTAAAGCACACCATGGCCGTCACCAGCAGCGCCGCCAACAGAGCGGGCAAATGCCACCGCAGGCCCTGGAACGGTCCGGCCATGCGGGTAGGCAGACAGAAGCCCAGAGCCATCAGCACGCCGTACAGCACCAGATCTGCCGCCAGGCTGTTCCAGCCCAGCACCACATGGAGCAGGTATCCCACCGCCAACATGGCCAGGCTGATCCCCACTCCCGTCAGCAGCCAGGGGCGCAGGCCGGTGGGCCTCCCCCAGGTGAGCCACACCGCCGCCGCCAGATAGGGCCAGAATAAAATTTTGGTGTGCTCCCAAATACTCTCATTCACCGGTGAAAACAGGGCTGTGACCCCGTTGGGACACAGCCCGTAGACAAAGTGCAGCCCCGCTCCTGCCAACACTGCCAGCACAAATGCCAGGAGCAGCTGCTTTTTTTCATACACCATAAGGTCTCACCTCTCTCGGAGAAACCTTATGCCGCCGTTTCAATTTTTATGCGCTTATCCTACCAGTTCAAACAGACAGCCCCACAGCCGGTCCAGCCCCTCAAAGGGGGTATTCGGTCCCAGGCGGCACACCGCCAAGCTGTCTTCCACCTGGATTTGAATGTTCCAGCGCTCCCCCAGCTGCTGCTGAAGCCAAACACTGTCCTTCCCCGGCACCCGGAAACGGACCGTTCCGGTAGTTTGGTCCGCCTGGACCACCTCCGGTCCTCCCGGACCAAAGTCCTCCAGACGTGCCTTCAGATGTCGGGTCAGCCGGGCCACACGGGGCGCCTGGGCCGATGTGGGCACGATATTGCGTGTCAAATCCATGGCGTAACTCCTTACAATCTGGTCTCCAGGGGTACGCTGACCCCGTAGCCCTCCGCGGACAGGCGGCGCAGCAGGGTGGGCAGCACCCGAGCCGTCTCACTGCTGCCATCCAGCGTAAGGTACACCCGGGCATGGTTTCCGCTGATGCGGCTGAGCACCTTATTTGCATAGGTACTGGCGCTCACACCCTGATCCGGGACCGCCGAAGCCGTCTCGTTCCAACAGATCCAACCCTCTTGCTCCAGCTCCTCCCGCTGGTTCTCTGGCACCAGGACCACCGAGGCGCGGGTATAGGCCACCTCACTGAGGGTCTCGTTGGCCTGCTCCAACAGGCGGCGGGTACCGGCCGCCGTGCGGCCCTGTGCAATCAGCCCGATGCTGTGCCCGCTGCCCAGAATCCGGAAGATCAGATCGTCCTCCCGCTCCAGGCCCTCTGCGTCAAAGAAAAAAATCGCCCTTTGACTGTAGCTGTCCAGCGTATCCAGGATCTCACTCAGCCCCTGGGCTTCCTCACAGGAAAAGCCAAGATAGGCGGGGATCACACTGGTGTCATCCGGATCGTCCGGCACAGTGATCTCGGGCTGGGGATCCTCCGTATTGTTGGTGGGGGGCAGTACGCCGGGGGTGGGCTGGCTCTGGTTGGCCTGGTTGTAATCCCGGATCCGGCTGCGGATGGAGTTCTGGGCCGCGTCCACAAACCAAGCATCGCTGAGCACCACCGCCGAGCTTTTGATGCGCACGATATACCCCTCGTCAATATCAATGACCGAGTAGGACAGGCCAAAAAAGCTGCATACGGTAGCAACCGGCACATAGGGTCTTCCGTTGCGCAGAATGGCCCGGCCGGAGATAGTCTCTTCCGTGATGGGATTATAGCATGTCCCCCGGTTCAGATCGAAGATCATCATCTGCTGCAGGTTATACAGGGTAACGGTCCCGCCGTCCCGGCCGTAACTGCTGCTGATACCTAAATTGATGCCGGTATAGCTGCTGTCAAAGACGGTGTAGGGCACGTACAATACGCCCCCCGACCAGGTTGGCATAGTATCCGATGTGAGCTCCAGTACACTCTCATTGACTGCTGTCAGATAGATATTTCCCGCCGCCTGAGCGGTGTTCAGCAGCGCCACCAGCAGAGTCAGTACCAGGGCCAGCGCCGTCCGCTTTTTCCATTTCTTCACCGTCTTTGCCTCCTTTCCGGCACTTGCTAGCGAAATTATATCATAGTATAATCAGTTGGGCAAGACAGCCCCCCTTTAACCCATTTTTAAGAAAGGGTAAAGTACCCTTCAACCCGCGTGTGGTATCCTTATGGCACAAGCTGGGGAAAGGAGCTAACACCATGGAAATTACCCTGGAGCAGGTGGAACGCCTGCGTGAAAAAGCCGACGTGTCCTACGGCCAGGCCAAGCAGGCCCTGGAGTACAGCGGCGGCAATCTGTTGGACGCCCTGATCTATCTGGAGGAGCAGGGCGCCATTCCCCGTCCCCAGGGGGCCTACTACTCCACACGAAATGCAACGCCTCCGCCGCCTCCCTCCCAGGAGGAGCTTGCCCCTCTGGGGGAGAAAACGGACGGGACGGAAAAAGGAAAGAAAAAGAAATTTAAGGGCATGGGGGTGAAGGTAGTCAACGGCAAGACCCTGTTCGGAACCCTGCGCCGCTGGCTCATTGACAACGAGCTGGAGATCTGGCGGCGTGGCCAGCCGGTGACCTCTCTGCCTATTTTGATCCTGCTTCTGCTGATCCTGTTCGCCTTCTATTTTACCATCCCCGCATTGATCCTGGGCCTGTTTTTCGGCTTCCGGTATCAGATCTCCGGCCCGGATCTGGAGGATGAGACTATCAACGGCGTGATGGGCAGTGTGGCCGATACCGCCGCCGACTTGGGCCGCCAGGTGATGGAAGAGCTGAAAAATCAGCACGACAAGTATAACAACCGCAAAAAATAACTATTTGGAATCAAAATTTTCAACGTAAGGGAGCGAACTCAATGGCAGAGAAGATCCTTCTGGTGGAGGACGAGGAGAAGCTGGCCCGGATGGTGGAGATGGAACTGCGCTATGAGGGCTACGAGGTGACCAAGGCCTTTGACGGGCGCAGCGGGCTGGAGCAGGCTCTGAGCGGCAAGTACGATCTGGTGCTGCTGGACATTATGCTGCCCCAGCTTTCCGGGATGGAGGTGCTGCGCCGCCTGCGCCGGGAGAGCGATCTGCCCGTTATCATGCTCACCGCCCGGGACAGCGTCATCGACAAGGTGTCCGGTCTGGATTCCGGGGCGGACGACTATATCACCAAGCCCTTTGCCATCGAGGAGCTGCTGGCCCGGATCCGGGCCGCTCTGCGCAAACGGGCTGTCCACACCGGCAGCATCCTCACTGCCGGAGAGCTGGCTATGGATGTGGAACGCCACCAGGTAAGCGTCCGGGGACAGAGTGTGGAGCTGACCAAGAAAGAATTTGATCTTCTGCACCAGCTGCTGGAAAACAAGGGCCGGGTACTCACCCGGGAGGCCCTGCTGGACAGCGTATGGGGCTTTGACTTTGTGGGAGAGACCAACTCCGTGGATGTGTACATCCGCTTTCTCCGCAGCAAGATCGACGAGGCCTTCGGCATCAAGCTCATCCACACCGTGCGCGGCGTGGGCTATGTGATCCGAGAGTCCTGACGCCACACAGAAAGGAAGTTATTGCAATGGTAATCGTCTACCAGTCTCACACCGGCTTTACCAAAGAGTACGCCCAGATGCTGGGCAAAGCAGAAAAGATGAAGACCTACACCTTGGCCGAGGCGGAGCGCCAGCTCCTGTCCGACGCCCAGGTGTTTTATATGGGACCTCTCACCGCCGGACACATCGGCGGTCTGGACCGGTCTATGAAGCGCTGGAAGATCCAGGGCGTATGCGGCGTGGGCATGTCCCAGCCCGGCGAGGGCACCATGGCCTCTCTGCGCCGGTCCAACTATGTGGGGGACGCGCCCCTGTTCTACCTTCAGGGCGGCTGGGCTCCCAAACAGGTGGGGTGGCTCAAGCGGCGGATGGTAAACATGGTCACCCGCTCCACCCGCCAGTCCCTGGAGGCCAAAGGTTCCGCCCGCACCCCCCAGGAGCAGGCCATGCTGGACATGCTCCTGCACGGCGGCAGCTTTGTGGCCTTTGAGAACCTGGAGTCCATCCGCGCCTGGCTCAAAACCCAAGCGTAATCATCCCTTTTGAGAAAGGAGGGCCGTCATGGCAAAAAAACGGCAGCGCTTTCACTCTCCGCCCCCCACGGCCCCCATTTCCACTGCCCGGGACACCTCTCTGGCCTTTCGGCTGAATCTGGGATTTTTCTTCCGCCAGCTGTGCATCTTTGTGGTGCTGGACCTGCTGCTGGCCGGTATGGCTCTGTGCGGGCTGATCCTCTACGGAGAAAACCGCTGTGCCGATGTGGCCGCCCTGGTAGAGGAGCGGGGCGTCCCCACCCAGGATGCCCTGGCCTGGATGGAGGCCAGCGACTACACCATCACTCTTTTGGACGGGGAGCCCACAGGCTACCCGGTGCCCGTTTTCGCCTGGCTCCCCATCCGTGAGGAGACCGCCGACGGTCTGCGGCTTTGGGACTTAAGCCGCTATTACCAGATCCAGATGCCCAGCGAGACCACCCCCTACGCCATCACGGTCAACCTGACCGGCATCTTCCAGACCTTGTACTGGGCAGGAGTTGTGGTGCTGGTGTTTCAGGGCATCTTCCTGCTCACCAGCCTGTTTGGCAACAACCGCTCCATCCGCAAGGTGCTGCGCCCCCTTCAGGAGCTGGCCGCCACCGCCTCCCGCCTCAGCTCCATGACCCACATGTCCCGCCAGGAGCTGGAGGCCCTGGCCGGGGAGCTGGAGAAGATCAATGCCAAGCACCTGGACAGCCGCATCGACCTGCCCGCCACTCAAAAGGAGCTGCGATCTCTGGCTCAGTCCATCAACGCCATGCTGGAGCGCATCAACCGGGCTTACAGCGCCCAGGCCCGGTTTGTCTCTGACGCCAGCCACGAGCTGCGCACCCCCATCGCCGTCATCCAGGGCTACGCCGCCCTGCTGGACCGCTGGGGCAAGGACGACCCGGAGGCCCTGCAGGAGTCCATCAGCGCCATCCGCTCCGAGGCCAAGTCCATGGAGGAGCTGGTGGAGCAACTGCTCTTCCTGGCCCGGGGAGATAACGATACCCAGCCGGTGAAACCCAGTCTGTTTGACCTGTCCGCTCTGGCCGGGGAGGTACTGCGGGAGGAAGAGATGATCTGTCCCGACCGGGTGTTCCTGCCCCGCTGGGGAGAAGAGCCGGTCCCGGTACGGGCCGACCAGGGACTGATCAAACAGGTCATGCGCATTTTAATGGACAACGCCATCAAATACAGTCCCCCGGGCAGCCGGATCTATCTGCGTCTCTCCACCCAGGAGCGCTACGCCCGTCTCACCGTACAGGATGAGGGAGACGGCATTCCTCCCGAGAGCATCCCCCACATCTTTGAGCGCTTTTACCGGACCGACCAGTCCCGGGACCGGAAAACCGGGGGCACCGGACTGGGTCTGTCCATTGCCCGCTGGATCGTGGAGCGCCACGAGGGATGGTTTGAAGTGGTCTCCCGCCCCGGTGTGGGCACCCGCATCTCCTTTCTACTGCCTCTGGCACCGCCGGAACAGGAGGCAGGATAATGTGGTATGTCTATCTGCTGCGCTGCGCCGACGACACCCTGTACGCCGGCTGCACCAACGATCCCCCGCGCCGCCTTCAGCAGCATAACGCCGGGCAGGGCGCCAAGTATACCCGCTCCCGCCGTCCGGTCTCCCTGGTCTATCTGGAGCAGGCCGGGGATCGCGGCCAGGCCCTGCGCCGGGAGGCCGCCTTAAAGCGCCTCACCCGCAAGGAGAAACTGGCCCTGATCGCCGCCGCGCTCCCTCTTCCCGACTCACTTATACCCACTGAAAAAAAGACGCCTTAGGGCGTCTTTTTTTGCTTTCGTTTTTCAAACCGAGGCATGCGTTTTTTTCAAATGCTATTTTTTTGCAGAATGCCCTTCCTCTCTTGCTTTTTCCCTGTATCACTACTATAATGTATGCTGATTTCTTATCACATTCTCCGCACCCACTTCTTACACCAACGACCGGAAAAGGAGATGCTTATCCGATGAAGCGCGCTGCCATTCCCCTGATCCTGCTGGTGTCTGGATTTGTTCTGGGGCTGCTGTGTTCCGTATCGCTGCGGCACCCTGCCGCCGCCACGCCCGCTGCCGTGATTCAAAAGGAAGAGACTCCCTCGGAATCTGCGGTAAACACGACCAGCCTGCTTCACACTGCCGCCGCGGTCACCAACGCCTTGCATGACCAGGACTATGAGACTCTGTCCACCTATGTGCATCCCACCCGCGGGGTGACCTTTACCCCCTACTCCACGGTAGACCTTCAGCGCGACCAGAACTTTACCGCCGATCAGATCAAGAATCTGTCGTCGGATACCAGCACCTACACCTGGGGCTATGAGGACGGCCGGGGCGAGTCCATCCAAATGACCATGTCGGAGTATTTTGCCCGCTTTGTCTTTGATGCGGACTATACACAGGCCCCTAAGGTGGGTGTGGACCAGATCATCACCAGCGGCAACGCCCTGGAAAACCTGACCGAGGCCTACCCAGACTGCCACTTTGTTGATTTCTGCTATCCCAGCCGGGACCCTGCCAACGAGGGACTGGATTGGTGTTCCCTCAAGCTGGTGTTCCTGGGAGAGAAGACCTCCTGGTATTTGGTGGGTGTGGTCCACGGAGAGTGGACCATCTGATGCACCCAAGATCATCCTTCAGCCGAAGACGGCTTTCATATTAGAAAGAGAGGCTTGCCGATACTGTGAAAATCATCATTATAGGCACCGGAAAAGTCGGTTTTTCTCTGGCGGAGCAGCTTTTGAACGAAAAGCATGACATTACCATCGTGGACACCCAGGACAGCGCCCTGCGCCGCGCCACCGACGCGCTGGACATTATGAGCGTCAAGGGCAACGGCGTATCCACCGACACCCTGCGGGAAGCGGGAGCGGAGGACGCCGACCTGCTGGTGGCTGCCACCAACTCCGACGAGGTGAACATGGTCTGCTGTCTCACCGCCAAGCACCTGGGAGCCAAGTACACCATCGCCCGCATCCGCAACCCGGAGTATAACCTGGGTCTGCATGAGCTGAAAAAGAACATGGGCATTGATATGGTCATCAACCCGGAAAACGCCACGGCGGTGGAAATTTCCCGCCTGCTGCGCTTCCCCTCGGCGGCCAACATTGAGACCTTCTGCCGCGGCCGGGTGGAGCTGATGGGCTTTCGCCTGCAGGAGGGGGACTTCCTGGTCAACCAGCCCCTCCACGCTCTGTCTGCCCAGGTCAAGCAGCTCTCCCTGCTGGTGTGTGCCGTAGACCGGGACGGCGAGGTCACCATCCCCAACGGCTCCTTTGTGCCCCAAGTGGGGGACAAGCTCTACCTCATCGGCCGCCCCACCAGCCTGGACCAGTTCTTCCGCCTGCTGGGCCGGTACAGCCCCAAGGTAAAGACGGTATTTATCGTGGGCGGCGGCAAGATCTCGGTGTACCTCACCGCCATCCTGGAAAAGATGAAGATGCGGGTCAAGATCGTGGAACTGAGCGAAAAGCGCTGCCGTCTGGTCAGCGAGATGATGCCCCGCACCACCGTCATCTGCGGCGACGGCACCGATCAGGAGCTGCTGGAGTCTGAGCGCATGTCTGCCGCCGACGCCTTTGTAGCCCTCACCGACCGGGATGAGGACAACCTGATCATCTCCCTGTACGCCATGCAGCAGGGCATGCACAAGGTGGTCACCAAGTGTAACCGCCAGAACTACACCGGCATTGCCCGGGCCGTGGGTCTGGACAGCGTCATCTCCCCCAAGCTTATCACCGCCGCCCAGATCCTTCAGCTGGTACGCGGCATGCAGAACTCCCAGGGCAGCGTGATGAACACCCTCTACCGCATTGCCGACGGTAAGACTGAGGCCATGGAGTTTACCGTTGGCCCCTCCACCCGTCATCTCAATGTGCCCCTGCGGGATCTGCACCTGCACAAGGGCATCCTCATCGCCGTCATCATGCGGGACGGCGAGATCATCATCCCCGAAGGTTCCTCCTGCATCCAAGAGGGTGATTCGGTCATTATCATCTCCCGTGACCGGCCCATTCTGGATCTCAATGACATCTATGCCGAGGAGGACGCAAGCTTTCTCCTGACTGGAGGCAAGGATGAACATTAAGCTGGTTTTTAAGCTGCTGGGCCGGATTTTGTCCATGGAGGCCGCCGTGCTGGTGCTGCCCATGGCGGTAGCTCTGCTCTACCACGAAAGCCCCATGCCCTTTGTCTGGAGCATTCTGGTCATTTTGTGCATCAGCCTTCCCCTGTCCTTCCTGCCCGCAGAGCGGCACTTCCACGTGCGGGAGGGCTTTGTGTCGGTGGGACTGCTGTGGCTGCTCACCGGCGTGGTTGGCGGACTTCCCTTCTATTTTTCCGGCTATTTCAACTCCTTTATCGACTGCGTGTTTGAGGCCTCTTCCGGCTTCACCACCACCGGAGCTACCATTCTCACCAACATTGAGGCCCTGCCCTACGGCATCCTCTTCTGGCGCGCCTTCACCCACTGGCTGGGCGGCATGGGCGTGCTGGTGCTGGTCACCGCCATCGTCCCCTCCCTGGGGGTGCGGCCCCACTACCTCACCCAGGCAGAGACCCCCGGTCCGGTCTTTTCCAAACTGGTGCCCAAGCAGTCCCAGACCTCCAAGATCCTCTATCAGATGTATTTCGCCCTCACGCTGGCAGAGGTCATTTTGCTGAAGATCTGCGGTCTGCCTCTGTATGACGCCCTCATTCACTCCTTTTCCACCGCCGGCACCGGCGGCTTCTCCAACCGCAATCTCAGTGTGGGCGCCTATGGCAATCCCACCGCCGAAATCATCATCGCCATTTTCGCTCTGCTCTTCTCCCTGAACTTCGGCCTGTACTTCCTTCTGCTCCAGCGCCGGTTCAAGGAGGCGCTCAAGAGCGATGAGGCCCGGTTCTTCCTGCTGCTGGTGGCGGGCTCTACCGCGCTGATCACCATCAATATCATGCCCATCTATGAGAACGTGTGGGACAGCCTGCGCTACGCCTTCTTCCAGGTGGCGTCCATCATCTCCACCACTGGCTTTGCCACGGCGGACTTTGTGCTCTGGCCCCACTTCTCCCAGATGATTCTGGTGATCCTCATGTTCTGCGGTGCCTGTGCCGGCTCCACCGGCGGCGGCATCAAGTGCTCCCGGGTAGTCATGTTGCTGCGCTCCATCCGCCGGGAACTGCACCGCATTGCCCATCCCCGCTCGGTGGAAGTGGTGCGTCTGGACGGAAAGCCGGTGGATGAGAGCACTCTGCACTCCGTGCTGGTGTTTATCGGCTTTTACATTCTGATCATCCTCACTGCCGCTTTGGTGGTCTCTCTGGATAACGTCCCCTTTGACGTCTCCTTCTCTGCCGCCCTCACCTGCGTAAGCAACGTAGGTCCCGGTTTGGCAACCATTGGCCCCTCCGGCAATTTTGCCGCCTTCTCCCCGCTGAGCAAGGTGGTCCTCTCCCTGTGCATGATCATCGGCCGGTTGGAGATCTTCCCCATCCTGGTTCTGTTCAGCCGCCACACCTGGCGCCGCAATTAGCATTTCGCCTGTTTCTGCCCGCAGTGTTCTGCTGCGGGCATTTTTTATACCTCGAGACTGCGTTTTGCACAATCCGCCCTTGCATTCTATCCTTTGTATGGTAAAATGATGATAAGAGGCCTGTAATTTTCTATATTTTTTGGTTGTTTCCAACAAGCGCAGGCTTCTATATCCAAAGAAAGGGCGTGTTTTCATGGAGAACCTGTACTGGCTGGGCTTTGCGGGCGCACTGGCTGCCCTCCTGTTTGCTCTGCAGCAAAAGGGGCGGGTCATGTCCTATTCGGAAGGGACCCCCGCTATGCAAAAAATTGCCGGGGCTATCCGCTCCGGCGCCAATGCCTACCTCAAGCACCAGTACGCCACGGTGGCCAAGGTCTTTGCCGTGGTCTTTGTTCTGCTTCTGGTCATGGCCTTCGGCACGGGCGGACAGATGCTCTCCCGATTCACTCCCTTTGCCTTTCTGACCGGCGGCATCTGGTCCATGCTGGCCGGTCTGGTGGGCATGAAAATTGCCACCAACGCCAACGCACGCACCGCCCAGGCCGCCAGTGAGAGCCTGAACCGCGGCCTGCGGGTGGCTTTCTCCTCGGGCTGTGTCATGGGCTTTACCGTGGTAGGCCTTGGACTGATGGACATCTCCCTGTGGTTTGTCATCCTGCGCCTGGGGGCCGGGATCGACGACCCGGTGACGCTGGGCAATATCATGGTGATGAACGGCATGGGCGCCTCCTTTATGGCTCTGTTCGCCCGGGTGGGCGGAGGCATCTACACCAAAGCCGCCGACGTAGGCGCTGACCTGGTGGGCAAGGTGGAGGCAGGTATCCCGGAGGACGATCCCCGCAACCCCGCCACCATTGCGGACAACGTGGGCGACAACGTAGGTGACGTGGCCGGCATGGGCGCTGACCTGTACGAGTCCTATGTGGGCTCCATCCTGGCCACCTTCGCTCTGGGGGCCAGCGCGGGCTATGGCTGGAATGGGCTGATTTTGCCCATCCTGCTGGCGGTGTGCGGCATTTTGTGCTCCATCGTGGGCAGCTTCTTCGTAAAAACCGAAGAGAACGCCTCCCAGAAATCCCTGTTGCGCTCCCTGCGCACCGGCACCTATCTGGCCGCTGCTCTTTCCGCCATCGCCGCCGCTCCCCTCACCTACTTCCTGCTGGGCCACTGGGGCGTCTACGTGGCCATTCTGTCCGGGCTGGCCGGGGGCTGCGCCATCGGCTACTTCACCGAATATTACACCTCCGACACCTACAAGCCCACCCAGCGGCTGGCTGCCGCCTCCGAGACCGGCGCGGCCACCGTGATTATCGGCGGCATCTCTCTGGGAATGTTGTCTACCATCGCCTCCATCCTGGTGGTGGCCATCGCCATTCTGGTCAGCTTCTACGCCGCCGGGGGAGCCTCCTCCTTTAACCAGGGGCTCTACGGCATCGGCATTGCCGCCGTTGGCATGCTGTCCACCCTGGGTATCACCCTGGCCACCGATGCCTACGGCCCCGTAGCCGACAACGCGGGCGGCATTGCGGAGATGTCCGGCCTGCCCGAGTCCGTCCGGGAGCGTACCGATGCTCTGGACTCTCTGGGCAACACCACCGCCGCCACCGGCAAGGGCTTTGCCATCGGCTCGGCCTCCCTCACCGCTCTGGCCCTGCTGGTGTCCTATGTGAACATCGTGCAGACCAAGACCCCGGAGGTACTGGACCTCACCCTCACCAATTCCCTGATGCTGGTGGGCCTCTTCATCGGAGCCATGCTCACCTTCGTCTTCTCCGCCCTCACCATGAATGCAGTACAGACTGCCGCCCAGTCCATTGTGGTGGAGGTACGCCGCCAGTTTAAGGAAATCGCGGGCATCATGGAACATGAGACCGACCCGGATTATGCCTCCTGCGTGGCTCTATGCACCAAGGGCGCGCTGAGGGAGATGGTAGTCCCTGCCCTGCTGGCCATCGTGGTGCCCATCCTTACCGGCCTCATCCTGGGCCCCATCGGTGTGGTGGGCCTGCTGGGCGGCGTGTCAGTGACCGGCTTTGCCATGGCGGTATTCATGTCCAACGCGGGCGGTGCCTGGGACAACGCCAAGAAGTACATCGAGGCGGGCCACCACGGGGGCAAGGGCTCCGACTGCCACAAGGCCGCCGTGGTGGGCGACACGGTGGGCGACCCCTTTAAGGACACCTCCGGTCCCTCCCTGAACATCCTCATCAAGCTGGTGTCCACGGTATCCATCGTGTTCTCCGGCCTGGTGGTAGCCTTTCACATTTTGTAATGTTTCTCCCTGATATCACAAAGAGGACCCGGCTCAGGCCGGGTCCTCTTCTGTTTCCTCGCTGATCCATTGAATGGAGGCCTGGGCTGTCTGGAAACTTCCCGATCTCCAGATTCCCATCTTTTCATACTCCTCCGCGGTCATCAATGGGTAGTTCCAAAATCCAACCTGGTGAGTATAATTCATCCAGGACTTCAAAATCTTGCTGTCCTCCCCGGTACTCATGGGATAGGTGAGATAGCCCCGGCAGTTCTCCCCACCCAGCGGGATAGAAAACAGCGCCATGAACAAGTGCTTTTCTGTCGGGCTCCAGAAGATAGAATTTGTAGTGAACACTTCCTCCTCCAGGCGGTAGTAGTCCCCCAGATAGGTCGTTCCATCCTTGTCATAGAGCAGCCGCCCGGTGACGGTTCCCTCCATGTGAAGACTCTCTACGCCTGTGTGTGCCGCAGACTTGAGAGCAATGCACTCGGTGGTGCTGTACTTGGGCTGGACCTGCCACTGGAAGTGGTGGATGATCTTCCACTGCCTGCCCGGAAGCTCCACCGCCAGGTTGGTCACCTTCAGCTCTTTTACTACATATTCGCTGTAATAGACCCCCGTGGAGGTGTACATCATCTTCCCATTGTTAAAGGGCGCTTCAGTTACCTCCGCCTCCACTCTCAGGGCCCCCTCCAGGCTGGACAAGTCCTCCGCTGACAGGTCGTCGGCCACCTGCTCCGGCATCCCCAGCTCCACCAGGTTGGAGCGGATCTCCTCCAGACCCGCCTGCTCTCCCTCCGGCCGGGGCGTCCACTCCATAGGGTAGCGGCCAAAGAGGAGGGTGGCCGTGGGGATGCAGATCAGCAGGGCCGCAAACCAGATGACCAGGATACGTCCGTCGGATACCCGCACCGGGGCGGGCTGTACCTGATAGCCTGCCTCGTCCAGCAGATGGGCAAACTTGCTCAAACTGCGCAGAATCAGGATATAGACTACCAGGAGAGCCCCTACAATAATCAGCCCCTGGACATTCAGCAGGGCAAATGCAGCCAGCACCAGATAGAACCAGATGAGCGCTCCGGCGGCTCTCGCCTCGGCCGGCTGTCCCGCCCGGCGGCGTACTTCTATGATGCCCTGCCACAGGCAGATATACTGGATCAGCGGAAGCATCAGTCCAGAATAGGACAGCCAGCTAAGGTGTTGTTCTGAAACCCAGATGGTGGCATTGAGTATCAAACCAGCAAACTGAAATGCCGCCTGGATCAAACTGATGACCCAGCAGGCAGTAAAGCACCGATTCTCCCGCCGCAGCGCCCGAAAGCCCAGCCACAGCAGTACCGTACCCACAGCCACCATCAGATACTTTACGATCCAAACATTTAAGGTACACGTGGTCAGTCCGATGCCCCAGACAATGCGGTATATTGCCCGCTTCCAGGGCGTGATCGCCTCATCCACCACCGGGGGAGGGGGTAGCTCCCCCGCCTCCTGGGTCAGCAAAACGTCCAGCTTGTCCTCCTCACGCATCAAACTCACCTCCCAGCGCCTTCTGCAGCTTTTTGCGCAGGCGGTACAGCTTGCCTTCCACCGCCCGCTCGCTGGTACCCAGCTCCGCGGCGATCTGCCGGGTGGACTGCAAGTAGTAATATTTTCGGTAAAATAATACCTGCTCCTGGTGGGACAAATTGCGGATGGCCTGCTGAAGCCGCTCCCGCTCCTCCGCCTTGAGCACCTGCTCCTCCGGGCCGTCTCCAGGGTGGGGCAGCTTCTCGTCCCACTCCGCTCGCCCCGCCTCCCGGCGGCGCTGGGCTCTTTTTCGGTTGAGGGCCGCGTTCCGGGCCAGGGTGGTAAGCCAGGTGGTAAAGCTGCCCCGTTTCGCGTCAAACTGCTCCCGGGCCTGCCACACCTGGTGGAGCACATCGGCCAGGCACTCCTCCCGTTCCTGCTTGTCTTCCAGAATTGCAAAAATCACATAGTTCAAAAGCGGCGTATAGGCCGCCGACACCGCATCCAGGGCATCCGGCTCTCCGTCTACCAGACGGCGTACCGCCTCCTCTCCCTTCATGGCCCTCACCTCCTCCTGTGCGCCTCTATTCTATTATACACGGCCCGCCCGGTTACCCCACGGCGTTTTTCCAAAATATTCGTTTCTCTCCTCCATTTTCTTGGTTCTTTTTCCTCTTGTTATTTTCCTACTAATTTAGTAGGATAATAGTACCGAATGGCACTCCGAAAAACGGGCAAAACTACTGCCAACTGGAAAGGAGCGTTTATACTATGATCAATGTTCGAAAGGCCGCGGTGATCGGCTGCGGTTTTGTGGGAGCCTCTATCGCTTTCAGCCTGATGCAGAAGGGCATTTTCTCCGAGCTGGTGCTTATTGACGCCAACCGGGAGAAGGCAGAAGGCGAGGCCATGGACCTGAGCCACGGTCTGCCCTACACCGCCTCCATGCGCATCTACGCCGGGGACTACGACGACGTGGCCGACTGCGCCATGGTCATCGTCACCGCCGGAGCCAACCAGAAGCCCGGCGAGACCCGCCTGGACCTGATCGGCAAGAACGTGGCTATTTTGAAGAGCATCATTCCCCAGCTCACCAGCCGGAATTTCAAGGGCATCCTGATGATCGTGTCCAATCCGGTGGATGTGCTCACCTACGCCGCCTGGCGGCTGTCCGGCCTGCCTGCCCACCGGGTGATCGGCTCGGGCACCGTGCTGGACACTGCCCGCCTCAAGTACCTGCTCAGCCAGGAGCTGGGGGTAGACAGCCGCAACGTCCACGCCGCTATCATCGGCGAGCACGGAGACAGCGAGCTGGCGGTGTGGAGCAGCGCCAACATTTCCACCGTGGACTTGGCCCAGTTCTGCACCCTGCGTGGCATCCAGGACCAGGCTGCCCTGCGGGACAAGATCTACCACGAGGTGCGGGACAGCGCCTATGAGATCATCCAGCGCAAGGGTGCCACCTACTACGGCATCGCTATGGCGGTCTCCCGCATCGCCGAGTGCGTCATGAAGGACGAGCACGCCATGCTCCCTGTGTCGGTGCTTCTGGAGGGCCAGTACGGCCTGGACGGCCTGTGCCTGAGCGTCCCCTCCATCGTGGGAGAGAACGGCGTGGAAACCGTGCTGGAGATTCCTCTGGACGAGAAGGAGCACCAGGCCCTTCTGTCCTCCGCCCAGCAGCTCAAAGAGGTCATCGCCACCCTGGACCTGCCCTAATTTTCATGAAAAAGCCGGAGAGCGACGTGCTCTCCGGCTTTTTTGATTATAGATTCTGGATGTCCGCCACCAGCGCGTCCACATCCTCCTCCCGGGTGGCCCAGCTGGTGCAGAAGCGCACCGCCGCCCGGTCCTCGTCCATCGCCTGCCAGAAGGAGAAGGCGTACTTCTCCCCCAGCTTATCCCGCTGGACCTGGGTCAGGATGGGGAACTGCTGGTTGGTGGGGGATTTATGGAGCATGGAGATGCCCTTTGCCTCAAACGCTGCCGCCAGCTTCTGGGCCAGAGCCACGGTGCGGCGGCCCAGCTGTTCATAGAGGCCGTCCTGGAACAGGACCTCAAACTGGATTCCCAGCAGCCGGCCCTTGGCCAGCATACCGCCCATGCGCTTGATCATATAGCGGAAATCCTTCTGAATGGCCGGGTCGGGGATGACCACCGCTTCTCCGAACAAGGCGCCCACCTTGGTGCCGCCGATATAAAACACATTGGCCAGACGGGCCAGGTCGGCCAGGGTCACGTCGTTCTCCGCTGCACCCAGGCCGTAGCCGCACCGGGCTCCGTCGATGTACAGGGGCAGGCGGTACTCATCGCAGGCCTTTCGAATCTCCTCCAGTTCAGAGAGGGTATAGAGGGTACCCTCTTCGGTAGGCTGGGAGAGATAGACCAGACCGGGCTGGACGATATGTTCATGGGTGGCGTCCTCCCAGTGGTCCCGACAGGCGCGGCGGATTTCCTGAGCGGTGATTTTCCCCTCCTTGGCAGGCAGAGGCAGCACCTTGTGGCCGCTGGCCTCAATGGCTCCTGTCTCGTGGACATTGATATGTCCCGTCTGGGCGCACAGGGCGCCCTGGTAGGGCCGCAGGATGGCGGCGATCACAGTGGCGTTGGCCTGGGTACCGCCCACCAAAAATTCCACCGCCGCATCCGGGGCCTGGCAGGCCTGGCGGATAAGTTCCCGGGCGTGATCGCAGTGGGGGTCCAGGCCGTAGCCCGCCGTCTGCTCCAGATTGGTCTGGGTCAGGGCCTCCAGAATTTTGGGGTGGGCCCCCTCCCCGTAGTCACATTCAAAGCGTATCATGTTCTTGCTCCCTTCCCGCCCTTTGGAAAGGGCGCTTGTTTTTTCTTATCATACCGCGCCCGCCACAACGGCGCAAGAATCCGCCCCTCACTTTTTGTAATTTTGCATATTTTCTTTGTTTCCTCTTCCTTTTTTGTGGACAATCTGCTACAATAAGGTCAGCAAATTGGATGACAAAAGACACGGGTCCGGACTCTCTGCCCTTCTGTGCAGAGGCCCGGCCTTTCTGCGCCTGAGGCAGAGATACCATCAGAGGAGGAATTACCATGGACGAACTTCTGGAGCAGCTGATCGAGGAGAATCGCCATTATACCAAGGAAGGGCGCTTGGCCAATTACATCCCTGAGCTTGCCAAGGCCAACCAGGATGATCTGGGCATCTACGTGGTCTCCAGCGACGGCAAGACCAGCTTCGCCGGGGACTTTCAGAAGCGGTTTACCATCCAGAGCATTGTAAAGCCGCTCTTTTTACTCCTGGCTCTGATGGACAACGGGGAGGAGATGGTCCGCGCCCACGTGGGTGTGGAGGCCACGGGAAAGCCTTTTGACGCCATCAACTACACCGACCAGGCCCTGCTCAGCGAACATCTTAACCCCATGGTCAATATGGGCGCCATTCTGCTGTGCACCCTTATCAAGGGTGAGACCTATGAAACGCGCTTTCAGCGTCTGCTGGAGCTGACCCGGAAGGTAGCGGGCAACCCGGACATCGACATCAGCCAGGCCGTCTATGAGTCCGAGAAGCGCACCGGCAGCCGAAACCGTGCCCTGGCCTTTCTGCTCAAGAGCCATGGCCTTATCCAGGATGACGTGGAGGAGGTGCTGGACTGCTACTTCAAGGCCTGCTCCATCCTGGTAAACTGCAAGGACCTGGCCAACATTGCCTTCGTCTTTGCCAACCGGGGCCGCCGCCCGGTGTCGGAGGAGCGTGTGTTCTCCAGCCGCTACGCCCACTATGTCAACGCCATTCTCATGACCTGCGGCATGTACAACGGAGCGGGCGACTTTGCCATCAAGGTGGGACTGCCCGCCAAGAGCGGCGTAGGCGGCGGCATTATGGCCGTCTCCCCCACCCGTATGGGCATCGGCATCTACTCCCCCGGTCTGGATGACAAGGGCAACAGCCTGGCTGGAATCCACGTGCTGGAGGACCTGAGCCGCAAACTCTACCTCAGCGTATTTTAACAGCAAAAAATTGCCGCCTATATAGGCGGCAATTTTTTATGCTTCTTTATTCCAGGGCCTGCTCCAGGGCGTGGATGACAATTTTCATGGCCTTGATGCGGGCGTAGCGCTTGTCCACCGACTCCAAGATATGCCAGGGGGCATTCTCCGTGTTGGTGCGGGCGAGCATCTCGTTCACCGCCACCTGATAGGCATCCCATTTCTCCCGGTTGCGCCAGTCCTCATCGGTGATTTTCCAGCGCTTCTCCGGGGTGTTCTCCCGGGCCTGGAAGCGCTGGAGCTGGGTATCCTTATCGATCTGCACCCAGAACTTCAGCACCACCGCGCCTGCGTCGGTGAGCTCCCGCTCAAACTCGTTGATCTCATCATAGGCCCGCTGCCAGTCCTCAATCGTACAAAAACCCTCCAGACGCTCCACCATCACCCGGCCGTACCAGCTGCGGTCAAAAATGGCGATGTGTCCCGTCTTGGGCAGCTTGCGCCAGAAGCGCCAGAGATAATGGCGGTGCTTTTCATCCGGGGTGGGGCTGGCGATGGGCACCACCTCATAGCCCCGGGGGTCCAGGGCGGAGGCCAAGCGCTTGATGTTGCCCCCCTTGCCGGCGGCGTCCCACCCCTCGTAGGCGATGACTACGGGAATTTTCTTGCGGTAGAGCTGGTTATGCAGGTCCTCCAGCTTCTCCCGGCATGCCTCCAGCTCCCGCTGGTACTTCTCCTTATCCAGCGGCTTGTCCAGCTTCACCTTCTCCAGAGGCTGGATGTCCACCAGAGGCCAGCGGTGCACCGGCGGCTCCGCTGTGGGCGGACAGCGCAGGGCACTCGTAATTTGTTGGTAGAGCCAGTCGGCTGCCGCCAGCTGGGCACAGGGACCGGAGGTGGCGTCGATCACCTTCCAGGGAGCCCAGTCGGTGTGGGTGGCCTGCATGAAGTCGTCAAAGGCCTCCTGGGTGCGGCGGTAGTTCTTGTTCTGCCGCCAGTCGTTCTCCCCCGCCCGCCAGGCGGTGTCCTTATGCTTTTCCAGCTTCTCCAGGCGCTTGCGCTGGGTGTCCTGCTCGATGTGCAGAAACAGCTTCACCAGCAGGTAACCCCCTGCCGCCAGCTGCCGCTCAAAGAGGTTCACACTCTCCAGCCGCCGCTGGTACTCCCCGTCGGACAGGTCGCCCCGCAGCCGCTCCCGCACCGTCTCGTCCATCCACCCGGAATCCAAGAATAAAATTTTCCCCTGCTCCGGGATGGCCTCAAAGTGGCGCTTGAGGAAGGGCCAGCGCCGCTCCTCCTGGGTGGGCATGGTCACGCTGCGCACCAGAAATCCCCGGGGATCCAGCTCCCGGATGAGGGAGCGGATCATGCTGCCCTTGCCGGAGGCCCCCCAGCCCTCGATGAGCACGATCACCGGCAGTCCCGCCCCCTTGATAGGCTGCTGCAAACCGGCCAGATCCAGCCGCCGGGCCTTCAGACGGACTTTGCACTCCGCCTCGTCCAACTTTTTCCGATCAAATTTCCACTCCTCCAGCATAAAAAGCGCCCCCTTTGTTTTTTCTTTAGTGTATACGCACAGGCTGAAAATTACAATGAAAAAACGCGTCAAAAAGAGGTGATTTTCCTCTTTTTGACGCGCAGCTGGGCTTAACCGCCCAGGTAAGCTTTTTTGATCTCGGGGCTGCGGATAAGCTCCTCGCCGGTGCCGGTGGTGACGATCTTGCCCGTCTCCAGCACATAGCCGCGGTGAGCCACGGACAGCGCCATCTGGGCGTTCTGTTCCACCAGCAGAATGGTGGAGCCCTGCTTATTCAGGTTCTTGATGATCTCAAAGATCTGCTCCACCAGCAGGGGGGCAAGGCCCATGGAGGGCTCGTCCAGCATCAGCAGCTTGGGGTGGGACATCATAGCCCGGCCCATGGCCAGCATCTGCTGCTCGCCGCCGGACAGGGTGCCCGCCACCTGGTTGCGCCGCTCCTTCAGCCGGGGGAACAGCTCAAAGACCATCTCCAGGTCCTTGGGCACTCCGGCCTGAGGCTGGGTGTAGGCTCCCATCTCCAGGTTCTCCTGCACCGACATCTGCAAAAAGACCCGCCGTCCCTCGGGAACCTGAGCCAGGCCCCGGGAGACCAGCTTGTCCGCCCGGATGTTGGTGATGTTCTGGCCCTGGAAGGTAATGCTTCCGGTGCGGGTATGCAGCAGGCCGGAAATGGTCTGCAAGGTGGTGGTCTTGCCCGCGCCGTTGGCGCCGATCAGGGTGACGATCTCCCCCTGGTTTACCTCAAAGGAGATGTCCTTGATGGCGTGGATGGCGCCGTAGTAGACGTTGATCCCCTCAACTTTCAAAATGGTCTCCATGGATCACGCCTCCTTCTGCTTGCCCAGGTAGGCCTCAATGACCACCGGGTCGTTCTTGATCTCGTCGGGGGTGCCCTTGGCGATGATCTGGCCGAAGTTGAGTACCGCGATACCCTCACAGATGCCCATGACCAGGTTCATATCGTGCTCGATGAGCAGGATGGCAATGCCGAAGGTGTCCCGGATCTTGACGATGTTCTCCATCAGCTCCGCCGTCTCAG
>OMEJ01000529.1_pt1 | contig 26695 bp, 32 predicted proteins | sample 1645361 | NCBI WGS metagenome assembly OMEJ01 (sample SAMEA103958156, study PRJEB25191) | human gut metagenome
ATCATCTCATTCGTTTTTTCACTGGTCTTTGTATGATTGATCTGATCTGCCCCGTCTTTTAGACTGTCACTGAGTGTTTTGCTTCCATCCGCAAGTTTCGTAATCCCTGTTCCAAGTGTCTGGGAACCTGACGCCAGCTGGCCGGCTCCGCTGCTGATCTGTCCGGCTCCGGACGATAACTGGGCAGCACCGCTGTTCAGCGTCTGATTATTGGATATAAGAGTCTGCAGACCGCTTCCCAGAGAATTTGTTCCCTGATACATCTGATTCATACCGGAAATAAAAATCGGCAGGTTTCCGCTGACACGGGAAATTCCCTGATTCAGCTGTGTGGCTCCACTGTTTAAAGCACCAGAACGGCTCTGCAGTGTCCCCAGACCTGTATTTACCTGTGAAACACCAGAGATATATGTTTTCACGCCATTTTTCAGTCCATTGGTTCCATCAATGCCATTCTGGAGACTTTCAATTCCCTTTTCCATAGTCTCAAGGCCCTGAATCAGACCCATATCAGAAGCCGTTGTTCCGTTCCGGTCAAGACCATTCTGGATTTTCTCCAATCCAGAGTACATCTGACTGACAGCGGTTTCACTCTGAGGAAGCAGCTGAGCAGAAGACTTCGCCAGTGCTGCTGTCTGCTGCTTCAGCTGTGCGATCATCTCGTCAGAAGATGTATTTTTTAAATTGTCATCTTCTGTATCCTTTGCGGAAGCATAAACTGCATCCACATCATTTTTCACATCACCTGCTGCTGTCTCGACCTCTCCAATTTCTTCCATCAGCTGATTCTGCTCCTCTTCCGAAAGACTTTCAAAAACAGAAGATTGTTTTAACTGACGGATTTTCTCCTGAAGCTGTGCAGTATCTGTTTTGGCCGAAGCCGCCTGCTGTGCTGTCTTTTCATTCTGACCGCTTTCAGATGTACTTTTACCTGCGGAGTCTGCCTGTGAAACCGCCTGGTTCAATGCCTGGATTCCCTGGTTTAGCTGTTCCATTCCCTTAGTCAGCTGATCAATCTGTGACTGTGACGGCATAGTCTTATCAATCTGAGATGACATTTCCTGCGCTCCGTTTAAAACCTGACTTGCTGCCGTTTTAAGCTCCTTTGTGCCGGAAGAAAGAGCCTGAACTCCCTGGTTTAGCTGACCGCTTCCTGCAGCGATCGTTCCGGTTCCTGCAGCCGCCTGACTAACTCCTGCAGTATACTGAGAAATTCCAGAAGCCAGAGATTTAGAACCATCCTGGAGCTGTCCTGCACCCTTTTGCAGAGAAGCAGCCCCATCCTTCAGGCTGACAGCACCGGATTCCAGCTGCGCCGCTCCTGACGCTGCCGCCTCTGTACCGTTCGTATACTGCTTTAATCCAACTTTCAGAGTCTCCGCTCCATTTTGAAATACCAGAGAACTGGACGATAATTTTTCCAGATTCTTCTCAATTTCTGTGTTTCCGTCACTCAGAGCCTGGGTGCCGTCTTTTATCTGTTTGGCTCCATCTGCCGCCTGAGCCATTCCGCTGCCGGCTTTTTTGATTTGGGCGAAGATTGTCTGTGCATAAGTTTCTGTTACTTGTTCTGACACAGACTTCTCAATCTTTGCCATAGCACTTTCATCCATTTTGGAAGCAATATAATTGGTTCCAGGATTGGTCTTATATATCAGTTTCATCTGTTTTGGATTCTCATCCATCAGCGTTGCCGCATTTTTCGAAAAATCTTTTGGAATGGAAATGATCATATAATAGGTCCCATCTTTCAATCCATCTTCTGCTTTCTTATCGCTGACAAAATGGAAATCCAAAGAACCTGATTTTTTTAAATTATCTGCCAGAGCATCTCCCACTGCCAGTTCCTTTCCTTGATAGTTCGTTTTCTGATCATGGTTCACCACAGCTACGGGCAGCTCATCCACATCCCCATAAGGATCCCACATAGATCCAAGAAAAATAGATGTATAAACTGCCGGAATCGTAATAATGGCCAGCAGAATCACGATCATCCATTTGTTTTTCATAATTTTCTGCCATTCCCGTTTCAGCATAAAAGTTTCCCTTCTTTCTTCTTATTTATGGATAATAAATATCCACATTTTGTATTCATAGATATTGAATATCCACGATTAAAGTCATTATAAACTTTTTTTCTCAAATGTCAATGATATCTTTTGTTTTCTTTCGGAAATTTTTACTGCTCTCATATTGAATCCTATGAAACATCTAACGTATAATATACTTAAATTGAACAGAAATGGAGAAATAAAATGAAAAGCAAAAAGAGCCTGGAACAGGGAATCTGCATTCTCCTGATCATTGCACATGCGCCGGCTGATCAGTGTATTACCAGTGAACATTTAAGCCGCCGCCTGGGAGTATCCGATTCCTATTTAAAAAAAATTACCCGCCGTCTGGTTCTGGCAGGACTGATTCAGTCTAATTTTGGGAAAAAAGGTGGATTTACGATGAACCGTACGCCAAAAAAAATATCTCTTTTGGATATTTTTAATGCCATTGAGGGGGACGAGCCATTTGTCAATGCCACCGGGCTGGTAGAAAAAGTTTTTTATCATAACCCGCCGCTGGCTCAAAAAAGAGAAAAAGAAGTCCTGAACATTTTTAAAAATGCAGAACTTCTTTATAAAAATCATTTAAAACAATATACACTGGATCAGTTTCTGGAGGACATTAAAACTAATTATCCTCTCTGATCCCTCTTTAAAATTTATAAGCACACTTTCAGCATCGCTTCTACTTTTTCCGGAGAGACATGTCCATAAGACAGATTCTCTCCTCCATCAGCAGCAAAAGATACCTTCTCTCCCGCTGTCGTTGGATCTTCTGAAATTCCTTTGCAGGAACTGTGCACCTGGCTGACGCCGGCTTCCTGCATGATGCGCACAGCGTTTTCCTCGTTAATCCCGGATCCCGGCAGAATCTCAATTCTTCCTCCATACCGGCTCTGGAGTTCCCGAAGCAGCGGAAGTCCTTCTTCCGCGGTCTTTTCCATTCCGCTGGTCAGCACCCGGTCCACACCAAGATCGATCAGCGTTTCCATTGCCTGATATGGATCCTTTACACAATCAAATGCCCGGTGAAAGACTGCCTTTGCACCTTCATCATGAATAATCTGGACAAATTCTTTTGTCCGCTGCTCATCAATTTCTCTGTCTTCCGTCAGAAATCCAAAAACTGCTCCATCGGTTCCGTATGCCAGAAGAAGTTTCAGATCTTCCAGCATCTGTTCATACTGATACGGACGGTAGCAGAATCCTGCCTCTCTGGCCCGCACCATAGATACCACTTCCAGATCCGTGTACTGTTTTACCAGGATCAGGCTTCCAAGAGACGGCGTCAGCCCGCCCAGAGGCAGGGCGCTGTTCAATTCGATTCTTTTGCCGCCGCATTCGTGAACAATCAGAGCATCTTCAAAACTTCCGCAACATACTTCCAGCATATGCTTATCCTCCTGTTAGAAATTAAATCCTCTTAATGTAGCGAAATAATCTTCCGGTGTCTCTGCACGGCGGATCATCTCTGTGGTTCCGTCTTCTTTCAGAAGAATCTCGGCAGATTTCAGTTTTCCATTATAGTTATATCCCATTGCGAATCCATGAGCTCCTGTATCGTGGATTACAAGCAGGTCTCCCATATCAATCTTCGGAAGCTTACGGTCAATGGCGAATTTATCATTGTTCTCACACAGAGATCCTGTAACATCATATACATGATCTGCCGGCTCATTTTCTTTTCCCATCACGGTGATATGATGATATGCTCCGTACATTGCAGGACGCATTAAGTTCACTGCGCAGGCATCTACACCAATGTATTCTTTATAGGTATGTTTTTCATGGATTGCTTTTGTTACAAGATGTCCATTTGGAGCCAGCATGTAGCGTCCCAGCTCTGTATAAATGCTGACATCACCCATTCCTGCCGGAACTAAGACTTCATCAAAGACTTTGTGAACGCCTTCTCCGATCACTGCAATGTCATTTCCTTCCTGATCTGGAAGATAAGGAACTCCAATTCCTCCAGACAGGTTGATAAATCCGATATGAACTCCTGTCTTTTCTTTCAATTCAACAGCCAGTTCAAACAGCTGTTTTGCCAGTGTAGGATAGTACTCATTGGTTACTGTGTTGCTTGCCAGGAATGCATGGATTCCAAATTCTTTTACACCAAGCTCCTTCAGAATTTTAAAGGCTTCAAAAATCTGCTCTGTTGTCATTCCATATTTGGCGTCACCTGGGTTATCCATGATATCTGTTCCAAGAGCAAACACTCCGCCCGGATTATAACGACAGGAAATCTTCTCCGGAATCCCTGCGGTTTCTTTCAAAAATTCAATATGTGTAATATCATCCAGATTGATCGTAGCTCCCAGCTCTTTTGCCATAATAAATTCTTCTGCCGGTGTGTCATTGGAAGAGAACATGATCTCATCTCCGGAAAATCCACATCTTTCAGACATCATCAGCTCTGTCTTGGAAGAGCAGTCTGTTCCGCATCCCTCTTCTTTTAAAATCTTAAGAATCGTCGGGTTTGGGGTTGCCTTTACTGCAAAATATTCTTTAAATCCTTTGTTCCATGAAAATGCTTTGTATAATCCTCTTGCAGTCTCACGGATTCCTTTTTCATCGTACAGATGAAACGGTGTCGGATATTTCTTTACAATCTCATCTAATTGTTCCTTCGTTACAAATGGTACCTTTGCCATGTTACTTAATTCCTTTCTTCATATTTAATAGTTGTATTTCATTCGCCAGGGCATCTTTAAATACCTCGACGAGATTACTGTTGCTTGAATACAGGCATGTGGCCTCATACCGGTTGGTAATCTCTCCGGTCAGAACATCATTGGAGTCTGTGATCAGACGAATCTGCTCCTTCCTGCATTCCGTCAGATACACTGTCGCTCCCGGAAGATCAAATGGTTCATTGGTAATGATCACTACCTTCTTTCCCTGAGCGGCCATCTGCTCTAAGTATTCCCGAAACGTTTCCAGCCTTTCATTGTATATGGAAACATATGCCCGTTCTCTGGCATGGGTCAGCATCTCAATGATCTTATCACAAATATGTTCTTCCCCTTTGATGGTAAGATATCCGCCCTCATTCTTCCTCTTGGCCGGCAGCTGCTCCATCAGCTCTTTCTTCTTCTTTTCCATATGACGGATCTTGTTGCTGCAAAACTCTTCCACAGGAACCGGAGTATATCTTATCGTATCTTCTTCCTGCATATAGGCCGCTCCCTTCTCCACCAGTCCGGCCAGAGCGCTATACGCATTGGATCTGGATATGCCACTTTGCTTAGCTGCTTCGTAGCCGTTCAAGCTGCCTTCCAGCACCAGCAGAACATAAAGGCTGGCTTCATGCCTGGTCAGGCCGAATTCCATCAGCCTCTCTACATTGTCCATTCCATCACCTCGTGTTCCTATCTAGGAATACTATAGTTTAGAAAAAAAAGAATGTCAAGATGATCCTGACATTCTTCATGAGAAAAAATCTCCCTGCTGGCTTGTTTTTCTGTTTATAAAAAATATGCCGACAAAATATATCATTGTTTCAAATCCTTCCCACTGATCACGTTCTATAATATATCAATCTCTGCCCCTGTTGTCCTGCCGGCACATTTTCCTTCTATTCCCGCTGTCATTTCTGACAACATAAACATTATAGCAAAGAGATTTTTTCCTTTCCTATCATTGCCATTACTTTTCTGTTACAAAAACAAAAACTTTTTTCTCAAATCATCTGAATTATGACAAAATTTTAACATTTTGTTTTCTTTTCACCTTTTCTTTGCACCACAATCCCTCCGATCCATAAGACAAGCGCCAGCAGACCAAGGATCATCCCTGCCTCAAACCGATTGATCAGCAAAAGTAAAATCCAGCATAAGAATCCTGCTGCATAAAGACATAATCCCACTTTCTTTTCCTGGATGTATAAAATAAGCGCCCATAAAAAACTGCATGCAGAGAATATCAGAAGCGTTCTTATCTGTATCTGTTGATGAAGAAGCAGGGCTGCCGCAAAACTAATCGCACCGGCTGTATAAATAATCCGCTTCATACTATGTACCTCCTTTCATCAATCTCATTCTTAAATTCTGATTCTCCTGCCATTGATCTGGATGATCCCATTGGACATCCACTTCATCCGCACATCCAGATTCTTCTGTTCCTCCTGATAAATATTCTTCTCTCTTCCACTTTTCTTATCTGTCAGTCGGACAAACACAGTATAGCTGTCTCCTGCATTTTCATACATAAAAGACCGGGCTGTATATTCCCGATCAGGAGATTCTGTACTCCCGATCTCATATGCACTCTTATAGTCCTGGCTGCTTCTCCCATACAGTAAATAACAGTTGCAGCTTATTATCATTGCAAGAATTCCGATGCATAACACTGTCCGCGGCAGAATCCTTCTGCGTTCTTTTCTGATATTATCCAGAACCTTCCATATCATCCCATTCAGGATCAGGCTCAGTAAAAACGCTTTTATAAAGGCAAAATCCCATTGACAAACCGATACGATTCCAAAACATAAAATCAGGAGCGCGGCTCTGTAAATTACATATTTCCTGTTCTTCGTCTTCAAGTGCACCAGTCCCCATATTATAAAAAGAAAGACTCCTATTCCTGCCGCTGCTTCTTCTGATGTCATCTGATTATGGATGCTCTGTATTTTTATGAAAAAGAATACTGTCAGTATTCCCGGTATCCACCCGGCTGTCAGTTGTATCATTTTTTCTTTTGTTATTTTCATTTCCTATCCCCTTTATCTGCTCTGTTTCTCCTGCTGCTTTTTTCCTCCCTCCTTTGTTTTTGTCCGCTGTATGAATTTCCACTGTTTCTTTTTTGATGCTCCCACAACATATCCGCTGTGAATTTGGTACTGCCGGTTCTGATTCACATTTCCCATGGTAAAAGAATACAATGCCCCTGCGGATATCATCAGCATGACCCCAATTAAAAGTTCTGCTATGTATATTTTTCTCATTTCCATTCTCCCTTCTCAGCATACGCTGACTCCTTATTGTTTTTATCTCTTCACTTATATATCCTTAAAACACCCCTGAAAGTAACGCAGCCTTTTGAACTTTTTCATTTTTGTTAATATTGCATAAAACAAATAGACATTTTTGGTTATTTTGTCCACTTATCATACTCCCTGCTTCGCAAAGCAGCTGCAAATTCCGTAAGTCCGCATCATTTTCATCACAAAATAGACTGACAATCGTATGTTTATTCTTCCAGTCGGTTAATAATTGTCTCATCTTATCATTCCTCCCTCAAAGTTTCTGCCTATTCTTTTATTGTTTCTGTTATCCTTCTCATTTAAACACCCGGTTTCTTTACAGAAATTGATCTTGCAATCGTTATCAGAACCAGCACTCCCAGAATTCCTATATTTATTATGACTGCCGGTAATTCCTGCCTGTTCCACGCATATTGGGATAGAATATATGCCCAATAGAAAATCAGTAAAACCGTCAGAATCCAGCATCCCGTTTTCCTTTTCCAGCACTGATATAGGATATTTTCTATGCAGAAAAATACAAGCGGCATTACTATCGTATCTGTCACTGCATAAACAATATAGTCTGCCGGCTGCTCTCCTAATTGAAAGAACAATCCAAGGTTCCGTATCCAAGAACTTCCAATTGAGAATCCCAGTCCCGCTGTGATGCTGCATATTTTTATCTTCTGTTTCCCTGCCGCAGCAGCAATCATCATCATAAAAAATATAATTAAAGTTCCATCATTCAGAACACACAGCGCTGTATATGGAAATTCCATCCTAAAAGCCGTAACGTATCCCAGAAAAATTGCACATAAGAAGATAACGACTGCCTTTTTGTAATTCTTTGTTTCCTTCATATTAAATCTTCCTTTCTCTCTGCCTTTCTGCATTTTTACCGTTTCTTTTAACATCTAAAGTAAGTTAACATTAATGATTGCTGCTTCTCTCTTTTAAATATTCTGCCTCTTTATCCATTCCTTTTTTCTGACAGTATTCGACGAGAGTCAAATTTGTTCCTCCATTTTCTTCGAACCCGTTATACTCTGCATCAAAATTCCTGATTGTAATATCAGGTGAAGCTCCTTTTTCCATATAGAACTCTAAAATCTTATGATTGTCCTCACTGCTTCTGGTCTCGTACTCATGATAAACGGTATAAAACAAAACATTGGCTCCATGTGAATCTTCCTGCTTTGCATCTGCACCATATTTCAATAATAATTTTGACATTTTCATAACATCCTCATATTCCGGAAGTGTTGCCGCCAGCATTAACGGCGTCTTTTGAGATTCTTTCAGCAGCTGGTTGACATCTGTCTTCTTATCTAAGTATTCCTGGACTTTGTCATAGTCGCACTTCATGACCGCATACTCGAATGTGTCTTCTTTTCCTCCATAACTCACCATTTCCAGACTCGCCTTATCATTATCAAGATAATCATCCGTATCCTTCAGCAAAACATGAAGGCATATAAATATTAAGATGCCATATAATAAAACAAACAATCCTATTACCGTTATTAATAATTTTTTCACTTTCTTCTCCTCTACGTTTTCTTTTTTATTATATTTTGATATAATTCATTTAAGGAATATAAAAATCAATCACAAGGAGTGATAATTATGATGTATCCATTTATGACGCTGAACGATGACACAGAAATAACACATTCTGAAATGTTACCCGATGGCACTGTTAAAGTCTATATTGAAACTCCTGATGAAAAAGATGGTTTTCATCATGCAACTTGTTTTCTTCCTGATTATAGATGGGAAGATGTCTTCGGATATACTGAAAAAGAAATGGAAAAATTCAAAGAAATCATTGAATCTACCGCACACCTTATCATTGAATTTTCCCAAGAAGGAGGATTTGATCATACCTCAAATTTTTAAAATCGGCGCTTATCGAGTATACTTCTGGTCTAATGAAAATGATCCCTTAGAGCCAATCCATGTGCACATCTCTAAAGGTCGTCCAACCAAAAATGCCACCAAAATCTGGATTACAAAAGCTGGAAAATGTTTACTTTGTAATAATTCCTCCCATATTCCTCGACAAACACTCCGAAATATTATGCGTATCATCGAATCGCGAAGTACTGAGGTTATCGAAAAATGGATTTCAACTTTTAATGAAATTCAATTCTTTTGCTAACTTTTGACTAGTTGCTTTTGCCTGAAAGAATTTCATTCCTCATCTTCTTGGTTTTATTTTTTCTCTCCTTATCTGTCTTCCTTCATAATCATATACGAACAAATACCGTTCTTCTTTATCTGCTGCCAATGTTGTAATATCAACCGTCAGATAATCTCTACAGTAATATACATCTGCTTCATATTCTCCCAAAAACAAATTTCCTGTCTCCGCTTTCTGCCTGAAAGAAAGATAACATTCCATGACCTTAGTTTTTAAATCAATCCAATAGAAATTCATCTTCATATCATTGCAGTACAATCTTTCTGATTCTCTGTCATATTTTGCTGTACAGGAAAATTCTCTTCCTTCTGCTATGTACTCTTTTTCTTTTTTCTCTTTGTCATAGCAAATGACTTTGTCTGTTTCAATGATCAGATAATGCTCAGAGTCTTTATATCCGATCCAGACTGGATCTTCAATCTCCGGGCATCTTGTGATACTGCTTCCATCTTTCATCATCTCTATTGCTTCTTTTGAACGATTGTCCCATGTATACAGTCTGTCATGATCCAGACGAAGGATTTCTTCCATGCTGCCTTCCAACAGTATCTCCGGCTCTATATTTTTTTGTTCCTTTAAATAATCCTCCCCCGTATACAGTCTGCCATGATCCCAAAAAAGGATTTCTTTCAGCGACATCTCCGGCTCTGCATTTTTTCGTTCTTTCTGATACAGGATCCCACCATCATCCAAAGTCATCCGGCATGTCAGATAGTATATTTTCCCGGCATCCACTGTATAGCTTTCAGCCCGTTTCAGAATTCTATTTCGTTTTACTGCATCTCCTATTTCTTTTTCATAAATCTGACTTTCTCCATCCGCCCTTTCCTCGCAGTAATAAATCCTGTCTCCTGCCAGCGTCAATGTTGTTCCAAAATCATCATATACTCCGATCCTTTTATTGATCAGATATTTTTTCTGTTTTTCCAGATCATACAAATAGAGTTTTTCACCCAAAATGAAAGGGATGTCCAATATTCCATTCGGAACACAGATCAGGATCTGATTGCCATTCACATATTCATTTCTGTTAAATTCCTGTACTATCCTTCCATCCGGATTCCTGCCTCTCCTGAGCTGGATGATGGTAAGAAGTGCCTGTATCCCTGTTATAAAACTCAGCGCAAACACAACAATTCTGATTCCATCTGCCAGTCTTTCGTTTATGATCATCTGATTTTTCAGATTCCACACCGCTCCTTCTTCTCTCGCAACCGCTTCTCCATCGGCTCCGTCTGAATCCATTTTGGACGGATCTCCTCCATTTTCTTCTAGATAGTCCAAAATTTCTGTACTTTCCCCTGCATATGCGGCGTGCATGGCTGTTCTTTTACTGTCAGATGCATCGTCTTTTACATATCCGTTCATATCGGTCCCTTTTTTCACAAGGTATTGAACCATGGGGAAATCGCCTGTTTCAACAGCCGACTGAAGCAGCACTTCCTTTCGAATACGCCCTCGTGTCATCTTTCCTTCCAATGCTTTTCGAACCACGCTGCTTTTTCCATCACAGATTAAATCATCCAGTTCCTGCTCCCGGGGCCGGTATCCTGATTCCATCAGAGACTGCAGCGCTTTTTCATCACCGTATGACGCAACAAATTCCCAGACAGTATCCTCTCCTTTTGATTGGCTGCTTTCGTTATCTGTATGCTCTTTCATCAGAAGTTTCACTGTATCCGGATGATTCCCCAGAATCGCAAATACCAGTGCATCTGCCTGATCATTCTTTATCCTGTCATCTCCCCGCAGTCCCTCATTCAGAAAATATTTTACGACTTCCGTCTGATTACAGAATGCCGCAATATGGATCAGTCCCAGCTGATCAGCGTCTTTCCATGAAAAATCATATCCCTGTCTTTTCATCAGTTTCAATGTATCCACATCACAATATGCAGCTGCAAAAGCCAGTATCTGCTCTTTCTCATTGTTCTTTACTTTTCCAGCTGACAGCTGCTTCCGAAGTTCTGTATCATCTCCCATTATCGCCGCATACAGCGCAGGCGATACTGCCTCTGCCATCTCAGTGTCTGATGCTTCTTTCAAAATCTGAGGAATAAAATAGTATTGTGTTCCACAATTTCCTTCTCTCTTTTTTAAAAGTTCGGAAATCAAATCAGCATCCGGCCGCGCTCCGGCTTCTACCAGTTTTTCCGCTAAATACAGCCTGTCATTTTCAACCGCCCAGTTTAAAATAGTTTCCTGCTTTGTCCCGGAATCATTGATATCTGCTCCGGCTTTCAGCAATATAGAACATATCTCCACCTGAATCTGTTCACTCTCAATTTCCTGGACTGCAAGTTCCAGCGGCTTCCTCTGTTCAAAAAGCCCGGTTCTTTCATTTACGATTGAACTGTCCCGCTTCACCGCTTCTGTGACTCCCTGAATGTTTGAATTGTAGATTGCCGCGTACAGCTGTTTCTTTGCAATCGAAGTTTTTGTATTCAGTCTGGGAACAACAAGTAATGCTGCACATGTCATGATAAAAATAAAAGAATACCATGATACGATTATGATATTTTTGCGTTTTTCTCTGCTTCTTCTCATATCCCACTTAAACTTTCTCTAAAATCATCATCTTGCAGATAAACCGGAAAAAACAGTGCATCTGGAACATACTTTTTTACAATCTCATAAAACTTTTTATTCACCATCATTTGCCGCTGACAATCATAATACTCTTTCGTTTCATTCAATGCCTGCAGCTCCTCATATGCTTCTTTGGTTATCATTTTTTTCGTATAATGATAAATTCCTCTTTTCTCTTCATAATGAATGGAACCGCACATCGGACACTGAAATCTCCGGCGATAAAGTTCATCAATATAAGCATTCTCCGGAAGAATATTCCCATTTACCAGCTCATAAGCCAGTATTTTTTTATTTTTTGAATACGCAGGCTGGAAATACTGCTCCGGTATTCCTTCCATTATCAGTGCTTCAAACAATTTCGGCATTACCATATAGCGGTCATATCCATCATCCACCTTCAGCACACCGTATTCTCCGGCTTTTTTCTTTACGAGCCCTTTTGGACGAATATAAATTTTTTTATTTTCTCTCTTTATATTTGCATTACAATAATGGCACCAATGATAATCAAATGATACATCCTCATATTCCTCACACCAGTGATTGATAAAATTTGGAATGTATGCGACCGCCTGTCTGTCCTCTTCCTTCTCCCACTGGGCGGTCTGGGAATAAATTTTTAGTTCTATTTCATCTGGAAAAGATTTTGCAAAGTCCGAAATAGAAAAATATAATGGATCATTTTCATCCATTCGATAAAAATCCTCCGATAGTATTGTTTCACCAGTCCTATATTTCTTTATTTTTCGTCTCCAATCATATAGTTCCCTGGCTGTTTCATTTCTTATTTTTTTATTTGACTCTCTGTTAAATCCGAAAGTAAATTCCTGTGTGACTTTCATCGTTTCCTCCTGCCTCTCTTCGCCTTTTCCATTTAGGAAGCAATATGACTGTTATCTATATTGATATTTCCTCTTTATAAATTCTTTCGTTTTATCTATTTCAGATGCAGCACAGAATAGACATTTCTGTTATCTCTCGAAACATACAGATAATTACCATCTATAACCAGACCTTCACAGTCAAAATTATTCAGCACTCCCTCTTCCTCTGTCTTCCCTGTATCCAAATCGATACTTCTTAATCTGCACGTATTATCCGAATCAGAGTAATAATAAACATATATTTTTTGCAAAGAATCCGTTACAATTCCCTGCAGGATATCGCCTGGTATGTCATCTTCAAATTTCACTTCATCCTCTCCATTTTCAGAGTACTGATACAATTTTGCTTTCTCACCTTCCTGATCACAGATATAATAAAGCTGATCTCCAATCATAAAAATCTGGCGACACCTTTCTGATATTTCTGAATCTTTTTGTGATAATTCCTGCCCTCTCACTACCTGTGTCTTCAAAGTCTGTAAATCCTGTCTGTAAATTGTAAAACCATACTTGTTTCTATAGAATAAGCCTCCTTTATAAAAACAACTTTCACTATTTACATCTTCTGTAGTAGTAATGACGTTAATTTCTCTTTTGTCTTTATCTAACCGCCCTATCACATTACCCTGAAGCATCAGATAAATGTCATTATTTTCAATATGTACTGCATAAATCCAGCTTACACAGTCATCTGGCGGATTTTTTATATCTTCCCCTGAACAAATTATTTTTCTGTCCCTGCCATCAAAATCACTTTGATATAACACATTTTCTGTCAGGTAATATAACTTATCCTCTGTTACCTCTAAAGAAGTAAAAGGATCATCCTCCTGTCTTTCGATTCTTATCACCCGTTTCTTCTGCTGTTTTTCTTTATCAAACCGCATAACAGCGCCGGCCTGAGTTAAATAAAAAATGTATTTTTCATTCTCTGCGGCAGTACTGCTCCAGTCAGAGCCATAAGATTCCGATACCGCTATTTTGTCCTCTCTCCAGTCAGATGACTGTTTTTTTATTGTATCCCTGCATCCACATAGCAGAACACAAAGAAGACATAGCATCCCTATATACTTTATCTTTCTGTTCATTTCCACTCTCCATCCTTTTTGCTTTTCACCGAAAGCATCATCATAGTTGCAAGAGTTGTAAACTATAAAACACGACTCATCCTATATTTTCAGTCATAAAAATAGTAGTCATCCTCATTTACCCTGATTTTCTTTATGGAAAACTCCTTTGGATAATCTTTGAATCCGGGAAGAGATGACCGGCATTCCTTCATCACGCTTCTTGCTTTTTTCCAGCTTCCAAAATATCCGATGGTCTTTTCATTATTCTCTTCTTCATACCCATGAGATAAACGATAAATATACATAATATGCTTCTCCTTCCCTATCTTTCAAAATACAAAACCTTTGATTTTTTTATTGGAATTCTAGCACCATCCAGGCAAGTCTTTTTTTAATACGTATTGTTCTATTTCTGTCCATGCACAGGAATCCATACCATAATTCTGTTTTAAATAAGCCGAAAATTCCTCTTTATCTTTGGTCTCAATCCTTATTTTCTTTGTCTTATGATCTGGATCAATGCAGTAAAATTTTCCCGTTTTTTCACTTTTCAGCAGGATAATCCTGCCTGATACCGCATAAAATTCTACTTCTCCTTCGAAAATGTAATATTTGTTCGTTCCATTATCTAATTTTATTCGCACATTATTGTCGTCTATTTTTTTCATGATTAGATCATCTGTCAACTGTGCAAAAAAATACTCATAAAATCCCTGGCGGAATCCTTCCGGCCATCCTTTGTCATTGACCTCATATTCCCAAATTTCCAATGCTTCTTCTTTTCCTTTAAATCTCGGCTGTTTTGCAAACTTTTTGCGGCCGCGTTCTGCAAGTTCATAACTAGAATACACCGCTATAAAAATAGTATCATCCTTGTCCGGATCATCTTCATCCCAATAATCAAAGATTAATTCATATAACACTGTTCTCTCCTTCCTTATCCTCAAATTGCCGCCGCTGATTATCTTTCCACATCAGTGTCTGTAATCATAAACATCTCTGAATATATTCATCTTTTTATGATCAATCTCTACCTCCTCTTCTGATATCCACTTCAGTTTTACATCTTCACAATGATATTGAAAATAAATAATTTTCTTTTTCTTTGAATCTTTCTTCTCAATTTCAACAATCGTTGAAAAATCAACGGTTGCCCCGCCAGTACCATGATATATATTCGCTATGTAATTTCCCTCCGGCGACTCTACTGATCTTAATCGTTCTCCCTTTTTCACACTCTGTGTATCCCACATAAAATGGTAAAATATATACCCTATTCCGGCTCCAATACAGATACATACAATCAGAACGATCTTTATGATTTTTTTCATTTCCATTTCCCTCTTTTCTTAAAATTTCTCTTTGTCCCACGCCGTATTTCGCAGCGTAAAATTTTCCGGTTCCTCTGTTCTGCGGAGAATCGTCATCTCCAGAAATGTATCGAAACTATACAGCTTTTCCAGCGGCCATTCTTCCCTCTCCTTTAATGTTATCCTTCGTTTCTGTTTTCTGCTTTGCTCCACGGCACTGCGGTGCTGATCTGTTTCTATACTTGTGAATCTGGCAATTATGTCATAAACTCTCGGCACGAAATCAGAAAACTGAACAGCTTTCTCCGCAAATTTCAAAGCTTTGTGATTGATATAATCTTCCGGAACTTTCTCCATTTCCCAGATGGCCTGAAGCAGAAAAACAATGGCTTTTTGTTCCTCCTGCTTCGTTTCCATCAATTTTTTCAAAAATATATTCTCTGCTTTCTCCCCATAGACACTTTCCATATAAGCCGCAAAGATCAAAAATCTGTTGTCATTCCAGTACTCCCGGGTCTGATATAAAATTTTTAAAACCTCATCGACACCATCATCTATCGGATAATACACTCGGAAAACACAATATGCAATGAGAACTTCCGGCGTTATCTGATCACGGCACATTGGGGAAATTCTCTCATAAAAAACTGCCTCTTCCGGGTAGATCCACTCTTCCCGGCTTCGGTTCAGCTGCTGATTCACAACACGTAATATTCTTTCCCTGTAAATCCTGCAATACCGGACTTCACATTTTGAATTGGCATACAGCCGCTTCTGGATTTCTTCCAGATGTTTCCTTTCCAGCGCCCGGGTCTCTAACATACCGTCTATGACATACATGGCATGGTATCTCATTTCATGATTTTTATGTTCTATCCCGTCCAGAATCTTTGTAAAATATGTTTCGTCTTCTGAAACAAGAAACATCCAGCGATAACTATAGAACGGTACATACCCTGATTCCTGACTGCTTTCCGCCAGATATTCCATACGCTCCATGAAAATTTCATTCCTGATATCTCTTGTCCATCCGATATGTCCCGTTATCATGACAATCCAGGACTTTACAAATCCATTGGCGTCTGCCGCCTCCTCAAACATCCTCTGAAAATCCACTTCTCTTTGAAATACCGCAATGGTATCCACGGCCTTCTCTTCCACTTTTTCATCCGGATCATGAATCAATGATTTTAAAATACGATAGCTCCAATTTTCCCTTTCCAGGGCAAGAATATCTATCAATCTGCTCTTATACAGGCTGCTGGAACATTTGCTGATGATTTCTGCCATGTTCCTTTCTTCTTCCCGGAAAACAATTCCTTTTCGCTGCTTTTCTTTCAGCACATTGATTTGAGATAATAATTTCATACATCCTCCCACCTCAAGACAATTTCATTTTTCTATATTATCAGCAGCGATTTCTCTGATCTTCCGCGCAATTTCTTCTTTATCTTGTACATTCGTCATAATCTCATTAATAGAATCCTCCACCTGCAGTCTTACATTTTCATCTTCATCCTGTCTGTGCCGGCATATGGCTTTCAGATAGCGGTCCTCTTCAGTATCCAGAAACAATTTTGCATCTATGACCAAATGGACTTATACAAGAGAATCCGGCACTTTCTCTTTAATCTCCAGCAGTCTTCGGATTCTGATTCCCTGATCTATTTCCTTTTCAATTCCTATGTAATCCACTGCGGCGGCCGCCGCCGCAGTCACAAATGGAGTATCGTCAGAGAACTCTTCGTACAACGTCCAAAAATCCTGTGTTTTCAGAAACTGCGATAATTTGGTGATCGCATGGACACGTACCGTTTCATTGGAATCTTTCGACAACATCCTCAAAATCTCATAACTCCACTCTTCGATGTATTCCTCCAGTAAAAAAATCAAATCTATTTTTCCAGATGGACTGCCGCTCACCGCAATCTGCTTTGCCAATGCGATGTCTTCTTCCGTAAACGGCACCGCCCTGTTCTTTTTATCGTATAATACCTTTATCATTTTGTTCATGCTTATCCTCCCTCTTTGAGGTTTTCCCGAAGCCTATTTTCCAAAATCTTCAAAATATTTTCCTGCACGGATCCATTTCATCGTTTTGATTCCATATGTTTTTTTCAGATATTCCTGAAATTCATCTTTGTCCTGTGTCCGCATTTGAATCTGATCATTCTCTGTATTGATCAGCAGGTATTCTCCATTGTTCACACCAATCAACGCCTTCTCTTTCTGTACAAAATAATATTTTACATTTTCGCACACTGCATATCCTATTCCCGGTTCATATGCCTGATCCTGTTTTTCCCGCACATGTTCATCCTGCTTATTTATAATAATGTTATTCCAGTTCACATCTCTGGCATATAATTCATATCCTTCTGTCAGCTCGACTGGCGGAATGCCGTCCAGGTTCGTACTTCCCATTTCTGTCAATGCATATACAAACAACAGCAGAAGCAATGTCAGAATAACTCCAATTATGATACACAACTTTTTCTTCATAAATCCCATCCTCTTTTTAAATTATTTCTTCACTACATATATCCGTAAAAACCCCCTGAAAGTAACGCTGGCAGATAAAATTTTTTCATTTTGTGAAATATTAACAAATACATCGTCATTTTTTGTTTATAATTACTATAGAAAAAAAACGCTACCAGCTTATAAATTTCTGCTGATAACGTTTTCTATTATTGTAATCCATATTGATTTAACAGATCTTTGCAGTATTGCTCATCCGCACAAACTTCTCTAATATACAATTACAGAGGTTGTTTTGTTCTTTGTGTATGTTTTGCCTTTGATGACTGCAAAATGTTTTGCCGTCACCCGGTATTTCTTTTTGGCTGCTTTTTTTGAAATTTTGAACCCGCCTTTGCAGATTCCTGTTTTGGACTTACTATAGATATAAGTTCCTTTTGCCGGATAAATCGTCTTCCAGAATGATCTCTCATATGTCTGCAGTTTTAAATCTCTGATTCCAATCCTGTTGGCGGTTCCTCCCGCGGTTGTCTGAAATGCTACTTTCAGATATCCTCCCCCTGATGTAATAGCCAGCTTACAAGTCGTGAGGCCATTTCCCAGACTGAAACTTCGCATAACGGCTACAGATACATCCCCAGCGGATTCCCGAAATACCTGATCAACCTCCTTCTGAGACAATGCTCTGACCTGCTCCCTTTTCTGAGGACGATATGCTTTTCCTTTTGCAAGAACAGGATCTGCACTGTATCCCAGCGCTAAAAGCAGGCATAAAAGCCCTGTTAAAACTCTTTTCATACGATTTCATTCCTCCTTATTTCTTGTAAAATCATTCTATTTTTCCATTGATATGACAAACTTTCTGACCATTTCAAAATCATCATTGCTTGTTATTTCGTAAACTTCTTTTTCTCCTGTTCCTATCGCAATAATCTCCTCTTCTGTCTGATAGTAAACAACCTTCATTTTCGCAATTCTCTCAGTCTTTATTTCTTCTGCGTCATCCGGTATGCTGTAATCCGCAGTTCCCTGTTCATTTTCATAATGATCCACAGTAAAGATATAATAAATTCCGTTTTCTTTTTCATATTCGGCAGTGACAGAAACAACCTTTCCTTCATCTGTAATGGCATACAGCTGGCTGCGGGTGATGCCAGAACCTTCTTCTTTTGGATAACGAAGATCCCAGGAACATTTTTCTTCTATTTCTCTCCATGACGACGCTTCTTTCTCCTGGTACTGTGTAACGTTTCCTTCTTCTATTTCTTTGTCAGCCGGATTGATTCTGTCCTGAATTTCAATCCGAAATTCCTGTACCTGCTGCCCCGCTTCCTTTATATAATGCAGAATGGAATTCCCGGTAGCCGCCTCACAGACTCCGTTGCCGCCGATTCCCACTGCAACCGCTGCCACTGCAGCTTTTACCAGCATCTCTTTTCGTCTGCGGTTTTCCTCTGCATGAATTTTTCCCAGCAGATTTTTGTAAAACTCATCCTTCTGAAACTGCTCTGGAAGGCGAATCGGGCAAATACGTTCGATCCATTCATCCAGCTGTGCCAGTTTCTCCTCATCACTTCCACCCGGCCTCAAAAACTCCCGGATATATTCTTTTCCCAGGCTTTCCACCACTTTGTCCATGTCCTTTTCCTTCTCCTTCTTTTTCTATACTAGCTAAAAATCAGACAAACTGCTATTCCTCTCCTGATCTTTTTAACCACCCGGTGGATCCTCATCTTTAATGCAGGCTTGCTGATCCTGTATTCCTGAGCCAGCTCATCCAGAGAGTACCCTTCCTCGTAATATCTTCGTATGAGTTTTAATTCTTTCTCTGTTAAAAACTTTCGGAGATCTTCATATTCATCCAGCAGTTTCTCTGGACTGACCGCTGTGTCTGCCTGATACTGAGATAATATCTCTTCTACGGCATGATTTCTTTCCAGTACATGATATGTTACATATTTGGCGGTCATTTTAATCCAGCCCGTTGGATTCTCATGGCGCATGACTTCCGTAATCTTACGATACAAAATCAGATAAGTCTCCTGGAGGATATCTTCTACCATGGCCGCATCATACCAATAGAGTTTGCTGACATAGCGAAGGAGCTCATCGTATGTCTCTTCATACAATTTTTGAAAATACTCTTCCTTCTTCTTGCGCATACCTATCTCCTTTGATATGTTCCTTACCTTAATCCCATTGTATCATACGACAGCCGGCAAGTCTTTACCTCTGTGGTGTGCTACCCGTCAAGAGGACAATGAAAAATAATAAATTTTTCTCCGTCAGCCAACGCACGGCTGGCGGTATTTTTTTATGCTGCCTGTAATGTAAATTCATGAAATGCCATTGGTGTCATTATATGCAGCTTACGTTGTAGACGTCGATTGTTATAGTATTCAATATAATCCTGGATGCTTTGGATCAATTCTTCTCTTGATGTAAAGTGTTTCCCATAATACATCTCGCGTTTTAAGATTCCCCAGAATCCTTCCATCGGTCCGTTGTCAATACAGTGTGCGACCCTGGACATACTTTGTTTCATATGGTGCTTCTTCAGACGCTGATAAAAAGCCTGGCTGGTATATTGAAATCCCCGATCCGAATGAAAAAGAGGATGCGCATCTGGCTCTATCTTTACCGCCTGATCAAAGGTATCCATAACAAGAGCATTATCATTATGATCGCTGATCTTATACGAGACAATCCTACGGTCACATAGATCAAGGATCGCACTTAAATAAATTTTGTGTATTTCTTCTCCCGCATCATATTTGAACTCCGTTACATCTGTCAGCCATTTCTCATTCGGTTTGTCTGCATGAAATTCACGATGAAGAAAGTTTTTCGCTATGTGGGCAGGATTCCTGTCCGCTTTTGTGCAGCTTTTTGGTTTCCATTTGATAGAAGACTGTACTCCGATTTTGCGGCAGATCCTCAGAATTCTCTTATCATTGACAGGCGTCTCATAATTTACAGCCAATTCATCACGGATCCGTCGATAACCCATATCTGGATGTGACTGGTGTATTTCCCTGATCATATCCGCGATCTGTTCATTTCTGATCTCACTATCGCTTTTGGGATGTTTCAACCAGCGATAATAGGAAGAACGGGTAATTCCAAGGTATCGGCACATTGGTTTGACCGGATATCCTTTTGATCCGGATAACTCCCTGATTGCCTGATATTCACATAATTTATGTATTAAAGAAAGCGACTCCTCCTTTCCAATTCCCTTACTTTTTTTAACAGGTCATTCTCCATCTGTAAATCTTTGTTTTTACGTTCCAGTTCTGCGATGCGGTCTCGTAGTTCTTCCTCTGGAGTACGACTTGGCTGGGAGCCGATTCGCCTGCCCCTTCTATCTTCCAAGCCTGCACTTCCCATTTTTTCATACCGACATACCCAGTTTCGGACCTGCTGATAAGAACAACCATACTTCAGGGCCATTGCCCCATAATTCCGGTCATGATCAAGACAGTCTTTTACAATGCAGACCCGTTCTTCCAGTGTTGTTTTTCTCGCTTTCTTCATGGCGCTACCTCCAGTAAGTTCTTTTAATTCCTTACCTTCATTATACACCCTGATCCAATTCATGAGTTGTGTATGCTGCCGGATTCTATACTTGATACATATTTCGTCTAAAGATCCCTGCCCGGAAAGATAAGCATGGACCGCCTGTAATTTCAATTCTTTGGAATAGGATCTGTTTGTCTTTGATATTAGTAACCCTGTTGGTCCTTCTACCCTGTAGATCCTGATCCATTGCTGAATGCTCCGCTTACTTACACCGTATAGTTTTGCAGCTTTTCTTTGACTGATAGTTCCATTTAGATACTGTTCTACGATTTTTACTTTTTCTGCTGCATCAATTTTACTTTTTCTGGACATAACATACCCCCAAGTAGGTTTTTATATTTTAGTGTCCTACTTGAGGGTATCATATCACTGTGCATTTTTATTTCCGGATGTTTTCTTTCTGCATAAAAAACCAAAAAACCTGCAGGCAGCCGCCTGCAGGTTTCTATATTTGATATGAAATTCTGAATCAGAAAATCTTATTCGTCTGCTTTTCCGTCAGATCCGAATAATTTGATCTTTGTAATAACCATATCTTTGATTGCTTCTGCTCCAGGAGCCAGTAATTTACGAGGGTCAAATCCTTTACCCTGCTGGTCTTTTCCTTCTTCGATATACTTACGTGTAGCTTCAGCAAACGCGATCTGGCATTCTGTGTTAACGTTGATCTTAGCTACTCCAAGAGAGATTGCTTTCTTGATCATATCATCCGGAATACCTGTACCTCCGTGTAATACTAAAGGCATATCTCCTGTTAACTTCTGGATTGCGTCTAATGTTTCGAAGCTTAATCCTTCCCAGTTTTCCGGATATTTTCCATGGATATTTCCGATTCCTGCTGCAAGCATTGTTACTCCTAAGTCTGCAACTGCTTTGCATTCTTCAGGATCAGCGCATTCACCTCTTCCGATGACTCCATCTTCTTCTCCGCCGATAGATCCTACTTCAGCTTCGATAGACATTCCTTTTCCTCTTGTTACTGCTACCAGTTCTTTTGTCTTCGCAACATTCTCTTCGATTGGATAGTGAGATCCGTCAAACATTACAGAAGAGAATCCTGCTTCGATACATTTGTAGCATCCTTCATAAGAACCGTGGTCTAAGTGCAGTGCAACTGGTACGGAAATGTTCAGTTCTTCCAGCATTCCGTTTACCATTCCAACAACTGTCTTGTATCCTGTCATGTATTTTCCAGCACCTTCAGATACACCTAAGATAACTGGAGATCTTGTCTCTTCTGCTGCTAACAGAATTGATTTTGTCCACTCAAGGTTGTTGATGTTGAACTGTCCAACTGCGTAATGTCCGGCTTTCGCCTTGTTTAACATTTCTTTTGCTGATACTAACATAGTTTGTCCTCCATATAATTCGTTAACTTTTTCACATCAAGTTTATTATACTCTATTCCATTCCTGGTTGCAAGCACTGGAATCTTCCATAAGCCGATAATCATTGTCTTCTTCCACTTCCAGAATCAGATTTCCTTTAACCGATGATTTCAGAACTCTTCTTACATTGGAGCTGTCGCTGTTTTCATACCATTTCTCTGCTTCTTCTCTGGAAAGCCCGCCTTTTTCTTTTCGCTGAATCAGGCGTTCCTTCAGCATTTTCTCCTCTGCAAGAATGAAAATTGTATCATCCGCCCATTTTTTTCGGAAAACCGTCCATGGTTCCTCGTCCAGCAGCAGCCAGTTTCCTTCCAGCAGTATGATTTCTTTTTCCAGTTTTATGGCATCTTCCACTACATCGTGAATATTTCTGTCATAAACCGGCCATAAAATGGTTTCTTTTTTAATCCGGCACAGTTTCTCTCCCAGCTTCGCTGTATCATATGTTTCCGGACAGCCTTTTACTGCCTTCATCGGCACAGTTTTTCCCTGAACGACAGCATCATGAGAATTGATATAGTCTGAATGATAATGAAATCCGTCCAGACCAGCCGCCTGAATTTCTGTCAGTTCCGGAATCTCCCTGGACAAATATTCAAGGAACTGACAAAGCGTTGTCTTTCCTGCGGCCGGAGGCGCTGCCATAAAAACCAGAAGCCGTTCCCCTCGTTCTTTCTGCAGATGAGTCATCCTTCGGAGCAGAGGGAGAAAAATCTCCTGAACTGTCCTTTTATGATAAGACACTTCCATCTTAAACCCATTCACTGTAAACTGATATTTTCCCCAATCTTTCATTCCATACCTCTTTTACATTCTATCGAAGCAGATCCCCCAGATAGTCATATCCAAACTGATAAACCGCAATATTTCGGATCACTGCGTGTCCGAAGAACAATATAATCCCCAGATACAGCATCCACAATCCCGGTCTGCAGATTTGGATAGTTCTGTGAAGAATTTTCCCCGCCAGAAATCCTCCAAGGCACCATAAAACCATAACGACTCCATATAAAACAATAGGATTGCATAGAAACGACCGTGTCAGATCCAGGTGCAGCAGCGCCCGGACCGCTCTGGTTCCCCCGCAGGCCGGGCAGTACAAATGGGTAATCTCCTTAAAAAAGCAGGGCATTTTCCAGAAAATGCTAAAATATATCGTCATGCTCTTCATCATAGCTGTCATACTGGTATTCCTGCCGGTCAATCCCCTGCAGATTTTCATCAAGAAGACTCTGAAATTCATCACTTAAAAGTATATTGAAAATGAAAATGAGAATCAAAATACAGGTTCCTATGATTGAAACAATACCGCATATAAGACCTGCTACTGCTTTCGGTTCTTTTTTCCCATTTCTTTTTGGGGCTACCGCAAATAAAACGATCGCAGCAATTCCGGTAAAGATTGCAAACGGAGAACAGCAGCATGTGAGCATCAGCACAACAGAAACAATTCCCAGAACCAGCGCTGCTACTGTCAGGCCGTGGCTCGGTTCCTGCTGCTGTTCCTGTTCCGTATCCTGGTTTTGATCATTTTCCTGTTTCTGAAATTCTCCTTTCATCTCATATCCTGTATATGGATCATATTGCTTTTCTTCCATATATTAGTATCCTCCTTCTTCTTTCTTTGATTCGGGAGCAGGTTCTTTCCTGATATAACGGATCATTCCCGGTCCCAGGCTGTCCGTCGGTCTGGAAATAAATCCATGTTTATGGTAGAAAGGCTCACGACCGACTGCGCACATCAGATCCAGCATAATCTCAGTTCCTTCTTCACACATGTCTTCTACCTGTTTGATCAGATCCTCAATGATCGCTCCTCCGATTCCATATCTCTGAAAATCCGGATGGATCATAAGATCCTGAATGTAGCAGATAACGGCCCCATCGCCGACCAGTCTCCCCATGCCTACAATCTGCGCGTCAATATAGGCACACACAATATAAAGGCTGTGATCCAGCGCCTTTTTTGCCTGCGTTCTGGAAAGTGGTTTGAACCCGACTGCCTTTCTCAGCTCCAGATACGTATCTACTCCCATATGATTTGATATTAATGTCACCGTAGCCATATTTTCTTTCCTTTACTATGATTTCTATAAGAAACGAGAAGTATTATATCACGATATTTCTCGTTTTAATAGAATTTTTTAGAAGATTTTACAAAAACGGAAACCCTGCCTTGGAAATCCATGATTTCCCGGCAGGGCTCCCGTTTTGTATATTTTTAACTGATTTAATCCTGTAAGGCGTTAATTCCTGTTTCGCCTGTTCTGATCTTAATTACATTTTTTACTTCATAACTAAAGATCTTTCCATCTCCGACTTCGCCGGTAAATGCGGCATCCTGAATGGCTTTGATGGTTTTTTCCGCCCATTCTTCGGATGATACCACAATCTCAAATTTGATTTTCGGACGCAGCATAACATCTACTTTCGTTCCTCTGACCACTTCCGTAAATCCTTTCTGCGCTCCGCATCCCATAACCTGGGAAATCGTAATTCCGTTGACTTCAACTTTGTTCAATGCTTCTTTTACATCTTCCAGCTTTTCTTCCCTTACAAAAGCCTCTACTTTCATTATCATATCTCAATTCCCCCGTTCTTTCTAATCCAAACCATTAAAGGACGGATATGCATTTTCATTATGTTCAGAAATATCGAGTCCGACCTTCTCTTCTTTTTCACTTACACGAAGCGGTCCAAAGAGTTTCGCAATGCCTGCGCAGATCAGAGTTCCCACAACGGCTACTGCGATAGAAACAACGATTCCGATGATCTGTGCTACGAATAATCTGGAATCTCCGAATACAAGACCATTCCACTGTGCTACATCGTTGATGGAACTAAGTCCGAATAATCCGGTTGCGATACCTCCCCAGATACCACCAATACCGTGGCATCCAAAAGCATCCAGCGCGTCATCGATTCCAAGTTTGCCTTTTACAAGTTTCACTCCGAAGAAGCAGATCGGGCTTACCAGAAGTCCAATGATCAAAGATGCCCATACCGGCACAAATCCTGCGCCCGGTGTGATCGCAACCAGTCCGATTACAAGACCGGTAGATGCTCCTACCAGAGTTGGCTTTCCAGATGTAATTGTCTCGATTACCATCCAGGAAACAAGAGCTGCTGCAGCAGAAAGAGATGTTGTCATGAATGCGTGTGCTGCCAGTCCGTTTGCTGCCAATGCGCTTCCTGCGTTAAATCCATACCATCCGAACCATAACATTGCGGCTCCTAAAAATACGAACGGTGTGTTGTGTACATGATATGCTCCCTGGTCGTATCCTCTTCGTTTTCCTAACAGAATTGCGAGAACCAGTCCGCTGACACCTGATGTGATATGTACAACGTTTCCTCCTGCGAAGTCAACAGAACCGATGCTTGCGAGGAATCCGCCTTCGCCCCATACCATATGAGCCATTGGATAGTAAACGATCAGTGACCATAAAATAATAAAAATAACAAGAGATTTAAATCTCATTCTTCCAACGACAGATCCTGTGATCAGTGCCGGTGTAATCATTGCGAACATCATCTGAAACGCTGCAAAGGCCAGGTTTGGAATGGTATCAGCATATGGTCCGGGATCCATTCCGACTCCCTGGAACAGGAACCATTTAGCTCCTCCGATGATTCCGCCGTGGTCTCCTCCGAAGGCCAGTGCGTATCCGAACAGTACCCACATAACGATGGATACGCCCATGATAAATACACATTGCATCATTGTATTTCCAACATTTTTTCTCCGTACAAGGCCCCCATAAAAGAATGCAAGCCCAGGCGTCATGAAAAACACAAGCGCTGCACAGAGCAAAATAAATCCAGTATCTCCTGCGTTCATAATCTATTCCTCCATTCATTCTTTTCATTTGACGCCGCTGCCGCGGCCAGCCTCTCGAGAGAAAAAAAAGAGGTCCAAAGCACATTCCTTCATATGCTTTAGACCTCTTTGTCGGTTTTTATAATAGCAGACTATTTTTATTTATGCAAGGGCTTTTTTCAAAATTTTTTGTATTTTTAGCCAGACAATTCATTTTCCAGCATCCGGTATCCCACGCCCACTTCTGTAAAAATATACTTGGGAACTGCCGGATTTTTCTCGATTTTCCGACGAATATTGGCCATATTCACCCTGAGGATCTGATTGTTTGTATCTGCATGA
>OMEJ01000532.1_pt1 | contig 26624 bp, 26 predicted proteins | sample 1645361 | NCBI WGS metagenome assembly OMEJ01 (sample SAMEA103958156, study PRJEB25191) | human gut metagenome
TAATCATGGGAATCCTTGATTGCGGCTGCGCCATTGCGGATCACCGTCCGGAGCAGTCCTTCCGCGATCTCATCTGTCAGCTCATTATTCTCTGTCGGCGTAAAATAGCGATCCAGAGTATGCATCATAATATCTACAATACCGCATCCAACCTGGTATTTTGGTAATGTATAAGTAAGTTCCGGATTCATGACCGCAAATGCAGGGCGGTTAAAATCTGTACTAAGCCCTCTCTTGATCTGTGTTTCTTCATTGGTAAGAACTGCTGAGTCACTGGTCTCGCTGCCGGCCGCTGCCAAAGTGAGAACAACTCCTACAGGCATGGACTTCTCTACTGTCTTCTTTCTTGACCAGAAATCCCAGATATCTGTATCCGGATTTGCTGTTCCATGGGCTACGGCTTTTGCTGTATCAATGACACTTCCGCCGCCTACCGCAAGCACAAAATCAGAGCCGAATTCTTTTGACATCTCCACTGCCTGTCTGGCAAATGACAATCTCGGATTCGGTTTTACTCCTCCCAGAGCCTTATATGTAAGCCCTGCCTCTTCCAAAGATGCTGTTACACGATCCAGAAGCCCGCTTCTTACGACACTCCCGCCGCCGTAGACAACAAATACCCTGGATGCTCCGCACTGTTTCGCAAGCTGCCCTGTCTGTTTTTCTGTTTCCTTTCCAAAAACGATCCTTGTCGGTGTGTACTGAGTAAATGAATGCATATCTTATCCTCCATTCCTTTATCATCTTATGAATTAGAATCGTCATTCTCCTCTTGTCAGTTTTACAACGATCTCTTCTGCGATTTCCTCAACCCTCTTATGATCTGTGTTCACGATGACATCAGCTGCCGCCTCATATTTCGGACGCCGTTCTTCCATCAGTTTTGAAATATACTCCGTATTTTTATGTCCTCTAAGAAGCGGTCTCTCATCACTGTCTTTGACTCTCTCCAAAATGACTTCCGGTGATGCCGTTAAAAGAACAACCTTCCCATTCTTCTTCATCTCTGCAACGTTCTCATCTCTCATAGCAACTCCGCCGCCGCATGAGATGATCTGATTATTGCCTTTCTGAAGTTCAATCAGAAGGTTTGTCTCGCAGTTGCGGAAATATGTCTCTCCATATTCTTCAAATATCTTATTAATGGACATACCTTCTTTGTCTACAATTTCCTGATCCATCTCCACATAAGGAGACGCCAGGATTTTGCTCAAATAACTGGAAACTGTGCTCTTTCCAACTCCCATAAATCCAATCAAAAGAATATTATGGGTAAACAATGTTCTTGCCTGGATTCTTCTGCTGTTCTCTAAAATATATGCAAAAATATCCAGAATCTCATTTTTGTATGTATTCTCGCTTACATGGGTCATCAGCATCTTTCGCTGATGCTTCTCCTGTTCCGGCTGCAGGATTGGCAGTCCATTCTCTTTCTTGTAGACCATGATCTCTTTGATGATATCCATTCTCTCTTCCAGAACAGAAACTATCTTTTTGTCACAGAGATCCAGTCTCTGTCTGATTTCTTCTAACTGGTTCATTATAATGTTTCCTTTTCTATCGCTCTTTTTTCTGCCCTTCTGATTTCAAAGGGGCAAATCTTCATTCAGTATAGCATAAAGGAACCGTTATTTTCAATGGTTTCTCACAGCACAGAATAGTTCTTTTTCACAAATTCAGCAAAATCTTTCGCCGCCGGCGCAAGATATTTATTCTTCTTTATTACAAGATAAATATACCGCTTGATTTTCGGCGAAGTTATATTAAGAATAGACAGATCCATGGTTTGAAGAAGCGGAATCTTTGGAATGATCGCAATTCCAAATCCTGCCGCAACAAGACCTGCCACAGATGAATCTTCTTCTCCTTCATACACGATCTCCGGCTGTCCGTGAATCTGAGAAAACAGCTGATTGATTACCGGACGCAGACCGCTGTTTTTTGCAAATGCGATATACGGATATTGTATCGTATCCTGCAGATCTATGGACTGATATGCTGCCAGAGGATGGTCTCTCGGGACAATCAAAACAAGTTCCTCTTCTGCCACCGGATAAAATTCCAGATCATTTTCTCCTTCCACATAAGATGAGAACACGAAATCATAGACCCCTTCTTTCAGCTGATCCACTACCTGCCTGGTTGTCCCCTGTCCAAAAGAAAAATGGATCTGATTTTCTCCTTTTTCAGACATATAGTGATTAAGCATCTCCGGGATAAAATGACTGCCCAGCGTATAAATATAACCAATATCAAGAAACCCTCCCTGAACTCCGGATGCTTCCATCAGAATCCGCTTTCCTTCATCCAGCATCTCCAGAGACTGCTCCACATACCTTAAAAAAATCTTCCCATATTTGGTCAGCTTGGCGTTTCTTCCGTGCTTTTCAAAAAGCTGGACTCCCAGCTCCTCTTCCAGACAGGAAATGGCGTGGCTGAGGCTCGGCTGAGTGATAGACAGGAGCTTTGCGGTTCTCGTATAATGCTCCTCTTTCGCCAGTGCCCGAAAATAATATAAATGATTTAAATTCATTGCTTTATCCTTTCATTCTTCTTTCTTATTTTATCATATGGGCTTTAGAAACTAAAGGGAAATTCATTGCATTTGTATACACACTTTGCTATAATTATGGTAAAAAGAATCAAAATCAATTTGGAGGAATAAAATATGGCAGCGAAGAATTTCCGTAAATTATTTGAACCCTGTACAGTAAAATCTATGACCCTGAAAAACCGAATCGTCATGACTCCAATTGGAACCAATTTTGCTGAACATACCGGGGAAGTCAATGAAAAGATCATTGAATATTATAGACAGCGTGCAAAAGGGGGAACCGCCCTTATCACTGTAGAAGGTGCCAGCGTTTACTCTCCGCAGGGAGCGGCTGGAGCCTATCAGCTGAGAATTGACCATGACAACTATATTCCGGGACTTTACCGTCTGTGCGAAAAGGTTCATGAATATGGAGCCAAGATCAGTATTCTGCTGAACCACGCCGGAGCGGCAGCTAATGGAAGCATGACAAATATCCAGCCGGTTTCCGCTTCTGACATCCCAACCAGCAGAGGAGGAGATATTCCAAGACCTTTGTCTAAGGATGAGATTTTAACCATTGTAGACAAATTTGCAAAAGCAGCGCAGCGTGCAGTTACCGCTGGATTTGACGCTGTGGAAATCCAGGCAGGACATGGATACTTATTGAATCAGTTCCTTTCTCCTCTTACTAACGATCGTACCGATGAATTCGGAGGATCCAAGGAAAATCGTGCTCGTTTTACAACTTTAGTACTGAAAGCTGTCCGCGAAGCAGTCGGAGAAAATATTCCTATCTTCCTCAGCATAAGTGCAGATGAACTTGCAGAAGGAGGAAATACGCTGGAAGATACCAAAGAAATCGTAGAATACTTCAAAGAATATGTTGATGTATTCAGTGTATCTGCAGGACTTACCTGCTCCATCCAGTATCAGTATGATGCCGATTACCTTCCAGACGGATGGAAATCTTATATGTCCAAAGCTTTAAAAGAGGCAACCGGAAAACCTTGCCTTACCAGCGGCAATATCCGCGAACCGGAAGTTGCCAACCGTATCCTGGAAGATGGAGAAGCTGACTTTATCGCCATCGGCCGCGGTCTGATCGCAGATCCTGAGTGGGTGAATAAAGTACAGTTTGGCAATACAGAAGATATCAACCGATGCATCTCCTGCAACAATGGATGTACCGCAACCCTTGGTGATGAACCAATTCGATGCACGATCAATCCGTCCATCGTTTCCGGTGAGTATTACAAGAATTATAAATTGAAGAAGCCTTGCAATGTTGTTGTAATCGGCGGCGGAACCGCAGGACTTGAAGCTGCCTGCACAGCTGCGGAAGTTGGATGCTCTACCGTATTGATCGAAAAAACAGGACAGCTTGGTGGTCTGGCAAGACGCGTTGGAAAAATGCCAAACAAACGCCGTCTTGGATATTTCCCTGAATATCTGGAACACCGCGCTTCCAAATTAAAGAATTTATTTGTAATCAAAAATACAGAGGCTACCATTGATCTGATCGAAGGCTGCAAACCGGACATCGTAGTCAATGCAACTGGTTCCTTCCCTCTTCTTCCGGATATCAAGGGTCTGAAAGAAAACCTGAAAGCAGGCAATGTATCCACTATTTTCGACTTAGTCGACAATGTGGAATCTTATGAAGAAAATCTGGAAGGCAAGAAAGTCGTTGTCATCGGCGGCGGAAATGTCGGCCTTGACGTTGTTGAATTTTTCGCTCCAAGAAAGGCTGATGTTACCATTGTAGAACAGAAATCACGGTTTGGAGAAACCCTGGACTTTATTACGAGAACCGGTTCTCTTGCCATGCTCAGCAAATACGGTGTTCACCAGTATCCAAACGCTTCTCTTCTGGAAGTAAAAAATGACCGTTTTGTTGTACGCCATGACTATAAAGATATTGAGCTCGAATTTGATTACGGATTTATCTGCCTTGGAATGGAATCCGCAACGCCTGCCCTCAAAGAATTATATGATCACTTCATTTATGAAGGCATTGAAGTTCTGAATATCGGAGACAGCGCTCAGACACGCCGTATTATCGAAGGTGTTAAAGAGGGCCGTGATATCATTCTTTCTCTGGAAAGACTGAATTTCATTTAAACATTTATCATAATCTCTGATTATAAAAAGTGCCGGTCTGTATTTTGTCAGACCGGCACTTTTTGTTTTACAGGAAAGTGCTTTCCTATTTTTATCAATCAGATTATCTGCGTTTGCTTTTATCCCGATAATATTTCCAAAGAATGATATTTTCAAAATATCGTTTGATCACGATCTGAATTTCTTCTTTTGGATGAATCGGGCGGACAAGGATGCTGTGTATTCCGGCGCGGTTTGCTCCAAAGATATCAGTAAACAGCTGATCTCCTACAAACAGTGTATTGGATCTGTCTGTTCCCATCATCTGCATCGCTTTTTCGTAGCCTTTCACCGATGGCTTATTCGCCTTATAAATATAATACTGCCCTCCTACGTCCTGACAGAATTTTTTAACTCTTGGTTCCTTGTTATTGCTGGTAAAGCAAAACTGAAACCCTATCTTTTTCAGCCGCCAAAACAGCTGCTTCGCCCTTTTGTCCGCCGGCATATCATGGCGCACCAGTGTATTGTCAATATCAAAAATCACTCCCCGGTAGCCTCTTGCGTAATAATCTTCAAAATCAATATCATATGTACTTTTTCTATCTTCTACAGGATAAAATTTCTGAAACATTTTTTATCTCCTATCTTATCTCCATTTTACTTTTTTTATTTTATAACACCCCTATTTAATGTGCAATATATTTTTCATTTGTATGCATGTTTTTTAATCTCTATCTGTTTTTATTAAGATTTGGTTAAAATTGAAATATTTTCCCTCTTTTTTCACCGGAACCACTTTCATTCTCTGACATTTTCATATATGATATAAATAGTTAAAAGTGTAACAAAGAACTTCCAATGTATCATTCTCACAATGGAAAGGGGGAATTTTATTGAATCCGAACCATTTAACAAGTGCCATGATCGATAAGATTGTGGAACGTAAAATCGAAGAAATGGCAAAATCACCGGATACAGCGATCCGGCAGCTGTTAAACTACTCCAGTCATTTCTCATCCAGCCGTTTTCAGGTCCCGATTTTTTCTATTTTACAGCACCTTCTTGCAAACAAAGACAGTCAGTATCATATCATGCTTCAAAATCTGCTAAACAATACCTCCCACTCGGCAATCAAGAATTTAGGCATCAATCTCGGGTACAACAGCTGGACCAAGGGAGCTCAGGCTGTACGCACCACAGCTCAGAAAGCCGGGTATTGTATCCCATGGATCATCATTTTCCGCTGGAATCCGGAAAAATCCAATACTGTTAATCTGAAAAATATGAGCCGTTTTATCCGGGACGGAAATAAAATCGGCATCTACGCTTTCTGTATCCGTCAGGAAGTTCCGCACCAGTCTTTTGGTGAAATTTTTAACATATTCAGCAAACATTCTGACAGCACATTTTTCTGGCTGCTGCCGAATCAGATGCTGGCTCCGGTTCATCTTGATATGATACGGAAATGCGAAAATGTCCTGACACTGTTTGACGGCGAAGGTTCCTACAGTCTGAGAAATTCTTCCATGCTCCGGGAACGAAAAGCTTTATATGGCATTTACCATATTTATTCATCTTTTAATACCAGTGAAATGCGTCCGGATCAGTGGCTTGATTATTACAAAATGTACCAGAGTTCATTTATCTTCATGCTGCCAAGTGATTCCTGCAGTGAAGAAGATCAAAAAGAGGCTTCCTCTTTCATATATGATGCAAGACTTCACCAGAAATTCCCTTACTATATTGTTGATTTTTATTCTGACATCAGGGAAATCAGCCGCATGATATCCGGTACCGACTGTTACCTGGAAATTGATTCTTCCGGACAGGTCCTGCACCCTTACACTTCCCAGGTATTTGTCCCTGATTCAAGGCTGGCGGGATATCTTGCTTCTTCCATGCCTGCGATTGTCCAGACCGCTGATCATCGGCTCTGGCATCCTGCGGCAAGATCTGTATGACAATCCGGCAGGAAATCATTCCTTTCACAGGTCTATTGCATAAATAAAGAACGTCTGCACCTGATACAGGCACAGACGTTTTTTGTTTCTCTATTTTTCCGCATTTTTCAAATATGCGTCAACTAAGTCTTTTGATACATCATCTTCAATTTCTTTATAGATATCAGAGGCCGCTTCCCTTATCTGCTTCCGGGTCCTGCTGCTTAATTTTATGATCTTAGTTCCGCTGTCTTTAATTGTTTTGATTCTGTCCTCAATTCGTTCGTCTGATTTTTCCCGGGCATATTCTTTTGCAGTTTCCGCTGCCTGCGTTATAATTTTCTGCTGATCTTCCGGAAGATCTTTAAAAAACTCATCGCTGACGATCAATGAAATATAATGCGGAAGATGATTTGTCTCCACAACATAGTCCTGCTGTTCATACAGCTTGCTGGAAACGATGACTTCATATGGATTTTCCTGAGCATCGATCGTTCCCTGCTGCAGTCCGATATACACCTCGCTGAAAGTCATTGGTGTCGGATTCGCCCCGAGGTCTTTCCAGAACTCTAAATGATACGGATTCTCCATAGTACGGATCTTCTGTCCCTTAAAATCACCGATGTCTTTGATTTCCTTATTCGTGGACATAACACGGAATCCCTGATCCGCATATCCAAGGAGTTTATATCCTCCTTTTTCATAGACTTTTTCCATCTTCTGATAAAATGCAGGATTATCTACTGCTTTACGTGCTTCTTCAATGGTATCAAACGCACTTGGCAGATCGAACACTGCCGTATCCGGGAGAAATGTCACCTGAGGCGCTGTATTCTGGACTACAAACGGAATATCACCGTCTTTGCAGCTTTCCAGCAGCTCACGGTCTCCTCCCAGGGTACTGTTCGGATATACTTCAATCTTCATTTTCCCATTGCTCAGACGGCTCACTTCATCCGCAAATTTTTCTGCATAAATCTGCGTTACCGTATCTTCCGGACTGGAGGTTCCAAGAGGCCAGGCATAACGCTGCACCTCGTCGGAAGACTGTTTTTTCTTACATCCCGATAACCCAATTCCGATTACCAGAACACTTAATACGATAAGACATACTTTCCATTTTTTCATCTTACGCACCTCCCAGCAAAATAAGACTGATCTGAGGAATAAAAGTAATCAGCACCAGCGCCACAAGGAAACACAGGATCAACGGCATTGCTTTCCTTGCAATCTGCATGATTGGAATATCCGTAAGTGAAGAAGCCACAAACAGATTGACTCCGATCGGCGGAGTAACGAATCCAATCGCCAGGTTTACTACCATCATCACTCCAAAATGAATTGGATTCATTCCAATTGCCGTTGCAATCGGCAGAAGGATCGGCGTCAGAATTAAAATTGCCGGTGTCGTATCCATGACCATTCCTACAAATAACAGGAAAATATTGATTACGATCAAAATTACGATTCCGTTGTGGAAATTTCCAAGGATCCACTCACTGATGGTCTGAGGAACCTGCATCAGAGTCAGGACTCTGGAAAAGGCAGTTGACGCTGCCAGAATAAACAAGATCGGCGCATATGTCTTTACCCCTTCTACCAGCATCGGCCACAGATCTTTTACTTTCATGGAACGGTATACAAACATGCTGACGATAATGGAATAAAAAACAGAAATTACGGCTGCTTCCGTAGGAGAAGCGATTCCCGCATAGATACACCCGAGGATGATCACCGGACTCAGAATCGCAAAAAAGCTGTCCTTAAACACTCCAAAAAATCCCTTTTCATGAAGTTCATCCACTTCTTTTCGAATCTTTTCTTTATCTTCTCCATGAGTTCTGCAGTAGAACACCGCATATGCCATTAACAGCAGTCCAATCAGGATTCCCGGAACGATTCCCGCAATAAACAGATTACTGACGGATTCCCCGGACGCCATACCAAACATGATAAACGGAATACTCGGCGGAATAATAACTCCAAGTCCGCCGGCTACCGCAACAATGGAAGTGGCGAATACTTTGTCATATCCCAGTTTGATCAGGATTGGTATCGTCATGCTTCCAACTGCCGCAACCGTAGCCGGACCGGATCCGGAAATTGCCCCATAAAACAGGCAGGTGACAATAACCGCACAAGGCATTCCTGCCGTAAATTTTCCAATAAAAAATACAAATACATCAAAAATCTTTTTCGAAATCCCGCCTTTTGCCATGATCATTCCAGACAGAACAAACATTGGAACAGCAAGCAGCGGAAAACTGTCGATCCCTCCCAGCATGGAACGAATCACAAATGTACCGCTTGCCGTAAAAGATGGATCAAACGCTCCCGGAAGTACAGAGACGATGCCAAGACCGATCGAAATCGGAATTGCTATGACCAGGCATAAGAAAAATATGATAAATACCGCTAATGCTGACATCCTTCCTCCTCCTTATCTTTTTTTACTGCAATCTTAAATTCAATAATCCAGCGCTGTATGATCCGAAATGCCACTAAAATAAAACTGACCAAAGGTGCGGCCTGAATATAATACATAGGAATTCCGCATGCCGGACTTACCTGTCCGCTTTCAAACGCACTCTTCAAATACAGCACAGCATAAGGAATCAGATAAAAGAAGAAAATCAGTTCAATCGTATGATTTACGACTTTAAAGACTGCCTGTCCTCTTCGCGGAAACATTCCTACAAACTGTTCAATTTTAATTGAAATACATTTTTTCGTACAATAACTAACGCTTAAAAAGCCAGACCAGATAAACAAATATCTTGTTATTTCCTCTGACCAGGATAATGATGCACCCAGGGCATATCTGGCAAATACCTGGATGCCCATGATCACCGTCATGGCGATCAGCAGTGCCACCATGAGAAATTCTTCCAAATTCTCATTCAGCCATTTTAACATAATACTGCTCCTTTTAATATAATATTATTGCTACGATCACTGCGCACAGTGAACCGATCATCGGTGCCAGAACTGAGGTAACGAACACGTACCAATAGCTCTCGGCAAGGCTTAAATTCATCCATCGAAGCTGTGCTACCATTCCGCCCGCATTTGGAAGTGTATTCATTCCAGTTGCGCAGGCAGGCGCCAGTCTGTGCAGCGCTCCGGCATGAGCCCCATGGGCCAGAAGTCCGTCAGAAAGATGTTCAAAAAACATGGCGATCGCGGAGGTTCCGCTTCCAAGAATTCCTGCCAGCACATTTAATCCGATAAATTCTGTCACATACGCATTCAGATCCAGGTTCATGGCAAAATCAATGATGCTCTGGAATCCCGGACAGCTTTGCAGAACACCGGAAAATCCAAGGATGGCTGCAGCCATCATCGTTGCGCCGATTCCATTGTTTACACCTTTATCAAGAATCTTCCTTACGGATTTCAGCTGTTTCCAGCAAAATACTACGATTGCCAGAGAACCGATAAACAGACTAAATACTACGATCGCATTGGTGTCCATTTTCGTCAGATTAGACAGCGCAAGCACCAGTCCTACGGATAACACCAGCGGAATCAGGGCAATTCCAAATCCCGGAAGATCATCTCTCGTTGGAACAATCTTTACAGGCTTTGACTCATCGATGGCCGTTCCTTCTTTTACCGCTGCTTTTCTGGCTGCGTATACCATGTAAAAATATCCTATGCAGATTGATACGATAAAAGCGACCCATCCCAGAATCGGAGCAGATCCCATGGAAGTTCCCAGATACTGGGCCGGCATAATATTGGTAATATTGATCGCATATGGAAGCATGGCGGAACAGGTTGCCCCGATAAATATAATTCCCGGAATCATCCGGTATGGATACCCAGCCTGTTTCATCATAATCGTTGCAATCGGCGCCAGGACAAACAATACAACAAATCCTGAAACTCCAACATACACAAAGACAGTAGAAAGCAGTGTGATCGATAAGATAACTCTTTTTGCCCCAAGCTTTTCTGTAATAACGTTGGCAATGGTTTCCGCACATCCGGAATCTCCCATTAATTCACCAAACACAGCTCCTATAACCAGTACAAACAGGTTTCCTTTTACAAAACCTACATATCCATCCGCATAAGAGCCTAACGCACTCCACCAGTCCAGCCTGCTGGTCAATATAATAATAAATGAAACCAGGATTGTTGAAGTAAATACATCAACACCCTTCCATACGACAATGACAAAAATCACTGCCGCAAGCAAAAGTCCGATTACTGAAATTGTTGTTGCCATTTTCTCTCTTTTCTACTCCTATTCTTCTGTGTCATCTTCTCCTGCAATAAGAATCCTGCGGAATGGTTTCCTGTACGGATTACTGCCTTCAAAGAAATGTTTATCCAAAAAGTCAATGCACTTTTTAATGTTCTCATCACTCTTCATCTTTGGCGATCCATGAGGCTCCCCCTCAAAAAGATCCAGAACCGCACGGTCTTCCCCGCAGACTTCCTTGATTTTTTCATACATATAAACAGACTGATGGTAATCTACAACTGCATCATCCATTCCATGCTGCAGCAGCATCGGAGGACAGTGTTCATCGACATACCGGATTGGGCTTACCCTGCAGGTTCTTTCCGGATACAAAACAGGATGATATCCGAGAAGTTCCGTAAATTCCGTTCCAAACTGCTCAGCCGAACATAACTCGCTCATTGTATACCAGGCAATCGCACACTGGATTTCAGAGGATGCCCTCTCTCCTACTGTAAGATCATCACAGTCCGCACGATCCCCGGTCACCGCTATCAGCTGAGTTGCAAGTCCGCCGGCTGAATTGCCCCAGACTGCAAAACGCTCCGGATCCAAATCAAGTTCTTTTGCATGTCTTCTCAGATAACGGACCGCGGCTTTTCCGTCAATCAGCTGTGCCGGCCATTTTGCTTCCTGACAAAGCCGGTATTCTATTGTTGCCACCGCATATCCCTGGGTCACAGGAAGACACATGGATTTGATATAATGACTTCTCTTATGTCCCGTTACAAAAGCTCCACCATGAAACAGCATAACCAGCGGAAATGGTCCCTCACCTTCATCCGGATAAAAAATGTCCAGAATCTGATTGACCGACTGATCTGCATATGGAAGGTCCAGACGGGTCTTCCTGAATTGTTTTACATCAATTTCCGGTTCTTCTTCCAGAAACTGTTCCCGGTTTCGAAATATTTCTGTCACTTTCTGATCCTCCTTTCTCTCATAAACAAAAAACTGACAGTCTTTCTTTTGTCCTGCCAGTTTTTTGTTTTACATCTAGTTCTTAAAGGCTCTTATGCAGTAATTCCAAAACAGTTTTCAGATCTTCCACACCCATCTGTCCTGGTGCAGATGCTTTCTTTGCTGCGCCAAATGTCAGCGCAGATCCGAATACCTCTCCGCAGAGACGGCTGATAACTCCGGTTCCTGCCATTGACATGGTGATGATCGGCCGGTCTGCATAATTAGTATACATCTCTTCTGTAGCTGAAAGCAATGTTAAAACATCTTTTTTGCAAGTCGGCATAACAGCGATCTTAGGAATATCCGCATTTAATTCCTGCATTTTCTGAAGTCTTCTCACGATCTCATCCTTTTCCGGTGTCTTATCGAAATCGTGATTGGAAGCTACCACTTTTACTCCGCACGCATGTGCGTTTTCTATAATCTCTTTTACAATCTCGTCTCCTGTAAATACTTCCACATCTACAAGATCTACATATCCGGATTTTGCCGCCTGAATATTTAATTCTTTGTAAGGCTCCGGCTCAATTGCTTTTTCTCCGCCTTCTTTTGATGTACGGAATGTAAAGAGGATCGGAGTCTCTCCAAGAGCTTCCCTCAAATCTTTCAGAACATCTTCTACTTTATCAAACTCAAAAACATTCTCAAACCAGTCAACACGCCATTCCACCACATCGACCGGAATGCTGTCAAAAGTTTTTGCTTCTGCGATAATTTCTTCTTTTGTTACTCCAACGATTGGAACACAGATTTTTGGAATTCCGGCTCCGATCTCAATATTTCTTACCTTTACCGTATTCATTGGCACTTCCTCCTATTTCTTACCGATTGGCGATCCTTTTTATTTTGCAGATTCCTCTGCGTTTTTCAGCAGCACTCCATATCTTGCATTTACAAAGACAGCCAGAAGCACACCAATGACTGTGATCACAATGTTCATAATGATAACCTGAGAAGAAGTCATCTTCGCAGCTGCTGTAAGAATCGTATAATTACATAAACTTGACGCGATCATAACCAAACTTGTAATCGTTCCTTTGATTTTCGGGAACAGGTCGTTAACAACAGCTGTTGCCATCTGGAGAACTCCTCCTGCTGCAGCATAACCGATTACAAAAGCACCAACATAACAGATCATCGGTGATTTGATCAGATATACAAGAACAAGCATCACTGCTGAAATTGCCGGATAAATTACCAGGAATCTTACCTGTTTAAATTTTGTGATCAGAAGACTTGTTACAACCAGCGCTACCATTGTTCCTGCTGAATAGTATGTCTGCATCATAGATACACTCTCAGATGGAATTCCAGCCACATCATTGGCAAATGTCTGTGCGCAGTTTAACCATAACTGGAATGTAGCTGTACTTGTAAATCCAATCAGAATCAAAGCAATGCTCTCAATTGAGAAATGAGCATTCTTCAGATTGCTGATAAAAGATTCTGACTTTCCGCTTTCAGATGCTGCAGGAAGCGGTGCAAAAATCGCAAGGATTCCAAGAACTGCAATCACAATACCACATACCAGTGGAAGCATCAGATAAGACATGCTTGTTCCTGCTGCTACTCCAAGGAAGAAAGGCATTAACAGCTGTGCAACAGAAATAAAGAATTTAATTCCCATTGTAGCAATACCTGTATACTTATAAATAATCTCAGCAACTGCAGGATATGTAGCGGTATCAAGGAAAGAGTTTGCGATTCCTCCTAAAACTGCCGCAATGTAAGCAATCGTTGTGTTTGGTGAGAACGCGATTCCTACAAAAAAGATAACATAAGAAGCGCATCCAATCAATACAGAAAGACGGCGTCCCAGTTTATCAGACAATGGTCCTGCAAATGGAAGGGAAATCAGACGTCCCAGTCCTAATGCCGCAGCGATGGATGTTACTGCCATTACATCATTTAATCCCCACTGCTCAGAAAGCATTTCTTTTACAACCTGCTGACTTAAAATGGAACATCCAATTCCATGTATAAAATAGTTTAAATAAAGAATTAACGCACTCGGTAAATATTTTTTATCCATTTTTTATGATTCCTCTCAATTTTTCCTAATTCGTATTTTAGTCGTATTTAATATCCAGTACTTCTTTCATATGATCGATCGGCATATGTTTTCCTGTCCACAGATGGAATGCCGCATCTCCCTGGAATAACATCATTCCAAGACCGTTCATTGTCTTGCATCCTGCTTCTTTTGCCATCTTAAGAAGTGCTGTCTCTCTTGGAGCATAAATTGTATCAGTTACGATCAGGTCCGGGCGGAAGAAAGATTTATCCGGCACAACAGACTGTCCTTCCATCGGTTTCATTCCAACGCCAGTTGCCTGTGCAAATAAGTAACTGTCCTCAATTTCTTCTCTTAACTTTTCTTTGTCATCCAGATCATAAAGGTTTACGATACAATCTGTATTCGCGCGGATCTTTTCTACTGTTCTTTCTGCGTTCTCCCAGAATTTATCTTTAATATTGAAGATTGACATTTCTTTCACACCATCCAGTGCTGCCTGGATTTCAATTGCTGTTGCAGCTCCTCCTGCTCCGGCAATTGTCATTTTTTTGCCAATCACATCAATATCATTGTCTTTTAATGACTGCATATAACCGATTCCATCTGTGATATGTCCGATCAGTTTTCCATGATCATTTACAATTGTGTTGACAGCGCCAGCCATTTCTGCAGCTGGTGAAAGTTCATCCAGATACTGTCCTACAACTGTCTTATTCGGCATAGATACGTTAGATCCTACCATTTTTAAAGCTCTCAGACCTTTGATCGCATCTTCCAGAGTGTCATTGTCAACCTCAAACGCAAGATATGCGTAATCCAGTCCTAATGTAGCAAATGCTTCATTGTGCATTGCCGGTGAGCTGGAATGTCTGATCGGATAAGCCATCAGACCAATCAGTTCTGTGTGTCCTGTAATTCTTTCTGCCATTTTCTTTTTCTCCTTTATATCTTCATTTTTTTGTTTACGTTACTCTCACCCAAAAGTTAATTTTTTAACAACCTTACGTCCCTCATTATATACGAATTGAACTGATACTTCTAATATATCTTTTCATGATTATTAATAGCTTTTTGCTATCATTTGTGTTAAACTGATAGCAGATGATATATTTTTTGATAGCGAATCAGAAAGGATAGGATAAATGACATGAATTTAAATCAGCTGTATTATTTCCAAAAAGTTGCTGTGCTGCAGCACTACCACCAGGCCGCAAAAGAACTGAATATTTCTCAGCCGAGCCTAAGCCGTTCTATTTCCAACCTGGAAGATGAACTCGGTCTGAAACTCTTTGTTAAAAAGGGGCGGAATATTGAACTGACCAAATATGGACATCTTTTTTTAGAGCATGTTAACCGCATTTTGGAGGAAGTAAAAATTACACTGGATAAGATGCATTCCCTCTCCTCTTCCTCCGGCGGTCATATTGATATCGGGTATGTATTTCCTCTGGCCAAATCCTATATTCCTCATATGGTACGCAGTTTTTTAAATAAGGATCATAACCATGAGATTACATTCTCTTTAAGCCAGGAGATTACAAAAGAGCTGATCACAGCCCTTAAAACAGAAAAATACGATGTTATCTTTGGCTCAAAAGTTCCAGACGAAACCGAAATTGAATTTATTCCTGTTGTAAATCAGGAAATGGTCATCATCACACCTCCGGGACACCCATTAAAATATAAGAAGCCTCTGGTTCTGGAAGATTTGATGGAGTATCCTGTCATCGGTTATGACCGGACCTCCGGACTGGGACAGTACACGACTTCTATTTATAAGCAGAATCATATGAAACCATCCATCGCATTTGAAACCTCCGATGAAAATGCGATCGCAGCCCTTGTGGCAGAAAATTTTGGAATCGGTTTTGTCGCGCATGTAGAATCCCTGAAAGAATATAATGTAGATATTCTTCATTTAGATAATGTCAAACCATACCATACTGTCTATATGGCATATTTAAAAGATCATCCCAGAATACCGGCAGTACAAAAATTTATTGATTTCGTTCAGGAAACCATAGATAAAATTTATTGATTTTCAAAAAAATATCAATTTGTTAAATATTTGACCAGATGTTATAATGATTTCATCGAAACACACCCAAAAAGTTTTTATATACAGCCTCATAAAGAAAACAAAATTCGTTTATTTTTTTTGGAGGTTCCAATTCTATGAAATCTAATTATAAGAATATTTTTTCACCACTGACAATTAAAAACATGACAATGAAAAACCGCATCATGATGACTCCAATGGGAACAAACTATGGAGAACAGACAGGCGAAATGAGCTTTTTGCATATTAACTATTATGAAGAAAGAGCAAAAGGCGGCGTAGGACTGATCATGGTAGAGAATGCAAGTGTAGATTCTCCTCTTGGATCAAACGGTACTACCCAGATTCGAATTGACCATGATAACTTCATGCCTCGCTTTTTTAAACTTTGTGAAACGATTCACTCTCATGGAGCATGTATTGGTCTGCAGTTAAATCATGCCGGAGCTTCTGCTCAGTCTAAAAGGACAAATATGCAGCCGGTATCTGCCTCCGACATTCCTTCCAAAGAAGGCGGAGAAATCCCGCGTCCTCTGGAAAAAGATGAGATTTATGCAATCGTAAAAAAATATGGAGAAGCTGCTGCCCGCGCTCAGGCTGCCGGATTTGACTGTGTGGAAATCCATGCGGGACATTCCTACCTGATCAGCCAGTTTATGTCTCCTACGACCAATAAGAGAACAGACGAATTCGGCGGATGTCCGGAAAACAGGGCCCGTTTCGCAAAACTGGTCATTGAAGAAGTCCGCAGACAGGTTGGACCGATGTTCCCAATCTTCGTGCGTCTCAGCGCTGATGAGTTCGTAGAAGGCGGAAATACACTGGAAGATACATTGGAGCTCATTTCCTATTTTGAAAAAGAAGTGGATGCTTTTGATGTATCCGCAGGATTAAACAGTTCTATCCAGTATCAGATCGATGCAAATTATCTGAAAGACGGATGGAGATCTTATATGGCAAAAGCCGTAAGAGAAAAATATGGAAAACCATGTGTTACTATGGGAAATATCCGTGACCCGAGAGTCGCAGATGATATCCTCGGCAGAGGTGACGCTGACATCATCGGAATGGGCCGCGGACTGATCGCAGACCCTCACTGGGTGAAAAAAGTTGCCACTGGCAGAGAAGATGAAATCAGAAAATGTATTTCCTGCAACATCGGATGTGCCGGAAACCGTATCGGCGTAAACCGTCCGATCCGCTGTACTATCAATCCGACTGTTAACTCAGGATATGATTATAAAAAACACAAAATTAACAAGCCTTGCAACGTTGTTGTAATTGGCGGAGGAACCGCAGGACTGGAAGCTGCCTGTACAGCTGCCGAAGTGGGATGTACAACTTTCTTATTTGAGAAGAAAGATGTACTGGGCGGATTATCCGTAGAAATTTCCAAGATTCCGGATAAGAAACGTCTCGGTGATTTCCCAAGCTTACCAACCTGTTTATCTTTAAAGGACAGGAAGCAACACTTCCGCTGATCAAGGCGCTTCATCCGAATATTATCGTGAACGCTACCGGATCTAATCCGCTGCTTCCGCCGATCAAGGGACTGCATGACCATATCGATAAGGAAGGCTCCAAAGTCGCTTCTATCGCCGGCATGATCAACAGCCTGGCTGAATATCCGGAAGACTGCTCCGGCAAAAAAGTCGTTGTAATCGGAGGCGGCGCTGTAGGTCTTGATGTCGTTGAATATTTCGCTCCAAAAGGCGCTGATGTCAGCATTGTGGAAATGATGCCTCAGATCGGTAAAGATCTGGATCCTGTTTCCAAGTGCGGCACGAACGCTTTGATGAAGAAATACAATGTAAATCAGATGCCGAATACTGCTCTTTGTGAAGTCAAAGCAGACTCCTTCGTTGTAAAAGCCGGAGAAGAAGAAAAAGAACTGCCATTCGACTATGGATTCGTATGTCTTGGAATGCGCGCCAATGCGCCGATCCTTGATGAAGTCAGAGAGGCTTTCGCAGACACTGATGTGGAAATCCTTAATATCGGTGACAGTGTACGCGCAAGAAGAATCATCGACGGCGTTCAGGAAGGACATAACATTTTAAGTACTCTTGCAGATATGGATTATCTGTAGAAATTCTCTATCCTCTATAATATAGTATAACTCATGGAAAAGAGCCATGAAATCTGCGGGTTTCATGGCTCTTCCCAACTATAAATATTTTTTCATTACTGCTTTCTTCATATCCAAATAAAGCTGATATTTATCCTTTTCAAACAGCAATACCTCTTCTTTTTCTGCATCTTGAAGAGACAAACTTTCTCCATTATCCATATAGTCCAAACCTATCTGCGTTTCCCTGTATAATTCAGGCATACTGGTGTCTGCTCGATATTTTCCATAAGTCATACTAACCGGAAGATATACATACTGATCCTCACTAAAATATGAATTTTTCACTTTACGTAAAAATAATATATATTCTTCTCCTCTTGCCATCGGCGTGTATCCTTCCTGACACAGCACAGGGTTTGTAAATCCTGTACAATTTACCGGTTCAAATAGGTGTATTTTCTCTCCTGATTTAATAGCTCCTTTCCAACATTTTATCACGTCTGCCTGAGATAAAATACATTCTGTATAGATTGTTCTCTTCTCTTCATTTGAAAGTTTCACTTTTACAATCACATCAGAATTATGTTCTAAATCATGAAAGCTATGTATTTTCTCTCCTTCTCCATACATATCATAATTTGCATCATACGGATAAGCATTATTACATACTGCTTTCAAATTTTTTCTTTCACAAAAGGCCTCATAATCCACATTATTCAAATAACTTTGTTTTACACCCTTCCCATATTGCCAGGCAAAAACCATTGCAGCTGCTAACACTACTCCAAAAATAAGCCATCGGATTTTAATGAAATTCTTCATACATTACCTCTTTTCCACATTCTCTTACTGTTCCTTCTTCTATCTCTAAATAATGGTCACAATATTTCAAATCTTGTGGATTATGACTTGCAATTACAATGATTGCACCCCTTTCTGCTTCTTCTCTCAGCATTTCCCTTATTTGCATTACTCCACTTTTATCTAATGCATTCGTGGGTTCATCTAAAAGTAAAATATCCGGCGTTTCCATAATTGCCTGTGCTATTCCAAGACGTTGCTTCATTCCAAGTGAATATTTACGAATGGTTCTTTTATCTTCTGGATCTAATCCAACACGGCGCAATGCACCGTCAATTTCCTGTTCTGTTATTTGATTTTTTATGGAAGCCAGAGTTTTCAAAACCTTTTTCCCTGTATATCCTTTCCAAAAATCTGGTGTTTCAATTAAAACACCAATACTTTCTGGAAAATCCATTTCTTTATGAAGGATTTTCCCATCAATTTTTACTTGTCCCGATGTAGGATGAATTAATCCTGCGATCATGCGAAGAAGCATTGTTTTTCCTGAGCCATTTCTACCAAACAGTCCATAAATCTTACCTGATTCTATTGTTACCGTAATGTCATTTAAAATTCTATTTTTTTTCATTATCTTGGATACATGATCTATTTCAATTTTATGTTCTGCCATTTCATTTTCCTTTCATAAAATATCTCTTTTCACTAAACTTTTTGTACTTCCTATGATTCCAGCTGCAGTTACAACTCCAAATATCAATATGCCTGTATTGTCAGGCGATAATATCTTCCTCCCATCAAAAAATCGAAGCCCATAAATCGGAATATATTTTCCGACACTTTCCGGGATTATTTTTACATCGATTGTACGATAAATCCCCCAAAAGATACCTTCCAAACAAATCAATCCCCATAATCCATGTATCGTTTTTATAAATATAGAAATGCAATTTAATAAAACTACACACATTACTTGATAGACACACCAGAGAAAAACCTTGTCCCACCCTTTTTCCCAGTGAAATGCTTGTTTTCCTTCTGTCATTCCAATAATAAAAGGAACTATAGCAAACAACAGTGCCATTCCAAACGTAGAAAAGATTAATTTCAAATATACCTTCCCTGTAAAATGCCATAATTTTTTTGTTCGAGTGAGAATATAAGGTAATACTATCATAACCTCTTCCTCAATATAATTACCAAAAAAAAGGCAAAGAATTATCTGCGGAAGAAACCAACGAGTAAAAGTCACAAGCATAGATTGAACATTCCCAAATTCCATCCAACCATAAACGAGCGAAAAATTTTCTTCCAAAGAGTTTCCTCCTGAAAACATTTGACATAATATCCACGAGACTATGAGAACTGTGCCAACTATAGTTATTTTAATTTTCATCTCCTACTCACCTCTTTTATCCCCTTTTATATCGCTTGCCCGAAATAATAAGAAGCCAATAGTTAAAAAAATAATAGTACCTGCTATTTCTCCCAAAAATCGAATCAGCAACCAAATCAACTGCTTTTCCAGCATAAATTGATACATCAAATGATAAGGGCTTAATATAACTGCCATCATTTTTGTTCCATATTCTTCCGCCAACGACGTTATTGCAAGAAAACAAAGAAGCGTCACTCCCCAAGCACCAGCAACATGTCTTATCATCAAATATATACAAGAATAGAAAGAACCAATCAAAAACCACCCTATACCCTGACAGAAGAAAGCGGGTATAATAAATTGAACTGCTGATACTTCTGTTTTCCCTCCAAACAAATTCATCATAATACTATTTGCAATACAAAACAGACAGCTGTAAAAAATAATATAAAAAAATAAACTGCTAATTAATTTCTCCCAAATTTCTTGCCTGCTTCCGTATCTAACCATCGCTTCTTCCCTAAACATATCTGCACATACTGGTAAAAGCCCACACAAAAATAATGGTAGATATATAGAAGAAAAATAAACTCTATTATACAAAACCCAATAATACCCCTCCTGACACTCCTGAAAATTCATCGCAACTAAAAAAAATGTTATGGCTACAAACGCTATTCCAATCATCCCATGAAATTTATAGTAGTTCCTTATCATTTCTTAGTCCTCTCTGAATCAACATAAAACTAATACCTGCAATCACTGCGTATATAACTACGTAAACCCACGCACTTCCAGCACTATTCACTTTCAAAAGATTTGTTTCTAAACAAATTGAAAGCCAGAGATTCGATATTCGTCCAGCTATTAAAGTCATAACAATCGTATAAATTAAATATAGTAACATCGGAATCATCAAAATAGTGTATCTCTTCATCTGATGTATAAATGACAATGCATAAGAAAAAAGAGAGAACATCGCTCCTGTTATTCCCCATATAATTGCATAAATTATATTGTTCAAATACGGATTTGTCGCTCTTAAACCAGATAGTATATATCCTGGCGTCGTAAGAAGAACATTGTATGCAGTTTTATCTTCAATCATATACCCCTGAACTGGAAATACCATTAATGCAAGGCATTGACTTATAATAATTACAAAAACAATGGTAAGAAATGTTACCATCATAACAGCTGATACTTGATATCGTATATACTTCTTAGCCGAAATCCTTGTAAAAATATAATTATGTATACCTCTTTCTTTTTCGCTATAAAATACATCAGATCCAATCAAAGATGCAATTAAAATGAACGGAAAACTTCTAAAAAAGAACATTCCAATGGAGCCATCATAATAACTATTTATAACTATCAAATCAAATGCAGACGGAATATTTGATAAAAGCGTCTCTTGATAATTTTCACAGGTAAACCAAAAATCTGTGAAAACTATTGCTGTTAGGAATATCAAAATTATCCAAAACTGTTTTCGTTCCGTTATTTTTTTCATTTCACTAAAAAAAATTCTCATGAATACCTCTTTCTTCATTTTCTTAAATTTGAATAAAATCAGCAGGCATTGCTGCCTGCCAATTTTTCTAATTAAAGCATACATTTCCGGATACATTATCTTTTATTACGGTTGTATTTGTCTTATTTTCTCCACGTAACTGTACACTTGTTCCTTTCGCATATGGTATTTTATATCCAGTTGAGCTATTTGTATAATAAACCATTTTAGTACCGCTTGAAGTAAAAGTTCTCATTTTGGATTCTAAAGAGTCCCAGCTGCCATTACTCTTTTTTGACCGAAGCCATACATTAACACCAGCAGATCCTCCGCCAATTTTAGTAACTGTTACTCTGCCATAATTTCTTCCTGTCGTTTTCTTTCCTGAGACAAAAGTCGTATTTGCATGTCCATGAGGTAATTGAACATTAATAAATATCTTACTATTTGTATATGAATAAGCATATACAATAGAAGACACACCCAATAAGACAAACATAATCAACGCAACAATTATTTTTTTCCCACTCAATAATCTTGTCATATATTTTTACTCCTTCCTTCTGCTATTTTACCTAAAATTAATGCCAAACTTACTGTTAATTGTGCCATCAAAATACACATTGCCGTTTTATTAAATTGAAGATACCTTAAAAAAAGCAAAATTGAACTTTCAATCAACCAGATAATAATTGTCATTTTTCTATATTTCTTAATTTCTATTAAATCTAATGGTTTGTTACAAGATGCAACCGGAGACAATCCTATGATAATAACAGATGAAAAGCATAATAATATCCAAAATAGATATGCATCAACAGATGTATACTTAATTATCAATATTACAAATATATATGAAAATACATTTATCGCAAAACATCTTCTGGCTGTCAATGCATGGTAGCCTCCTGCATAACTTCTTAAAAAAGAAAACATTGTAAGATATATTATTAATGATATAATTTCTTTCGTGATAATTCCTAATATAAAGATTATTCCTATATTGATTATTAGAATCAATAATTGATACCATCCATAATTATAAATTTCTAAATCTTTTCTTTCTATAAGATTATATCGAACCATTATATTAGATAATATTTCAGAAATATTAATAAGCACTAAAAATTCCTCAATTTTTTTACTTTATCTGGCAATTTTAACTGGTAACACAAAAAAACACAAGTTGAATTGGCACAATAATACGAAACACCATAGAGAAGTTTAACTAATATTTTCCCTACCATGTTTCCTGCTGTTCTAAACACTTCTCTATCCTCCTTTCCCTCCCACTCTATCATAAAAACAATTCCTTCTTTTAATATTGTAAAAAACTATAAATCATTTTGTAAAAAATTACACAATTCAGGAAACATATATGAGAATATTAACTGAAAATATATTTTCTTCGTATTTCAAATCCATTATTCCATTATATGTCTCTATTATCTCTCTTACACTTTTCAATCCTAAGCCATGTAACTTCTTGTCTTTTTTATTTGTTATAAAATTACCGTTTTCTGTAATAATTTCTCCTTCATATCGATTTTTTACATGAATAAAAATACATCCCTTCTCGTACTTTATATTCAGATCGATAAATTTATCTTCTTTTACCTTCTCTGATGCCTCTATTGCATTATCCAGAAGATTTGCAAGTATGACAATCAAATCATCTTCCGCTATTTCTATTTTTTCAGGCAATTCCACTGTAACGTCTGTTTTTATTCTGTTTTGCTGCGCAAGACTTAATTTATAATTTATAAGGTGATCCAGTGCGTAATTACCGGTTTCACTGTACTTTACTATATCATCTATCTTTCTTATCATATCTGATGTATATTCTTTAATATTTTCATTCTGCTCCTGCTCCGCGAACTGGTGGATTACCAGCATACGATTTTTCATGTCATGTCGAAATCGTTTCCATTCTTCTACGTCTTTTTCTACTTGTTTCAATTCCTCATCCTGGTTCTCTCTTCTCTTTTTTTCAGATAGCAAAATTACCTTTTGCTTATAAAATTCTGCAAGTAAATCATATAGATAAATAATACCAAATGCCGTTATGACAATTCCTGGTATCAGTAAAAAAAATATTGGAGAATAAAATACATTTTTTCCAAAAAAATATAACAGTAGTCCGCATAAACAACACATAAAAATTACAATTAATAGTAAATATAATTTGGGTATTTTCTGTATTACAGTATTCATATTTTTAAATTCTAAAACTACAATAGACATTATAAAAAATATAATTTGAACCAAAATAAGAGTGATGGAAGAAAAATATTCTATTTTCTTCAAAAATTCAAAACCATTTAATTTTAATATCCAAAGCACTATCATCTCAGACAAAAGCATCAAAATATGTATCATGACTGTTACCATAACCTTTTTCGACTTACTGCCACGATATCCGGCCGTAATCAAAAACAAAGTCATCAATGATACAGATATATTAAGATATGGATAAGCGAAATAGTTCGTAACAATAAATGTTATTACATATCGTAAAACCAGTGCTGCTCTTACCAATTTTATATCCTCTATTTTTCTGTCAAAGAAAAAATTTGTCAGATGATATAAGATTGCAACTTCTATAAAATTTGTTGCCAGTAATACTGCTGTTTCCGTCTTCATCTCTCCTCCTCTTCCAGTATCTCCATATATCTTCTCCGAATTTCCACTCGTCTGGACTGGCTGATCTGCAGTATGGCTCCATCTGTCATCTCTACCTGATCATATTTCAGCTTTGCAATATATCTGTAATTGACCAGAATCGATTTATGAATCCAGAGAAAGCACCGATCCTGGATTCTTTCTTTGATTTCTTTCAGAGTGCCGTAAAATTCATCTTTCCCATTCCGTGCGGCAATGGTCACCTTTCTCCCTTTACTCTCAAAATACAAAATATCAGACAGCGGCACATGATAGACTTCAAACCGCTTCTTGTATGTAAAGATTTGTTCATTCTGCTTCGTGATTTTCAGATATTTTTCCAGAACCTTTTTCATCTTTGTCTTATCCAATGGTTTCAGCAGAAAATTGATCGGACGGTATTCAAATAGTTCCATCGCGTACTCCTGCTTTGCCGACACATAGGCAATCTGCATGATTTCGTCGCCCAGAGTTTCCCTGATGTATCTTGCCACATCGATTCCATTCATTTTCGGGAGCTCGATATCAAGAAAAATCAGGTCATATCCTTCGTGTTCTATCTCTTCACATAATGTTTCCCCTGTATAAAAACTGTCAATCCTGCATACTACATTCAAGTCCTCTGCCGTCTGTTCCAAAAGTTCCTGGATCTGCGAACAGATCACCGGTTCATCTTCACAGACCGCGATTCTTATGCATGCCATCCTATCCCCTCCTTGTCGCTCTTTCCTGCTGCAGATAGTTTATATCTGTTTATATTATTGAGTTATCATTATATAGATAAAGCAATATGTTGTCAAATATGATCCCTTTACAGACTTTGTTTCGACGTATCGATCAAATAGTGGAAGTTCCCCCCTTCCCTTATTTACCACGATACTACAGCCAGCTCACAGCGCTGCTGTTCGCTGTCCGTTGCCCGGCAAATGTCTGCTCGTGCAGGCTTTCCGGGCGTATTGCGCAAAAAAAGAAGAAAATGTTGCTTTTGCAGTCACTTTCTTCTTTCTTTTCCTTCATGAAATGTACAATTAATTATGGTATGGGTCAGATACACAGCGGTTTATGAAATCAATTACCACATCTTTCACTGCCTGGCACCAGAACAGGCTTCCTCCGTGGTCCGCCCCTTTTACCTGATAGAATTCCACCGGATCAATCTTTAGTTCTTTTAACCGTTCATATAAAATCACACTCTGGCCAAACGGCACCTGCGTATCTTTGGAACCGTGCAGGATCAGCAGCGGCGGTATGTTCTGACGCTCCTTAAAATAAGCAACCGGAGAACAGCGGTACGCCAGTTCCGGTTTGTCCACTACATCATATCCTCCGATTTCCAGGCCTTCCGGTGAATGTTCTCCTCTGTGCTCCACCAGAGACGGTTCATAATTCATCTGTTCCAGATGCGTCGGGCCGTAAAAATCAATACAGCCTCTCAGTGCCGGAAGCGGTGTTCCTTCATCATCCAGCCGTCCATCTTCCCATGTGGCCAGGCTGCAGAGAGCCGTATGTCCGCCGGAGGAATCTCCCGCCAGAAAAATGTTATTGATATCAATCGGATATGCCGGCGCGTGCTGCACCAGATAACGCACGGCGCTTTTAGCATCCTGCACCTGAGCCGGAAACGGCGCCAGCGTACTTGGTCTGTACTGTACAATAGCTGCGGCAACCCCTGATTTTACAATCTCATAGAGATCCATCACATGATTGTTCATGGACTGTTCTTTCCACGCAGAACCCTGGATAAATACCAGCAGAGGATATTTTTCCTCCTCATGTCCCTGGTGCACCGGGAAAATAAACCTGATATGCAGTTCCTTCCCGTCTTTTACAGCATATACCGGCTGAATATCCTGTACCTTTGGCTCTATATTGTTTTGGTCTCCCTGAAGTACTTTCATCCCTTCGGATGATTTTTCGGATTCCGGGAAATCTTCGAATTTCTGTGTCGTCATACGTTTCACCTGACATTCCTTTCTGCACAAAATATCTGCTTATTTCTTCATATTCTGATATTTTCATGATTTATTTTACTACATTCCCATAAAACAGCGCAAGTTTCCGTTATCTTCCATATATTAACCTGCGGTCATACTTGACATTTTCTTCCTGTCCTTATAAAATAGTCTATGCCAATAATTAGAATCCTAATTATTAGAATCCTATTTTTATTCAGGAGGACCTTATGGATCATCATTCTTACCATTATCTCATCATGTCCGTTCACATGATGTTTCAAAAAGAATTATTCAACGCTCTGAAAGATACCGGTCTGTCTATGGGACAGCCCAAAATCATTGATTATCTGAAAGATCATGACGGCGTCAGTC
>OMEJ01000535.1_pt1 | contig 26531 bp, 29 predicted proteins | sample 1645361 | NCBI WGS metagenome assembly OMEJ01 (sample SAMEA103958156, study PRJEB25191) | human gut metagenome
TCCGGCAGCATCCATGAAACAGGGGGAGTAGATAGAGACATCTTGCATGGAGGCTTCACGATTCATATCTGCATTTGGGCACAGGCCGCGCTGGCCGCATCTTTTTTATCAACACAGGACAAAACCCTCTGAAATTGTCTGATTTCAGAGGGTTTTTCTTATTTGGATGGGGAAATCACCGGCTCTGCCGGTGGAGGAGCCCCGTAAAAAGCTTTAGCTTCAAGCATCGAGCGAAGCGAACTGCTAACAACAAATTATCAGTGAAGAAAGGCTTTCGTTAGAACAGCGATTGCCTGTTTACGGGCTGCGGGGCAAATGATGCGAGTGAAATAAATTCAGTGCGTCTTGAGACGCATGCCGGTAATAGGCCCTTATAGGGCCTACTCAAGCCACCGGCTTAGCCGGTGGTTATGACTCTTTGTTTATTGCGGCGCAGGATTTGAGGTAATAAAGCTAAGTTCCTGTTAACCAACTGGTAGGGGGCGCGCATAAAGTAACTGTCTGAACCGATGAGAGGTGTATTGAGTCACTCAGTCACTGCGAAAAATGGGCTGATGTTCTTGGATTTTTCAGTCCCATCACTCCTCTTATAAACAACTCGCCGCAAATGTTATATCACGCCCTCACCTTGTTGCCCCTCACCTTCAACTACGCCTTAGAGCGTAGCCGTTGGCGGCTTTGCCGCTTTACGGATGTGGCCTGCCACTGCGCTGGGCCTGTGATTAGCTGCCTCCGTTACATCTTATTATCAACGCATGACAAAAATCGGCAAACACTGAATGGTTTTTGCCAATTTTCCTTCTTTCGGCCCGCAGCGCCTCGACAACCCCATTGAAAAGCTGTATAATTAACAGTAATACGAAACAGTACGAATAGCAGAAGTCCATAGACGGACGGTGATACAGGTCGGGAGGCAAGGATACGATCCGTATTCCTGCCATACCAGAGAGTACGCCATGCTGGCCATATAAAGAGACATATGTGCAAATTGGTTCTTCCCAAAGCTGAAAAGGTATTAGCCGCGCTGGAGGGAACTGCGTCATAGAGCGCTACATCTGACTTGATATTCTCTGAGGAGGAGAGCGTTATGTTCAATCAATATCTGGCGCTCACGCCGGAAAATGCGGACATTGCCATGGTAAACGTGGTCTTGGAGGACTTGAAGTTTATTGTGATCTCTCTGGATCAGATCTTTCGCGGGCATGCCGGAGAGGACTATTATAACGAAGAGCACACATTCTATTTTTACCACCTTCAGAATGCCCTGACATCTTGGGGAGCCGTCATCAACATGCTCTCCAGCGGGTTAAAACGGCAGAAAAATCACAACGACCGGGCCAGACATCTGCGTGAAGTGTTCGATATAGATTCCTCGGCATACAAATGGCTGTTCAACAAGAGTTTTCGAAACGCCGGCGCACATGCGGACGAGCGGTACGACCTGTTTGGCGGCTGCGCCGGGGATTACAATGTGCTCAGCGCAAGAACTCTGAAATGGGTAAGAGAAGAGATCCTTACCCGGCCCCATATTCGGACGCTGGATACCAGAAATTGGACCTATGCGACCTATGACAGCAAGGGGCAGAAGATTTGCTGCGATCTGCAGGAACTCAGGTACGAGGCGTATATGCTACTGTACCGAATATCCACCCATCCCCGTCTCCGGGATTCCAAGTTGACACATGTCCCCACAGAAAAACTTCTAAAGTGAGCGGAAATAAAAAGCTGGCTGGGCAGAAAGCCGGTTCTTGCCTCTTCTTGGAAACCGCATCTTTTTTGTCAACACAAGACAGCAAAGGAACCTGTTTTTGATTTAGGTCAGAAGCAGGTTCCTTTCTATTTCGAGGCAATTATTTTACCAGAAACAGCAAATTTATAGAGGAGCATCTTCGCCATGGGCGTCTCATACGGATATTATATCGCGCCAACTGGCTATGTGGCCGTCGATCAGGAAAAAACAGATATCGTGAAAATGATCTATCAGCAATATCTCTCCAGCATGAGCCTGGGCGGGATTGCTGATTTTCTTTTTGAACAGGGTATTCCATCCCCGAAAGGCAGGGAACGCTGGACACGGCCAGTTCTCAGCAATCTGCTTTCCAATCAGAAGTATATTGGCTATATTGTCAGCTTTGACGATTTCTTTTTGGTGCAGGGAGAGAAAAGCAGGCGGAGCAATGTAGATGAGGACACCCATCAGAGAAAGGCCACCCGGTACAACTCGCAGAGTGTACTGAGCGGCCTTTTGGTTTGCGCGGAATGTAGCCATAATTACCATCGCATTACCAGACCATCTGGCAAGATCGTCTGGCGCTGTGCCAACCGGGTGGAGCATGAGAAAAAGTTCTGTCAGCATTCGCCTTCCATAAATGTGCTCAGTCCTAACTTTTCACATCGGAGGATGGTATCAAGGAAGTCCTCTGTGAAAAGTTAGGACTGAGCACATTTATGGAGATAAGATCAAAAGCAAGGTCGATGTCATTTTGGTTCAGCCTGATGGCAGTTTACAGATTGAGCTGCAATGTGCGGAATATTTTGAGATGCTCCTGAATTATGTCTATTCTTGCGGCAGGCTGTCTGGTATAATATCCCTATCAGCACTTTTACATTGAGAGGGGTGTTTGCCATGACAGACAGGGAAGCGCAGATTGAGGCATTGTGGACTTATGAGATATCGACGGAAAAGGTTTTGCGGCGGGCGGTGAAAAAAGGATTCATCACCCAGGCTGAAGCGGATGAATTCTCTGAAAAGTTGTTTGAGCAATTGGACAAGAAGATACCGGGCTTTCTCCCCCCATCTCTGGGGGAAAAGATGCGGGCCGAGCAAGTCAATGTGAACCCCTATGTCTCCATGGCGGAAATCGCAAAGGAAAAGAAGTCCTCCAGCCCCGACTATCTGATACAGAGTTGGATTGCGAACGAGCCGCGGCAAGGGCGGCGGGACAACAGCGCATCCAGAGATAGCAACGATGTTTCTGGCGTGGTTGTTTCTAAAGGTCATGCTGGAATTGGTGCAGTGCTATCGGATGTTTCTGCACGATAATATGAAATAAGGTTTTCGAATTTTATTTAAAAGTTCATGTTTGTTGCACAGAAACATAGCTTTTGTTTAAGTCTGATATCAAAAATTTTTGTTTGTCCAAGGAGGCAAAAATAGTGATGAACGGTTCAACAATATTTATTGCCGGAGTTTATGGAACGGGCAAGAGTACGATGTGTTCAACCTTGTCTCAAAGACTTCTCATTCCAGCATTTTCTGCTGGGGACTTGATTAGTGCGATCAATGGTGAGCAGTATGGCGCAAACAAGACAGTTTCTGATAAAAACAACAACCAAATCTTGTTAGCCAAACGTGTATGTCAACTCACCCAGGAAAACCAAAAAATCATCCTTGCTGGGCATTTCTGTATTTTCAACGCTGATAATGACGTAGAAGTTCTTCCAGAATCGGTTTACCCCACACTGAATATTTCACGAATCATTCTGCTCGAGGCAGATATCCAAACTATTATCTCAAATCTGTACCGTCGAGATGGAAAGAATTACCCAGTTAAAAGCGTTTCAGTATTGATTGAAAAAGAACGAGAGCAAAGTAAGCGGATTGCAGAACAACTAAACTGTCCGCTCAATATATATCAAATGACCTTTACGGATAAAGATTCTGAATATGTTGCTTCGCTGCTTCGCTATTGGCCATCTATTTCGCTGGCTTGATAAGCTGAAGTATGACAAACTTATACATCCTCTAACAAAAAAGGAAATTGCTGTGTATAAGTATGTCGACCCGGCAGAAGCTATGACACTCAAGCTTGATGCTTATCAGGAGTTAAAGACACAGGCTCCTATGGCAGAGCAAGTGGCAGCTCTCGCAGCAACAACAGATAAGAATGAAAATGACAGGGTCGATACCGCTTTGCTCAACGAAGTTTATCAAGGGCGTGTTGATTTACTCATTACCGAGGACAAGCGGCTTCGGCGGAAAGCAGAATTATTGGGGCTTGGACATAAAGTCCTGTCTATAAATGCATTTCTTACGATTGCCACAAGTGAAAATCCAGGCCTAATTGAATATAAAGCTCTTGCGGTGGAGAAAGTCCCCATTGGCTCTCTCGATGTAAACAATGAATTTTTTGATAGTTTGCGGAATGCGTATCCTGGCTTTAATGCATGGTTCAATAAGAAATGCGATGAAGATGCCTACATCTGTCGAGATGATACGGACCGCTTGCTTGGATTCCTATACTTGAAACCAGAAAATGAAGAGGAAAATTATTCTGATATATCTCCATGCTTTCCGCCAAAGAAACGACTTAAGATTGGAACCTTCAAAGTTGATGCAACAGGTTTTCGACTTGGAGAGCGGTTTATAAAGATAATTTTGGATAATGCGATTGAACAAAATGTAGACGAAGTGTATGTAACTCTGTTCGATGATCGTCCAGAACTCGAGACACTTGTAATGTTGCTTTCTCGCTGGGGATTCGAAAATTACGGTATGAAAACAAGTACGGGTGAAAAGGTTTTGACTAAACAGATGAAGCAGTACCTACCAGAGCTATCTCCTCGGGGGAATTTCCCTAACTTAAAGTATGGGGTGCAGAAGTTTATAGTACCGATTTTCCCGAAATACCACACATCTCTACTGCCGGATTCGATTTTACGGAACGAAAACGAAAATGATTTTGTAGCGAAGGTTCCCTATCGTTACGCATTGCAAAAGGTATATATTTCATTGACGCGGGAACGAAATATCCATCCCGGGGACATCATTATATTTTATAGAAACGGAGAGTCTGGTCACGCTGGATACACTGGGGTATTGACTTCAGTGGCTATTGTCGAAGAGGCTGCAAGTGATTTCAGGTCAAAAGAAGAATATATGCGCCATGTCCAAAATCGAAGCGTGTTTACAAATGACGAATTAGAATATTTTTGGCAGAAATACAAAGGCAATCAGGTAGTGTTGAAATTTATTTTCGTTAAAAGTCTTACCAAACGTCCCATATTAAAATTTTTATGGGATACCGATATAATTGCATTTCCGGGTGGCCCAAGGCCGTTTACGCGAATAACAGACGAACAGTTCAATATGATACTAAATAAGGCTCAAACGGATTTAAGCCGTTACTGGAGGTGATTTTTTGGAGTCGATATTATTATCAATAAATCCAGAGTATGTAGAGAGAATATTTGCTGGATCAAAAAAATACGAGTTTAGAAAACGATTGCCAAATAGGACTGTCGACAAAATTCTGATGTACTCAACTGCACCGATAATGAAAGTTGTAGGGGAGGCCGAAGTTGTAAAAACAATATCATCCTCACCTTCTGCGCTTTGGGAATATACTAAGAAATTTGCAGGTATATCTCGTGACAAATATCGGAAATATTTTAGAGGTTGCAAAGTTGCTAACGCTTATCAATTAGGAAAAATTATACAATATGATCCGCCAAAAGAGTTAAGCGATTTTAATATCAATTTACCTCCGCAATCGTTCATTTATCTTTCGATAGAAGAATCAATTTGAATAATTTACTTGCCCTGAACAAATGTCATGAATTTTTTAAATTGCAAACATTGCGGTGAAAGACTTTCAGGCACATCGTTTTTGATTTTACTACCCGAGCAGGATGGCTACATTGAATGTTCGGAGTCAGCACCCCCTCTCTGCGCTAAGCGTTTCCTTGTAGGCGGTTGTACTCCGAAACGCCGCTGCGCAGTTGCGAATTTACGATGTGGGCGCGCCGCTGGCCAGAAAGACCGTTGGGGGGCTGTTTGTTGCTCGTTGCTCGGATTCAAAAATATCGATTTTAACCGTCCTTTCAAAATCCCCTCTGGAGTTTGCTCCAAAGGGGATTTATCTTGTTTACTGCGGCGCAATTCCTGCGCTTATTGCAAGCCCATTTCGCTTCGAATCTCATTGTAATATTTCCTGACTGTACTTCGATCCGTCCCCACCGCCTTGGCGATGGTGCTCTTGCTGGTGACCTCCGGATGCTCCCGCAGATAGGCGGCGATGGCTTTCTTCTTCTCGCTGATCCCGTCCGGGATAGCATCCAGGTTTCCGTTCTCCTTGATGGCTTTGATCTCCGCCTTCATCTGCTTGATCAGCCCGGGCAAGAGTGCCTCACATTCCTCCCGCGTTTTGGCGTACACATTGCGGGAGTGCTTTTTGCCATCCGGCCACACTGGGGAGTAGCGCCCCTCCCAGCAGTGTTCACTGATCTGGGTGATACAGCCGGTGCCGGCCTTTCGGATCTTGCCGTTGTAGGGAATGAAGGGGACGAATGGCTGCGGGTCTGTCTCCGGTGCTCGCTCTGAGGCCACCTCTTTCTCTTTGGGATCGACCTTTGCGATCCTCTGGTCGATCTTTGCCGCCGCCTCAGACCGCATGGGATTGGTGATGTGGGTGTAGATGTCCAGCGTGGTGGCCGCCGACACATGGCCCAGCATTGAGGAGAGGGTCTTCACATCCATCCCGCTGCCCAGAGCGATGGTGGCAAACGTGTGCCGTAAATCATGAAAACGAATTTGCTTACACTGGGCGTGTTCCAGAATGAGGTGCAGCCGCGTTCTGATGTAGGCCGGGTCCAGAGGGGAGTCCTCTTTGACCGGCGAGGGGAACATCCACCGGGAGTTTACGCTCTCCTTGTACTCTTTCAGAATGTTCAGAAGCGGCGGAGGCAGGCTGACCGTGCGGATGGAAGATTTCGTCTTGGGCTGGGAGATCAGGAGCCCGTCCTCCTTTGTCCGGTAGACCTGCTTGGTGATCTTCAGTTCTCCCGTTTCCAGATTCAGGTCATCCCACTGGAGGGCTAGCAGTTCGCCCCGCCGCAGGCCGGTGGTCAGCTCCAGCAGGAACAGCTCGAAGTACCCCTCCGCCTTAGCCTGGATCAGAAACCGCTGGATCTCCTCCCGGGTCAGCACCTGCATCTCGCGGGCTTTCTTGGGCGGCAACTTGCAGCCGACGGCGGGATTCGCGCGAATCAGGCCCTCCTGCACCGCTTTCTCCAGAGCGGACCGGCAGTTCATGTGGCAGGCCCGCACCATGCGGTCGGACAGCCCCTTGCCGTAGTATTCCGTGTGGAGGAGGCGTCCGCTCTTTTTCAGCCGGGCGTAGAACTGCTGCAGGTCGTTCTGTGTCAGTTGATCCAGAGGGATGCTGCCCAGTTCCGGAATGATGTGCTGATAGATCCTGCCCTCATAGCCCACGCGGGTGGTGGGCCGAAGTTTCGGCCTGGAGTAGTTCTGATACCAGAAATCCATCCACTCTCCGAAGGGCATATTAGGCTTGACCTTGTCTGACTTGGGCGGAGCGTACTGCTCCTGCAGCTGCTTCAGCTTCTCCACGCATTCGCTCTTTGTCTTGGCCAAGACATTCTTGGTCTTGGGAAGGTTATTTTCATCATAGCCGATGACCACCCGGCCCTCCCACCTGCCATCCTTGCGAAGCCTTACAGTTCCCTCGCCGTTCTTTCGCTTTCTTGCCACGGTTTCCACTCCTCTCCCAACAGTTCTGTCATAAAGTCGCCCACGATATTCGCCGCCTGCCTTTGCATATCGCCGGTCACATGGGTGTAAGTGTCCAGGGTGAAGCTGGCGTTGGTGTGCCCCAGAATGCCAGACAGGGTCTTGGCGTCCACGCCCCCGGCGAGAGCGTGGGTGGCGAAGGTATGCCGCAGATCATGGAATCTGATGCTGGGCAGGCCAGTATTTTTCAGGATCGTTTTCATCCGGTTGTAGGCATAGCCAGGATTGACTGGCTCCTCTGGGTGCAGGGGATTTGGGAATATCCAATCGCTGACGGCGGCTTTTTTTCGTTCCCGCAGCCGCTGGACCGTGCTGTCCGGTAGGGAGATGGTCCGGCGTCCTTTGTTGGTTTTGGTTTCCCCGATTTCCAGGTTGCCTGCCTTGCGGGTGCTGACGGAGCGGTTGACTTTGAGGGTTCCCTCCGCCTCGTCGAAGTCCTCCCATCGAAGTCCGCAGATCTCACCCCGGCGTAATCCGGTGGTCAGTTCTGTGAAGAAGAAGTCCCGCCACACCTCATCCTGCTCGATGGCCTCCAGGAAGGTGCCCAACTGCTCCTCGTTCAGGATCTGCTTTGGTCGGTAGTTGGGCTTGGGGACCACTGTGCCCTCGGTGGGATTCTTAGCGATCAAGTGTGCGCCCACCGCATCTTTCATCGCTTGGTGGAGCATGGCGTGGATGCGGGAGAGCATAGCGTCTGAGAGCTGATACCCATATTCCGGATACTCATGAATGCGCCCCTCCCGTTTCAACTTGGTGTACATCCGCTGGATGTCCGTTGAGGTGATGCGGGAGATTACCTTATCGCCCAAGATGGGCTTGATGTAAAGCCTGGCATACTGCCGGTAACCGTACATGGTGCTGGGGCGGATCGTTCCTGTTTTGTATTCATCCAGCCAGCGGTCCAGCCACTCTCCCAATGTTATGCGGCTGTCCTCGGTCAGTTCTACATCCTGATAGGTTTCGATGCTCTGGTGGAGTTTGCTCAGCAACTCCTTCTGCGTGCGGCCGTAGACATAGCGAAAGATGGGTTCGCCGTTTTGCTTGTGGCCCACTACAATCCTGCCCTCCCAACGGCCGTCTTCCTTCTTCCGAACCATGCCGTCGCCAGATGGCCTGCGCTTTGCCACGATGATACACCTCCTGTTCAGCAACACAACATACCGCAGAAAGAGAGACCTATCCAGGGGCACAGCGAACTGTTATCAAAAAGTTATCATTTGGGGTAGCGAACACAGTGGCGATCAATCAAAAATTTTTCTGTGATAAACCAAAATATATGGTATACTGTCTTCATAAAGTATCGGAGGTGGCCGCATGGATCTATACGATCAGGTGAAAAAACAGTGGCAAATGTGGGCTGTCCGTTCAGGCGAAGACTTGGACCTGCGCCTGGACAACTTCCGCATTCTCTTCGCGTACAACTCCGGGAAGATCGAAAACGCAGCGATTTCTTACCACGACACCCGGGAGATTTTTGAGAACGGCCGGGTGGTCGGCTATACCGGCGATCCCCGCACGCTGTTTGAACTTCAAAATCAGAAGGTCTGCTATGACTTCCTCCGGGAGAAGATTCCTGTCAAGGAGCCGCTTTCCATCCCACTGATCCTGGAGATCCATCGCGCGCTGACGGAGGGGACTTACGATGAGCGCCGTTATCTGGTCAATGGAGAGAGGCCCGGGACATTCAAAAAACATGACTATGTGACTGGCATCCATGAGGTCGGCTCCTACCCGGAAGAAGTGGAAGGTGACTTGACAGAACTGATCGGTGAAGTCAACTCTGTAGGTCCGAAAGCCCCGCTGAAGGCCGGAACGTATCTCCATGCGCGTTTTGAGAATATTCACCCCTTCGCCGACGGGAACGGCCGCGTTGGGCGGACATTATTGAACTACTGGCTGATGATCAACGACTATCCCCCCATGATCATTTATGAGGAAGATAAAAAGGTATACTATGAGGCGCTCCAGCAGTATGATGAACAGGAGTCTCTGGATGCTTTGGTCCGTTTCTTGGAAGCGCAGACGGTCAAGACTTGGGCGCGCGTCATGAAACTCTCCCCAAATGATACGCCGAAGCATCAAGGAATCGAATTTCATATGCTGTAAATGCCTGGCCTCCCGTAGCAGCGGGAGGCTTTTCTCTTTGTTTTGCAGCGCAATTTTTGAAGGAGCAATAGTCCGAATATTCACTTTTGGGATTTGCGTTAAAACCGAACATATCCCCGAGGTGAACCCCGCAGGTTCACCCTTACAACCCTGATTTCATGCGGTTTTGAGGGCGCTGCCATCTGATTTCGGCCATCCGTAACCCCCAAGGTGAGCCAAACCGACCACCTATGCCCCCCGCAGGCAAAACCCCGCAAACCGTTGTCCCGCCCCGCGTTGCGGGGCGGTGTGACCCGGCCGGAGGGCGTTTGCGACCCCCGGCCTTTATCCTGCACTATTTTCGACCCCTCGGTCCACCCTTTGGTGAGGTGAAAACCTCTTACTCCTTCGCTCTTTCAATATCCCGCCACACAGCCCCAACACGGCGTTGAAAGCCAGCTGTGGGCACGGATTGCTCCCCCGCCAGTTAAAAGCCCGCATAGCGGCTCACAGGCGGTCAAGCGGGGCTTTCCTGCTCTGTCAGGAGTTTCGCCACCCGCTGCCGCTCCTCCGCCAATTCTAAATCCTCCATCTGGCGGGCATAGTACTCATCAATTACCTCCTGGATGGGGCGGAGAGTAAAGCGTAGATTCCCGTTGCGTTTTCCTCCTGCCTTGATAATGACCTCAGTCGGCTCGGCGGTGATGATACCACGCTCCTCCAGTTGCCGGATGTATTTGCGTACCGTGTTCTCACTCATATTTACTGCTTTCCCGATGGTTTTGATGCTGGGCCAGCACTGGCGTGTTTTGCGCTCCTCACACCGCCGCAGGAAACTGTACACAGCCAACTCGCCGGCGGTCAGCCCCCAGAGAAAAATCTCATTGGGCAAAGCGAAAAAATTCCCGTGGCTTTTGTATTTCATGCGCTGCCTCCTGTGTGCTCATTCACCCATTGGATGAACTGTTCTTTGGGTACTACCATCCTGTTGCCGATGCGCAGTACAGGGAAACCTGGTTCGTGCATCAGCTCGTAGCCTGACGATGGTGATACGCCCAACACCTTTGCCACCATTTCCGCGTTAAAAAACAGCGGCAGGTCATCGTAGGTTTTGTAACCGGATTCCTTCATGGCAGTTTACCTCCTACTTCTTTTCCGAGAACACTCACTGTACGGTACAGAATTGACACACGCATGTCGATCCACCTTCTCTATCCTGTATTGCGGAAACTATATCCTTTTGACACACTTTTGACAGAAAAACGGAGCGCCTGTTTTCACAGACGCTCCGTTTGAGACTGGGTAAATTCAAAAGTTTACTGGTTTCCGAAGGCGGCATTTCCCATCCGCCTTGTCCCGTTCCTTTAGGAGTCGGGCCAGGGCCGAGAAAAACTTCTTCTGCAGGTAATCCACCCTGCCCCGGTTGAGCAGATGGGCAGAGGCATACTTGCGAATGGAGAGGCCCTCCACAAACCGTTCCCGAAAGTAATCCCGGTAGTCCGCCAGAACGGTTGTCAGCGCGTTGTCCAGAAAACACAAATCCTCCTTCAGTTTACCGAAATCGCTTTTGGTAATGGCAGCATACCGCTTTTGGTTTACACAGAAGCGATACTTGCGCCAATCGAAACTGTAGTTCTCGCAGAGCTCCTTGGCGTATGCGTGGTAGGTGGCGGCCTGCTGATACGCCCGGGCGTCATATTCTTCCTCCATCTGCCGGGGCCGGCTTTTGCGCACCGGCCCCCGGAAGCCCTCATCCTCCAGCCGCTCAATGGCGGCCTCTGAAATCTTCATGTTGGTCAGCCGCTTGTACTTGGCCCGCCGCGCCCTGCTCACCTCCACAAAAGCGCAAAAGGACTTTTTGCTGGAGGTATAGTACCTGGGGACATCCGCGAAAGGGTAGGTGGTCCAGATGACCACTTCCTCTCCGTTATCGGAGTCCGTGGCCAGAGAAACGACATAGATGACCTTACCGTCATAGCGCCGGTAGTATCCCGCACAGATCCGTCTGCCCGCCAATGAATCATCCTCCCTTTTTTGTTTACCGCAGGGCATTTTTTGATGCTGTGTCCCACTCCTGCGGTGCGAAACGGTAGCCGATTCCCCAGACGGTCTGGATATATTCCTTGCCGGAAGAAGCCAGTTTTCTCCGCAGAAACTTGATGTGAGAGCGCACCGACTCATCTACATTGAAATCGCTGTCACATCCCCAGATACGGGTATAGAGCTGTTCCCGTGTAAATACCTGTCCGGGGTGGCTGGCCAGAAAGTGCAGCATATTGAATTCTTTACGGGTCAGCTTCAACTGGACGCCCTTTAACAGCACTTGCCGATGGAGTGGGTCGATGATCAGGTCAGTTCCAAAGGTCAGCGTATAATATTCTTTCTCTGGGTGATCGGATTTCATGTAGAGTTGAATGAGCGCATTGGCTTGGGCAATACAGCGGCGTGGGGCAATTGGTTTTTGGGTACAGACGGTTGCCCCTGATGAGAGAAGCTCAACCTCATCTTCCAGTGTCAATGTATTGGTCAATACCAGAATGGGGACTGCCTTGGCCTGGCGCATGGTCCGGAGCAGTTCTCGGCCATCCATATCTTCCAGCGTCGGATCTACGATGACCAGACAATACCGGTGCCGCATGAAGCTGTCCAGGGCCTCCGCTGTGTCAATGAAATACCGGACCTCTGTGGTATCGTCCTGCAGGGCGTCCCGGAGCTGCCGGCAAAGGGGCAGGTCATCATCAACCAGCAGGATCTGTTTCCGCATCAAACCGCCTCCTGTTCCCGGTCAGCTCTGTATTTGGGTGGGCCTTCTGGTATAGCTCAGCCAGCTTCTGAAAACTGGCTGGGCTGATCACATGCTCCATGCGGCAGGCGTCCTGTTCGGCGGTTTTGGGCTCCACACCGGCCTCCACCAGTAGGCGTGTGAAGAAGCAGTGTTTTTCATAGGTCTGCTCCGCCACCTCACGGCCTATATCAGTCAGGCGGAGGAAAAAGTCCCCGTCCATGGTGAGAAATCCGCCCTCTTTTAAGGTTGCCACCGCATGGCACACGCTGGGCTTGGATACCCCCATGTGCCGGGCCACATCCACGGAGCGCACCATGCCTTTTTCTTTTTGGAGTACCAGCACGGCCTCCAGATAATCCTCACCCGACGCATGGAGCTTCATTTTACACTCTCCTTATTCAGCAGGTTCCAGAGAAAGAATATCGAAGAAGTAGGGCGTTCCGGTAAAGGTATAGCCGGAAATCTTGTCTGTGTTATAGACAATCATATCCTTCTGATAGGTCAGAGGAATATCCAGCACCGTCCCCACATCGAAGTTAAACAGGTAGGTATAGGTGTCACGGACCTCCTGCTCATCCACCATGTTCGTCAGTTCCTTGATGGTGGCGAGGAATTCGTCTGAGCCCTCAATGCCGGGCAGGGAGGGCGTCTGAGGCACCATGCTGTCCATGGGGGTAAACCAGCAGTGGGGCGAGGCAAAAGCGAACTGGCAGTGCCACAGGGTCAGATCGAACTTACCCTCCAGATAATCAGCGTACCACTGCATCTGTTCGGTGCCGTAGATGGTCACATCAATCCCCGCTTCCGCAAGTTGGCTCTTGATGACCTCGGCGGTGGGCATACTGAGCGCATTATGGTCCGCCTCCAGGGTGAGCAGCAGATTCAGCGGCTCGCCGTCCTTCTCACGGATCCCGGTGCTCTCATTCATGACCCAGCCAGCCTCATCCAGAAGCTGATTCGCCATGTCGGGGTTATAGTCGTAGGTGGTTTCCAACTCTATATCGGCATAGGGCGTGTCACGGGTAGCGGGAATATCAGCAGGCGGCTCATAGCCGTTAGAGATGGCGAGGGATAACTCCTCCTTATCGATGGCATAAGCCACGGCCTGCCGCACCCGGAGGTCAGACATATAGGGACGGGGGGCGTTGGTGGTAATCACCTGCACACGGGTGTCCTTATCCGCCATCTGGCCTGCAATACCGTCCATGGCAAGGGCCTGATCGTATTCCTCATAACTCAGCAGGCTGCCACCGTAGATCAATCGATCTCGCCGGTCTGGAGCGCCTGCAGGCGGGAGGTGGAGTCAGGAATGTACTTGACGATGATCTCGTCCCAATAGGGCTTTTCGCCCCAGTAGTCCTCGTTGCGGACAAAGCGGGTGTACTCGCCGGCCACATACTCATCATAGATATAGGGACCCGTGCCAGCCACACCGGAAATGGTTTGGAAGTCACCCGGAATAATGAACTCCGGCGCGCTCATGGGGCACACATCCGACCAGCAAAAATCTTGCAGATAGGCATAAAAGGGGTGGTCATAGTGGAGTGTGATGGTGTAGTCATCGACGATCTCCATTTCCGTAATATCGGTGATGCCCTTCAGCGTGTAGAAAGATGGATTGGACTGCTTGTGTTCCAAGTTAGTCTTGACCGCCTCGGCGTTAAACGGCTCTCCATTGTGGAAGGTAACTCCCTGCCGCAGATGGAAAGTAAGTTCTGTCTGGTCATCATTATATTCCCAGCTCTCTGCCAGACCGGGGACAATTTCTCCGTTGTCGAAGTCCGCCAGATTCTCATACACCAACTTGGATGTGCAGCACAGGGAGTTGTTCATGTAGAGGGTGGACAGGGTTGTAGTTTCCGCTCCAATGGCAAAGGTCAGAACTTTTTCCTCTGTGTCCGCCCCCGTACTGGAGGGCGGGGTGCTTTCGGATTCCGAAGAAGTGGGACTGCTGCAAGCCGTTAAGAGCATGGCGAAGCAGCAAACCGTGGCAAGGAGACGAGCAAGTTTCGATTTTTTCATGGGTCATGTCCTTTCTTTTGAATTTATGTCAATGTTAGATTGACCGATACGGATGATTTGCCCACGCTCCAGCTCGTAAATTCGCTGGGACAGGCTGTATGCGAACTTCATATCATGGGTAATCAGCAGGTAGCTGCATCGGTACTCCCGATGGTATGCCTCCAGCACCTCCCGGATCGCCTTTTGAGAAATCAGGTCCAGGCCGCTGGTCAGTTCATCCAAAATGAGATAATCCGGCCGGACAGCTAAAGCCCGTAACAGAGCTACCCGGCGCTGTTCACCCCCGGACAGGTTTCTTGCCGGAGTGTCCAGCAGCTTGTGGCTGGTGGCCGTCAGGTCCATCAGCTCCAAAATCCGTGCTTTCCTCTCTTGGGAGGTCAGTTTGGTCAGATTGCGCAGAGCCTCCTCCAGATTTCGGGCCACAGAGAACTGCCGGTTCAGGCTGCCGATCGCATCCTGAAAAACAGCCTGTATCTTGGTCCTGTGTCTACGCCACTGGCTGTAGGTCCATTTGCCGGTGTCCTCGCCATCCATCAAGATTTTGCCTTGGGTCGGGCGATCCAGCCCAATCAGAAGGCGGGCCATCGTGCTTTTCCCGCTGCCGCTTTCACCCATCAGGCTGATATTTTCGCCCTTGGTCCAGGCAAAGGAAATGTCACGCAGGGCAGAAAACGGCTTGCCGGAGGTATCCGGGAAATCCTTGCTCACATGGGTAACGGCGATTTGCTCCATGTCCAGCCACCTCCTTCCTCTGTACTGGCGAGCCGCACAAATTCTTTGGTCCATTCCTCCCGCGGCGAGGCAAACAGGCTGCCAGTCGTACCCCACTCCGCAATCGTCCCACTCTGCATGACAAGCAGCTCGTCGCAGAGTGTTCGGATCGCCGCATCATCGTGGGAGACAAACAGAATTGCCGACTGCTGTTTCATCCGCGCCAGTTCCTGAATGAGATACGATTTATTCTCTTCATCCAGTGCAGAGGTAGGCTCATCCGCGAATATGTACCGCGGAGACAAGCCGATCAAAATTGCCATCGTAACGCGCTGGAGCATCCCGCCGGAGAGCTGCCCATAAGCCCGGTAAACACGCTCGCTGTCAGTGAGATGGACCTTTTTCAGCGCCTCCATGCTCAATTTCTGCGCGGCCTTTTTTTCGATATGCAGCCGCTTGCGGAAGGTCTCGGTCATCTGTGCGCCAATCGACACATGGAGATTTAATGCGGTCATGGGATTTTGCGGGATAAACCCTAATGTTGTACCGCAGAGTTCCCGCCTCACTTTCTCCGCCTGTTGAAGAAGATCCTTCCCGTCCAGAAGAAGCTGCCCTCCGCAGATCGCAACATCTGGGTCCGAACCCCCCAACAAGGCTTTCAGAAGGGTTGTTTTTCCGCTGCCGCTGGCTCCGGTCAGGCCCGTACAGCCCCCCGGCTCCAGGGCAAAACTCACATGATCCAAAAGGAGCTTTCCCTTGCGTGTCCGGGCGGTCAAATCCTTGACTTCCATCATGCCTGCTCACCTCCTTCCAACTGCTTTGCCAGCAGGTTAAAGGCCAGCGTACAGAGAAAGATGAACAGGATCGGCAGAAACAGCAGAGAGGGATGTGTCATCAGCATACTGCGCCCCTCGGAGAGCATGGAGCCCCAATCAATCACATCATCACCCAGCGTCAGGCCAATAAAGGAGAACGCCGAGATATTCATAATCATCTCCGCACAGGACAGGCACAGAAAATGCACCAGCGGCCGGATGATGTTCGGCAGGATATGGACAAACAGCACCCGGCTCCGGGAAGCCCCGGAGGAAACGGCGCACAGCACATAGGCTTTATCCAGCTCCAGCTCCGTCTGCGTCTTGACCAGCTTAATCATTCGCAAAATGAGGGAAACGGTCAACGCCACCAGCATGGTGGGGATGCTGTTGCCCCAAATGCCCACGAAGATAATCAGGTATGCCAGCGGCGGGATGGCTGTCACCGCGTCCAACAGGCTGCTGAACGCCAGACTTTTAGCGGCGTTTGCCCGTCCGAGCCATAGCCCGATTAAAGTTCCGAGGACAAGTACGATGCTGCCTCCCAGCAGGACGATTCCAAGCGTCACCTTCCCGCCATATAAGAGCCTGGAAAGCTCACAGCGCCCAAACTGGTCTGTTCCCAGCGGAAAGTCCACACTCGGAGCCGCATACTTGTTCACAATGTCCATCGCCTCCGGGTCATTGGGCGCAATCAGGAATCCGAGGAAGCAGAAGGCAATGATGAAAACAGGAATCAGCCATTTTAGATGTTTCATGCCGCGCCCCCCTTTCTGGTCTGGAGAAGCCTCTGGATAATATCCGCCAGAATATTAAAAATCACCAAGGCAAAGGCCAGAAACAGCACCGTGGCATAGATGACCGGCAGATCCCGGTTTGTCAGGCTGTCCACGATACGGTATCCAAGGCCCGGCAGGGAAAAGATGTTCTCTACAATGGCGGACCCCGCCATGCACATCCCCATCATTTGCATAAAGGTGGGGACAATGGAGATGACCGCCTGGGGCAGAGCATAGCGCACCACGATGTAGCGGTCGCTGAGGCCACGGCAGCGGGCATAGAGCACGCTGTCCTCATTCATGGCCCGCTGAATGGCCTTAGAGAGCATCTGCCCGAAAAAGGCGATCCCGCTTACTGCCAGACAGAGCGCCGCAGGAAGGTATCGCATCAATCCTGTGTTTCCTGCCACATTTATAAGATTCCAGCGCACCGCTACTACATCATCAATAAACGATGTCGCCAGATAAAAGGCCGGTATGGAAATTGCCGCGATGGACACGAAGCCCAGCACTTTTCCTACAAAATTTTTGCGGGCCAAGTAAAGCAGAGCACCTAAAATCAAAGCTCCAACGGCCTGAAGGACAGTCGCCAGCAGAACAATGCAGGCGGTCTCCTTTGCGGCCGTCCCCACAATGAGAAACACATCTTTGTTGTCCACAAGGGAAATTCCCAAATCGAAATGAAGCAGATCTCCCAGCCAGTCCAAATACTGCACGACAAGCGGGCGGTTTAAGCCCATTTCTTCCCGGATCAATTCAATTCGGGAATTGTCCACCGTAAAGACGCGGCGCGCATAGGATTCCGCAGCGTCAATCGGAGAGAGCTTCATCAAAATGAAGGCAATCGCCGTCACCAGGAATAAAGTCAGGAACAGTTGTAGGATTTTTTGAAGTAGGAATCGTTTTGTACTCACACCCCCGCCTCCTTGTACTATGCGTTGATTTTCCAGTCAATCGCCGCTCTCCGATTCAAAATGAAGTCGGCATAGATTCCTTGTTGCCCAATGAGCTGGTCATGTGTGCCGTGCTGAACGATTTCCCCGTGGTCCAACACCAGAATCTGATCGGCATTTCTTACGGTTTTCAGACGGTGAGCAATCATAATGATGGTCTTGCCTCCGGTCAAGGCTTCGATGGCCTCCTGCAGCTCCGCCTCGTTCTCGGGGTCAACATTGGCCGTGGCCTCGTCCAAAATGATGACCGGCGCGTCCTTAAGCATGGCCCGTGCGATGGAGAGCCGCTGGCGCTCTCCACCGGAGATTGTGGCGCCGCTCTCACCGATGATGGTATCGTAGCCGTCCGGCAGGGCCGTGATGAACTCATGGCACCGGGCCGCCTTTGCTGCGGCCACCACCTCCTCATGGGTGGCGTCCGGCTTACCAAATTTGATGTTGTTCTCAATGCTGTCGTTGAACAGGTACACGCGCTGAAAGACCATGCTGAAATTGCGCATCAAACTATCCAGCGCATAGTCCTTCACATCAATGCCGCCCAGCTTGACCGCGCCGCTGTCCACATCTCAAAACCTTGCCATAAGGCTGGTGAGGGTGGTCTTGCCGGAGCCGGAGGGCCCCACAATGGCAGTGGTTGTCCCTTCCGGTATGGTAAAGCTGACATCGCGGATGATTTCTCGCTCTCCATAGGAGAAGTCCACATGCTCGAAGGAAATATCGTAATGTTTCGGCGTCTGTACGGAGCCGCCCTCGTCCATCCGGGGAGCGCGGTCGATTTCCTCCACCCGGTCGATGGAGGCGTCGATCATAGGCAGCATGAAGAACATCTCGCCGGCAGACTCCAGCTCGCTATATACCAGGAAAGCGGAAACCACCACCATCAGGCAGGTAAAAAGGGTCATACTGCCTTGCAGGAAAAACCAGATCGAGAGCAGAATCGCCGCCACCGCCGTGACGCGCAGGACAATCTGCTCCAGCACATTGTAGGGAATACGCTTGCGCTCCAGCTTGAAATTCTGCTGTTCCGTCTCCTTAATCGTGCGGTTCAGCGTCTGATTGGCCGCTTTGTCTCCATGGAAAGCGCGCACCACGCTCATGCCCTGTATGTATTCCAGCACAGCGTCCACCAGCCTTGTCTGGGCTGCCAGCCGCCCCGGAGACAACTCTCTGGATTTCTTCAGCAAAAGTGAGTTGACCCAGAGGAACAGAAGCATACCAAGCAGGAATACCAGCCCAATGCGCCAGTCAAAGCACAGGATCGCCAACGAGAAGATGGTGGTCCGGATCATGCCTACCACCGTCCGGGCAATCACTGCAAAGGACATGCTCTCCAAGTCCTCCATGGTGGAGGTGGCCGCCGCGGTGAGGCTGCCCAGGCTCTGGGCGTTGAAGTAGCCCATGGGTATATACTTCATGCGCTCCCCGATATGGATGCGCTTTTCCGCGCACATCCGGTAATTGGCGTGGCCCTCGCTGTTGTGGGCCAGATACCAGCACAGGGCGGCTCCAGCCACACTGGCTGCCATGATTCCAAAAGCCATCCATGGGGTGGTCCCGGTCATGTTCCGCTCTACCAGGGCGCGGAGCACGACCAGCAGCGCCGCAAACTGCAAAGCCTCAAAGATGCTCCGGAGGAGTTCAAAGGCCATTCCCTTATACCAGGTGCTTTTCTGCTCCCCGGCAAAGTGGAAAAACCGTTTATATGCATCAAACATGCTTGCCACCTCCTTCTCTCATGTCCGCATCTTTCGCCTGTGTATGGGCCGCCCACATCTGAGCATAGAGGGGACACCGCTGCAACAGTTCCTCATGCGTTCCCGCATCCAGGATGTTTCCCTGTTCCACCACGGCGATTTGATCCGCACCAATGATGGTACTCAGGCGGTGGGCGATGACGATGAGCGTCTTTCCACGGGTCAGCCTGCCGATGGCTTCCTGAAGCACCGCCTCATTCTCGGGGTCCGTGTAGGAAGTCGCCTCGTCCAAAATCACAATCGGGGCGTTTTTCATCATGGCACGCGCAATGGCAACCCGCTGGCGCTCCCCGCCGGAGAGGTGTCCGCCTGCACCGCCCACTACAGTGTCATACCCGTGGTCCAGGCCCATGATGAATTCATGACAGCCGGATGCCTTCGCCACAGCCTCCACTTCATCGTCGGTGGCCTCCGGCCGTCCCATGCGGATGTTTTCCCGGACAGAGACATTGAACAGGAAATTATCCTGGGAGACATATCCGATGAGGTCCATTACCTGCTCCGGCGGCAGGTTTTTCACATCTACCCCGCCGATGGTGATGCTCCCACCGCCGGCATCCCAATAGGAGGCGATCAGCTTGGCGATGGTGGACTTGCCGGAGCCGGACGGCCCCACCAGCGCGGTGGTCGTGCCTTGCCGGATGTTCAGTGTAACGCCGTTCAAAACCTGCTTATCTTTGTAAGCGAATGTCACATCCCGCAGGCCAATGTCCAGCCCATGCAGTTCTTTTCTCTGCACGGGCCGCTCCAGATCCGGCTCGGACAGAACAGCGCCAATTTCCCCGGTGATGGTCGCGATTTTGGAGAAATCATCGGTCAAAAAGATTGCCGCTACCAATGGCCCCACGATACCGAGGGACAGGATGGCAATCGTGATAAAATCCGGGACGGTCAGGCTGCCACTCCTATAAAAGACACACCCAATGGGCAGAACGCCGATCAGCACAGCGGGCCAAATGGTCATCATCAGGGCGGAATAGCCCTGCGTGGACTTCATCCAGTCCAGCATGAGGTCTGCGCTCTGCCGCACAGCCTGCGTGAACTTTCCGTAGGAGGCCGCACTCTGATTGAAGGCTTTGATGACCTCGATGCCGTTTATGTACTCTACTGTGGTGGCGCTCATGTGCTTGCCTGCCTGGACAACCGCGCCGTACTTTTTCGGGTACTCTTTCATCTGGGCCATATAGCAAAGCATCCCGATGGGGATGGTGATGAGCGACACCAACGCCATGCGCCAGTCCAAGACAAAGAGGTAGACCACAATGGCGATAGGGACCAGCAGATTAGAGGTCATTTCCGGAATGATGTGAGCCAGCGGGACCTCCATCTGCTCCACACGCTCCACCATGGTTGTTTTCAGGCGGCCCGATGGCGTATCGGTCAGATAGCCCATGGAAACGCGGGTCAGCTTATCCGCTACGGCCCGCCGCAGCTCCGACAGCACATGGAAGGTGGCCTCATGGGAGCACCGGGTAGAAATGCCGTGAAGAATAGACTTGAGCAGATAGGCGATCAGGGCTGCCGCTCCCCAGGCCAGATAAATCGAAAAGTTCTTTTCACCGGAAATGAGCAGATTGACCATTCTTGCCACAGCAAAGTATGGCACCATCCCACTGGCCACGCTGAGGACAGCAAGAACAGTGGAGGTAATAAATCCCACACGGTGCGGTCTGATAAACGACATCAAACTAAATGGCTTCTTTTGTTGCTGCATCGTACCCCTCCCAAAAGTTAGTGAAACCTAACCAGCGAGCAAACGAAAAAGCCGACAACCCGCAGGATCATCCTGCAAATCATCGGCTCTGCGTCTTGGCGTCTGGCTCTGACAATATGATATTTTGTCCCTGCACATCAACAATGTGTTCCTTTCCGCATTTGGGACAGAAAAGCGGGAAGTGCTTTAGAACGGTGTCTGGATTTACTTTGGTGGGGGTCTTGTTGCCGCAGGTAGGGCAGTGAATCCAGCCATTCCGGTCGATCCACCCACTCAATGGCCGTCACCTCCATCACTGGCAAAAATGGTCTGCCATCCTGCCGTATAGAAGCAGCGCATTTTCTGAATGTGTTTCATAGCCTGCTCCTTTGGCATATTGTGAATGACTACCTCAAACATTCCCGTATAGAAAGCACTGGAAAGGAGGTGATTCAGCTCCGGTGTAAGGCGGCCGCTGGAAATCGCATCATTTCCGGAGGCTTCAATATACTGAGCAGTACATTCGGTGTCTAATTCGACGACCCGGTGGATGAACTCCTGATATGCGTTGTTCTCCCCGCTGGTAAACAACAATTTGAACTCATCAAAATGATCGTACAGGTAATCCACGACTTTAGGAAATTCGTCGTTTGAGCGGCGCAGCATTTGCCGTGTCTGTTCTTCTCCGGATAACCGATTGAACTGATACAAAACAGATTGCAGCAATTCACAAAATCCATCTATTGCTGGCTGTACCAGAGAGCGGTATAGGCTCTCTTTGTCTGGATAGCGAATGTAGATCGCCCCTTTGCTGGAACCAGCTCGCTCCGCAATCACACGGAGAGACGCATTCTCGTACCCATTCCTCATGAATTCCGCTTTTGCGCACTCCAACAATTTTTCTGTTACCCCGGCAATTCTTTTCGCCATATGCCACCTCTGTTCTATCAGTCCGTCGGTTTGAAACCACTGGATTTAATATAGCACACAACGAAAATCCTGTCAATATGGCGTATCGCGTATTTTTGTTTACAGCTCTGCAAATCCTGAGCCGTCAGAATGAAGTACTTCGCCTGCTTCATGGTGTTCTTGATCCTATCACTGGATGCCCCCGCCCCAAAAGCCTTCCCTGGTGTGTTGAAGGAATGCCCGCCAACTCATTTTGCGGGATTTTTGACCACAGCTTCAGCCACAGTGCGGTGTGGAGTATACGGAAACAGCATGTTCAAAGAGTGACAGAAAGTAATCAGAATAGAGCGAAAAGAGCCAAAATTGAGAGAAAATAATTCAAAAAATCTTTCTGTACCTATTTGGGAGCAAGATGCCGGGAGTTCGAGTCTCCCCACTCGGGCCAAAATCCGTCAAAATCTTGTGATTTTGGCGGATTTTTCTTAACTTTTACAGTGAAAATATTCTATTAAATTTCACGATCCATTTTTACTTTCCTTGAGGTGCCGAAATATGGTAATAGAGACAAACCGGCTGATCCTGCGCCCCTTTTTAAAAGATGACGCGGCGGATGTTTACGAATATCTGAAAGAGCCAGCGGTCAACTGCTTTGCCAGCATGAAACTGCACTCCCTGGACGAGGCAAAAGCGGAAATGAAAAAACGGCTCGGCGAGACGGAGTACTACTTCGCCATCACCCTGAAGGAGGGCGGCAAGGTCATCGGAGAGATCGACGCCTATCCGGAGACGGGCGAGCCCCACTCAGGCGAGGACGCCGTGCGGGACACCTTCAGCCCCTGCTGGATGCTGAACGGGGCTTACCAGGGCAAGGGGTACGCCTTCGAGGCAGCCTATGCCTTCTTCGACTATCTCTTCTCCCAAAAGGGCGCAAGGCGAATCTACGCCTATACGGAGGACTACAACCTTGCCAGTCAGCACCTGTGTGAGAAACTGGGCATGCGACGGGAGGGAGTGTTTTTGGAGTTCATCTCCTTCGTAAACAATCCCGACGGCACGCCCAGGTATGAAAACACGGTGCAGTATGCCATCCTGAAAAAAGAGTGGGACCGGCAGCAGTCCCAATAGGCAGTTGGAGGTACGATATGGGCGCAGCATCTGTTTCCGAGTATATGTCGTCGCTGAATGAGGAGCAGCGGCGGCATGTCAGCGCATTTATTGAATTTATGAATGCAGAATATCCTCAGCTAACCAATAAGATCTCCTTCTCTATGCCCATGTGGCTGGTGGGGAAAAAGATGAATGAGGGATATGTGGCGGTCTCCGCAGCGAAAAACCATTTCGCTATCCATTTTTCTGATGAGGAATTTTTGAATCGTTTGGCCGAAAGCCTACCTGCCTGCAAAAAGGGAAAGCGATGCATCAATATCAAATACGGCGATAAACTATCCCTTCATGCAGTTGAAGCAAGCATCAGCGATTTTCTGGAGATCTATCGCTCTGAAGGGAGCTCCACCCTATGAATGGGACAGAGGAAATCGGCTGCTGTGGTGCCTACTGCAAGACCTGCCGCGAATATCAAAAAAGCTGCAAGGGCTGCAAGCAGGGGCATTTGGATGGCTCCCGGGATTTGAGCCAGGCCAAATGCAGGATGAAGAAATGCTGCCTGACTAAAGGCCACATTACCTGCGCGGACTGCGAGAAATATGACCGCTGTGAGATCATTCAGTTCTTTCTCAACCACCCCGGCTACAAATACGGTAAGTACAAGCAGGCGCTGGAGTACATCCGCGCCCATGATTATGCTGCTTTCATGAAAGCGGCTGAAAATTGGAAAAACGCCTATGGCAAATACCCCAAACAGGGCAACTAAAAAGGCAGTAGCGCCCGCTGAACATCCACTGATTTCAGCGGGCGCTATTCTTTGTATATAGCTTGTTAAATACTGATACGCCTAATGCGAAAGTAAAGCAGAATTGGGGCAACAGCCAGTTGCTTTGCTTTTTGTTCCCCTTGTGGTACAATCCGGGCAAGGTGGTGATCAACATGCGTACCAAAGAAATCCTTCTGGAACTGCGCACCAAGCGGGGACTCTCCCAGGAACAGCTGGCGGAAGGAGTGCACGTGACCCGTCAGGCGGTTTCCCGCTGGGAGACCGGTGAAACGGTGCCCAACACAGAGACGCTGAAACTTCTTTCCAGGCTGTTTGATGTCTCCATCAACACCCTGCTGGGTTCCCCCAGGCAACTGATCTGTCAGTGCTGCGGCATGCCCCTGGAGGACGCCAATATCAGCCGGGAGCCGGACGGCACCTTCAACGAGGAGTACTGCAAGTGGTGTTATGCCGACGGGAAATTCGTCTACACCAGCCTTGAGGAACTGTTGAATTTCCTGGAGAACCATATGGCCAATGAAACCTGGCCCCCAGAGCAAGTTAGAGCCTATTTTGAGGCTCAGCTGCCAAAACTGAATCACTGGAAACAGCCCGAGACATAAATACATCCCTCTGAAATCTGCGGTTTCAGAGGGATGTATTTTTTGCTCTGTGTCATTTAAGATCGGGACAGCCCGGACATTACCGCAAAACAGGTCATCTGATTTGATCCAACTGTCCTGATTGAATGGCATCCAAATTAGCCCGAATCCGCTCCTCCGGCCAGTCCCACCAACGCAGCTGCAACAGCGTGGCAATTGTGTCCTCAGAAAAACGCTTTCGGATTGGTTTGGCTGGGACACCGCCCACAATGGTATAGGGCGGAACATCCTTTGTTACGATGGCCCGAGCGCCGATGATGGCTCCGTCTCCAACGGTCACCCCCGCAAGGATGACTGCCCCGTAGCCGATCCACACATCATTTCCAATGACAATGTCACCCTTGTTGTCCCAGGCTCTGGCCACCTGACTCCGATCCAGTCCCCACTCCTCAAAGAAGATGGGAAAGGGATAGGTAGAGAGGGATTGCAGGCTGTGGTTGGCGCTGTTGAAGAGGAACTTTGCGCCGCAGGCGATGGAGCAGAACTTGCCGATCACCAGCCGATCATGGTTGACAGGATAGTGATACAGCACATTGTTCTTTTCAAAGTTAATGGGGTCATTGACAAAGTCGTTATACATGGTGTAGTCCCCCACAAGGATGCTGGGATCTGTCACGACTTGGTTGAGATAGACAGTCTGCGTATCTCCTGTCCGGGGATAGATATTGGATGGCTTCATATTCTTTTCCTCCTCTTATTCGCTTCGGCTGACCTCTCCCAAATGCTCACGCACCAGCGTTTTTCTTTCCCAGACTCTGCTTTTGAAGTAGATGAACCCAACCAGAGCGGGCAGGATGGGCGAAAGGGCCTGGCCCAGATAGATTCCGGGAAAGCCCATGGAGAGGAGAAAGGCCAGCAGCCACCCTACTGGCAAACGAACGACCACCGCGTCCAACAGGGCATTGACCATGGCGACATGGGCCGCGCCCACGCCGATAGCAAAGGAATCCAGCGTGTACATGGCAGCATAGACCAGGCTGTTGACCCCGCAGCACAAGCGCAGGTATAACACGCCCACCCGGATCATTTCCGGACTGGTGCTGTCAAACAGGTGGATGAGAGGTTCTGCCAGGAACTGGACCGTCACCACTACCGCCGCTGTGACGGCGAGGTTCAGCAGCAGGCCAGACCGCACCACCTGGCGGGCCCGTCGGATCTGACCGGCTCCCGTGCACTGGCCCACCATGGCGGTAATTGCCTGCCCGATGGCCCAGCAGTGCATCCCGGCAAAGGTGTTGATTTTCAGGCCCACGCCGGAGGCAGCGGCCACTGCGGTGCCAAAGGGATTGAGCATTCCCGTCACCAGCAGATAGGCCGTGTTCACCACCACCATCTGGGTGGCAGTGGGCAGGCCTATCTTCAAGATGGCCAGCAGGATTTCCCGGCGAAGTTTTATTTTTTCGTGGGGAAAACTCCATTGACACCGCCGCAGATATACCAGAGAACCCACAAAAGAAACGCCCTGGGCCGTGATTGTGGCCCATGCCGCGCCGGCCGTGCCCATGGAACACGGCCCTACCAGCAGTACATCCAGCAAGACGTTGAGAATCGTGGCGGCACCTACGAAAAAGAGCGGCGTTTTAGAATCGCCCAGGCCCTTCAGAATGGAGCAGACCGTGTTGTAGCTAAAGACGAATATGGTTCCCCAGCAGATGATCTCCATATAGCCGCAGGCGTCCGGATAGGCCTCTGCCGGAACATCCAGCGCCCGGAACAGAGGCTCATAGACGGCAAGACCGAGCATGGTAACCACAACAGAGGCCGCCAGTGACAGGAGAAACAGCATCCCGATGGTGTCACGCTGTCCCTTTTGGTCGCCCGCCCCTTTGTACTGAGCCACCAAAACGCTCCCGCCCATGGTCAGGCCGATACAAAGGGAATTGATAATAAAGCACAGCATGGAGGCGTTGCTGATGGCGGCCAGGCCGATCTCGCCCACAATTTTCCCCACCACCAGCATAT
>OMEJ01000543.1_pt1 | contig 26146 bp, 33 predicted proteins | sample 1645361 | NCBI WGS metagenome assembly OMEJ01 (sample SAMEA103958156, study PRJEB25191) | human gut metagenome
GTAAGAGAATGCCCACCGGCTTGAAGCTGGTGGGCATTTTTGCTGTTATTCCTAATTACTTGACGATAGTCTTTATAAAGGCTGTGAGAGCTTGAATCTGTTCTTCATCAAGCTTATCGAGTTGGTCTACAAGTGCATCGATTCCATCAGCATGGTCTCCCTTGAAATCAAAAAATCCTTGCGGAATTACGTTGAGATACTCGCAAATATAGAAGAAGCTCGACATGAGACGAGATTTGTCAATTGTATTCTCTTCTCGAAAATACAATTTCAAAATCATTATATGAATGAGTCAGTCCTCACCTCCGGGGCTGTCTCTTTTTTTATAAAAACTTATACAATCTTAGTTTCGATTGCAGGACCCTTTTCCCCTCTTAATACTTTTAGCGGTATTATGGCCTTGCAAGAAAGAAATGAGGTGAACGATTATGAGCATTACAAATGCGGCGAGAAGATTTGAACAGAGATTTGACGCAAAAGCGGAGCGCTTTATTTGGCATCATCCGCTACTTGGCTCCATCTGCTTATTTTGCGTTGCAAAAACGCTTGTTGGGGAATGCCCCAAGCCCCTTTGATCTGCATTTTTCAATGCAGGCTACGCATCCCTTTGGGACGCTTTTTACCCGGTGATGCTTACAAACTGTTCTTTAAAATCTCCAATACCTCATCATGATTTAACACCTTATATCCACCCTCCATGATAAGTGTTCCGTTTGCGATACCCTGCAACATTTCTTCTGTTGCTCCCAACTCATGGAGATTCATTGTAAGTCCCAGTTCTTTCATCCAAACTTCCATACAGGAAAGCCCTTCTCTGGCAACCTGTTCATCAGCTTTTCCAGCAGGATCGACCTCCCACACATTCACAGCAAAACGGCAAAACTTGCTAAGACCATAAGGCATAATATACCGATAGTAAGGAAGTGACACCGCAGAAAGCGTCATTCCGTGAGTTGCATCCGTATATGCTCCTACTGCCTGACCAAGCATATGAACCATCCAGTCGGTACTTTTTCCTCTGGAAACAAGCGTATTCAGTGCCCAGGTTGCAGCCCACATGATATTCGACCTTACCTCATAGTCCTCTGGATTCTGAATGGCAATTCTCGAACTGTGAATTACCGATTTCATCAGTGCCTCGCTGATATAATCGCTGGTATTGTCGTCCTCCCCAGAGAAATACTGCTCGCAGATATGATTGAAAATATCATAAATTCCAGCCACCATCTGCTTCTTCGGCAATGTAAAAGTGAATTTCGGGTTCAGGATTGCAAACTTTGGCATTACAGCATCTCCAAACACATGACCGATTTTCAGCTTTTGATCGTGATTGGTGATGACCGCGCCTCCATTCATTTCGCTTCCGGTTCCCACCATAGTCAATACACAGCCAACAGGGACAATCTCACAATCCGGCTCCTCAAAGCGGATATAATATTTCTCCCATGGATCTTCGTCACAGTGAACAGACACGGAAACCGCTTTTGCATAGTCGCAGCAAGAGCCGCCGCCTACAGCCAGCAGAAAGTCCACATGATTCTCTCTGGCAATCCGAACACCCTCCCGCAGTTTCTCCACGGTAGGATTTGGCATCACTCCTCCATCCTCAACGACTACTTTTTCGTTATCTTTCAGTAATCTCATAACCTGATTGTAAATACCATTTTTCTTGATAGAACCACCGCCATAAATCAACTGAACGGTTTTTCCATATTTGGGAAGCTCCTCGTTCAAAGAACAAAGAGACTCCTCTCCAAAGTAAAGTTTTGTCGGATTTGAATACGAAAAATTTCCTAACATAATGTTTTCCTCCTTAGTCCTGATAGATTTCTTTCGCCATGCGGAATGCTGCCCATGCTTTCGGCCAGCCAGCATAAAAGGCAGCGTGTGTCAAAATTTCTGCCATTTCTTCTTTTGTAACACCGTTCTTTTTTGCTTCTCCTATATGAAAGGCAAGAGAGCTGTCCAGAACGCCGCTTGCCATAAGTGCTGTTACTGTGACGATGCTTCTGTCTCTTGCAGGCAGCTTATCTTCTCGTGACCACACTTCTCCAAACAGCACGTCATCATTCAGTTCCGCAAATTTTGGTGCAAAATCACCCAGGGCATCTCTGCCCGCTGTTACCTTTTTCATAATCTGTCTCCTTATTTTAGCTTACTGTATTCTTCTTCCTTCACCGGTTCCAACCATTCATTAGAACTTCCTTCTGCCGGGACCTCCACCGCCAAATGAGAAAACCAGCTATCAGGAGCAGCGCCATGCCAATGCTTCACTTCCGGCGCAATATTGATGACATCACCGGGGTTCATCTCCTGAGCCGGTTTTCCCCACTCCTGATAATATCCACGTCCGGCAGTACAGAGCAAAATCTGTCCGCCTTTGTGATGAATATGCCAGTTATTCCGGCATCCTGGCTCAAAAGTTACATTTGCAATTCCAACTCTTTCCGTTGTCAGCATGGACAGGTAACTCTGTCCAACAAAATATTGTGCATACGCATCATTTTTCTCACCCAATGGGAAGATCTGTTTAAAATCTTTTTCTGTCATGATTGATTCTCCCTTCAAGAATTAAAATAGCCTAAAATTTCTTGCATCCTTGCAACCTGATCTACATGGAACGGGCAGCGTTTGTTACAATGCCCACATCCAACTCACAGACTTTTTACCCATAAATGAATCTATATCACCTGAAATGTTTTCCATTTTCCGGACTTCTGCCTCCAGAAAAATATGACCGCACGAATGCTCCAGTCACAAACCATTGCAATGGCAATCCCGATCACGCCCATTTTCAAAACAATTCCTAAGAACCATGATAAAAGGAGACGCACTGCTATTGTAGATATAACCGAAACATACATGGTAAATTTCACATCACCCGCTGCCCGCAGCCCATTACTAAGTGCTCCGGAAAAGGGATATGCTGCTGCATTAAACACGTTATGGATTAAAACCAGCCAGATCACAAGCCGTTTGGTCTCCGGCTGCAAAGCATAAAATTTCATAAAGAATGGAGTCAGAAGAAAAATTAAAAGATTCCATGCCGATGAAATCAGCAATGTGATTCTTGTCAATCTCTTAAAATTATGCTCCGCAGCATCTGCATCGCCATTTCCCATACACTGTCCAATGACCGTTATAAATATGGGCCCCATAGCAACTCCCGCCAGCGCAGCCAACGACCAGATACTTTGTGCAACACCATTTGCAGCAATCTGATATGTTCCAAAAAGTGCAACGATACCGCTTAATGCTACTTTGACTAACTGGAATACACTGTTTTCCATCCCATTTGGAATAGCGATTTTTAGAATTTGTTTCATGAAATCCACATTCCACCGAAAAATCCACTTGCAGCGATAGAACACTTCATTTTTTCTCTGAAAACAAAGTACTGTAATCATCACGGCTGAAAATGTCCGAGCAATCAGTGAAGGGTATGCAACACCTGCAACACCTGCACGCAAAACAAATACACCAATGAAATTTCCAATAACATTGATGATATTGGAAATTACCGACAAATACATGGTCACACTGGTTTTTCCAATACTGCGAAAAAGGGCAGAGCCAGCATTGTAAACCGCCAATGCCGGATAGGAATATGCAGAAATCCTAAGGTATGTAATACAAGCGTGCATCACAGAATCTTCCACTTTACCGAACATCAGACGAAGCATCCCTTCATTTCCAATTAGAACCATCCCTGCGATCAGTATGGAAAAAATCGTAGAGAATGATAGAAGCTGACTGGCGGATTCTCCAGCGTCATCATTTTTCTTTCTACCAATATACTGGCTGATCACAACCGCCCCTCCAGATGCCAATGCTGTAAACAGATAAATAAAAATAGTATTGAACTGATTTACCAGTGAAACACCGGATACTGCCGCTTCTCCTGCGTAGCTGACCACCAGTGTGTCCGCCATCCCTACAAGCATTATCAGCAGCTGCTCTAAAAACAGGGGAATAATCATAGCCATCAACTTCTCGTTTGAAAACAGAGTTGTTTGCTGATTCATGCCTTTTCCTCCACTAAGATTTTACAATTTATTCCTTTCTTCTGCTCTGTGAGGTTATCTTTCTGAGTCCTTTCACTGTGTAAAAACCGATAAAGACCCATAGTCCCATTTATTGTTATTTTTTATTTTACAGATCATATAATCGATTGCATCAAGTGACTGCTGCTTTTCATGTACCTCATCAAGCAATTTGTACCGATATTTTCGCAACATCCTTATCTGCATTTCTTGATCTTCACATCCTGAAATTTTTGCGATTTCTTCTTTGCTTAATCCGGCGTTTATAAGAGAATCATAATCCGGTTTCATGAAATGGCACTCCCTCCTCAATAAAAAATATAGGTGCAGAAATGAAAGCTGTTTGCTTTATCTCTACACCTATATTATAATTTTCTAATTGAATTATATCAAATACTTGGTTTTTATGGTTTGTCCATGCCTAAAAAGCATTGAATATGTTTGATGAATTTTGTGGTTGCTAAGCTAAACGGCTGACCACGTTTCCATGCTAATACACTTGTTGCTGTAAGTGGCGGATCAAGCGGTCTGAATGTAACCTTTGATTGATCCCAGAAGGGTACAGCCCCTTCAATCACCAATGAATATGCCAAGCCTCCATTCACCATAATTGCGCTGTTCGTACTTAAATTGCTGGTAAAAACAATATCCAGTTTCTCATAGTAGTTGCCAAACCAACTTGCCAACTCACTCTGCACATTCATACGCCTTGGAAGAATCAAAGGCAGTACAGACAAATCTTTTGCGCTTACCGTTTCTTTCTTGGAGAGTGGATCATCCGATTTCATCAGAACCACCCATTTTTCCCTTATATTCAAGCGAATGAATTCATATTTTACCATATCAACCGGCTCAAGAAGCAAACCAATATCCAGTAGTCCCTTATCCATTTGTTCCTTTACCAAATCTGCTGTGGCTGTAAAAATGTCAAAAGTAACACGGGGATATTTCTGACGAAAGGACTCAATTATTTTAGGAAGAAGTTGTACAGCAGCAATTTCTCCACACCCAATGGAAATTTTACCTTCCACCTGTTCCTCTTGCTCCACTAATTCTTTTTCTGTCTTATCTACAAGCTGCAAAATTTCTTCCGCACGACGGCGAAGAAGTATTCCTTCATTTGTCAATTTGATTTTCCGTGTCCCTCTATCAAACAGCTTTACACCAATATCTTCCTCCATCTGTGCAAGCTGACGTGAAAGTGTCGGCTGCGTGATATGTAAAACTTCTGAGGCTTTTGTGATACTTTCTTCCCTTACTACAGTCAGAAAATATCGAAGAACTCTAATTTCCACGAAAAATACCTCCCAAATTCATCATGCTTAATAAGTATATTTTAACGTATCTATACTCGAAAGGCAATAAAAAACATCTGCTCATCCATATTACTAATAGCAAGCCATGGGAACGCTTTATATTTCTTAGTGTCCCCAATGAGAAAATTGTACCCTATCAACTCATTTTCACGGAAAACGAAATAGAATTGTGGGCCTGAACCTGGAACTGACTTTTCCATAATTTGCTGCATTGTTCTCACGCCGCCGTATGCCGGAAAAAAACCTATTCGCTCAAGAGCATTTAATATGTCAATCCTTTTATCTGTGGGTATGTCTCTATAATTGATAATCTGTTCCATTTGCTCTACCCTCATTGAAGTTTAATTTGTCAGGCTCTAATTATACAACTTTTCTGTTTAGCGGTCAAAGCGGAACTTCAACAGGCTTTCTATCAGTTGCCTGACGATATGCTCCTGCATATCCGTGTTAATCTGTCCGTCCATTTTCGCACAAGAGCGGACATATCCCGCATAATGGGATAGGACGGCGGCAACAGCTTCCGGGTCGCCCTCGCTTGCCTTAACGATTGTCTCATAGGGAAGTAGCTGGCTCATAGGACAAACCCTCCAACTCTGCCCGTAGCCGCCGTAAAATCATCTGAATACGCCGCCCGGTTGTGTTGCCAGCCCGTCCATATCTCCGTCCAATCTCCCTATGCGTCAATCGTTGGAAGTAGTACAAGAAAATGATTTCCTGTTCCATCTGTGATAGTGCGGACAGGGCTGCGGCAAGCTCTGGACTTTCCAAAAGCACCATCTGACCACAGACGAAAAGCGGATAGCTGGTCATGCCGGATTGCTCCGCAAAGTATTTATCTGTGGTACTGAATGGATAGTGTTTTTCTTCTATCAGATATTCAAGCGAGATTTCCCGCTTGCGGCGGCTCCGTATGCTCCGGGCTGCGTCTATGGCAGCGTGGCGAATAACAGTCTTGCAAAAGGCATCGTGTGTATGCCGGATATGTTCTTGATACTTTTCGTGTTCGGTCATGGAAAATCCCCCTTTCTGAATAATGGCAGAGGGCGGCAGCATCTTGTGCTGTCGCCCTCTTGATTACCGAACAGCAAAGACGGGCGGGGCTGTCAACGGCGGCGCATTTGCGCCGTTCATCTTGACCGTTGACAGGCTCGGCTGGGTTTGCTATCTGCTCACGGCAATTCACTCTCATTGATAGGAATTGCCTCAAGTTCCGTATTCAAATTGTTCCAATAAGAGCCGATATCCGCACTTGTGAAATACTTAAAACCGCCTGCTGCTGACTTCAATTCGCCGTTTTTAACCCCATAGCAGGCGTAAATCAAATCGTAGCTTGTTCCATTTGAGAGGTTAAATCTAAAGCTGGTCACATCTGCTCCGGCAGTTTCCTCAGTCGTTTTGTCTTTTAGGGATAAGCCCTTGAACTTATCATACAGGGTCTTTATATCATTTTCAGCAACAACTACTTTCTTTTCTGCTGATGCAGGCACTCCGTCATAGTGGTACATTTCAACGTTTTCGACATCTTCAACCTCAAATGGGAAGTCGATTTTGACAGGCTCATAAGCAATGTTTATAGGTAACAGAAAGAGAGCTGTAAAAATTGCAATGATACAAAGAGCGATGGAAACGAGAACAGCAATCGTTATCTTTTTTCTGCCTCTCTGCTTTTCTTTTGCCTCATGGCGCATAATAACGCTTTCGCTTTCTTCGTGAAGAACATCTTCGCTCGTGTGAGAAAGCAATTTCTGATAAATTGCGTTACAGTCAGCACAGGCGTTCAAATGCTCTTTTACCATCTCTGCGCTTGCTTCGCTGCAAGCACCGTCAACATACAGCGGAAGAATATCTCGAACAATATCGCATTGTTTACTCATGCTTTTCATCCATCCTTTCTTGAATTTTTAGCTTTGCACGATGATAAGTAACTCTCGCCCATGATTCTGTTTTTCCAAAAATTGCAGCGATTTGTGAAAAAGATAGTTCCCCGAATACGCGAAGCTGAAAGACTTCTTTGTATGGTTCTTCCAAACGGTGAAGAACGAGGTGTATGCGGAACGCCATGTCAGAATCTGCAACTGAGTTCTCAACATTTTCATTTGATGGCAAGTCATTGATTTCACTCACATCAGCTACTCGCTGACGGCTTCGCATTTCATCATGGTAAAGGTTTTTTGCTATGGAGCAGAGCCATGTCAATTCATCTGACTTACCTTTGAATTGTGATGTTGTAGAGACAGCCTTATAGAATGTGTTCTGCGTGATTTCCTCTGCTATCTCACGATTTTTGGCAAGAGAAATAGTATACGAGTATACCTGTAAATAGTAGGCTTTATAGAGCTTTTCATAGTCCATACTTGTCATCACCTCCTTCAGCTTCATAGGTTAGACGGAGAAATCGGAATTTCGTTACAAAGAAGTTTGAAATTTTTATACCTTTACGATACTCTTGCTTTCTGCGGACTATTGGTAGACGCGCATTAACGGCAAGCAAAGAGATTGCTGTGTCAGCTTGATATGTTCAAATGCTAATTAAGTATAGCACACAGCTATGAATTTTTCTATTGCGTTCCCCTGACTTCGGAATAGTGGCAGGGCTGGCTATCCTTGTTTTGCTTTGTGCTTCTCTACCGTACATGAGCATTGGAGCCGGGGTTGTCGTTACCGTAACCTTCCAGCAGGTTGATGGCACCCCAAACGCCGAGACCGGCACCCAGAGCGACAACCAGAGTCTGGAGGACTTCGATAGCAGAGTTAAAGAATTCCATAGTCGTTTCTCCTTTATTTTGAAAAAATTGTAGACCGTCCGTACACACCTGAAATCGTACATTTTTGAGCCACGAACTGCGGCAGAAGTGGATTTGCTGGTGTACCTCTCTGGTCCGAGTAAAATAAAACCGCCTACCGGGTCAGGCAGACGGGAGCGAATCAGCGTCAATCACAACAAATTCATCATTGGGATTGATTTTTTCTTTTCGGTTCAGATATTTTTCAATATCAAAGGTGTTTTTGGGGTCGTAGTCCGAGGTCAGCTTGTAGTTGGGGTGCTGGGTCAGGTCGTATTTGTCCGAGAGAAAAGGGCGCACACCACGCAACTGCAAAATGCACTTGCCGCCGTCCAGCACCGCCAGCTCGTCCCGGCTCAATAATTCATGCCCCATCTTCTGGAACGTAGTGCCGTAACTGGGGCTGTTGCCACGGGTGTCCGAGGTGTTGAAGGCATCAATCGTTTCTTTGCCCAGCATTTCGGACAGGTCTTTCAGGGTGGTAGGTTCGGAGCCGCCCAGAAAAATTTGAGAATCCATGTTGCCCACGATGGTGTCCGCATTGTCCTTGTAGATGGCTTTCAACTGGCTTCTTGCCTGTAAAACAAGGCAGGCAGAGATTTCACGGCTGCGAATGGTCGCCACCAGCTTTTCCAGATTGGGAATCTGCCCGATGTTGGCGCACTCGTCGATAAGGCACCGCACATGGATGGGCAGCTTGCCGCCGTACACATCATCTGCTTTATCGCACAGTAAATTGAAAAGCTGGGTGTAAACCATGCTGATGAGGAAGTTAAAGGTTGAATCCGTGTCCGACATGATGAGGAACAACGCCGTCTTCTTATCGCCCAGCGTGTCCAGTTGCAGCTCATCGTACATGGTGAGATCACGCAGTTCTTGGATGTCGAAGGGGGCTAATCTGGCACCGCAGGAAATGAGGATGGATTTTGCGGTCTTTCCGGCAGCCAGTTTGTAAAGTTTGTACTGCCGCCCGGCAAAGCTGTTGGGCTTCTTTTTTGCCAGTTCCTCAAACAGCAGATCCACCGGATTTTGGTATTCCTCATCGTCCTCCAGCACCTGCATGGTGTTCAGCATTTCCAGCAAGGTTGCGAAGTTTTGCTCCTCCACCGGGGCTTCATAATGCAGATAGGCGATAAGCGCAGTCAGCAAAAGACGTTCACTTTTTTCCCAGAATGGGTCCCCGCCGGACCCTTCACCCTTGGTGTTGGTCATAAGGGTAGTGACCAATTTCAGAATGTCTTTTTCGCTGTGGACGTAGCTGAACGGGTTGTAGTGCATGGACTTTTTGAAGTTGATGGTGTTCAGGATTTTCAACTTGTACCCGTTTTTCAGAAGTGCGTTCCCGCACTCGACCACGATACTACCTTTCGGAACGCTTTCGTCAAGATAGAAAACGGAAAAGTCACAAATTATTTTCAAATCAGAAATTCGCCGTTTTTACATCATCACGCATTAACCGCTTCATCTTGTCCTCCAAGGTGTCCTTGCTGGTCTGGCTGAAATGAACGCCGATGATATAGGTGGTGTTGCCCATTCTCATGGGGAAGCTGCCTGCCGGAGTTGGCTTGTTCGCTTTCACTGTGTTTGTGGTCTTGGTCATTCGCATTACCTCCTGTGAATGTGAAAAAGCCAGACAAGGGTGGGGGGCGGCAACGAAGTCCGGCAACGGACTTCAAAAAACCTCGAAACTACCTCGTCTGGCTATTCTTACTATTATTCTTTTCTTTTTGAAATTCTCTGTTGCTTTCGTTGCCGGAGAGAGAAAAAGCCTTGCAGATAAAGGGCTTTTTGAAATTTGCCCGGCAACGGGGTCGGCAACAGGATAGCAACCAGCCCTGCAACGGACTGGCATTTTTCAGAACGGAAGCTCCATCTGGCTTAGTTCTTCCTCGGTCAGTTCTTGAAAACCGTCCGCAGATTTTGAGCCTGTTGTCGATAGCCCGTTGTCACGCTCCCAACCTCGCTGTCTGCCGTACTTGGCAAAGATACGTGGATTGGAAAAGGGCTTCCAGCCCTCCACGCTGTTGTTCATTATCTCGTTGATTTCTCGGATTTCCCATTGCTTCGGCTCGTCAAAGGCATGGTTCAGAGCTTCGGCGTAAAGCTGCTTGGAGCAAACCTGATTGCCTTTGTACTCGTCAAGGAAAGACTGTATCAGCCCTGCCTTGGTGTCCTCCGGCATGAATTGCTTTTGCAGCTCTCGCAGTTCCTTTTCCATATCCTTGGAGAGTGCAAGGCGTACCGGGAAATTGTGATAGATAAACATGGCTTCTGCCCACATCATATCAATGTAGGCTCTCGATGCAGCTTCATCTTCCAGAATGTGTACCTTGGCTCTTTCTGCGTGTACCATGATGGGCAAGAACCTACGGTTGCCGGAACGGTCAAGCGGTAGGAAGTCCAGCGTATTGGAGCTGCCGCCGAACACACATTGTCGCAATCGGTCTGCCGGATGCGTTTCATACGGCACTTTGTAGGTCTCTTTCGGTCTGGAGATAAAGGACTTGATTTCCTCAATGCTCCTTGCGTTGGCTGTGGCAATCATTTCCGACATCTCGATTATCCAATGCCCTTGCATTTTGCGATACACATTGTCATCGTCAATCTTGCGTAGATCATCGGAGAACCACTCATCTTTGACTGCCAACAGACGGAAGAAAGTGGACTTTCCGGCTCCTTGCCCTCCGACAAGGCAGAGCATAACTTCAAACTTGCACCCCGGCTTAAAGGCTCGGCTGATAGCTCCCAACATGAACAGCCGCAGGGCTTCATAGGTGTACTCGTCCTCGTCAGCTCCAAGGAAGCGTTGCAGGGCGTAGCGGATGCGTTCTGTGCCGTCCCATTTCAGACTGTTCAGATAATCACGGATGGGGTGGTACTTGTTGCTGTCGGCTATGATTGAGATAGCTTTTTGGATTTTCTTCTCGCTGGTCAGCCCATACTTATCTTCCAGATAAAGCATGAGATAGTTCAAGTCTGTGTCCGTCAGCGTGGAGGTCTGCTTGTCCCACCACATCGGTTTTACAATGTCGATACGCTCTGTGAGAATATTGTAGCTGATGGCTTCAAACAGAACAGGGTCATACTGAAAAACGGTTAAGCAATTTCGGATGCTGTTCTTTATGCTGCCGTTATCGGTCAATTCCAGACTTCCTCGGACTTCTTCTATGCTGTGGCACGGCTGAATGGAATCGCTGTTCAAGTTTCATCACCTCGTTTCTTTGCTCGGCTACAAGTGCCTTTCTATCTTCAAGCGTACCGTCAATCAAGGTATCAAGCAGATATTCGATATACGATTTTCTCTGCAAGGCTTCTGTAAATAGCGGATGCCATTCGTCCTCCGGCTGCTTCGGTGCGTAGTCCGTTTCCCATGCTCGGAGCTTGTGGAAGTAATCGGACAGCACACGAAAACACCGTTTTTCTTCTGCTTCAAATTTCTGCTCGGCTGTGGGTTCTCTTGCCTTTGGCAGAACAGGCGGCTTGCCGTTTCTGTCATAAGCAAGGGCAAAATCGGTAGCTATCATCTCGGCGGCTTCTTTTGTACCTTTGCCGAAAAGCCTTGCGATAAAGTCAACCGCATCTCCATCCGCACCGCAACCGAAACAATGAAAACGCTTATCCACTTTCATGCTCGGTGTGCGGTCATTGTGAAACGGACACGCTATCATTCCGGCTCGGTTCACGCTGAAACCATAAAACTCTGCAACCTCTCTTGTCGTAACAAATTGCTTTACCGCTTCAAATACATTCAATGGGCATACCTCCAAAAATTTTCTGTGTCTAAAGTGTAAATTTCCGTCTAATACATTGACATTGCAACGCAAAAGGCATATAATATAAGTGCAATAGCAATGAAAGGAGTTGACGATATGGCTAACACTACTAATTTCAGCGTTCGCATGGACGGTGATATTAAAAAGCAGTGCGAAGCTCTGTATGGCGAATTGGGTATCAACCTGACTACCGCTATCAATGTCTTTCTTCGTCAGTCGCTCCGTGTTGGCGGTTTTCCTTTTGATGTTCGCATGGAACAGCCGAACAAGGAGACGATGGCGGCAATGCTGGAAGCAGAGCGCATTGCCCGTGATCCGTCTGTAAAACGCTATTCTGATGTTGAGGAAGCGTTGAGGGCGTTGAAAGAATGAGTAACAAACATTACGACATCGTTTGGACAAATCAGTTCAAGAAAGACTACAAGCTGGCAATGAAACGCCATCTGGATATTGACCTTCTTGATGACATCATCCGCAAGCTGGCAAGCGGCGAACAGCTTCCAGAGAAGAACAAAGACCACGCCTTGACAGGCAACTGGGTCGGACACCGTGAGTGCCATATTCAGCCGGATTGGTTATTGGTCTATCGGATGGAAAATGATTTGCTCGTATTGACATTAGCACGAACAGGAACGCACAGCGATTTATTCGGAAAGTAAGAAAATGCACTCGGTATTATTCCGGGTGCATTTCCATTTTCCACGGAACAAAAAAGCACCTGCTATCTTCAAAATTGAAAATGCCAAGTGCCTTAAAGTTCCATATTCTGTTTTTTGATTTTCTGTTGCCTACGCTGCTCGTTCAGCTCCTTTGCTTCCTCACCGTTATATTTCAGCTTCTCGGTAAGGGAGTGCTTCGGTTCGGGCTTCTTTTCTGTCGGGTGCTGCTCCGGCTCAATGACCTTACCGACCCAATAGCGAATATCTTTCAGCGGCTTCAATTCGGTCTGCACCGCTTCAAGCTCCTTGCGGATCTCGGAGACTTCCGCATTCAGCTTCTTGTATTCCGCTTTCAGCGATTTGAGGTCAACGGAAATATCCACGCCCTGCTTGCGGAGAAAACGGTCAGCCTTGTTGTAAGCGGCAAGCTCCGCTTTGTGTTCCTCGGCGTACTTTTCCTTTCTGGACTTCCAGCCGATTTTCACATACTTGTCATGGACTGCCTTGTGCTGTTGGCAAGTAGCAACCGCTTCTTCGATACCGGCGATTGTTTTCATCCGGCTTTCCTTGGGCTTCATGGAATTGCGGATTTCTGCGGCTCGCTCATTCAGTCCGGCAAGAGCTTCGTCCAGCTTGTCCAGAGTGAGAATGTTATGGTTTTGCAGATAGGCAATAGCGGAAGAAATGACTTTCATATCCTTTCGCTTGCCTAAGTCTCTGCCGTATTTCGACCAGTCAGAGCGTTCCTCAATTCTCATATCGGTGTACTTAAACAGAAGCTCAATGAGGGACGGAGAGGAAGCGGCGGCTTCCATTTCTGCAAGGACTTCTTTTCTTGCTTCCAGTAAATCGCGAATCCATGCTCGCAGACTTTTTATCGTATTGCGGATAGCAGCCATCAGAGCGTTTGCGGCTTTTATATCTCGGTTGAGATTGTCGATATTGGTTTCTATTCCTCGGCGTTCCATTTGCGTAACGGCAGGACCCATGTGGACGGTCGGAACGATGTCCAGTCCCTGCCGTTCATAGGAACGCATATCCACTCGCTCGGTACTGCCAGCCATTTCAAGATAGCGGTTCTGCACTACCTCCCATCCGTGTCGCCAGTCCTCGGCGTGATACTGTTCATTCCAGTCAACGGTATCTTCCTTGTGGCTTTTCCAGTTGCCGGAGGGCAAGCGTATTCGCTCGCCGTTCGCGTCAAGGTCATAAACCTTTCTGCTCTTAGGAAGCCACTTTCCTTTTTCGTCCATCGCTCGCATTGTCAGCATAATGTGGCAATGGGGATTATGCCCCGGTGGGTCGGGGTCATGGATTGCAAGGTCACAGCACATTCCCTTTGACACAAAATGCTCGTTGCAGTATTCCCGTATCATATCGGGATATTGCTCGGCAGGGACTTCTCTCGGAAAGGTCACAACAAATCTTCGGGCAAGCTGGGAGTTCCATTGCTTCTCAACTGCTTCAACGGCGTTCCAGAGTGTGCCACGGTCAGCATATTCGGGCGGAGCGTTTGGCGGCAGCATGATTTCCGTGTAAATGATGCCACGCTTCTCTGTGTAGCTTTTTCGTTTTTGGTCATACTCGGAAAACAGGCTTTCGCCGCTTTGATAGGCAGCTCCGGCAACGGCTGACTGGCGTTTGCTTCGTTGCGTGATTTTGATTTTTAGGTGTGGGCATGGCATTTGGCATTCCTCCTTTCTCGGTGCAAAAGAAAAGACCGCACATTTTTTGAACGGCGGTCATGGTGGGCGGTGTTCAATTCGGACTTGTCGGCTTGAAATGATTAGAATAATCGTTTCAAGCTGGCAAGTGTGCAAAGGGGTAGTTGGCGAAGCCAACGCAGGGGAAACGCAGTTTCCTCTGGATGATTGAAGCGGCGGTTGCTGTGAAAATCATCGGCTTCCTGCAAGGAGCTTTCGGCAGAACGCAATGCACCGTCTTAGGCGGTGTATAATTGCGCCCTTGTCTAAAGCCAAGGGTTTAGCCCTCGTCCGTTGCCCTCGTTTTTCTTCGGTTCTCAATCAGCATATCCAGCTTCTTTTGTGCGGCTTCTCCGTGAAAGAGGAAGGTCAAAAGCTCCATCACATCATCGTCCGTCAGAAGTGTCGGCTCTTTCAAAAAGGCTTCCAACATTCCGGCACGAGTGCAAAGGCGGTGCGTTCTCTCGGCTCGGTTCAGCTTCTTCATTTCCCTTTGCAGGGCTTTCCCCTCGTTCTCGGCGGCTCTCAATTTCTGCTCGCCAACATAGAGGTCATGTTTCAGTTTTTCAAGTTTTTCATTTGCCATAGTACCAGCTCCTTTCGCTTGATGGGCAAAGCAAAAGCGACCAGCCTTTTACGGTTGATCGCTTTTGGTTCGTCCACAGTATTCAGTTTGTCAACGCAAAAGATTTCCTACCATCACTTTTTCAGCTCTAAATATTCTTGCCCCATGAAGAAGATTGTTAATTCGTTTTGATCAACTTCTATCTCAAATTCTACACTACTATCTCCCTGTGTAACACAGATTATATCCGAGTAAGAAAAACCATAAGATGCGTTACCGCAGGATAGACCCGAATCGGGCATATCTTTACTCACAATAAGTTCTCCATTCTCTTGAAAGGTAAATACCTCCTCTGTATTGACATCTTTCCATGTGCCAATAATATCTTTTTCGTTTTGAATGAGATTTACTTTACCAACACATACAGTGGCAAGTATAACTACACCAACAGTCAAAGCGATGCCTGCAACTCTCTTTACCAGTTTCTTTTTACGCAATTTCTATTACCTCCGTTTCAGTTGCTTTGTTAGATTGAATGATTACATATTGCTCAATTTCAGTTCCTCTACAATTTCCACCTTTGATACGCTTCTGACAGCAAACAGCATAGCGATACATACCATAGCACCGACCGCCAGAACTGCAAGAGCATAAATACCACCGTTGATATAAAAAGCAAATGGTGTCATACCCGACGATATGAAGTAGTAGATGGCACAATGAATCAAAAAGCTCACAGGCAACGCAAGAACCAATGCTTTTACGCCGTACAAAACAGCTTCAAGCAATAGCGTACATTTCAATCCTTTGGCAGTCATACCAACAGAACGCAGAACAGCAAATTCGCTTCTTCTCAAATGAATTGTATTTGAGATAGTGTTGCAAACATTCAAACTGATAATAACCGTCATCAGGATCGAGAACAGGCAGATTACCAGTTTTGCAATCGTATATACCTGTCTGGAATTATTCGTTGCGGCTGCAATGTCCACAGTTTGCGGAAATCCTCTGTCAGCCAGACAGTCCATTGCTTCTTTATGCTGTGCTGTCTGTATTCTCATTTCCACATAGGCGTTATCATCTATCAGCCAGTTAAAATAACTTAAAGGCACAATGAAGACAGCTCGATCTCTCACAAACATGGATTGGATATTTGCATTTTCTTCTGAAACGATTTCTTCCACGATAATCGGCAAGGCATCCTCGGATGCCCCCAACGGAATGATTTCAGTTCCCGGTTCAATAAGAAACGGGGAGCCTGCAATCACTCGATTTTGACCCGCATTATAATATCCCATTGTCTGATTGAGCAGGATTCCACGATTGGAGCTGCCAGTCATAATATGAAAGCCATTTTCCTCACAAAAGGAAGTAAAATGTTCTTCGTCCAGTCCTACGACATATACCTCTGCTTTCGTACCATTGATAAAATATCCCTGCATATCAGGATTGATTTGTTCCTGCGAAAATTCAGCAGTCATATATCGCTGAAAAGAATAGGAAACATCCGCAGTGATATTTTCATCCGATAATGCCCCGATTGCGGTAGGAATATCTTTGTATTGAATCGTCGAAATCACATCAGTATAACAGGAACCGTCCTCCTTCATGTCCAAGGATGTCTGATAAAGCATAAAATCAGACAAACTGTATAAGGAAAGGGCAATTACCACCGACAAGAAAATAGAGCCAGTAATTGCTCGGAAGCGTTTTGGATTACGCTTAATATTTTTAGCTGCCAGCGAACCATAAATGCCAAAAACCAAAGAAACGATTTTTCCATCACGGAATTTCTTTTTTGATACCGCATTGTTAGACTGGCGGATAGCTTCAATAACTGTAATTTTAGCAGCTTGCTTCACAGGCTTTCTGCTTCCGAAGTACAAAGAAGCAATGCCGGATAATCCGCTGACGAGCAGGATCAGTCCGTTTACCTTTAAGGACAGTTCTACAATGCCAAAAGTGAATGTTTCTCCAAAAGCTGCCCTGACCACACTTAACAACAGAGCAGACAGCAGTATGCCGACAACCAATCCCAAAGGTATGCTTACCACACCCAAAAGAAAGGCTTCTAAATATACACTAAGGCGTTTTTGCCCTTTTGTGGCTCCAATACTGGATAACATTCCCATCTGCTTAATTCGTTCCTGCAAGGAAATGGAGAGGGCGTTGCTGATCATTGAAGCGGATGCAGCCATCAAAAGGCAAATGACCATGACTACCAAAGCAATCAGTTTGGCAGCTCCTTTGCCGCCGGTAATTCCATGATAGACTAACAGTTCAGAATGAAACTTTGCTACATGACTGTCTACTGCCGCAGCCACTTCTTCGGCTTCTGTATAGATCGAATTGGATAAATTCTTTGCCTTGACATACGCAGCAAAATCGGATGCCGTTTTGTCAACGCCTGCAAAGGCATTATAGTTTGCTGCGATTTTTGAATCATTCACATCTGACAGAATACCAACAACTACATACGCTTTCTCTTTCGTTGGAACGAAACTTTCTTCTTCGCCCCTATAATTTGTCAGCCCGGAAAGCTGGGCATTATATTCATCCCAAATTCTTGAACCAAGAGTTAAAGAAATTGTATCTCCAATCTCTGTATTCATGTTGTTTTTCTTCAAAAAAGATTCTGAAATAACAATCTCATTTTCATCTTGCGGGAAACGCCCTGCAAGCAAATACTGATTTAACGAAAATCTTTGGGTAAAGTTCTCGTCGATCTCGCCAATGGAGAGCATTGTACTGTTGGATTTCTCCCCGTAAAAACTGTTTCCGGCAAAGCGGAGAAGCGAAACCTCGCCTACATTGTTTTGACTATATAGCTCTTGAGTCTGCTCCCAAGTCAGATCCTCCATGTAGTAGTCATAATCGCCACCATACACTTTTTCTTTCTCTTTCAAAAAATCAACCAAAGACCATCCCCCACAGAGAATAGCGGTTATCATACTGATTGATAAAAGAATGGTTAAGAGTGTGAGTAGGGTACGCTTTTTATTCGACAACAGATTCCTGAGTGTAAGCGTGAAAATCATATTCATCAGCGTATCACCTCATCCCTCACAAGTCTGCCATCCTGAATTTCCAGAATACGGTCTGCCTGCATTGCGATTTCACGGTCATGGGTAATCAGGATCATTGTCTGGCGATAGGCTTGATTTGATTCACGCAGAAGTTTCATAATATCCCTTGTGTTCTCCGTGTCCAGATTTCCCGTCGGCTCGTCCGCAAGGATAATCGCAGGTGCGTTAATCAACGCTCGCCCGATTGCCACTCTTTGTTGTTGACCGCCGGATAACTGACTTGGCAGGTGCTTTCTACGCTTTACCAGCTTGAGCGTGGATAACAGTTCCTTCAAACGCTCCTTATTGATTTTACGCCCATCCAATCGAATAGGTAGCGTGATATTTTCCTCAACAGTCAAAACCGGGATCAGATTATAAAACTGATAGACAAGCCCAACCTGCCTTCTTCTGAATACAGCCAATTCATCTTCGTTTTGCTCATAAACATCCTGTCCATCCACAAATACTTTTCCCGAAGTCGGTCTGTCAACACCACCTAATATGTGCAACAGGGTAGACTTGCCAGACCCAGATGCTCCAATGATTGCAACAAACTCTCCTTTATCAACGGAAAAAGAAACATCTGACAAAGCATGGACAGGAGCATTGTCCATTTCATAGGTTTTGCAGATATTCTCCACTCTTAATATTTCCATAAAAAGTTCCTCCATATATTTTTGCAATTCAGTATAGCAAAGCAAAGTGACTGCTTCATTACTTTTTCATTACAAAAATGTCACTTAAAAAGGGGCTGCATTAAGCAGTCCCCTAAATGCGAATCTTCTTCAGTTTCATTATTATTTTGTATAATCCATAGCCCACACAAACACCAAGTGTATTTAAAAACACATCGTCTATATCACTGCTTCTCCCAATAAAAAATTGTATCATTTCTACACTGGTGCTAACCAAAACACCTGCAAGAATTACATTTTTTATCTTTCTAAATTTTTTCCAGAGCAATGGCAAGAATAAACCTATTGGCGAAAACAGCAATAGGTTAGCTAACAAGTTTAAAACGGATACTTTATGTATATCTGCTTCTCCTACAATACTGTTATTGCCAGAGAGTTGATCCAATATCGTTTTAAACGGAATAAGATTTACAGAAGCCAATTCATTATCCCAAAATATGTCTATATATAGCTTACCCGCCATATCAATACCACAGTTCCAATGAGGCATAATCGTTTGAGAGGCTAATCCTGCACAGTAAGCAGCAAAAACACAAATCACAAGCTCTCTCTTCCAATCTTTTTTGGGGTGCTTATAGCAATTTATAAACCTGCACCCTAAACATAAGAAAAATCCCAATAAACAGTAAGGTATCATATTTCCAATATACTGCAAAATCAAACGCATAATAATACTCCCTTTTTCTTGATTTGATTAAACCGACAAAAACTGTCAGCTTAGCGACATTATATTTAAGCAGTCCCCCGATAAAAGCAGATTTCAAATTCTGCACCGCCTGACTCCCGATTTTTCGCCTGGATGACACCACCCTGATTGACGATGATTGTTTTTGCCAGAGCCAACCCCAAACCGGCATTACCGATTGTAGAGCCACTTCCTTGATAAAATCGGTCAAATAAATGGGGGAGGTCTTTTTCCTGAAAACCTGTTCCGTTATCCTCTATAATGATCTGTGTCAAAAGAGGTCTTTCTATTGCCTTGATTTCGATAGTGCTGCCCTCTGGTGAATGTTCGATACAATTTTTAATTACATTTCCCAAGGCTTCAGCAGTCCAATCAGCATCAAGAGATAGTTTTATTTCTGCCGGAATCACTTGCGTGATTGTCTGCATTTTTAATTCAGCCGCAATTTCCATAGGACAAATTGCTTTTTCCACCACATCTTTTAAGTATACCTCCTGTGGCTTTAGAGTAATCGTTCCTGCATCCAGCTTGGATATTTTCAGAAGTGTGGCTATCAGCCACTCCATTCTTGATAAGAGCATAGTCTGTTTGCGGATCAGCTCATACCTTTCTTCGTCAGTCAGTTCCTCATTACACAGAGAAGCATTTAGGATATTCAGCGATGTCAAAGGTGTTTTTAATTGATGTGAAATATCGGCTAAAGCATTCGCCAAATTGCCTTTCTCCATTTTCAGAGCTTCTGCCTGTTCAATAAGTCGTCTTGTCATCTTGGATATTTCATCATGTAAAACAGATAACTCGCCCTCTTGAAACTGCCCAAAAGAAATTGTTTCATCTCCATGTAACAGCCTATCAATATGCAAACTAAAATCAGCAATTTTCTTGTATCTCTGATATGTGAAAAAGAGGGAAACTGCACTGGATGAAATGATAGCCGACAGAACCATCCACACTGCTTTGCTATCAACGATAATGCCAATGCCGCCCCAAAATAGAATAAGAATACTGCTGACAACAATTTGCCTTTTAACTTCTTTATTTCTGATAAAGTCCATATCAACCCACCTTATAGCCAAGCCCACGAACGGTAATTATGATTTCCGGCTCCTGCGGATTGGTTTCAATTTTGTCACGCAGCCTTTTCATATAGACAGTCAATGTATTATCATTGATAAACTCCCCGGTAGTGTCCCATAAAAGCTCCAACAATCTTCTGCGAGAAAGGACAATACCTTTGTTACGCAAAAAGACTAACAGCAACTTATATTCCATAGCAGACAATAAAATCTCTGTTCCGTTTTTTACCACGCTTGCTTGATTTGTGTCCACAACTAAGTCATGGTAGCTGATAATGTTTTGCGTGTTCTTAGTTCTCCTTAATACGCTGTTAATCCTTGAAAGAAGCTCCCTTGGTCTAAATGGTTTACTGATATAATCGTCAGCTCCCATGTCCAGTCCTGCCACAACACTATACTCATCATCAGAAGCAGTCAAGAAAATAACCGGCATAGTTCCTCTTTCTTTAATTGCAGAACAAACAGAAAAGCCATTTCCATTTGATAGTTGAATGTCCACCAGAGCTAAATCATACTGGTCGCTATCCAGTTTTTCTATTGCTTCTTTTTGCCCGGAAGCACTTTCGATTTTGAACCCTTCATTTCCTAAATAGTCCGATAATGAGGATACGATGCTTTGGTCATCCTCCACTAATAGTAATTTGCTCATCATGCGTTCTCCTTGCTGAAAGGATTTCTGGCTTCATTGCCTTTTTCGTTAGGTATAAATTCAAGAATATCATCGACTCCGCAATGGAGTGTGTTGCATATCTTTTCGATGGTATCGAGGGAAAGGTAATTATCCCGTTTCAATCGGGTTATGATGTTGGCACTAAAACCTGCCTGTTCCATCAGTTCCGCATTGCTCATACCCTTGTCAATCATCAAATGAAACAACTTTTTATATGTTACTGCCATAGCTTACCCTCCTTGTGCTTACATACTCTATTATTATATCACGCAAGTGTGAATAAATCAATGATATTGCGGTAGATTCATGGTTTATAATAGCTCTGTTACGCACATTTTCCTATTTTTGGGTTGGGTAAGGCATTTATACTTTGAAGATATGTAACGGTCAAAACATCGGGTACAGACCCGACATTTTGACCGCATATAGCCCCATATCGCTACATTAACCGCCTTGTCCGCTGAAACCGTTCTGCTTCGCCAGTTCGCTTGCTTTTTGTCTGCGTTCCTCGCTCATGGGCGGCTGGAAGCGTATGGACAGTCTGGACTTGTCTATCAGATAGGACACGCCGCCTTGCTCCATTCGCTTGTCCAGTCGGCACAGTTCTGGGTGCTTCTTGCTGAACGCTTCCAAACGCTTTCGCAGTCCGGCGTTGTAGGTCTGGATATGGGCTTCCTCGTCCGCTTCATTGAAAAGTACGATTGTTTCTTTCTCATACTTCGTCAGCTTCATAATCGTAGCCCTCCACTTCGATGGTGCTGACCTCTGCCAAACGCATAATGAGCTGGGCATTGAAATAGTTTTCCATCTCAATGCGGAGATTGTAAAAGAAACAGCGATACCAGTCCTCCACACCCTCGCCAAGCAACTTGATTGCCAGCTTGTAAAACAGCTTCTTGGTTCCGGGGTCGGGAGTGATGGCAGCTAACATACGCAGTCTCTCCACGGTAGCTTTGAGGACAGGGCAGCCAAAGGCATACAGGGCTTTCTTCTCGTTGATATTCATTTCCATAGTGTGTTCCTCCTTTTCAAAATTGTTGGTCTGTGTAGGGCTTTTTGATTAAAACTTTCTCCTGCCGATAGAGGGATAGTCCTTTTCAAGCTGATAGCTGAGATGCCATTCTGCATAGCTACTGTCATCGAAGTGGGCTTTCAGCTTGTTCATCAGATGCCGGATAACGATTTTCGTCTCGTCATTCCATGCGGCATAGAACAGCGTGTCCAGCCGTTTCAGCGTATCTTTGAGAAAGGGACTTCCAAAGGCATAAAGGATTTTCTTCTCGATTGCGGTCAGTTTCATCGTTTGAACCTCCATAAAATAAATTTAGGGGCTGTAAACAGTCCCTATGTAATGCAAAAGCCGCTACTGCATAAGCAATAACGGCTCTTGGCTCGTATTCAATTCTTGCGGTGTCAATCGGCGTAAATCAGTTCGCCTTTGATAGTTTCCTCTGCCTGTGCCACGCAAGCGTTCATCTGGCGTACCCATTCAAGCTGATTTTCGGCTTTCAACTGCTCCGTCACGCCGTAATGCTTAATGAGCTGCGGCAGGATCACATCCATTCTGTGCTGTGCGGCAGCTTCAATCTCCGCACAATGCTGATAGAGCTTTTCGGTTAACACCATTTCCGAGAACAGAACAGGATGTTGCAATCGCAAGTATTCCTTTCGCATCCGTCCCCATTTGCCAAGACGGATATTCGGCTTCGACAATCTGATGTCGGGTACATAGTAATCGCCACTCTTGATAAAATTAAGTTCTTTCATGCTGGTATATCCTTCTGTTTGTTTTTTCTTTGATGGTATTCATCCCTGCGTTTCGCAAGGTGAGCTTCGTAGCGTTCAATAGCTTCGGGGTTTCCGGCTTCTGCTTCGGCTCTCATTTTCTGATAGCTCTTAACGGTGGCTTCGCTCTGATATTTTCTAATGTCTGCCAACTTTTGGGCAGCTTCCGGGTCAGTCTTGGCTTGCTCTACAAGGGCTTCTCGCTCTGCCTTGCGTTGGGCGGTATGGCGGCGGTTATATTCAGCCTTGCGTTCTGCCATCATAGCGGCATATTCCGGGTCGGAAGCCATGCGTTCTTCCTCACGCTCCTTTTTACGCTGTCTGGCTTCGGCTTCTTTGGCTTTGAGTGCCGCCCATTCCTTTGCAGCTTCGGGGTCGGTTTTCGCTTTTTCTTTCAGTTCGGCTCTGGTGAGCTTTGCTTTCTTATTGGCTCGCTCCATACGCTTGCGTTCCGTTTCAAGCATCTTTTCCTGCTTGGCTCGCTCTTTCTCGTCCATCTGACGGACATATTCGGGGTCTGCTTTCTTGGCTTCTTGGAGCTTCTGGCGATACTTCTTATTACGCTCACGGAGATTGGTCAGATATTCCTCATACTGTGCAACAGCGACCGGGTCTCCGGCTTCGGCAGCCATACGCAATTCATCAATCTTCTTTTTCCTGTTTTCTGCACTACGCTGACCTTTCGCTTTTTTTCTGCTCTGGCGTTCTGCATCAATCGCCGCAATGCGTTCTTCCTCGCTGACGGTCTCGCAAGGTGGGTAGTAGTTGCCGATGAAATTAAAGTGAATATCAAGAAGCTGCTGGCGGTAGATGGTTCGTCCGCCTGTGGCTTCGTGAACCTCAATTCTGTCAATAAAAGCGTAGAGCATAGTATCCGTCAGTTCGGTACAATCCTTGTATTTCTTAACAAGGGCGATAAAGCGGTCTGTTTCTGCTTCCTTGGCAGTTTCAACCTCAATCTGACCTTTCAACTCCGTAATACGCCGTTCAAGAAGTATCTGTTCTTCATCGTACTGCTGTATCATTCGCTGAACCTGTCGCTCCGGCAGTAAGCCTTTCATGGAGCTTTCGTAGAGGTTTTGTATCATGCTATCCAGTTCAGAAATACGCTTTTCAGCTTCCCATAGCTCTTGCTGTCCTGTGTCTGTATGCTTGGCTTTGTTCTCATTCCACACAGCTTTAAGCTGGGAAACAAACTCGGCTTCGTTTTCAAGGACATACTTGCTGACCGTTTGGATTGCTTGTGAAATAGCCGCTTCCAGAACGGAAGTTTTTACGAAGTGGGAAACACATTCGCCCGTGGTGCTTCGATAATTGCCGCATTGAAAAGCGGAATCTGAATCGTAGTGTGTGTCCCCATGCTTGGATTCGGGGCTGATATAGCCCATTCTCGCTCCGCAGTCGGCACAGTAGATCAAGCCGGAAAGACGGTGGGTATAAGTACCGTTAGCCACTCTCGGCTTTTTGTTAAGGCGTATCTTTCGGGCAATATCCCATGTATCTTGGTCAATAATCGCTTCGTGGGTATCGGGGAAAATCATCAGCTCGTCCGATGTTGCTGCTCTGCGTTGCTTGGTTTTGAAATTCTCACAGATGGATTTGCCCAACACGGTATGACCAAGATATTCTTGCCTGTCCAGAATGTAGCCAACGGTGGTGGCGTTCCATTGGTAAGGATTTGTAATTTCAATGTGTCGGCAGTTTTCGGGGAAATGCTTGGCGGCATAGGCTGACGGTATCAAGTTTTTTTCTTCTGTCATAATACTTGCGATAGTGGTCACTCCCATACCTTGGCAAGCCAGACGAAAAATGCTTCTGACAACCTCCGCAGCTGGTTCGTCCACTAACAACTGTTGCTTATCGTCTTTGGTTCGCTTGTACCCATAGGGAATTGAACCGCTGCATCGTAAGCCATTCTTCATTCGGGATTTGAACACAGCTTTGATTTTGTTGCTGGTGTCCTTGGCGTACCACTCGTTCATGATGTTCAAAAACGGAGTGAGGTCATTGTCGGTAGGGTTGGCACTATCCACGCTGTTGTTGATAGCGATGAAACGAACACCTTTTTTCGGGAACACAATTTCCGTATAGTAGCCGACTTGCAGATAGTTACGCCCGAAGCGACTTAAATCTTTTACGACCAAGGTTTCCACTCGCCCTGCGTCTATTTCTTCCAGAAGTGCGGTGAAGCCGGGACGATTGAAATTCGTACCGCTATAACCATCGTCAGAAAAGTGGCGTATGTTCCTTAACCCTTTCTGACGGGCAAATTCCTCCAAGTACATTTTTTGATTCTGTATGGAGTTCGATTCGCCAATTTGTTCATCGTCTCTCGATAAACGCTCATACAGAGCTGTGATTTTGATTTCTTCTTTTTTTGCCACAGCTTTAACCTCCTTGTGCTATGTAATTTTCGGATATTATGTAGATGCGTGACACACCTTTTATCTATCCTCTTATATTATAGCCATTCGGGTCAGTGACCACATAGGAACTGTGACATTGTAAAAGGTTGGGCTTGAGCCAAAACCGGGTCTTGCCGCTGCCGGAACCGCCCACCACCAGCACATTTTTGTTCCGGGCATTCTTTGGGTCAGGCGGGCGGTTGGACATCATCAGGCGCTCTGTTTTGGTCAGAATGATATTGTCCTCAAACTTCGGAGCCATGAACGGCTCAATGTCCTTGGGGGTGCCCCATGAAGCGTTTTGTCAAGTGTATTCTTGAGTTATTGACGCAAAAAGAGGGGTGAAATGGCGAAGTGGCAAAGTGGCAAGGTATCTGGGTTTTGCCACTTGGATTTTGCCAGTTCACTTTTTTAGGGCGTGATACCATGCTGCGCCGATACGCTTTGAGGTAATGCGCCCGTCAAGGTTCTTCTTTGCCGCCCGGACAGTACGGGCAGAAATCCCCGCGTCGGCTGCGGCTTTCTCTATATCCTCGCTGGCAAGCTCTTTTCCGTCTGCCAGTAGGTCAAGTATCAGCTTTTCAGCCTGTTCGGTTTTGGTGGCGTTGTTGCCGCCCGCGCCGGACAGCAGCTCGTCGGCGGTTATATCATATTCGCCTATCCATGAAAAGCCCGTTTCCGGGTCAAGGCAAAAGGCAACGGGCTTGCCCTCCGGCGCAAGGGAAGATTTGTCATGGACGATAACGCGCACATTCGGTTCTCGCTTCACGCGCCCGATCAGCAGGACGCTCCTTGCTGCGGCGCGGAAGTCGATAGAACCTAAGCCCCGGTATGCGCTCTGCCCTCCGGCAGCTTTGTTGAGATGTCCGATAAGGATAACGGCGCACCCGGTACGCTCGGCAACATCGGCAAGGCGGCGG
>OMEJ01000561.1_pt1 | contig 24650 bp, 15 predicted proteins | sample 1645361 | NCBI WGS metagenome assembly OMEJ01 (sample SAMEA103958156, study PRJEB25191) | human gut metagenome
CTACTCCAAACGCGATTATCAGAAAAGTGAGCGGCTGGCAAAAAAGCAGAACATGTTACAGCGGCAATTCAAAGTGGATGAACCGAACCATGTTTGGGTCAGCGACGTCACTTGCTTTAAGGTTAAAGGCAAGTATCTCTATATCTGCGTAATCCTCGACCTTTTCTCACGTAAAGTAGTGGTCCACAGAGTATCGCCAAAGAATAGCACCTATCTGGTCACCTCTACCTTTCGTCAGGCATATCGGAACAGAAACGAGCCCCAGCAGCTGATGTTTCACAGCGACCAGGGCCCACAATATACATCCAACACATTCCGGAAACCGCTTCGCATGAACAAGATTCTCCAGTCTTTCTCGAAGTCCGGCCGTCCTCATGACAACGCTGTGGCAGAGTCCTTCTTTGCCTCCATAAAGCGGGAGGAGATCTATCGGACACAGTATCACTCCAAGCGCCAGTTCATGAAAAGCGTTGATACTTATATAGAATTTTATAACACTAAGCGCCCCCACAGCACGCTCAACCACAAGACACCGGATGGGTGCGAATTGCCCCATGTGCAAAGGAAAGAGCGGACAGGCTGATCTGGACAAAGGGTTCAAAGCTTGGTATTTTTTGTTTTTCAACCACCAAGCTTGTGACTTTTATCTTTACGATATAAATTACCGGGCTGTGCATGAGAAAAGAGAAAGCCTGAAATAACAAGGCGTTCTCCTATAAAATGAGGGTAGAAGTAGTGGACAGTCTAAGAAAGCTGTTTAATACTCCTCCCCATGTCCCAAAAATGAAATATCATCGTTCTTAAGATGTCTAGATGAGGCTAACTCTGAAATCGTTTTTTGAAATTAGAAATAGGTATCAAATTTTAATTATGGGTCGAAAGACGTAGGGGATAGATTTACTGTGAGTTCCCACTTGGTCATAGTCAACCTTACAGCGAGCGACCTTTTCAAATTGTACCGCCAGGAAAAAGTCAAAACCAACGAATATAGAAATCGTCTTTACATTGAAAGTAGGGTGAGCAAAAGCTATTTACATTTCTGGATAATCAATAGTAAGCCGGATAGCATTTGCCTGGGACCAGTCTGTCAGTGCTCCATAGCAACTGAGGCAAGGCTGAAATTTGACATATAGCTCCGCATCCGTAGGAGTTTTGATGCCGCCACGTGACGCAACTTCTGCCAAGATCTTTCGTTCACAGCAGGAATAATCTTTTTTTATACTGTCTGCCTGCTTTTTATCAAATACAGACGGCAATTCAGCACGCATGGGGCCATATTGTATCAAGTGCAGATTTCGATCAATTTTACAACGGATAATTCTGTCTACAACATCAGCGGAAAAAATAGCTAAATCTACTTTGATATAGCTACTGATATTCTGAAACGCCACCAGATTGTTGGCAGAACATCCAAGAGTGTTTTGTACTTGCGTATCCACACAATCCCAAAAGCCGCTGAAAGCCAAAATTTGGGGACCATTTTGAATGTCCAGCAATGCAACACATCGTTTCTTATCTTTTATGTATTCATTATATAAGTTTGTCTTTTCTTTTGGACTTAAATCAAGGGCTTGAATTGCATTATCTACTCTCTTAAGCAAATCCTCTATCGAACTTGCGCTTCCCACTGTGCCATTTCCATTGATCATCTGGCAGGCATCATCTGCAAGAGATTGCAATCCACTCCAGAGGGATTTCTGATAATGCTCAGACCATCTATCTGTTCCTTCTGGTTTCCAATCGGGATGTACTTTTCGAATGTATTCTTCTAGTTCTGATAGTCTGCGGAGAGCGGGATTCTCCTCCCGCCACGCCTGATTGACTAAAAAATCATAAACCTTTTTGCTGAAATCACGCACGCGATTATAGGTCACTTGGCGTTCTTTCGAATGGAACAATTCAAGAGAAGAGAGTTCCCCCAAATCGCTGCCATAGGTTTTTTCAAGATCTTTCTGGAGCTTTTGGGCAGACCTCTGCAGATTTTTTCTTCGCGCATCTGTTACATGAATATGGGAAAACTCTTTTGCCATCTCATAGAGCTGGCTGAGATCTTCTGCGGAAAGAGTCGTACCATTTTCCTCGCCTGCTTCTAAAAAGCATCTCAGCAGAAAAGGCTCCTCCGGTTGCCATTTGCTAAGCAAGTTATCATCCTGGGTGCTGAGATTCTCATTGAACTTTTTTATAGTTTTCCCACAACTGTCGACTAATTCTCCAAGAGCTGTTACTATACGGTATAGTCGATACTCTAATTTTACATATGAGGAAAAGCTACCATCTTCTAAATCCTGTTCTATTCCCCTTTGGCGATCTGATAACCAGCGTATATCCACCAGACGCTCAGGAACGCTCCAGTAACTCCTGATATCTGCTTTAGTATCAAAAGTATTAGAATGTAGTACCTCCTGAATAGTCATCTCATTCGGCAAGGACTCAATAAAAGCAGATGCTCTCCAAGTCAAAACAATTTTTTCGTGTCGAATATCTGTATCCTCAATAAAGTGATCTCTTGAATCCATATATGTCCTTTCAAACTATGTCAGAAGAAACTCGTTTTTTCTAACAATGCATTATCCTACCCTAATTTTTATCATGAGTTTGAATCAAGTGCTTTCGCAAGTATTATACCAAACGACTCGCTATAAAGATAGACTTAATTCGACAACAAACCAGAATATTTACTGCGTTTTCAATCCAATCTACAACCCAAATCTTTATAAAACAGGAACGAAAAAAGTCTAATCACCTATAAACCAAGTATAAGAGTATTGTATAGGTTGAATCCACGGTTCACTACTTCTGCATTTCCAAATGAAAAAAGCAATTTTACAACATTTATGTTAGTAATTCCTTCAGGCACTACGTTATTGGTGCTATAATCAAATCGGTTTTTATTCTAATTATTATATCATCGTGTACCATCCCCAGCAATGAATAACTTAGCTTTATTGACCCATTTTGAAGAAGTTGACTCCATGTCAAGTGGAAGATATTTTCATGGAAGGTAACGTATGAGGGAAGTACAAGTGACATCAGAGGGGCGCGAATCCTGCCGTTTATACGTTTTGCGTTTTGATTTTGCCCTGTTTGTATTTATTGAGTGACTATAGAGCCTCTATAATAGGAGAGCCAGAAGCCATTGTGCCACAATGGCTTCTGGCATAAAATGACCCAACCTAAACTGAACAATGACATCTCTTTGTTCAGTTTAGGTTGGGTCATTCACCTTTGGCCCGAGATGGGAGACTCGAACTCCCGGCCTGATGGTCCCAAACGGTTGAACTAAATTTTTTCTGGTACTTTCTAATGGTTTTTAACCCTTTTCGCTACATTCGGCTCACTCTTTGTCGCTCTTAATCCCACTGTTTCCGAGTGCTCCGACGCTGTCTGTGGTCAAACATGTGGTCAAAGAGCCCTTCTTGACCAGGCGCGGCATAACTGCCGTAGCCTGTTCAGAAGGGCTCTTTTTCATGTTCGGGTTTGGGGTATTGTACCTCTGCAGAGGCCGAGAAGCAAGAGGTTTTTTCGAGTCAGGCGTATCAATTTTTAACACGCCTATACAAAGAATACAGCCTGGCGGGAGGAGGGCCTAACTCACCTGCTTAGGAGCCAACAAAGGCCGTCAACTGTGCGTTCCACCGCTTGGTTATAGTGATTGCCTGGATTCAGCTGGAACGCTGTGTCAATGCCCTTGCCTCGATAGAAGGCGTGAATCTCCTCTGTGTTCTGTCGAACATTTCGCAGAACCTGGTTTCGAGTTTTGCTCTCCTTGTCACCCAGGGAGAAATACATGCAGTCCGGCCAGCGCTTTGGCTCATGAGAGAAGATATACTCCTTCATTCCCGGAAACCAGAGAGAGCCAGACATGCTACCAACCCGTGAAAAGAGATCTGTCCGGTAGATGGCATACAAAGCAAACAGCCCTGCCAGAGAGTACCCAGCAATCCCTCGCCAACGAGGGACTCCGTTAATCTTCTTCTCTGCCGCTGGAATAATCTCCTCGGTGAGGAGACGCAGATATTCGTCCGCACCACCGGTGCAGGGCTCAGCATTTTTGAAAGCAGGTGGACTGTCCCAGGGCACCATGTCGTGGTTCCAGTCCAGATCACTGATGGATACCAAAGTAAACGGTGGACAACCAGCAGCCTGTGCGGCCTCATAGACCTTCTGACCCTCGTCAGAGAAGGTGTTGAGATAGACAATAGGCGCAGTTGCTTCAAGACTTGGGAAAATGGATATCGTTTTGCCCTTTGTTGATAAAGTGTACATAGCTTGAATCATCCGCTTTCTATTTTGACAGATGGTGTCCTGCAGAATAATCCTGCTTATTGGACAAATATAATGCTAAACTGATTTCCAATGAAGAGAAACAAGATATATCAAAGCTGGATAGCTTTGTTGATATTTGCCAATAAGTCCTTGTCGGATTTTGGAATTCCAGTTATACTAAATATAATATACATCCACACAGAGAAGATAGGAAGAGTGAAATATAATGCTGCCTCCCGGCCTCTATGAACAAGTTATCAATACCGCCCTGAACCGCGAGCTCTTGGAGATCCCAGACGCCCGCAAATCGGTTGCGCCCATTGACAAGGCGGAGGCCTCCAAAGTGCTGGCGCAGTACCTGGCGGATGTGGTGCAAAAGGGCCTGGAGAACGTGCTGGACAACGGCGGGGACATCTCTGCACAGATCGACCTCGTCAACCAGATCGTAGACCTCATCCAAAACACAACCCAAGAAGCTGACTTTGCTGCGCTGAGCGTTGAAGCGCGGGCTGGGCAGCTTCTTGCGCTTTTACGGGAGCAGGATCCCCGGCTGGCGGTTGGCAAAACAGCTGCTGATCTGAGTCGGCCGGAGTCCTCCATTGCCCAGAGCAGCCTGTTTACCGGAGCTATCCATGAGCCCCAGATGTATACGGAGCTCAAAAAGGAGATCGTCTCTGCCGACCGCATCGATATGTTGGTATCCTTTATCAAGTGGAGCAGCTTGCGGCTCCTGATAGATGAACTGCGGGAGTTCACCCAAAACGGAGGGGAACTGCGGATCATTACCACCTCCTACATGGGGGCCACCGATGTGAAAGCCATTGAGGAGTTGCGGGCCCTGCCCAACGCCAAAATCAAGGTCAGCTACGACACCAAGCGCCCCCGCCTCCACGCCAAGACCTATGTATTTTACCGGAATACCGGCTTCACCACCGCCTATGTGGGCTCCTCCAACCTGTCCAACGCCGCCATCTCCAGCGGTTTGGAGTGGAACGTGAAGGTGACCCGCCGGGATCTGCCGGAGACTATTGATAAGATTGCCGCCACCTTCGAGAGCTACTGGAATTCCAACGAGTTTGAGTACTATTCCGAGGATCAGAAGGAGCGGCTGGCTCGGGCGTTAAAAGCGGAAAAATACTTCGACGCCAATAACGCTGAAGTCTATACCATGGATATCGCGCCCTACTCCTACCAGCAGGAGATCCTGGACAAGCTGGAGGCCGAGCGCACCGTCCGGGGCTATACCCGCAATCTGGTGGTGGCCGCCACCGGTACTGGCAAGACGGTGATCTCCGCTCTGGACTATAAGCGATTTTGTAAGCAACACCCCGGAAAGCCCTGCCGGCTGCTCTTTGTGGCTCACCGGGAGGAGATTTTACGGCAGAGCCTGTACACCTTCCGAGCGGTTCTGAAGAACGCCAACTTCGGAGAGCTGTTTGTGGGCAGCTACCGGCCGGAGGACATTGAACACCTGTTTTTGTCCATTCAGACCTTCAACTCCCAGGATTTCTCCGCCAAAACCGCTCCGAATTTTTACGACTACATTGTGGTGGACGAGTTCCACCACGCGGCAGCGCCTACCTATCAGAAGCTGCTGTCCTACTATCAGTCCCAGATCCTCCTGGGTCTGACCGCCACCCCGGAGCGCATGGACGGCAAGAGCGTGCTGCCTTACTTCAACAACCGGATTGCTGCGGAGATCCGGCTGCCGGAGGCCATCGACCGCAAACTGCTGTGTCCCTTCCAGTATTTCGGCGTCACCGACACGGTGGATCTGAACATCCTGAAATGGAGCGCCGGCGGTTATGATAAAAATGAGCTGTCCGATCTCTACACTCTCAGCGGCACCGTTGCCAACCGCCGCGCCGATCTGGTGGTGTCCTCCCTTCTCAAATATGTAACCGACATCGACGAGGTCAAGGGGCTGGGCTTCTGCGTGTCCATTGAGCATGCGGAGTTCATGTGTCACTATTTCAACAACCATGGAATTCCCTCCATCTTCCTGACCGGAAAATCCTCCGATGAGGAGAGAAAAACCGCCAAAGGGAAGCTGGTTGGTGGCGAGGTTCGCTTCATCTTTGTGGTAGACATCTACAACGAGGGCGTGGACATCCCAGAGGTCAATACGGTGCTGTTCCTGCGCCCCACCGAGTCCCTGACCATCTTCCTTCAGCAGATGGGGCGTGGCCTGCGGCTTACGGAGGGCAAGGAATGCCTGACTGTGCTGGACTTTATCGGCCAGGCCAACAAGCGATATAACTTTGAGGATAAGTTTGCTGCCCTGCTGTCCAATACCACTCGCAGCGTGACCCGGGAGATCAAGGACGGGTTTGTCTCCGCGCCCAAGGGCTGCTATATCCAGTTGGAGAAGAAGGCTGCCAAGTACATTCTGGATAACATCCGTGCCTCCTACGGCAATACCGCCGGTCTGGTATCCAGAGCGGCCAGCTTTGCGGAGGACAGTGGTTTGGATCTGACTCTGGCAAACTTCCTGGACTATTATCATTTGGACCCCAGGACAATCTACAAGTTTTCCTCGTTCTCCCGCATCTGTGCCCGGGCGGATGTGATCGAGGATTTCAGCGAACCACTGGAGGAAGTCCTTACAAAAGCCTTGAGCCGGCTGGCCGTTGTGGACTCCCGGCGCTGGATCCGCTTTTTGTTGGATCTGCTGCCCCGCCTGGACGATGTGGACTTTGCGACGCTGAGTGAACTGGAGCAGCGGATGCTCCAGATGTTCTATGTGACCGTCTGGGGCAAGGCGGCAGAGAGCTGGACATCCAATGAGGTGCAAGACAACCTGTATGCCCTCTCAGATAGTCCCGTGCTCCTGGACGAGCTTCTGGAACTGCTTCGATACCGGTATGAGCAGATCGACTTCATTGATGAGCCGGTGGAGCTGGGCTTTGACTGCCCGTTGGACCTCCACTGCACCTATACTCGGGACCAGTTGCTGGTGGCGCTGGATTTCATGAAGCCTGCCACTGTCCGCGAGGGTGTGAAGTGGCTGCCGGAGAAGCATCTGGATGTGTTCTTTGTGACGCTGAATAAGGCGGATAAGGACTACTCGCCCACCACCATGTATCACGATTACTCCATCAACGAGAACCTGTTCCACTGGCAGAGTCAGAGTACCACAGCGGCAGACTCTCCCACTGGGCAGCGGTACATTCATCACCGGGAGCACGGGAGCAAGGTGCTGCTGTTTGTCCGGGAGTTCAAGGCAGACCGGATCACAGGAAGCGCTGCGGCCTATACCTTCCTGGGCACAGCAAACTATGTGAAGCATGACGGAAGCAGACCCATGAATATCACCTGGCAGCTGGATCGACCGATTCCGGCGAAGTTTTTGAAGAAGACAAACAAATTGGTGGTGGGATAAATGACAGAGGTAGTAGCAGCCCTGATCTGGGATCAGGGCAAATTTATGATTTGTCAGCGCCCGGCCCATAAGGCCAGAGGACTTCTTTGGGAGTTCGTTGGAGGAAAGGTTGAGCCAGGCGAAACAAAAGAACAGGCACTCATCCGGGAATGCCAGGAAGAACTGGCCGTTACGCTGGATGTGGGTGAGGTGTTTATGGATGTGGTCCACAAATACCCCGATCTGACGGTTCATCTGACGCTGTTCCATGCCGCTATCCGGGAAGGTGCCCCTCAGAAGCTGGAACACAATGATATCCGCTGGATCACAGTGAATGAAATTGATCAATTTACGTTTTGCCCTGCGGATGAGGAAATTTTGAGGAGGCTAAAGGATGCCTATTAAAGCCTATCATAAGCTGGTGCGGGATCGTATTCCGGAGATTATCGAAGCAGATGGGAAAACCTGCGTTTCCGCAACCTTGTCGAACGAGGACTACATAGCTCTCCTGGACCAGAAGCTGAACGAGGAACTGGCGGAATATCAGGAGAGCAAATCCCTGGAAGAATTAGCTGACCTCTTAGAAGTTATGCAGGCTGTTGTAAAAGCCCGTGGCTGGACATTGGACGAGTTAGAACAAGTACGGGCAGACAAGGCTGCCAAACGGGATGGATTTGCAAAGAAAATCCTTTTGAAAGAAGTGTGGGAAAAGGAGCCTTCTGATGGATGAAAAAGACGATTTGATGGCCAGAACCATGGTGGAAAATTTGAGCATCGGTATTAACCCTCTCACAGGCAGAGCACTTCCACCGTCAGATTGCTGCGCCAACGAGGTGGTACAGGAGGCGCTAAAGGCAGTATTGGAGCATTGTTCCCTCGAATCCTATGCCTCTATTTTGGAGCGGCAGAGAAAAGAGAAAGAGGCGGCTCAAAAGGAGAAAAAAGAACGTCGAAAAACTCAATACCCCAATACCGGGAAAGCGTGGTCCAGAGAGGAAAGCGAGAAACTCTACGACTTGTACTTTCGGAGAAAGAATAACATCTGGCAAATTGCAAACATCTTGAAAAGAACACCCGGAAGTGTCTCAACTCATCTGAAAAAACTTGGATATTGATTGTGAGGTGATCTCTATGGCAGCTTACCGCTCCGCCTCAGGCAGCAGTGCTGAGGATCTGTTTATCGAACTGTTCTCTGACACCTTCGGCGCCGAGAAAGCCGGCTATCTCTACTCCCAGTACCCCTTCTCCGACATTTACCAGAACAGCCGGTTTGCCGACTTCCTGATTGAAAACGGCGGGCGGAAGGTGGCCATTGAGATCGATGACGAGGCCTCCCACAACCCCAAGTTGGTCTCCCAGAACAAGTTTTTCGACGACCTGCTCAAGCAGAACAGCATGATCTACCTAGGCTGGGATGTGTACCGTTGGGCGGTACGGCAGATGCAGCAGCAGCCGGAGACCGTAAAGGACGAACTGCGGGTATTCCTGGGCCAGCACCCCAGTTTCAAGGAGATTGAGGACTACCTCCCCACCCAGCGGGGCAAGTCCCTGGACGGCTCCCAGCTTGAACTAAAGGAGCACCAGAAGCAGGCTTTGGCAGCTCTGGAGGAAATGCGCTGCAACTTTGAGACAATCGCTCTGCTCTACCACGCCACCGGCACCGGAAAAACAGTGACCGCCGTCATGGACGCCAAGCGATTTGGCAAGCGCACACTGTTCCTGGCTCACACGGTAGAGCTGGTGGATCAGGCCACCAAAACCTTCCGGGAACTGTGGCCCCGGGCCACGGTGGGCCGCTACGTGGAGAGCATGAAGCAGGGCAACGCCTTTGTGGTCTGCGGCAGTATCCAGAGTGTGGCATTGAACTTGGAACGATTCAAGCCGGATGACTTCGGCTACATCATCGTGGACGAGGCCCACCACGCCTCCGCCGATACGTACCAGAAGGTCCTGTCCTACTTCACGCCGGAATTCACCCTGGGCCTGACCGCCACGCCGGAGCGGGCCGACGACAAGAACATCCTGGACATCTTTAAGAACACCGCCCACAAGCTGGACATCCAGACCGCCGTGGAGATCGGCGAGCTGGTGCCGGTGCGGTGCATCCGCATCCACACGAACATTGATCTGACCAAGGTGCGGTTCAATAGCGTCCAGTACAACATCCGGGATCTGGAGAGCAAGATCTATGTGCCGGAGCGGAACCAGCTCATCGTGGACACTTGGCTCCAGTATGTGAAGGACAAGCGGACGGTCATCTTCTGCGCCTCCGTCAAGCACGCCCAGGAGATCGCTGGGCGGCTCCACGATGCTGGCGTAGCCGCCGAAGCAGTGTCAGGTGAGATTAAAGCCAGCGACCGCCGGGAGGTGCTGGCCCGATTTGAGAAGGGCGAGACCAAGGTGTTGTGCGCCTGTGATCTCCTCAACGAGGGCTGGGACTGCCCAGCCACGGAAGTGCTGTTCATGGCCCGGCCCACCATGTCCAAGGTGCTCTATATCCAGCAGCTGGGCCGCGGTATGCGGCTGTTCCCCGGCAAGGAGAGCCTGATGGTGTTTGACTTCGTGGACAACGCCAGCCAGTACAACATGCCATACTCCATGCACCGGCTGTTCCGCCTGAAGGAGTACAAGCCCGGTGCGCTGGTGCTGGGCACCAAGGGGCAGAAAGCCGCCGAGCAGGGCCTCTACGACCGGGGCGAACGCCCGGACGCCCTCATCGACTGGCCGGTGGATGCGCTGGACTATGAGTTGGTGGACATCTTCAACTGGCAGGAGGAAGCCGCCGGAATGATCTCCCAGATGGAGTTCGTCCGCCGGGTGGATGTGCAGACGGAGACCATCGAGCGGTATGTCCGGGATGGCATGCTGGTGCCCGATCTGGTGGTGCCCATGAGCGAGCACCGGACCTTCAAGTATTTCAAAGAAGAAACCCTCCGAAAATATGCGGAGCAGTATGGCTGGACCCTCATCGACGACTCCAACCGCAAGGACCTGTTTCTGGATATGGTGCGGCAGATGGACATGAGTTACTCCTACAAGCCGGTGCTCCTCAAAGCGGTGCTACTGTTTGCCGACGACAAGGGCCGGGTGAAACTCAGCGACATCGTCACCTACTTCCGGGAGTTCTACGAGGCCCGTCGAGCAGCGGGGCTGGTGGTGGAGAAGGCCAACAGCATCTACGCTAAGGACAGCTACACCGATGCCCAGGCCCAGCGGAACATCCTGTCTAACCCGTTCAAGCGGTTCGAGGATATGCAGATGCTTCATCACACCAAGACACTGGGCGTAATCCAGGTGGACGAGTCTGTCTGGAAGAAGCTGACCCGCGAAGAGAAGCAGGAAATCGAGCGGATCTGCGATGAGAAGTTGGAGCAGTACTACAGCAGGTTTTCTTGAAAAATTTCTATATATTTAAAACGCTTCTTGAGTAACGCCAGATGATACTGGCATTATTCAAGAAGCGCTTTTGATATGACTACTATAATATTCATTTTTCTGAATGCGCAATGTGGAAAATATTTGTAGAGCTTTGTGGGATTATGTTGATATTATTCGCTAAATCGTGTATTATCAAATAATAGCTCAAAGTTTGCATTGATAAATTAAGGGGGAACCAGATGGATTACATGACAATTTCGGAGGCAGCTAAGAAATGGAATCTTGGGCCCCGCCGAATTCAAGCACTTTGTGCATCTGGACGTATATCTGGTGTTGAGCGTTTGGGGCGTAGCTGGGCTATTCCAAAAGACGCACAAAAACCTGTTGATGCTCGAATCAAAAGTGGAAAGTACATTGGTTTTTCTGGGAAGTACCATAAAAGGAAAGAAAACTTTATTAATCTTGAATCTTCTGATTGCTGAGGGCGGTCACTATGCAGATATTAGATAATATCAATCGAACGGTACGTTCGGATCTCCAGGCCTCCATAAAGAAAGGAAGCAAGCTATCTATTGCCGCTGCCTGCTTCTCTATCTATGCTTATCAGGAATTGAAAAAGCAACTTGACGGCATTGATCAATTGCGCTTTATTTTTACTTCACCAACATTTATTCAGGAAAAGATCCCCAAAGAGAAGCGGGAGTTTTATATTCCCAGATTAAATCGGGAACGCAGCTTATATGGTACAGATTTTGAGATCAAGCTGCGCAACGAGTTAACACAGAAGGCAATAGCAAAAGAATGTGCTGATTGGGTACGCAAGAAGGTGACCTTCAAATCCAATGTAACTCAGGAGCAGATGATGGGCTTTTTGACGGTGGATGAGAGTACCTATATGCCTATCAACGGATTTACTACTGTGGATCTTGGCTGTGAGCGGGGCAATAATGCCTACTATCCTGTCCAGAAAACCGAATCTTATGAGAATGGTCAGTATTTTCTGAAATTATTTGAAGAAATCTGGAGTGATAAAAACAGGCTGCAAGATGTCACTGATTTTGTTCTTGATAACATTTCTACCGCATATCGAGAAAATTCGCCGGATTTTATTTACTTCTTTACGCTTTACAACATTTTTAATGAGTTCCTGGAAGATATCTCAGAAGATGTCTTACCCAACGAGGCGACCGGGTTTAAACAGAGCAAAATTTGGAACATGCTCTATAACTTCCAGAAGGATGCTGCGCTGGCCATCATCAATAAATTGGAAAAATACAACGGCTGTATCTTGGCGGACAGTGTGGGCCTGGGCAAGACCTTCACGGCACTGGCAGTTATCAAATATTATGAGAACCGCAATAAATCAGTTTTGGTATTGTGCCCCAAGAAGTTGTCTGAAAACTGGAATACCTACAAGGGTAACTATATCAACAACCCCATCGCTGAGGATCGCCTGCGTTATGATGTACTGTATCATACCGACTTGTCACGGGAGCACGGGAAATCCAACGGAATTGAACTGAATCGGCTGAACTGGGGTAACTATGATCTGGTAGTTATTGATGAAAGCCATAACTTCCGCAACGGCGGAGAGATCTCCGGTGAAGACTCCAAAGAGAACCGTTACTTGAAGCTGATGAATAAGGTGATCCGTGCTGGTGTTCGTACAAAGGTCCTGATGCTCTCTGCCACCCCGGTTAACAATCGGTTTATTGACTTGAAAAACCAACTGGCGCTGGCCTATGAGGGAGACTCTGTCCAAATCAATGAGAAACTGGATACCAGTACCACTATTGATGAGATTTTTCGCCGGGCCCAAAAGGCTTTCAATGAATGGAGCCGTCTTCCGGCTGAAGAGCGGTCCACCGATGCATTGCTCAAGATGCTGGATTTTGACTTCTTTGAGGTGTTGGACAGCGTGACCATTGCTCGCTCCAGAAGACATATTGAGAAATATTACGATACTGCCGATATCGGCAAGTTCCCAGAGCGGCTCAAACCGATCTCCCTCCGCCCCTGTCTGACAGACTTGGGAGATGCTATCAATTACAACCAAATCTATGAACTGCTGATATCGCTCAATCTGTCTATCTACACTCCCACCTACTATATCATGCCTTCCCGGCTCTCCAAATACGAGGAACTTACCCATAACAAAGGGACAAGCCTAACACAAAAAGGACGTGAGGAGGGCATCCGTCGCCTAATGAGCATCAATTTGCTCAAACGGCTGGAGAGTTCTGTCTATGCCTTCCGTCTCACCATTGATCGGGTATATCATTTGATCCAGTCCACCATCGAAACCATCCACGCTTATCAGTCCGGTGGCAAACTGCTGGAACTTGAGGACTTTGCAAATGTCGACGAGTTTGATATGGACGACCAGAATACCGACTATTTCTCTGTTGGAAAACGGATCAAAATTGACCTGGCAGATATGGACTACCTTTCCTGGCTGCGGGAGTTGGAAAAAGATGCCGATAACCTGCAGCTGCTCTCCCTAATGATTGGGGATATTACTCCAACACATGATACCAAATTGCAGACACTGCTGGAGATGATTCAGAAAAAGCAAGCGAATCCTATCAACCCAGAAAATCGGAAAATGATTATCTTTACAGCTTTCTCTGACACTGCAGACTATCTTTACCAGCAGGTCGCTCCTTTTGTGAAGCAGGCATTTGGTTTGAATACGGCGGAAATTACCGGAACGGTTGATGGGAAAACCACAATCCCCCGCCTACACGCTGACTTGAATACTGTGCTTACCTGCTTCTCTCCTGTTTCCAAAGGACGAGATATTTTAATGCAGAATAGTACGGAAGAACTGGATATTCTGATCGCCACGGACTGCATCTCCGAGGGCCAGAATCTCCAAGACTGTGACTATCTCATTAACTATGATATCCACTGGAACCCGGTGCGAATCATCCAACGGTTTGGCCGTATCGACCGCATTGGCAGCCAGAACTCGGTGATCCAATTGGTGAACTTCTGGCCCGACATGGATCTGGATGAGTACATTAACCTAAAAAGTCGTGTGGAGACCCGCATGAAAATCTCCATCATGACCTCCACTGGCGACGATGATCTGATCAACGAGGAAGAAAAGGGCGACCTGGAGTATCGTCGTCAGCAGCTGAAACGGCTTCAGGAGGAAGTAGTAGATATTGAGGAGATGACCACCGGAATTTCCATCATGGATCTTGGGCTAAATGAATTCCGCTTGGATCTGTTGGAGTATATGAAGCACCATCATAATGTGGAGGCTACGCCTCACGGCATGCATGCTGTAGTTCCGGCCCGGGATGATGCCCCTGCCGGAGCCATCTTTGTACTCCGAAATGTAAATGACAGTGTCAATGTGGACAATCGGAACCGTATACATCCGTTCTATATGGTTTATGTCGACATGGATGGGGAAATCCACTGTGATTACCTGGATCCTAAGCAAATGCTGGATACTATCCGTCTTCTGTGCAGGGGGAAAATGGAGCCTATTTCCGACCTGTGCCGGAAGTTTAATCAGGAGACTGATGACGGGCGTAATATGTCTGAGATGTCAGAATTGTTGAACATAGCCGTTAACTCTATTGTTGATGTGAAAGAAGAGAACGATATTAATAGCCTATTTAAGAGCGGTGGCACCACCGCCCTCCTCTCTCAAGTATCTGGCCTGGATGATTTTGAATTAATTTGTTTTTTGGTTGTTAAGTGACTAATAGCATAGGGGAAAATATTACTCTATTGGGGGTAGAAACCGTGTCGAAATTAAATGTCGATCAGAAGACCATTAAAGACCTTTTTCAAGATAAACGAGCAGATTTTTTGATTCCAGATTACCAGAGACCTTATGCCTGGGGAGAGGCTGAATGTCAAACCTTATGGGATGATATTTTTATTTTTGCAATTCCAGATGAAGGACGAACAAAATTTGATCGAAATAGCGAATATTTTCTTGGCCCTATTGTCACATACAAAAACGAAAACAGTCAATTGGAAGTGATTGATGGGCAGCAGCGTCTTACTACTCTGATGCTACTTCTTCGCGCCTTCTATGCCAAATTTGGCCATATGAAGGACGAAGCATCTGTTGAAACGAGCAAAGATATCGCAAAATGCATTTGGAGGACAGATGAATTTGGAAAGCCCGATATGTCAGCCTTAAAAATTGATTCTGAGGTTGCAACCGATAAAGATAAGGATGAGTTTCTCGAAATATTAAAAGACGGAGTTATCAAAGCAGGCCAAAAGAGCAGGTATGCCACGAATTATCGATTTTTCCAAAACTGTATCGATGACTTCCTGGCAAAATATCCAACATATTTTGCCTACTTGCCCACTCGCATCATGAATAACTGTATTCTGCTCCCGATTGAAGCTGAATCGCAAGACACAGCACTCCGAATTTTTTCTACGCTAAATGACCGTGGCATGCCCCTCTCCGATTCTGATATTTTTAAGGCTCAGTTCTATAAATATTTTTCCAAGCGTGGAGAAAAAGACATTTTTATAAAGCAATGGAAAGAGCTGGAAGAACTGACGGAGTCTATTTTCCACCCGTTAAATGGAACTCCTATGGATGAGCTTTTTACACGGTATATGTACTATATCCGCGCAAAATTGGGGATTAAATCGTCTACTACAGAAGCATTGCATAAGTTTTATGAGAAAGACGGCTATGCGCTTCTCAAAAAAGAAGATACATTCAAAGATTTGATTACGCTTGCACAGTTCTGGGAAGATGTAGTCAATCAAGATAAAGATCGCTTTTCTTCCAGAATTCTCCGACGCCTATTTGTCTTAAATTATGCTCCTAACGGAATGTGGACTTATGCCGTCTCCGTGTTCTTTATGCAGAATAAAGATGCTGAGGGTCTTCTTGAGGAAGAGCAGTTCTATCAGTTCCTTAGAAAAATTACTGGGTTTATCTGGACGTATGCGGTTACGAACCCGGGTGTTAATGCTTTGCGAACTCCGGTGTATGCAGAGATGGTTAATATCGTTAATGGAGCACCTGTAACTTTTGCGGAGTACAAATTTGAACCAGAAAAGGTTCAGAGTATGTTTGGTAATTTTACCTTTAGCAACATTAGACCAATTACGAAGTCCATGCTGGCTTGGTGGGCATTTGAGGATGAGGAGCAGGAACTCTTTCCTCTTGAGACTGTATTAGAAATTGAACATATTTACGCCAGGAACCGGTATGACAAAGATAAATCTCTTACAGATGTTAAGAATTTGGAAGCTCTGGGGAATAAAGCGCTTCTTGAAAAGCGGATCAATATCCGGGCAGCTGATTACCGCTTTGAGGATAAAGTGAAATATTATCAAGGATTCACAAATAGCCGTAACCAGCAAAAGGAGGGCACAAAGAACCATGAATTACGCTGCCTTTCTGAAACCGCAACTGATTTCACGGAAAAGGATATTCAAAAACGGACCGAGCAAATTATGGATGCGTTCTTAAAATATTTGGGAGAAAATGAATTACTAAAATAGCATCTGCTTTTGACCTTTTGGGGTATAAATGGAGGAGGGAGTCCCGATGCTGAATCTGCCGAAAAGCACGGAATTTAACAAGCGTATCCCCAAGCAGAAATTCTATGAGAACTTATCGGTGACACCCGCCCTGAAAAAGTCTTTTACGGAACAAATCCGGATGATCTGGTGGAGAAACAAAATTGCTGTCTCCACGGCTAATCTGGCTCCCGGTAAAACGGTCACAGAGTTGGAAGTGCTGGAGATTTGCCTGAACCAGCCCTCCCTGGATGAAACTGTCTTGCTCCAGATCGACCGGGAGATCCCCTACCACATTCTTTTCCTGCTGGAGCATGAAAGGAAGTACCAGGCATGGATCGGCTATAAGGAGGCCACCTCCGGCAGTACTGCTTTTCAGGTCCGCCAATACTATCAAACACAGTGGATGGACGTGGAGCTGCTTCCCCTCAAAATAGAGGGCCTTTCCATGGATGCAGTGTACGAGAACTTTGTCCGGCAGATCGCCGGAGAGAGCCTTGCCTCCAGCGGAGAGAAGGACTTGCGGGATTCCGTGGAGCGGGATCTTCGGCGGAAGCAGCTCCAAAAACAGATCACGGCACTGGAAAACAAGATCAGAAAAGAAAAACAGCTCAACCGGCAGGTGGAGTTAAATACGGAGCTAAAAGCGTTAAAAAAGCAGTCGGAGGAGCTATTATGATACAAGAATACCTTTTCAGCGGTGAAAAATATAGATATGAAGTCGAACACTATACATATAAATCTGTTAAGGTAAAAACATACGATATTGAAAATTCTGACTGCTGGATTGTCACATTTTCATTGGACGGAGAAAATGAAAGAAATGCGAATATTCTTTCTGTTGTGAATAACTTCGTTGTAGACAAGTTTCATCCAACGATCTTAAGTAATGGATGCTCGGCTTACTACAACAGGGCTCTTTATCCACGTTTCAATGAATTTGAACGTAAGTTGAGGAAATTACTTTATTTAAAAAGTGCTTTAAGCCAAGACACAGGTGATACAGGCGTTATAAAGGATCTTGAAAGTAAAGATTTGGGAGAAATTTTTACCTTGTTGTTCTCTGATGCACAATTCGTTAAAGATGTCAAAAAATCAATTAACGAAAAAACATGGCAGTTCACCAAAACAGAGATACTTGCAACATTACAGCAGATATCCGAAAGCACACTTTGGGATCGATTGATTGGAAATGACGCGGTTCCTTCATTAAGTACTGACTTTACACAGGTCAAACAGTTCCGAAATGATGTTATGCACGCACACAATATGGGAACGGCATCCTATAATTCTGCGCTCAACCTGCTAAAGGGGATCAATAGGCAGCTTGACATAGAAATTGATAAAATCATTATTGCTAAAGCAAAAACTCCACAGCATGAAGATAGACAAGATTTTAATACTGTAATAGAAAATGCCATTAAAGAGATGGATACTACTAAACAAGACTGGCGAGAACAGCTTGCTGAGGTACAAGCATCCATTTATACATTTAATAACGAGGGAATGCTTGCAGCACTTGAAGAATATAACCGCATTGCAAGTTCTCTGGAATTTAACGCAATAAAGACATATCTTTCTTCCTGCGAATTCTCTCAAATCCAGAAAAATATTGAACAAATTTCTAAAATTAAAATGGACATTTCTCCAGCACTTCAAGAAATCCAAAAAATTGCTGGATCCATAAAAACACCTGAATTTAAAGAACCAACAGCATTGCTTGAATTGCAAAAATCGCTTCAAGATTTAAAAATAGATTTGGAGAATTCTAAGGAGTCGCCGGAAGAAACAGCGGAGGATAAAACTGATGAACCACATGAAATTTGAGACGCCGGATTTGACGGCGCAGAATATAGAGAAACTGGCCGCTCTCTTCCCCGGGTGCGTGACTGAGGGACCAGATGGCCGCGGCGGGCTAAAGAAGGCTGTCAATTTTGACCTGCTCAAGCAGATGCTGTCTGACGCAGTGCTGGAGGGGGACGAGGCCTATGAGTTCACCTGGGTAGGCAAGAAAGCCGCCATCGTAGAGGCCAACAAACCCATCCGCAAGACTCTGCGCCCCTGCCCGGAGGAGAGTAAGAACTGGGACACCACCGAAAATCTCTACATCGAAGGTGACAACCTGGAGGTGCTAAAGCTCCTGCAGGAAGCGTACCTGGGCAAGGTGAAGATGATCTATATCGACCCGCCTTACAACACCGGCCACGACTTCATCTACAATGACCGCTTTGAGATGGACAAGCAGGAGTATGACCAGCAGATCGGCCTGTTTGACGAAGAGGGCAACAAGAACTTCGTGGAGAACACAGAGAGCAACCCCCGTTTTCACTCTGACTGGTGTAGCATGATGTATCCCCGTCTGATGCTGGCCAGAAATATGCTGTCGGACGATGGTGTTATTTTCATTTCTATTGATGATCATGAGTGCGCTGACCTGCTGAAAATGTGCAGCGAAGTATTTGGTGAAAGTAATTTTGTGGCAGATATTTCATGGCAAAGAACATATTCTCCCAGAAACGATTCTAAAGGTATTGTTAGCGAAGTTGAGCACATCGTTGTATATAGTAAGCAAACCTCTTGGATGCCAAATTATTTGCCTCGCACGGCGGAAATGGATGCGAAATACAAGAATCCAGACAATGATATTATGCCTTGGACAAGCAGCGATGCGTTTGCGCCAGGTGCAGCAACCCACCAAGGTATGGTGTACGCTATCCAGAACCCATTTTCCGGAGAAATGATATATCCATATATGGGCGCCTGTTGGCGTTACCAACAGGATACTATGTTGGAAATCATGAATGGATGGACACAGTATACTTTGAAAGACTTGCAAGATGTGGAAAAGCGAGCACAAATCTGCGGCATTTCATCTGATGATGTTAGAAAAGATGTAAAGGCATTGGTATTGGCTAAGCCGCTTGAAGTCGCTCAGGCTCAGGCACAATCTGTATTGGAGCGTGGCCAATGGCCAAGATTCTATTTCACTCAAAACGGAAGAGGCGGAATCCGTAGAAAAACATATATCGACAAGGTTGTTGGGAAATTACCTACCAATTTTTGGCCGTATGAGGAAGTAGGCCATACTGATGAAGCGAAAAAAGAACTCAAGAATTTGTTTGATGGCTCCGCTCCGTTTGACACGCCGAAGCCTGTTCGCTTACTGGATCGTATGCTTACCGTTGCCACGGATAAGGATTCCATTGTAATGGACTTTTTCTCCGGTTCTGCTACGACCGCCCACGCGATCATGCAAAAAAACGCCGAGGATGGCGGTCGCCGTAAATTTATTCTGGTCCAACTTCCAGAAAAAAGTCCTTCACCCCGATATGAAACCCTTTGCGAGATCGGGAAAGAGCGTATTCGCAGAGCTGGAGAGGAATTAAGAGATAAGCTATTCAATATTGCTGCACTTACGTTGGGGACGGTAATGTTTTTACCAAAGGAAGAAAATGAAATTCTTGATGAATCTGATGTCCTAATTGACAAAGCCGCGGGATTCGATAATGGTTTCCGTGTTCTCAAACTGGATACTACCAATATGGAGGATGTCTACTATTCCGCCCAGGAGTATAGCCAGCAGATGCTCCAGAACATGGCCTCCAACATCAAAAGAGACCGTACCGACCTGGACCTGCTCTTTGGCTGCTTGCTGGATTGGGGGCTTCCTCTGTCCATGCCTTACCACTCGGAGCAAATGGAAGGCTGCACCGTCCATACCTACAATGAGGGCGATTTGATCGCATGCTTTGACGAAAATGTGCCTGAGAGCGTCGTTCGAGAAATCGCCCGGCGTAAGCCCCTCCGGGCCGTATTCCGTGACAGTAGCTTTGCCACCAGCCCGGAGAAAATCAATGTGGGCGAAATCTTCAAGTTGCTGGCTCCTGATACCCGGGTGAAGGTGATCTGATGAATGCGGATTTCTTAGTATATCAAGCAAAATCTTTTTATAATGCCTATATTGCGCTTGAGCAAGTTGAGAGAAGCACAGGGGAACCTATGTATAATGTTCCTTTGCTGGTAAACGGTGCTTTTTCCATTGAGTTGAGTCTCAAGGCAATTCTGGTAAAAAACTCAATTGATTATGGAAAAGAGCATAATCTGCTGGTTCTGTTCTTAAAGCTACCCGAAGACTACCAGTACGAAATATTCAATTATTTGGTTGAAAAAGCGCCAGAATACAGAGATGCTCAAAAGTGTATGGATGAGCTCGTTTTAGCCTCCAATACTTTTGTTGATTGGCGCTACTGCTTTGAGGGAAAGCCTACGCCCGCCGTGGATTTTCGATTTGTTGCTGCTTTTGCAAATGCCTCAATTCGTACCATGCTCACCCATTACGATGTAGCCTTAGTTCCTGTGTCGAAACCTAACTGGACAGATGCGGAATTTGATGAAATGTACGAAGATAATCGAGCCCAATGCATAAGAAATAATTTGGCGCAGATCCGTAAGAAGTATAAGGGGAATCCTTTATGAAACTCCAATTCAAACATCAAAAATTTCAGGCTGACGCTGCCAAAGCCGTGGTGGATGTGTTCGTCGGACAGCCCTACCTAACACCTACATACCTGATGGATCGTGGTTCTGAGATGCACCAGATTACCCTGGAGGAGCGGGAATTTACCGGCTGGCGCAATGAGCCCATTGTACCTGAACTCAATGACCAGGTGGTGCTGGAGCATCTGAATAAGATCCAGCGAACCAATCAGATTGCTCCCTCTGCTCGTTTAGAGGGGCGATACAACCTGACTATTGAGATGGAGACGGGCGTGGGCAAGACCTACACATACATCAAGACCATGTATGAACTCAACAAGCACTACGGTTGGAGCAAGTTCATTGTGGTGGTCCCCAGCGTGGCCATCCGGGAAGGCGTCTACAAATCCTTTGAGGTGACTCAGGAGCACTTTGCGGAGGAGTACGGCAAAAAGGTCCGTTTTTTCATCTACAACTCTTCCCAGCTTACGGAGATTGATCGCTTCGCCTCAGACAGCTCTATCAATGTGATGATTATCAACTCCCAAGCCTTCAATGCCCGGGGCAAGGATGCCCGGCGTATTTACATGAAACTGGACGAATTTCGCTCCCGCCGTCCCATCGACATCATTGCCAGGACCAATCCGATTCTCATTATTGATGAGCCCCAGTCGGTAGAGGGAAAGCAGACCAAGGAGCGACTGAAGGAGTTCAATCCCCTCTTTACGCTCCGCTACTCCGCCACTCATAAGTCGGACAGCATCTACAATATGGTCTATCGTTTGGACGCCATGGAGGCATATAACAAGAAGCTGGTGAAGAAAATCGCCGTCAAGGGAATCACCGAGAGCGGCAGTACCGCTACCGACGGCTTCGTTTACCTGGAGGGGATCAACCTCTCCAAGGCGGATCCCACCGCCACCATTCAGTTTGACTACCGGGGATCTGCCGGGGTTCGGAAGGTCACCCGCAAGGTTGGGATCGGCTATAACCTCTATGACAATTCCGGTGAAACCACAAAGCTTGAGGAATATAAAAACGGTTTTGTGGTGAAGGCCATTGATGGGCGAGATGACTCTTTGGAATTTCTAAACGGAGTCAAACTCTATGCCGGTGATGTGGTCGGTAAGGTCAGTGAGGAGCAGTTACGCCGGATCCAGATTCGAGAGACCATCCTCTCTCACATCGAACGAGAGAGGCAGTTATTCTATAAGGGCATCAAGGTTCTTTCACTATTCTTTATTGACGAGGTGGCCCACTACAAGCAATATGATGCTGCGGGGCAGCCTTACAATGGCATCTTTGCAGATATTTTTGAAGAGGAGTACAACGATATTGTCTCCACTCTTCAACTGGGTGTTGGCGAGGAAGAATATCTCAAGTATCTGGATTCAATCAAGGCAGCAGACACCCATGCAGGATATTTTTCCGTAGATAAAAAGGGTCGCATGACGGACAGTAAGTTAGGAGACAAAAAGGAAAAGACCTCCGACGATATTGACGCCTATGACTTGATCATGAAAAACAAGGAACTGCTGCTGGACCGTGATCCGAAAAAATCCCCGGTGCGCTTTATCTTCTCTCACTCCGCCCTGCGGGAAGGTTGGGACACCCCCAATGTGTTCCAGATCTGTACCCTGAAGCAAAGCAGCAGTGAGGTTCGCAAGCGCCAGGAAGTGGGCCGCGGGCTGCGTCTGTGCGTCAACCAGGACGGAGACCGTATGGATGCCAATGTTCTGGGCAATGAGGTACACAATATCAATATCCTGACCGTTATCGCCAGTGAAAGCTACGACAGTTTTGCAAAGGGCCTGCAGTCTGAAATGGCGGAAGCTGTGGCGGACCGGCCCCGTGCGGTTACGGCGGACCTGTTTAAGGGCAAAGTCCTCCAGGATACCTCTGGAAATGAACAAGTGGTGGATGAGGCCCTCGCACAAGCCATCTGCTATGACCTGATTATTAACGGCTATGTGGATCGTAAGGGCATTCTGACAGACAAATTTTTTGAAGATAAGGCTAACAACCAAGTGAAAATTGCGGAAGAAGCCGCAGACTGTGCTGGATCTGTCCTGGATATTCTGGATGCCGTTTATAATGACCGAGTCATGAAGCCAGAGAATGCCCGAAGCAACAATGTGGAGCTGCAGGTGGATCAGAACAAACTGGCCATGCCGGAATTCAAGGCTCTCTGGTCTAAAATCAACAGCAAATCCGTCTATGTAGTGGATTTTAATACCGAAGAACTGATCCAGAAGTCAATTACCGCACTGAACCATAACCTTCGTGTTTCTAAAATCTACTTCAAGGTGGAAAGTGGAGCTATGGAGGAAGTCAAATCTAAGGACTCTTTGCTGGAAGGGACTTCTTTCTCTAAGAAAAAATCTGAGATGTATTCCCAGGACAAACAAGTTCGGGCCAATAGCGCCGTCAAATACGATTTGGTCGGAAAATTAGTGGATGAAACAGGACTTACTCGTAAAGCCATCATTGCAATTCTAACTGGTATTGAGCCATTGGTTTTCAACCAGTTCCGGGAGAACCCAGAGGAGTTTATTATCAAAGCAGCCGCCCTCATCAACGATGAAAAGGCCACTGCCATCATTCAGCATATTACCTACAATGTTTTGGATGACTGCTACGACACCGATGTGTTCACCGAGCCTACGCTAAAGGGCCACCTTGGAACCAATGCGATGAAGGCAGACAAGCACCTCTATGACCATATCCTCTATGACTCCACCAACGAGCGAGACTTCGCCACAGAATTGGATATCCGTTCGGAAGTAGCGGTCTATGTAAAACTGCCAAATGGGTTTTATATTTCCACGCCAGTGGGACGCTACAATCCGGACTGGGCCATCGCATTCTATGAGGGGATGGTGAAGCACATCTATTTTGTGGCAGAAACCAAGGGATCCATGCGATCTATGCAGCTGCGTGATATTGAAAAAGCTAAGATTCATTGTGCCAAAGAGCATTTTAAGGCTATTAGCAACGGTGATGTTGTTTATGATGTGATCGATGGGTATCAGGCGCTGCTGGACAAAGTGATGCGGTAAAGAATGTAGTGAAAGAGGTCTGCGATGGACAGCAAAAAATATATGCTTCTGATCAACGGGCAGGATAAAACTGACTCCGTCGCCAGCTTCCGTTTTCAAGACGGTATGTGCGAGGTGGTCTATACCACTTCTCCTAAGCCTTATCGCTACCACGACGAAAAGGTGCAGCTTCTAAAAGTACAAAGCCGAATTGATCCCGCGCAGTTTATCCTTACCGTGGACGGAAATCCTCTTTCGCAGGTCGATGAGATTCTGAATTTTGGCCCCTTTTATCGCTTCCTCAGAACGGGGAAAAAAGTCCTTACATGCTCCAAAAGCCAAGTGGAACTTCAGAAAAACTGCCTTATGAACCAGAAACAGGCAGGTGTTTTTGAGTATTTCAAAGAAACGGCATCGGCGGTCAGTCTGGTTGCCGAAGGTGGGCTCAATATCCTGAGTGCCCAGTACGAGCGAATCAAAAGTGTCAGCGACGCAACTGTACTATCCTGCTATCTGGATTCTTCCAAGAAGCCCGCGGTGCGGACGCTCCCCGAGGCAGTCATCTATCCTTTTGGCCTGAATCAGAGCCAGAAAACAGCGGTGGAGAATGC
>OMEJ01000563.1_pt1 | contig 24451 bp, 18 predicted proteins | sample 1645361 | NCBI WGS metagenome assembly OMEJ01 (sample SAMEA103958156, study PRJEB25191) | human gut metagenome
TGAGCATGTGGAGCTCCTTTGCGCATTCGTGGGATTTTCGCACCTATAGGATAGCGCGGGCGGGAGCAGCCCACCGGCTGCTCCCGCCCGTCACGAATGCTCGACCTGCGGTTACTTCGCGGAGGAGGAGTGGTAGTTCGGTGCTTCCGTCGTCATTTGGACGTCGTGCGGGTGCGACTCGCGCAGGCCCGCGCTGGTGATGCGCACGAAGCGACCGTTGGCCTTGACCTGGGAGATCGTGGAGGCGCCCAGGTAGAACATGGTCTGGTGCAGGCCGCCGACGAGCTGATAGATTACCGAGGCGAGGGAGCCGGTGTAGGGAACCTGTCCCTCGATGCCCTCGGGGACGATCTTGTCGTCGGAGGTGACGTCGGCCTGGAAGTAGCGGTCCTTGGAGCCGTGGTTCATGGCAGCCAGGGAGCCCATGCCGCGGTAGGTCTTGAACTGACGGCCCTGATAGATCTCAGTGTCGCCGGGAGACTCCTCACAGCCCGCCAGCAGAGAGCCGATCATGACCACATTGCCGCCGGCGGCAATGGCCTTGACGATATCACCGGAGAACTTCACGCCGCCGTCAGCGATGACAGGCACACCGTACTCAGCGGCCACGCGGGCAGCGTCATAGATGGCAGTGATCTGGGGCACACCGATACCGGCCACCACACGGGTGGTACAAATAGAACCGGGGCCGATACCCACCTTCACGCAGTCAGCGCCCGCCTCAATGAGAGCCCGGGTGCCTTCGGCAGTGGCCACGTTGCCGGCGATGAGCTGAACATCAGGATACAGAGCCTTGATGCGTTTGACGGTCTCCAGCACGTTCTGGGTGTGGCCATGGGCGGAATCCAGGCCCAGCACGTCTACGCCGGCCTCAACCAGAGCGGCCACACGGTCCAGCACATCGTGGGTGGCGCCGATGGCAGCGCCTACCAGCAGGCGGCCCTTCTCGTCACGGGCAGAGTTGGGATACACCTCGGCCTTCTCGATGTCCTTGATGGTAATGAGGCCCTTCAAGTGGAAGTCCTTGTCCACGATGGGCAGCTTCTCGATCTTGTGCTTGCGCAGGATCTCCTTGGCCTCGGCCAGAGTAGTTCCTTCGGGGGCGGTGACCAGGTTCTCCTTGGTCATCACGTTGTCGATGAGCTGGCTCATATCGGTCTCAAACTTCATATCACGGTTGGTGATGATACCGATGAGCTTGCCGTTGTCGCAGATGGGCACACCGGAGATGCGGTACTTGGCCATCAGCTCGTCGGCCTCAGCCAGAGTGTGGCCGGGAGCCAGCCAGAAGGGATTGGTGATAACGCCGTTCTCAGAGCGCTTGACCATATCCACCTGCTCAGCCTGCTGGCTGATGGACATATTCTTATGGATGATACCGATACCACCCTCACGGGCGATGGCAATGGCCATGCGGTACTCGGTAACGGTATCCATGGCGGCGCTGATGAGGGGAATATTCAGACGGATCTTTTTCGTCAGTTGGGTGTGAAGGTCCACGTCGGCGGGCAGCACATCGCTGGCCGCAGGAATGAGCAGAACATCATCAAAGGTGAGGCCCTGCTTCAGGAACTTCTGCGCAGCATCCTGATTGACCATAAGCTACAACTCCTTTTCCTTTCGTTCGCCCCAAAAAGGGGCAAATCGGCTCAAAAAACACCTGTAATAGATTTATTGTACCTGTCCTTGAATTCCTTGTCAAGGAAGCACTTCACCAAAAATCACCGAGGCCTCAAAGCGGGATTTGCCCTCCTCGTCCATACCCTGGACAAAGTGCATATCTCCCTCCTGCCCCAACCGCATTTCCAGCTCATCCCCCGGACGGCACTCCGCCAGGTAGCCGATCTGCAGCTGAGAGAGGAACTTGTCCTCCTCCAGATTCTGCATCTCCATGGCGTCACAGACAAAGTCGGCGTAGCGGCAATTGTTTACATGGCCGTTAATATCGGTGTCACTGTACTGCATCCGGCGATGGCAGACCGGCTCCATCTCCTGGGGCAGACGCAGCTTGGTCAGCTTTTTCGTCTTGCACAGCTCTCCTCCGCCGGTGTTCTGCAGCTCCTCCACGCTCTCCAGCCGCAAAATCTTCCGGTCGCTGGCCCGTACCAGCACCCAGATGGATACGCACTCCCCTACCGGTTTGCCATCAACAAACAGATCATAATCACGGTACATGGTAGCTGCCCGGCCTCCCCGGTGCCAGGTGCGGATGGTGAGATTTTCTCCCCAGTGCAGAGGCCGCTCCAGACGGTACCACACCCGGGTAAGCATCCAGAACGCACCGTAGCGCTTCACGATGATTTCCCGGGTAAACCCGCCGTGTTCCGCGGCCTGAGTAGCCGCCTCCTGCAGGTGTCCCAGCAGAGGCCCGGCCTTGCAGTATCCTCTTCCGTCCACATCCCGGGAGTCGATGGGCAGGGTCATCTCATAAAACTGGCTCATTGGTTCTCCTTTCCACGGATCAGCAGCCGCGTTTTGCAGCAGATATCGTCAATATCGTCGGCAGTGCCGGCAGGGATGCGCATTTGGGCTCCGCACTCCTTACAGATGAGGTCCACCGAGCTGTAATTGACCTGGAAGGTCCAGCTGTGACTGCCGCAGGTGCAGGAGATGCCGTCCCGGGCGGCGATATCCCGGATCTCGGAGAGGACCTCCTCCATGACCATCTCGTCCAGGAATACACCCCGCTCCCCGCCTTCGTCCTCCAGCTTATCCAGCGCCTGCTCCAGGCGGGCCGTGGCGGCGTACACCGGCCCTTCCTCGCCCACATAGCAGCAGTCCAGCCCCGACTGGGCACAGGAGAAGGCCAGCGCTTTCTCCCGCAGGAAGGCGGTGGACGAACAGGACACCAGATGCTCCCGGCCGCAGTACAGGCAGGGCACCTTCAGCCGCACCCGCTGGGGCAGAAACTCCACGTCCAGCTCAGAGTGGCCGCAGGGACACTGGATGCGGGTGGGCGAGGCGGCCAGCGCGAACACGTCCTTCTCCACGATCACCGACTGGCGGCAGCGGGGACAAATATAGGATAAAAAGCGGGTCTTTTCCTGACTCATACTGGAGTTCCTCCGTTTATCTTCAAATGGTTAATTATTGTATTATACTCCACCTTGTTTTCTTTTTCCAGGGGCAGAGCATAACTTTTCCCATTCTGGAAATCCTAGCACCATCCTTGTTGCGAGGTGGCATCTATGAGCAAGAAAAAGCTGGGACAGCAGACCGTGGCTCTCTCCCATCCCCCCTCCTTTCTGACCTGCGCCAATGTGGTGGGACAGCTGGAGGGACAGGGTCCTCTGGGAAAGACCTTTGATCTTATTGACAGCGACGATACCTTTGGGGAGTCCACCTGGGAAAAGTCGGAGAGCGCCATGCAGAAAAAGGCGCTCACCCTGGCGCTGGAAAAGCTGGGACAGGGTGCTTCCACTCTGGACTGGCTGTTTGCCGGGGATCTGCTGAACCAGTGTATTGGCTCCTCCTTTGCCGCCCGGGAGCAGCACATCCCCTTCTTTGGCCTGTACGGAGCCTGCTCCACCATGGGCGAAGGACTGATTTTGGCCTCTATGGCTCTGGATGGAGACTTTGGCCGCCGGGCGGGGGTCATGGCCTCCTCCCACTTCTGTACGGCAGAGCGGCAGTACCGCACCCCTCTGGAGTACGGCAGCCAGCGCACACCAACGGCCCAGTGGACCGTGACGGGGGCGGGAGCGGTGATTTTGGACCAGGAGGGGCCCGGGCCCTATATTACCCATGTGACGCCAGGTCAGATTGTGGACAAGGGGGTCACCGACACCAACAACATGGGAGCCGCCATGACGCCCGCCGCCTACTCGACCATTTCCGCCCACCTGCGGGACACCGGCCGCTCCCCTGACTTCTACGATCTCATCGTCACCGGCGACCTGGGGGAGCTGGGCCGCACGCTGCTGCTGGAGCTGTTCCAGCGGGATGGGATCGACCTGTCCGACCGCCACACCGACTGCGGCCTGCTTATTTTCGACCGGGTGCGCCAGGACGTCCATGCCGGTGGGTCGGGCTGCGGCTGCTGCGCCAGCGTGCTCACCGGCTATCTGGTGGAGGGATTGCGCAGCGGCAAGTGGCAGAACATTCTCTTCTGCCCCACCGGAGCTCTCCACTCCCCTACCTCCTCCCTTCAGGGGGAGTCGGTACCGGGGATCTGCCACGCCGTGGCCCTGTCGGCCCAGCGTCCAAACACCAATTGAGAGGTGACCTTCCATGGAATACTTCAATGCCTTTTTGTGCGGCGGGCTGCTGTGCGCTCTGGGTCAGATCCTCATTGACCGCACGAAACTGACCCCCGCCAAAATTCTGGTCTGCTATGTCACCGCCGGAGTGATTTTAGGTGGCTCCGGCCTCTATCAGTACTTGGTAGATTGGGCGGGAGCTGGTGCCACCGTTCCCCTCACCGGCTTTGGCTATACCCTGGCAAAAGGAGCGCGGGAGGCGGTACAGCAGCACGGCCTGCTGGGGGCTTTTATCGGGGGAGCCGCGGCCACGGCAGGCGGTGTGGCGGCTGCCATCTTCTTCGGCTTTCTGGCCGCCCTGCTGTTCAAAGCCCGGCCCAAACACTAAAAAAATCGGTGGAGTTTTTCAAAACTCCACCGATTTTTCTTACTTATGCGTTTACCAGCTTCTCCCCGGCCACGGCCATCTGTTCCGCCGTCAGATCCCAGTCCGCTCCCAGCTGGACGATCCGATCTTTCCAGCACAGGATGTACTCCTGCCGGAATTCCCCGGCCAGATTGAGCTGATAGACTTCCTCGGCTCCCCAGGGACTGGGGTCTACTGCCTCGTATTGGCCGTAGATGGCCTCCTTCCCTATATAAGTTACCGTTCGCTCCTCTTTCTCCCGGCACAGTTCCTGGAAACATGCATCATACAAAATGGGGATATGGATTTCCACCAATGTGTAGTTCATCCACGGCACTTCTGTCATCTGGTCAAATCCGGTCCGGCACTGCACCTCCTTTCGGTCCAGGAACAGGGACATGTCCGTGCTGACCGTGGTGAGATACTTTTCTTCGTCCACTCCGGTCAGGTCGCTGGCAGAGAGAGGCGCGCTAATCTCTTGCTCCACAGAAATTGCCCCGCTTTGAAGTCCCCGGATAAAGAGAAACATCACCGTACCGACCAAAACCATGGACAAGATCACATCTAAACTGAGGGTTATCGCACGGTTTACTCCAGCAGACGCCTTCCTGCGCTTCAAGGTTCGTTTGGTACCATTTACGGACAAGAAAACAACCACATAGGCCAGCAGTATCCCGCCCGTTACCAAACGCATACCTGGTCTGCGTTCGGTGGCAAGCCAATACATCAATCCCAAAACGATCATTCCCAGCACCACATACATGAGCTTGTGGCATCCCCGGGTAGGCAAAAACTCTCCCCGCTGGGCGGCGGCCAACGCCTGGCGCCGCCAGACAAAGTAGGTGATCAAATCGGTGATGCTATAAACGAACAAGCCCAGCCAACACAGCCCCATAAAGGTGGAGCCGGGAGTTGTCAGCAGTTTGATGGGCGTGTGGATCAGCGAGTAACACCAAGAACCTCCCACAAAAAAGCCCAGCACCAGGAGGATCAAATAGGCCGGCACCATCCGTCGGGCCAGCTTGCCCACCATCCGCACCTCCATCTCTGGGTCGGTCTGGATGGGCAGTGGGTCCTCCTCCTCATTGTAAAAGACCTGCATCTGCCCCGAAGCCGCAGCCAGCTTCCACCCCGAACGCTGGCAGAACTCCTGAAAGGTATACTGCTCCTCTGTGGGCTCCGGTTCAAATTCCGAGGCCCGGGTATCGAAGGAAACCGAAAAGTGCAGCTTCTGGGGCTGGATTTCCCGGTATTTCCATCCGAAACTGGTCAGCTCCTCCAGCATCCATCCTTTTTGTGCCATCTTCTCCAGATGCTTCTCCATTCCCGTGTGGTCGTAGAAAGAAAACGGGATCCAATCTCTTCGGGTTTTCTTCATGATGCACCCTCCTCTCGGAACATGGCCTCATAGTCTTTCTGCTGCTGGCAGATGCGGCGGTACTCCTCGTCCAGCCGCGCCCGCCCCTTCTCCGTTAAAATATAGCTGCGGCGGCGGCCCTCACAGCGGGTCTCCCGGATCATCTCCGCCTCCACAAACTGCTCCAACAGGTTGTAGAGGGTGCCCGGTCCCACCCGGACACGCCCTCCGGTCATGGCGGGGATCTGGTCCATCACATCCATACCGCAGTTTTCCCGGCTCAGGCACAGGAGAATATAGTACATCTGCTCCGTCAACGTCTGAAACTTTGCCCGTGGCACCACCCTCACCTCTCTTATATCGAATATCGTTATTTTCACGTTCAGTATATAATCGAATATCGATATTGTCAAGAGAGAAGGCAAAGAAGGTGCAAGTTTTTTCCTTGTGTGGTATACTAGTTTTAAATATGATGGCGGCCAGAAGGCCGCCTCCATTCTGCAAGGAGGAATCCCGCCATGCTGGCCTATACCTATATAAAACAAGGTACCTTTGCCCTGATGGAGAAGCCCAAGCCCACCTTGCAGGATGACCAGGACGCCATTGTCCGGGTCACCCTGTCCAGCATCTGCACCAGCGACCTGCACATCAAACACGGCTCGGTACCCCGGGCGGTACCCGGCATCACGGTAGGCCACGAGATGGTGGGCGTGGTGGAGGAGGTGGGCTCCGCCGTCACCACCGTGCGCCCCGGCGACCGGGTGACCGTCAATGTGGAGACCTTCTGCGGCGAGTGCTTCTTCTGCCAGCACGGCTGGGTCAACAACTGCACCGACCCCAACGGCGGCTGGGCTCTGGGCTGCCGCATCGACGGAGGCCAGGCCGAGTATGTCCGGGTCCCTTACGCGGACCAGGGACTGAATAAAATCCCCGCTGGCGTCACCGACCAGCAGGCCCTCTTTGTGGGAGACATCCTGGCCACCGGCTACTGGGCCGCTGACATTGCCCAGATTGGCCACGAAGATACGGTGCTGGTCATCGGAACGGGGCCTACCGGCCTGTGCACCCTCCAGTGTGTGCTGCTGAAAGAGCCAAAACAGGTCATTGTCTGCGAAAAGGACCCCCAGCGCCGCTCTTTTGTACAGGAGCACTACCCCCAGGTGCTGACCGTGGAACCGGAGCAGGCCGCAGACTTTGTCCGTGCACACAGTGCCCACGGAGGCGCCGACCGGGTGCTGGAGGTGGCCGGAAGCGAGGACACCTTCACTCTGGCCTGGTCCTGTGCCCGTCCCAACGCCATTGTCACCGTGGTAGCCTTGTACGACGCGCCCCAGGTGCTCCCGCTCCCGGACATGTACGGAAAAAACCTCACCTTCCAGACCGGCGGGGTGGACGGCTGCCGCTGCGGGGAGATTCTCTCCCTCGTCGCCCAGGGCAAGCTGGACACCACGCCCCTCATCACCCACACTTATCCCCTCAAAGACATTGCCGCAGCCTATGACCTGTTTGAACACCGCCGGGACAACGTCATCAAAGTGGCCATTGCCCCATAAGTTTTTATTTCCCGGGAGGGCACTGCCCTCCCGGTTTTCAGGAGATCCTCATGACCTTTGCTCAGTTTAAAACCCAATACCACTTAAATCTTAACCCCCAGCAGGAGGAGGCCGTCCAGGCCCTCTCCGGACCGGTTCTGCTGCTGGCGGTACCGGGCAGCGGCAAGACCACGGTGCTGGTCTCCCGCATCGGCTATCTGATTGCCCAGGGCGTGCCGCCGGAGAATATCCTCACCATGACCTACACCGTCTCCGCCGCCCGGGACATGTCCCGGCGCTTCGCCGCCTTCTTCGGCCAACCTCTGGCCGACCGGCTGGAGTTTCGCACCATCAACGGAGTGTGCAGCCGAATCATTCGGGCCTATGAGCGTACCCAGGGCCGCCAGGCCTTTCAGCTGTTGGAGGATACCGGACGCCAGGCGGCCATCATCGGAGAGATCTGCCGGCGGCAGAGCGGGGAATTTGCCTCGGAGAGCACCGTCAAGGCGGTGCAGACCGCCATTACCTATGTGAAAAACAGCATGATCTCCGGTGAAGATCTGGAACAGGTAGAGGTGGAGGGGGTGGAGTTTCCTCCCATCTACCAGGAGTACTGCCGCCTGCTGCGCACCCACCAGCTCATGGACTACGACGACCAGATGATCTACGCCCACCGGATTTTGCGCCAGTTCCCTCAGCTTTTGGAGCAGTTCCGCCGCCGCTACCCCTACCTCTGTGTGGACGAGGCCCAGGACACCTCCAAAATCCAGCACGCGATTCTCCGACTGCTGGCGGGACAAAACGGCAACCTCTTTCTGGTGGGCGACGAGGACCAGAGCATCTACGGCTTTCGGGCCGCCTATCCCCAGGCCCTCACCCAGTTTGAATCCATCTATCCCGGTGCAAAGGTACTCTATCTGGAGCAGAATTACCGTTCCACTCGTCCCATTGTGGCCGCCGCTCAGAAATTCATCGAGCAAAACAAAAACCGCCGTCCCAAACACATGAAAGCGGTGCGTGGAGAGGGACCGGCCCTGAAAGAGATCTGGGTCCAGGACCGCAGCGCCCAGTACCGCTATCTGGCCCAGGTGGCCCAGGACTGCAAAGAGGAGACAGCCATCCTCTACCGGGACAACGACAGCGCCCTGCCTCTCATCGACCTGCTGGAGCGTCAGGGCATCCCCTACCGCTGCCGCCAGGTAGACAGCGTTTTCTTTACCCACCGGGTGGTGCGGGATATTGTGGATATCCTTACTCTGGCTCAGGACCCCTGGGACGGAGATGCCTTCCTGCGGGTCTACTACAAACTGGGAGCCGGAATCAGTCGGGCGGCAGCCGAACAGGCGGCGGCCCAGTGCGGTCCGGATACCTCTCCCATTCTGGAGCTGGTTGCCTCACTCCCCGGTACATCCCCCTGGACCCGCCGCCAGTGCAAGGCCCTCCAGACCCACATGGCCAACCTGCTCACCCAACGGGCTGACCGGGGTGTGTACCGCATCGTCCACTTTATGGGATACGGGGACTATCTGGAGCAGCGGGGCATGGATCAGAGCAAAACGCAGATTCTGGAGGCTCTGGGAGCCAATGAGCCCACTCCCGGCGGCCTGCTGGAGCGGCTGGAGGTACTGCGGGAGCTGGTACGGGCTGGATCGTCTCAACATGACTGTCCCTTCGTCCTGTCCACCATCCACTCCAGCAAGGGTCTGGAGTACAAACGGGTCATTTTAATGGACGTGGCCGACGGTCTGCTGCCCAAAACACTTCCCGGCCCCGACGCCTCTTCCCAGGAACTGGATGCCTACGAGGAGGAGCGACGGCTCTTTTACGTGGGTATGACCCGGGCCAAGGAGGAGCTTTGGGTCATGCGTTTCCGCCGCAGTGAGCTCACCAGCCGCTTTGCCTCCTCCCTCTTCCCAAAATCCAAGGAGGAGACCAAAAAGGCCGTTCCCCTCTCCCCCCGGGCGGTACCGGACCTGGTAGCCATAGAACAGACCTCCCGCCGCTGCGTCCCCGGCGCGGCCCTGTGCCACCGAAGCTTCGGTCCGGGTCAGGTCGTCTCCCGCTCCGGAGACATCGTCTCGGTACGCTTTTCCGACGGCGTCGAGCGGCGCTTCTCCCTGTCCGCCGCCTTGCGTTTGGGACAGTTCCAGCTGGCGGATTCGGAGGAATAAAAATTTTTCTCCGGTGAATGGATTCGCCCTCCTCAGTCGTATTGCTTATGAGGGGCAAAGAGAGCCCCAGTTTGATCGGGGAGGTTTTTGTATGAAAAAGATGATTACCATTTTGCTGGCCAGCGCCCTGGTGCTGGGCCTGCTTGTCACCGGGACTTTGGCCGCAGGCCACTTTGGACATGGTACCGGGATCTGCCAGAACTTAGGAGCATGTTACCAGGACGCCGATGGCGACGGGATCTGTGACTACCACGGCAGCAACTGTGCCTATGCGGATACCGACGACGACGGTGTGTGCGACAATCTGGGCCAGAACTGCGGTCAGAGCCACCACGGCGGTGGCCACCACAGGGGAGGCCGCTGGAATTAACGAAGTAAAAGGGTGAGGACATGCGCAGCGAAGAGGAGGCCAACCGCGCCATCGACCGCTATGCTGATCTGGTACGGCGGCTCTGTATGGTGCATCTGAAAAATCCGGCCGACACGGAGGATATCTTTCAGACCGTGTTTCTGAAATATATCCTCAGCTCCGCTGTGTTTGAAAACCCCGAGCACGAGAAGGCCTGGTTCATTCGGGTCACGCTCAACGCCTGCCGGGATCTGCTGAAACGGTTTTTCCGCAGCCGCACCGTCTCCTTGGACGAGCTGGCCGATCAGCCCGACCAGCTGTCTCAGGAGCACCGGGAGGTACTGGAGGCCGTCCTCTCTCTGCCCGCAAAATACCGGGATGTGGTGTATCTGCACTACTATGAAGGTTACACCGCCAAAGAGATTGGTGCGATCCTGCACAAGAACACCAATACCGTCTACACTCTGCTGACCCGGGCCAGGGAACAGCTGCGTACCGTACTGGGAGGTGAACGCATTGAACCGACCGATCCATGACGCCTTTCAGGCCGTCCAGGCCAGTCCGGAGCTGAAGGAGCGCACACGTGCCTATCTCCACGCACGGCGCACTCCCGCCCGTCCCCGCTATCGCAGCCTGCTGGCGGCGGCCGCCTGTCTACTGGTCGTTTTTCTGGGGGCAGGCGGTGCATTGGCCTGGTTCACTCCGGTGTCCGCCGTCAGCGTGGAGGCAGGTCCTTCTTTGGAGTTGACGCTGAACCGATTTGACCGGGTACTCCAGGTCCAGGGAGACAGCGTCCAGGACCAGGAGCTGGCCGACAAGCTGGAGCTGACCTACCTCAGCTACACCGATGCCCTGGAGGCCATTCTGGGCAGCCAGGAGGTATCCCAGGCTCTGGACAGCGGTACGGAGCTGGCAGTTACCGTAGCGGGACAAAACCAGCAGCACTGCCAGGACCTGATGGAAGATACGCAGTCCTGTGCGGGACACGGGAGCTGTTCCAGCGCCGACTGGTCCCAGGTCACTGCGGCCCAGAAAGAGGGGCTGTCTCTGAGCAAATATCAGATGCTGCTCCAGCTTCAGGCCCTGGATCCCTCCATCACGGCAGAACAGGTAAGCGAATGCTCCATGCACCAGCTGCGTCAATGGCTGTCCGACCTGTCATCCGGCCAGGACGCCAGCAGTTCTTCTGATTGTGGACAGAATACCGGCAGTGGTCAGGGCTATTCCGGCGGTCACCATGGAAGTGAAGGCCATCACGGAGCCAGGTAATCCCACTTTCGCCCCAATTTGGCATATGTCTCAACTTCCGATTTCCTTCTCCCCAAAAATCTGCGAATTTTCCCTTGCCTTTTTTATTTCCCTGTGATATAGTACTTCTCGCGTGAAAAGGGAGTAGTTGCAAGCCGCCTTGTCAACATCTCGATTGTCTTCGGATAATCTGGCAGGGTGGGCCCCCATATTTTGGTGGTAACAAGACTTTTCGGCAGTATTTCCATACTGCCGGAAGGTCTTTTTTGTTTCTTCCGGCACAAACTATTCCTCACAACAGAGAAAGAAAGGCGACGTGTTATGGATCAAAACTTCTTCCAAAAGACACCCAAGCAGACCTTGGAGCACCTCCAGGTCACCTCAGACGGTCTCACCAGTGCCCAGGCCGCCCAACGCCTGGCTCAGTACGGTCACAACCAGCTGGCCGAGGGCAAGAAAAAGAGCGTGCTGGCTGTCTTTGCCGAGCAGTTCAAAGACCTGCTGGTGGCTATTCTGATTGCAGCCGCCCTCATCTCCATGTTCTCCGGCAACATGGAAAGCACCCTGGTTATTTTCGCCGTGCTCATTATGAACGCCATTCTGGGCACTGTACAGTATTTTAAGGCTGAAAAGTCCCTGGAAAGCCTGAAAGCGATGAGCGCCCCCTCCGCTAAAGTGCTACGTGACGGCCAACGCCTGGAGATTCCCAGCGATCAGGTCGTCCCCGGCGATATCATTGAGCTGGAGGCCGGCGACCTTGTGGTGGCCGACGGCCGTCTGCTGAACTGCTGGTCCCTCAAGGTAAATGAGAGTTCTCTCACCGGTGAGAGCGAAGCGGTGGAAAAGACCAATGAAGCCATTGAGGGCGAGAAGGTCGCCCTGGGCGACCAGAAGAACATGGTCTTCTCCGGCTCTCTGGTCACCTACGGCCGTGCCGTCATGGTGGTTACCGCCACCGGCATGGACACCCAGCTGGGCCGCATCGCCACCCTGATGAACCAGACTCAGCAGCGCAAGACTCCTCTGCAGAAGAACCTGGATGACTTCTCCAGCAAGCTGGCCATGGTCATCATGATCATCTGCGCCGGCGTCTTCCTCCTGTCTGTCTTCCGCAGCCACATGACCATCCTGGACTCCCTCATGTTTGCCGTGGCTCTGGCCGTTGCCGCCATCCCTGAGGCTCTCAGCTCCATCGTCACTATCGTGCTGGCCATGGGCACCCAGAAGATGGCCCGTCAGAACGCCATTATCAAGGAGCTGAAGGCGGTGGAGAGCCTGGGCTCCGTCCAGGTCATCTGCTCCGATAAGACCGGCACCCTCACCCAGAACCGCATGACGGTCCAGAACATCTGGGCCGACGGCGTCCTCACCCGCGGCACCGACCTGGAGCTGGCCAACGATGCCCAGCGCACCCTGTTGAAGATCGCTCTGCTGGACAGCGACGCCACCATGGACCACGAAACCGGCGCCTCCGTGGGCGATCCCACCGAGGTAGCCCTGGTTCAGCTGGGCGGACGCTTCGGTGTAGAGGAGCGTGCCTACCGCACCCAGCACCCCCGTCTGGCCGAGCTGGCCTTTGACTCCGACCGCAAGCTGATGAGCACTCTGCACAACACCGACGACGGTCCCACTCTGTACACCAAGGGCGCCATCGATGTGCTGCTGGACCGCTCCACCCGGCTGCTCACCGCCAACGGCCCTGTTCCTATGACTCCCGAGCTCCGCGCCCAGATCCAGCAGGTCAACCGCCAGCAGTCGGAAAACGGCCTGCGGGTGCTGGCCTTCGCCCTGCGTCCCATGAAGGAAGCCCGTCTGCTCACCCTGGAAGACGAGACCGACTATACCTTCGTGGGCCTCATCTCTATGATCGACCCGCCCCGGCCTGAGAGCATCCAGGCTGTGGCTGACGCCAAAAAGGCCGGTATCCGTACCGTCATGATCACCGGCGACCACAAGGTCACCGCCACCGCCATTGCCAAGCAGATCGGCATCTTCGGTGAGGGCGATATGTCCCTGGACGGCGTGGAGCTGGACTCCATGAGCGACGAGGAGTTGGATCAGAAGCTCCCCCACATCGCTGTCTACGCCCGAGTCTCTCCCGAGCATAAGATCCGCATCGTCACCGCCTGGCAGCGCCGGGGCTGCATCGCCGCCATGACTGGCGACGGCGTCAACGACGCCCCCGCCCTGAAGAAGGCCGATGTGGGCGTAGCCATGGGCATCACCGGCACCGAGGTCAGTAAGGATGCCGCCGCCATGATCCTGGCCGACGACAACTTCGCTACCATCGTCAAGGCGGTACTCAACGGCCGCAGCGTCTATGCCAACATTCGCAACGCCATTCAGTTCCTGCTCTCGGGCAACATGGGCGCCATTTTGGCCGTCATCTACGCCTCCATTGCCGGGCTGAGCGTCCCCTTCCAGCCGGTACACCTGCTGTTTATCAACCTACTCACCGACAGTCTGCCCGCCATCGCGCTGGGCATGGAGCCCGCGCGTCCCGGTCTGATGGACCAGCCCCCCCGCGACCCCAATGCTTCCATGATGGATAAGCCCATGCTCACCCGGGTGTTTGGTCAGGGCCTGATGATCGGCATCGCCTCCATGGTCGCCTTCTATATCGGTCTGAACCAGTCCGGCCCCGCTCTGGCCAGTACCATGGCCTTTGCCACCCTCACACTGGCCCGCCTGTTCCACGGCTTTAACTGCCGCGGCAAGGAGTCCATCGTCAAGCTTGGTCTGGGCAGCAACGTGTACTCCCTCATGGCCTTCGGCGTAGGTATCCTGCTGCTGGCTCTGGTGCTGTTTGTCCCCGCCATGGAGAGCCTGTTCCTTGTCTCTCCCCTCAACGGCTTTGACCTTCTGTGTGTGCTGGGCCTGGCCTTTGCTCCTACCCTGCTCATTCAGCTCACCCGCATCTTCCAAGGCCGATAAAATCCAATAGAATAAATGGTTCCCCAATTCTGACCTTTCTCATAGGTCACTCTTTAAAAGCCATTGAATGATCAGGAAAACAGGCGGACAGCGCAAAGCTGTCCGCCTGTTTTATTTTATACCGGGTGGCCTTTGCCCCCATATCGAGACCACTGAGGTTGTCCTCCTCCAGCTTTGCGATAAGCCGCAGTATCGGGATGGGTATGTCTGTATCCAAGCAGTCCTGCGCTTCCTTATTGTCACACCCGATCCATAGGCAATCCTTCTTTTCCAAACCTTCCGTTATCCCTGGAGGATGGAAACGTTCATCTTTTGTTCACGAAAAACACTGCCGTAATTAAGCTTCAATTATGTTTTGGTTTTTACACTGGTTTTACGATATCCAAACAAGGAGGCCTCGCCTGTGAAGAACCAAATGACCTTTCAACGATATGAATTCAAATATTTGATGGATTACCGTCAGCTGAAAGCCGTACTGACTGCTATGGATCCCCATATGGTGCCCGACGAGTACAGCCACAGCTCTATCCGGAATCTTTATCTGGATACACCGAATTACCGGCTTATTCGCCGCAGTCTGGAGAAACCCATCTACAAAGAAAAACTCCGTGTGCGCAGCTACGGTCAGGCTGGAGAACACGATCCGGTGTTTATGGAACTGAAAAAGAAGTATCTCTCGGTAGTGTATAAACGTCGCATCTCCATCCCACAGGATCAGGCGATGGCATGTATCGACGGGAGGCGGCCCTGGCAGAATAGTCAAATCGGCAGAGAGCTGGCCTATACCATGGACTTTTATCAGGCCCTGCGTCCGGCGGTGTTTCTCTCCTATGAGCGGGACTCTTTCCGCGGGGTAGAGGACGAGGATCTTCGGATAACCTTTGACAGCGAAATCCGATACCGTCAGGAGGAGCTGACGCTGGATTCCGATACATGGGGGATACCCATCCTGCCGCCTGGCCAGGTACTCATGGAATTGAAGGTGGCCGGAGGCCTGCCCCTGTGGATGGCACACGTTCTTTCGGAGCAGGGGATCTTCAAGACCTCTTTTTCCAAATACGGTGCTGCCTATCAGGACATTATGCTCAACGGACAGAGAGGAGAACGAAAATATGCTTGATACTGTATTTCGCGGACTGTTTGATACCGCCCTGACCGATACCATTGCTCCCGGAAACTTTCTTCTCTGTGTGGGCATTTCTCTGATTCTGGGACTGCTGCTGTGCGCCATGACTGGATGGCAGTCCCGCAGCAGCCGCAGCCTCACGATTACCCTGGCTCTTTTGCCAGCGGTAGTATGCGTGGTCATTATGATGGTCAACGGCAATGTGGGCACCGGCGTAGCGGTAGCTGGTGCCTTCAGCTTGGTACGTTTCCGTTCTGCCCCTGGCACCGCCCGGGAGATCTCGGCCATCTTTGTGGCCATGGGCACAGGCCTGATCGCCGGCATGGGATATCTGGCCTACGCAACTCTGTTTGCTCTGATTCTCGGTGCAGCCACTATGGCATACACCGCTTTCAGCCTTCGTCCCCGGAACAGCGGCCCCGTCTGCCGCACCCTCCACATTACTGTGCCTGAAGATTTAGATTATATCGGTGTCTTTGAGCCGGTTCTCGACGAATATACCCGGCAATATAACCTCACCCAGGTGAAAACTACCAACATGGGAAGTCTGTTCAAGTTGACCTACGATGTAACCATGAAAGACACCTGCCTGGAAAAAAAGCTGATCGACCAACTTCGTCTGCGCAACGGCAACCTGGAGATCTCTCTGGGACATCAGGACAATGCCGTAGCCACCCTGTAAAAAGGAGATGATACGATGAAACAAACAAAGCGCGGACTTACCGCCGTTTTGCTGTGTGGCCTGCTGGTTCTCAGCGGCTGCGGAGCACAGAACACAGCGCAGGACACGTCCAATACAGGAACCGTTTCCTCTGAGGATATGACGGCCACCACAGTATCCACCATCGACACAGCCGAAATATTCAGTGACCGGGATCTGGCAGGAACCTATGACGAGAGTGAGGCCATTGACATACAACTGAATGGAAACACCGCCTCCTGCGATTCCAATTCTGTTGTCATCGACGGCGGTACCATCACCATCACAGCCGAGGGGATCTACCGCATTTCGGGTACTCTTACGGATGGACAAATCGTGGTAGACGCCGGCGATACGGAAAAGGTTCAACTGGTGCTGGCGGGAGCAGACATTACCAGCTCCACCTCCGCTGCCATCTACGCTTTGGAGGCTGACAAGGTCTTCATTACTTCAGCGAAGAACACGGAGAATACCCTGACCAACGGTGGGGAGTATGTTGCTATCGATGACAATAATATCGATTCAGTAATCTTTGCCAAAACTGACCTAACCCTCAATGGCTCCGGCAGCCTGACCATCAACGCCCAGGCTGGTCATGGCGTTGTATCCAAGGACGACCTGCTCATTACCGGCGGAAACTATACCATCACCTCCGCCAGCCACGGCCTGTCAGGCAAAGACTGTGTCGCCATTGCAGACGGTGTTTTGACTATTACCTCTGGCAAGGACGGTATCCATGCGGAGAACAGCGACGATCTCACTTTAGGATGGCTCTATATCAAGGATGGCAGCTTCACCATTCTCTCTCAGGGAGATGCCGTCAGTGCCATGGGAGCCCTTCAGATTGACGGCGGCACCTTTAATCTATCTACCGGAGAGGGCAGTGCCAGCGTAGAGATGACCAGCAGTGACCAGTTTGGCGGCGGCCAGCGGGGCGGCTGGACGAACCAGACCACCGCTTCTGACACCCAGACGGAAGAGGATTCCACCAGCCAGAAGGGTATCAAAGGTGAGAACACCTATGCCATCAACGGCGGCACTTTCACCATCGACAGCGCAGATGACTGCCTTCATTCGGGAGGAGAAATGGCGATTGCCGCGGGAGAGTTTACCCTGAGCAGCGGAGATGATGCCATCCACTGCGATGACGCCCTCACCATTCAAAGCGGCACCTTTACCATCCCCTACTGCTATGAAGGCATTGAAGGTCTGTCTATCACCATTGAGGACGGTGTATTTGATATCACATCCAATGACGACGGCCTCAACGCTGGCGGTGGGGCAGACAGCTCTGGCTTTAGCGGATTTGGTGCCCAACAGCAGGACACCTTTACCGCCAGCTCCAACTGCTTTATTATGATTAACGGCGGTACATTTACCATCGTATCCACCGGTGACTGCGTGGACTCCAACGGCAGTCTTACCATCAACGGCGGTACACTGGCTCTCACCTGCAACGGCAGTGGAAACACCGCTATTGATTGTGACGGTGCCTATGCCAACAACGGCGGCGATATTACCACCAATGATGGCTCGGAGACCAACCCCGGCCAGATGAGCGGCGGCCGCGGCGGAATGGGCAATCAAGCCGGTACAGATGGCCGCGGTGGTGTTCATGGTCAAGATAGTACGGCAGCCTCGGGAGAACTGGGGCAAACATCTGGGACATAATTCTGCACAGACTCTATCTGACAAGATGGCCAACATTCATACATGTGCTGTCCCGCATGCTTTAATTTCCCTCATACATAGTACTAAGCCCCATAGGTTCACATTGTACCTATGGGGCTACATATTTGAGATCTATTTTATTTCTGCCAGAGATCGGGATACTTTTCCTGGGCAATTTGGACCACCACACGGTCAAAGAGCACCAGGATCACCTGCATGTCGTGCTCCTGCAAAAAGGCCTGAATGGTCTCTACTGCCACTTCCAGGGCCTGCTCTTTGGGATATCCATACACCCCAGCAGAGATCAGTGGGAAGGCCACCGAGGCACACCCTTTCTCCCAGGCCAGCTTCAGGCTGGTACGGTAGCAGGAAACCAGCTTCTCCCGCTCACCCCGCTGCCCGCCATGCCAGATGGGCCCCACGGTGTGGATCACATACCGGCAGGGCAACTGGTAGGCCTGGGTAACTTTGGCCTCTCCCGTCTCACAACCGCCCAAGGTTCGGCACTCCGCCAGCAGCTCCGCCCCGGCGGCCCGGTGAATGGCGCCGTCCACGCCGCCTCCCCCCAGCAGAGAACGGTTGGCAGCGTTGACGATGGCATCCACCTTCAACTTGGTAATATCCGCCTTCTGCATTTCCAGGGACATGTCCCCACCTCCTGTTATGATGATAGGATCATTGTATCCCATTCTCTCTCAAAAGACAACCAGCACAAGAAAAGGCCGGAGAACTTCCCAGGAAGCTCTCCGGCCTTTTGTTCTTATATCGTTACGTCATTAAGCGTGGTGCTTGACGCCCAGGTTCTCAGACTGGAAAGCCCACAGCATACCAACCACGACAACCAGCATCCCAGCAACGCTGAGCACATCATTCAGGACCATTTTGCTCAACTCCTTTCTCCTTATGTCACTAGCATAGTCGGAGAGCTGAAAACAGTCAATGTACGATATTACAATCTCTGCCATGGAAAATACAGGCTGTTTTGTGCACATTTTCAGTTATTTTCAATAATGGTATAAATCCAACTATTTTAATCAATTTATATCACATTTTTAACATTTTCTTAGCGATGAATCATATTTTCCCTATGTATTCCAATGTTGCATGGATCTGCGTTTTTCATATCTTGTAGGATATGTGATGCATAAAAATCGGGACGCCGCATTCTGCGGCGTCCCGATAAAACAGGGCTTTATTTAAACTTACAGCTCAGGCGCCTGGTCCTCTTCCACGGACTCAGACTCCAGTTCCATAGCGCCCTCCTCGAAGAGCAGCTCCTCCCCGGCGTCCTCGCTCTCGGGAGCCTCCAGAGCGTCGGCCACAATGCCGCCGTCCTGAGCGGTGAGGTTGCCCTCGTCGTCGAAGGTATCAAACTTGCGGTACTGAGTCAGACCGGAACCGGCAGGGATCAGCTTACCGATGATCACGTTCTCCTTCAGGCCCAGCAGGTGGTCCACCTTACCCTTGATAGCAGCCTCGGTGAGCACCTTGGTGGTCTCCTGGAAGGAGGCGGCGGACAGGAAGGACTCGGTGGCCAGAGAGGCCTTGGTGATACCCATGAGCAGACGGGTGCAGGTGGGCAGACGCAGCTCCTCGCCCATCTCGTTCTTCTCGCCGGCAGCGATGCGGTCCTTGACCGCCTGCTCGGCATCCAGGAACTCGATGATGTCGATGGTGGAGCCGGACAGCAGATCGGAATCGCCGGCGTCCTCCACACGGACCTTCCGCATCATCTGACGGACAATAACCTCGATGTGCTTATCGTTGGTGTCAACGCCCTGCTGACGGTACACCTTCTGAACCTCGCGGATCAGATAGTTATGACAGTCGGACAGGCCGCGGATACGCAGTACCTCGTGGGGAGACAGAGCGCCCTCAGTGAGCTGGAAGCCCTTCTCCACGGTGTCGCCGTCCTTGACCTTGATACCGGCAGAGTAAGGCAGAGCGTAGGTCACCACCTCGCCGTCGTTGGCGGTGATGGTCAGGTTGCACATGACGTTGCGCTTGGTCTCCTCGATGGTCACGCGGCCGCCAATCTCGGCCAGCTGGGCCATCTTCTTGGGCTTGCGGGCCTCGAAGAGTTCTTCGACTCGAGGAAGACCCTGGGTGATATCGCCGCCGGCTACGCCGCCGGTGTGGAAGGTACGCATGGTCAGCTGGGTACCGGGCTCACCGATGGACTGAGCAGCGATGATACCAACGGCCTCGCCGGCGCCCACAGGCTCGCCGATGGCCAGGTTGATGCCGTAGCACTTGGCGCACACACCGCTGCGGGCGCGGCAGGTGAGCACGGAGCGGATCTTGACAGCATGGATGCCGTGGGCCTCCAGGACCTCGGCATTCTCCTTGCGGAGCATGGTGTCCTTGGTGAAGAGCAGCTCGCCGGTCTCAGGATCGACGATATCGGCCGTGGCATAGCGGCCATGGATACGCTCAGCGAAGGTCTCAATGACCTGGCCGTGCTCTTCGATCTCGCTGACCATGATACCATCGTCGGTACCACAGTCGTCCTCGCGGATGATGACCTCCTGGGAGACGTCAACCAGACGACGGGTCAGGTAACCAGAGTCGGCGGTACGCAGAGCGGTATCGGCCATGCCCTTTCGGGCGCCTCGGGAGGAGATGAAGTACTCCAGTACGGAAAGGCCTTCACGGAAGTTGGCCTTGATGGGGATCTCGATGGTACGGCCGGAGGTATCGGCCATCAGGCCACGCATACCGGCCAGCTGACGGATCTGAGCCATACTACCACGGGCGCCGGAATCAGCCATCATGAAGATAGGATTGTAGCGGTCCATGGACTCCTGCAGGGCGGTGGTCACGTCGGCGGTGGTCTTTTCCCAAGCCTGAACAGACAGGCGGTACCGCTCCTCGTTGGTGATCAGACCGCGGCGGTACTGCCGGTCGATCTTGATGATCTCCTTCTCGGTGTCGCCGATCAGTTCGTACTTCTTCTGAGGTACGGTCATATCGGCGATGGCGACGGTCAGAGATCCGCGGGTGGAGTAGTGGTAGCCCAGGTCCTTGATGGCGTCCAGCACACCGGCGGAAACGGTGAAGCCGTGCTTGGTAATGCACTTGTCGATGATCTTGCCCAGCTGCTTCTTGCCCACCACAAAGTTGATCTCGGGGTCGAACATGGTCTCGGGGTTGGTGCGGTCCACAAAGCCCAGATCCTGAGGAATGGCCTCGTTGTAGATCAGACGGCCCACGGTGGTCTCCACCAGCTTGTGCTCCATGACACCGTTGATCTCACGGTACATACGCACCTTGATGGGGGTATGGAGGGTGACGATGCCGGAGTCGTAGGCCAGCATGGCCTCGTCCTTGTCGGCAAAGCAGTGGCCCAGGCCACCCTCCTCACGAGCATAGGTGAGGTAGTAAGCACCCAGGATCATATCCTGAGAGGGGATGGTAACAGGGCCGCCGTCCTGGGGACGCAGCAGGTTGTTGGCAGAGAGCATGAGCACCCGGGCCTCGGTCTGAGCCTCGGCAGACAGGGGTACGTGGACAGCCATCTGGTCGCCGTCGAAGTCGGCGTTAAAGGCGGTACACACCAGGGGGTGCAGCTTGATGGCGCGGCCCTCCACCAGGACAGGCTCGAAGGCCTGGATACCCAGACGGTGCAGGGTAGGCGCGCGGTTGAGCATGACGGGGTGATCCTTGATGACGAACTCCAGGGCATCCCACACAGCGGCCTCGCCCTTCTCCACCATCTTCTTGGCGGCCTTGATGTTGTTGGCCAGACCGTCGTCCACCAGCTTCTTCATGACGAAGGGGCGGAACAGCTCGATGGCCATCTCCTTGGGCAGACCACACTGGTAGATCTTCAGGGAGGGGCCGACCACGATAACGGAACGGCCGGAGTAGTCGACACGCTTACCCAGCAGGTTCTGACGGAAGCGGCCCTGCTTACCCTTCAGCATGTCGCTCAGGGACTTCAGAGCGCGGTTGTTGGCGCCGGTGACGGCACGGCCGCGGCGGCCGTTGTCGATCAGGGCGTCCACCGCCTCCTGGAGCATACGCTTCTCGTTGCGCACGATGATGTCAGGAGCGTTGAGCTGGATCAGGCGCTTGAGGCGGTTGTTGCGGTTGATGACCCGGCGGTAGAGGTCGTTCAGGTCAGAGGAGGCGTAGCGGCCGCCGTCCAGGGGAACCATGGGCCGGATCTCGGGGGGAATGACAGGCAGCACGTCAATGATCATCCACTCAGGCTTGTTGCCGGAGATACGGAAGGCGTCTACCACTTCCAGACGCTTGACGATGCGGGCCTTCTTCTGGCCGGAGGCGTCCTTGAGCTCCTTGCGAAGCTGGTCGGAGAGCTGCTCCAGATCGATCTGCTGCAGCAGCTTCTTCACGGCCTCGGCACCCATGCCGGCGTCAAAGTCGTCCTCGTACTTCTCCCGCATGTCCCGGTACTCCTTCTCGGAGAGGATCTGGTTGCGGGACAGGGGGGTGAAGCCGGGGTCAATCACAATATAGCTGGCGAAGTACAGCACCTTCTCCAGGATGCGGGGGCTGATGTCCAGCAGCAGGCCCATCCGGGAGGGGATACCCTTGAAGTACCAGATGTGGGAAACAGGGGCGGCCAGCTCGATGTGGCCCATACGCTCACGGCGGACCTTGGAGCGGGTGATCTCCACGCCGCAGCGGTCACAGATCTTGCCCTTGTAGCGGATCTTCTTGTACTTGCCGCAGTTACACTCCCAGTCCTTGGTGGGGCCAAAGATCTTTTCACAGAACAGGCCGTCCTTCTCGGGCTTCAGTGTGCGGTAGTTGATGGTCTCGGGGCGCTTGACCTCGCCGTAAGACCACTCGCGGATCTTCTCAGGGGAGGCGATGCCAATCTGGATGGCGTCAAACTCAGCGTAACTCATTCTTCAGACTTCCTCCCTTACTTATTCATAGTCCTCGCCGGAGTACGACTCTTCTTCATCCTGGCCGTCCTCCTCGTCCAGCTCCACCGTCAGATCGTCGTCATCGCTCTGACCCTTGAAGGTGAAGCCGCCGGCGGCGGCGAAGTCGGCATCCTTCTGATAGCCGAAGTCTTCGTCGTCCTTGTAGTAATCGTCCCGGGCGCCGGGCTGATAGGTATCCTCGTCCTCGTCCTTGAGCTCGATCTCGTTGCCCTGGGCGTCCAGCACCTTCATGTCCAGACACAGGGACTGCAGCTCCTTGATCAGAACCTTGAAGGACTCAGGCACACCGGGCTTGGGCACGTTGTGGCCCTTGACAATGGCCTCGTAGGTCTTGACACGGCCGGTGACGTCGTCGGACTTGACGGTGAGGATCTCCTGCAGGGTGTAGGCAGCGCCGTAAGCCTCCAGGGCCCACACCTCCATCTCGCCGAAGCGCTGGCCGCCGAACTGGGCCTTGCCGCCCAGAGGCTGCTGGGTAACCAGAGAGTAGGGGCCGGTAGCACGGGCGTGGATCTTATCGTCGACCAGGTGGTGCAGCTTCAGGAAGTACACATAGCCCACGGTGACGGGGTTATCAAACCGCTCACCGGTACGGCCGTCGTACAGCCAGTTCTTGCCGTCCACCAGACGCAGGCGGCCCTCCTGCTGCCACTGATTGATCTGAGCGGTGTCGGCCATCTCCTCAGCGGACAGGGTCTGCAGCTCGCCGTCCTCGTCGGCCAGATACAGCTGCTTGCCGATCAGAGGCTCGTTCTTGCCCACCTCGCGGGCCAGACCGGCCATCTTCAGGCACTCCTGGATGTCGGCCTCGCTGGCGCCGTTGAAGATGGGGGTAGCCACCTTCCAGCCCAGGGTCTTGGCAGCGTAGCCCAAGTGGACCTCCAGCACCTGACCGATGTTCATACGGGAAGGCACGCCCAGGGGGTTCAGTACGATATCCAGGGGAGTGCCGTCGGGCAGGAAGGGCATATCCTCCTGGGGCAGAATGCGGGAAACAACACCCTTGTTACCATGGCGGCCGGCCATCTTATCGCCCACGGAGATCTTACGCTTCTGGGCAATATAGACACGAACCACCTGATTGACACCGGGAGACAGCTCGTCGCCGTTCTCACGGGTAAAGATCTTTACGTCCACGATGGTACCGCTCTCGCCGTGGGGCACCTTCAGGGAGGTGTCACGGACCTCACGGGCCTTCTCACCGAAGATGGCCCGCAGCAGCTTCTCCTCCGCGGTGGCCTCGGCCTCGCCCTTGGGGGCGACCTTACCAACCAGGTAGTCGCCGGCGTGGACCTCGGCGCCCACACGGATGATGCCGTGCTCGTCCAGGTCACGCAGGGCGTCCTCGCCCACGTTGGGGATGTCGCGGGTGATGGTCTCGGGACCCAGCTTGGTGTCACGGGCCTCCAGCTCATACTCCTCGATGTGGATGGAGGTGAACACGTCCTCCTTCACCATGCGTTCGTTGAGCAGGATGGCATCCTCGTAGTTGTAACCTTCCCAGGTCATGAAGCCCATGAGGATGTTCCGGCCCAGAGCGATCTCGCCCCGGTCGGTGGAGGGGCCGTCAGCCAGCACGTCCTGGAACTCCACCCGCTGGCCGATGTTCACGATGGGACGCTGGTTAATGCAGGTACCGTGGTTGGAACGCAGGTACTTGGTCAGACGGTACTCCTTGGTCTGGCCGTTGTCGTACTTGACGGTGATATACCGGGCGGACACCTTGGTGACGGTACCGGGACCCTCAGCCAGGATGGCGACCTCGGAATCGATGCAGTTCTTGTGCTCCTGGCCGGTGGCCACCACAGGGGCCTCAGGACGCAGCAGGGGCACGGCCTG
>OMEJ01000575.1_pt1 | contig 23922 bp, 25 predicted proteins | sample 1645361 | NCBI WGS metagenome assembly OMEJ01 (sample SAMEA103958156, study PRJEB25191) | human gut metagenome
GAATGTCATAGGCGCTTTGCGGTTTCTCCAATACAATACCAAGTATGACTAAATCGATTGACGACATAACTACACCTCCAGCTTTTACTATTATCAATAGTAAAAGTCAAGGAGATGTGTGAACCTATTTAATTTGGGAATGTCCTTATCTAATTTTTGAAATGAAATTGTCCATTTCAAGATTTACAGCTTCAAAGTTGTCGAAATTGGAATTATGCGCAGCATTTGAAATCGTGACAAACGGAATCTGTGTTTCCTTATGCCATTCGGCGCAATATTTCTTGACTTTGCCGGTTCTGTCATATTCACCAACCATGATAAGTGCAGGACACTTGATGGTAAGATCGCAGTTTTCTTTCAGGAAGCCGGAATATCCCGCCCCTAAGAGATGACACAGCTCTCGCTTGCTATAATAGCTCAGAGCCGCCCGCATATTGTCAAATGATTCTCTCGTGTAAGTACAGGTCTTTGCGATTGAATAAATCAGGAGGCCATGGGGAAAGCACATACACATCCATTCCATTTGGCGCAGCCACCAGCGATCCATGCGAGAGTAATATCGTTCTCCAAACGGGCAAGTATCGATTCCGATGAATCCTTTTACCATTTGTGGCTCATGCTTCAGGAAGGTCTGAATGACATATCCACCCATGGATTGTCCAATAAATATTGCCTCTTTTATATTTTCTTGATCCAATATCTGCTTTAGAACTTTAGCTGCATCATCATATGAGAACTCTTGATATGGCCGCGATTTTCCGTGGGCGGGTGCATCCCAGCACAATAAATTGGCCTGTCCCCAATAATGAGAAATTTGCTTTTCAAACAGAGTATGATCCGCTGTAAGGCCGTGGAGAAAAACCATAGTAACGTTTGTATCTCCACACTTACTGTACCAATAAAAGATGGAACCCTGGTCTGTCTCCAGCCGCTTTCGTTCCATCATTTCAAATATACTCGCTTCCATTGTTCAATCATCCTCAGAAAATCCTGCTCAATTCGTTCAGCATCAAATTCTTCCGATAAAACAGCCTGCCTTAAATAACCGTCGGCCATCCATATAATTTCCCGGTAAAGAAGGCGAATATCAATATCGTCCCGAAGTGAAGATCGATCTACCGTTTCCAGTATGACATCTTCACTATGTGCATTTTCAGCTTGAAAACTTCTTTGAATTGAACCAAGAACCTCCGGCTCAGTTTCGTAATAGGCCTTCACAGAGAAGCTATACAGATACGGGGATGAACGCATAACATGGCATTTTGCCAGTAACGCTCTTTGTATCATCTCAAAGAAGTCCACTGTGTCAGTAACTTTGTATTCCTGGGTTGCTTGATAAATCTGTTGGACAGCATTGTTCCAAAGGTAAAGATACAACTCTTTTTTATTTGTGAAATAGTGAAACAGAAGGGCCTTTGATATGTCTCCCTCACTTGCAATTTCTGCCATAGGGGCTTTCTTGTAGTTGTTTTGAGAAAACACCTTATATGCCGCATTGACTATCCGCTGTCGCTTGTCCAATGGCAGCGAAAAGAACTTATCATTCATACCAAACCTCCATTGACCATTTCGGTCAATAAAATTATATGTCCATTGACCATTTTTGTGAAGGCCCTAAGTTAATGTGAAATATAAAGTATAGTGTAGATACATATAGCAACATTCCATGGGAAAAGTATGAAATATACAATGTAAGTGGGTGATGCTATATGGCAAATATTGAAGATTGCCCCGGTTTTGAAACTTTCGGTGAAGATGTAAAGGCTGCACGGATCGCAAAGCGTTTGTCGCGTAAGACATTGGCGGAGATCGTCAGCATTGACTCCCGGTATCTCGCAAATATCGAGAACGAGAGTACGATCCCTAGCTTGCCGGTTATCATACAGCTTATTAAAGTGTGCGGACTTCCCGTGGAACGGTACTTCAATCCAGAGATCATGCGGGAGGAAAGCGCGCAGCGGCAGCGTATCAGCCATAAACTGAAACTTTGTCCAGAGCAGTATTTGACCATCATCGAGGGCGCACTTGACGGGGCGCTGAAAATTGAAAATTCAGCAGATGAAACGGAGGGTGTATGAAAACATCCTCCGTTTTCGTTTTCTATGGGCGGCTCTGCCACCCTTTTCTTTTTGAAAAAATCCGGGATTTTGTGGGTAGACGAAGGTAGTTCCGGCATTGTATTTACGGGGGGAAGGAGCGTAGAGCAAGCACAGCAAGTGTGGCCACACTTGCGAATTTTTGCTTTAGGGAACCCTTGCCCCTAAACACAAAATTGCTTGTTGGGAGACTCCCAAACCCTTATGCAGAAAGGACGGTGCCGCCCTATGGCAAAGCGCAAACGCCCCATCATCCTGCGCTGCCCGGTAACAGCGGAAGAACGCAACCTAATCGAGCAGAAGATGGCCCAGCTCCAAACAAAACGGATCGGTGCCTACCTGCGGAAGATGGCGATCGACGGATACATCATCTATGTAGACACCAAGGACATCAAGGAGATGAACAAGCTCCTGTCCGCCATTGGCCGGAATATCAACCAAATTGCCAAACGGATCAATGCCGGAGGCCCTACCTATCAGGCCGACATGGAGGAAATCCGGGAAAGGCTGGATCAGATATGGCAGTTACAAAGACTCATCCTATTAAGTCAACGCTAAAAGCGGCCATTGACTATATCTGCAATCCCGAAAAGACAGATGGAAAACTGCTGGTGTCCTCTTTCGGTTGCGCTGCTGAAACCGCCGACATTGAATTTGAATGGACACGCCGCCATTCCATCGACAAGGGCACGCACCTGGGCCGCCACCTGATCCAAGCCTTTGAGCCTGGGGAGGTCTCCGCCGAGGAAGCCCATGAGATTGGGATGCAGTTGGCAAAAGAAATATTGGGTGGCAAATACGAGTTTGTACTTACCACCCATATTGATAAGGGGCATATTCACAACCATCTAATTTTCAATGCGGTCAGCTTTACCGACCACAAGCACTACCATTCCAACAAGCGCAGCTACCATGAGATACGCCGGGCCAGCGACCGCCTGTGCAGAGAGCACGGTCTGTCCATCATCATCCCCGGCCGGGACAAGGGCAAGAGCTACATTGAGCATCAGGCCGTACAGAACGGCACCAGCTACAAGGCAAAACTGAAAGCCACCATCGACCGGCTGATCTCCATATCCTCCAGCTTGGAAGATTTGCTTGCCCGTTTGCAACGGGAAGGATACGAGATCAAGCGGGGAAAGTATATCTCTGCCAGAGCGCCGGACCAGGAGAGGTTCACCCGGCTCAAAACCCTGGGCGCCGACTACGCAGAAGAGGCCGTTGCCTCCCGGATCGCCGGAGGCCCCAGGCCCTCCAGACAGCCCCGGCAGCGCAACGGGAAGGTCAGCCTGCTTATTGACATTCAGAACAATATCAAGTCCCAGCAGAGCGCCGGATACCAGCGGTGGGCGGCCATTGAGAATCTAAAACGGGCGGCCGTCACCATGAACTTTCTCACCGAACATGGCATCGGCAGCTATGAGGAATTGGTGGAACGGTGCGACGCTATTGCCGCCGCATCCATCCGCACCAGGGAAAGTCTGCGAGATACGGAACAGCAGATTGCCGACCTTGCCCTTCTGGGAAAGCAAATCGACACCTACCGCAAACTGAAACCTGTCTATGACCGATACAAGGCATCAAAGGACAAGGAAAAATTCCTGCGTGGATTTGAGAGCGAGATCATCTTGTTTGAGGCGGCAGCCAAGGAAATCAAGAAAGCCGGGCTCACCAAACTTCCTTCAGCTGAAAAGCTGAAAGAAAAGCTAGACGTACTTTCCGCCCGCAAGACTGTCCTGCAAACGGAACTTCGGAAGATACAGCGGGAGAAAAGGGACTATAATACTACATGTGAAAATATTCACATATTGTTAAGAAAACTCCAAAAGCAGAAAAAGATAGCGGAAATAGAATTATCATAGTGTTCTAAAATAGTTAGCTGTTATCTATAACTTTAAAGCAAGTGACTTCAATTGGTCTTCTGATTTTGCAAATGTTATTTCTTCGGAATTACGCATCTCCATTAAATTGTATTTTTTCATCATACTATTATCGATTTCTTTTATTTGTCCACTTACATATTGTTTGTCGTGCGTTATCAAAATTGCCGTGTGTGGCGTGATTGGATAAAATAATTCCATATCATTAGGTTCTCTTTCAGAATAAGGTATGGCAAATGTATTGATAATGGGTTGATCTCCAACTACAAAATAGTCTTCGCTATTGCAGAGTAATACAGGAAAGTAATCATGCGTAATGTGTGCTCCAATATTACTTGCAAATATTAGAGAAAGGGGCAACCATATATTATGCGGGCGAATATCTTCCAATCCACGACAAGTTTCTAAACTCCGATTAATGCAGCCAACAATTTTATCCCGCATACATTTTGTCCTGAAAATTTGCATGCTCATAAAAAATGAAAATTCATCTCGACTTTTGTCGTCATTCCAAAAAGACAAATCTCCATTCTTTATCAGTTCAATATACTTGATTCCAGAAATCTCAATTTGACAATGCAATCGTTCAATATGTTCGATAAGTAATGCGGTAAAATTTTTGTCTTTATGTATGTCATAATGTTGGCCATTTATAGATTTCCCACTATTTTGAATCCAATTAGCAAAGTCATAGGGAGCACAGTAGAACTCTAACCAGCCTTGATTCACTTCTTTTTGACGATTTGCCCCATGTTCAATCGCCAATGAATAAACAAGGTTTTTTTCTCTAGGTGACATTTCTGCAATTCCATAAAAATAGTTTTCATGAGCAACATTCATTAATGAGGTAGAAAAAACTTTCTGTTTACGCAAGCACGCAATTTTTCCTGTATTAGAATTATTTTCAGTCCACGGGGAAAGATACTTACGCCAAATATAATGTTGTTTCTTTGTAGTTGCTCCCATATCTGCGTCTCCCTCGTCTTCTACCAATTTTATACATTTTACAGAAAAGCGGTAATCAGAAACTGATTACCGCTTTTCTATGTGGTATTAGAATTTAAGCACAATATTTTTGCAAATTTATAATTTGAACACAACTGTAATTTAAGTATGTGTTTCAATCCAATTTTCTAATGCATCTTTTCTCTTTGAAATTACAGGCACGCCCAAACCACTAATAATCGTGCTTGTATTTTCTGTTATTTTGATTGCAACAACAGGTTTTCCAATAGAGATGGCATACTCGATCTCATCAATTGCCATTCCTCCATTGTTAGCAGGACGATTAGAACAAACGACTACATTTGCATACTTTATTTGCTTTTGAATTTGTGGGTCAACATTGTATCGTTTATCAATGCTATCCAAGGGATCGTCTTTAGGAACAGAATAATCTCTAACTTTAAATTTTGTCCTGTCTAATAGTGTAGATATGTCTTCATAGTCTTGATTGTTCCAACGATGAGGAATAAAAACATTAAGCATTTAGAGCCACCTCTTTATAAAGTTTATTATCAAAATCTTCTATCTTTTGATAATTTCCAGTAATGCAAACCTAGCGCTGTTAATTTACAAGATTTATTTTCCATAGCAGCAAAGTACATATGTTCTGTGCCCACCGGTTCCACTAGTCCAACGCTTTCGAATAATTGCAACTCTTTAAACATATCAACATGAGACTGTTCTGCATACGGTTGTATTACAGAATGTTCGACTTCTGGACTATTAGTAAATTCATAGGATGGATCTAGTTTAAATTCATCTGTTGGGTTTTTAAAATATGTACTTAATTTTCTAAGAATCGGTTTGGGAACTTTGGCTTGAATTGTCCGTAACGGTAAGAACTGCGAAATATTAGTTTTAAAAACCGGACGCTGTTGCCATGCTCCTAAGGATTGATCTACAAATGAATATAAACTTGCAGGTGTAATATTGCCACCAATATCTGCGGCCCCTCCCTTTAAACCTTGGATAAGTAATTCGGTGAAGACGCCATGCTGTATATCTTTATCTTCAGCAGAAGTTTGCCAAGGTTGGCTAGCTGCAATTATTGTTACACCTTCTCCCAAAACAGATTTATTATTCAGCAATAACGATTCTCCCATTTTGGCAGCAAAACAACAATCAAGAATAATTACCTTATTTTTACAACGAGAACTATTTGCCAAGAGCAGAACATCTGTCATCTTTACACCAAGGTTTGTGCCAGAACAATCAGTTGTGCAAAGGTACCCCCCATCTCTATCTGCTCCGTGGCCAGAAAAATATAATAAGGCAATATCCGCATCGTCCTCAAACAATTTTTTAATAGCAAGTTCTAAGTTCTTTCTATCGCATCGATCTAAAATTGGAATTACCTCAAAATTTGGAGAGCCATCACCATTGGACTCGATTAACTCTTTCATTGCAATTGCATCATTGTCACACCAATTTAATTCAGCGCCTGGATAAGCATTTAAACCTACAACTAACGCCTTTTTCACCTTATTCATCCTCTCTGTTCCATATAATAAATTATACGCAATTCAAACATTATGTAACATAATCACGCATATTCCTTATAACTATTTGTGCAAATTATACCATATTGTGACTGCGAATTCAATACTATATTCCCCGTTTTGGGAGGTATCAGTGAGGCTGGGCGTAAAGTGCTTTTCCAAATAAAAAGAGCGCCGCCACCGGATCACTTTGATCCGATGACGGCGCTCCCACTTTGTCTAAAGGTGAAAATCCGGCGTTTTTCCTATGTAGAAACGCCCTGCCGCCCCACATGGGAAATCATACTGCCCCTACACGGAAAACCGCCATAAGCGGTTGTTTTGCCCGTTTTGAACCCTAATTCCTGCATTTTTTGGAGCGGCGGGAAAGATAGTGCGGACAGGACACCACCACCGCCCGGAAACTCTGCTTGCAGGGATGAACGCAGCCCTTGCAGAGCTTGTTATACTGGCGCCTGCCGTTCTCGCCCAGAAAGAACGCCCATTCCAGACGCCATTTCTTGCTCCGGCTCATAAGTTGCCCAGCTCCGGGGGCTTCTTCTGCGGGGCGAGCTTGTCCGGGACTTTCCGCGACCCACACTCCCGCTTTGCGTCCTCCAGCCGCGCCCGGATGGAAGGCTTTTTCTCCGGCGTGGTCCTGCACGCCTCGGCCTGGGCTTTCTCCAATTCCTCACCACGGCGGCCGTTGTTGATGATCCCGTCGATCATGTCGTAGTCATCCTCCAGGGTCATTTCCGCCGTGCGCAGCGGGTTTTCCGGCTCCACGGGAACGGATACGATCTGCCCGTTGATGCTAGCGAACAGTTCCGGCCGCTTGAATTGCTCGGTGTACTTCTGGATCATGTCCGGGGGCAGGGACGCGAAGCTCTCCGGTCCCAGGCCCACCACCAGGAAGGTGCCTGCTACAATGTCGTAAATCTCCCCATGCTCGTCCCGGAGGGAACGGTTCAGGTCCAGACCAATGAGCTTGCCTTCATCGTTCAGCACCAGCCCCACCGGATCGTCAAAGGGATAGGAGGCGGCAATGTCGCCGCCCACCTCCGCTTGCAGCGCATGGAGGCCGGGGTCGATCTCCTTCACATAGGGTTCCTTCATAGGCTCCACCACCAGAACAGTCAACTTCTCCGGCGCGGTATGTTCGGGGGCGGCTCCGCTGGGGATGGCAAAGGCACGGCTGCCGTTGGCCATGATGAGATACTTCCCATCCTCGGACTCATGGTGAAAACCGTATCCAGCCGCCTCCATCTGTTCCCGGCTCATATCCGTCACATGGAAGGTGCCCCTGGGGGTCCGCACCGTCTCACCGGTCTCCCGGTCGTCCGGGGTGGGCGCCGCTTGCTGCCCGCACAACTCCGCTTCATACTCCCGGTTTGCCTGTTCCGCAAAGACCAGCATCTCGTCCACATGGGACTGATCCGGGGTTTCGATGGCTTCCCGGATCACCTGGGGGTCCACATCCAGAAATTCTTCATAGCCGGTGGCGTCCTTGAACTTCTCAATCTCCGAAGGAAGATAGTCCTCCTGGGTCTGCCCCAGGGCAGCCAGCTTCTCGTCCAGGGCGGAGATGCGCCCGGCCATCAGATTCTCGTAGATTTCTTCCTTCGCCGCATGTTCCTCCGGGTGCTCAGCGGCATACTGCGGGTCGTGCTGCCGGAAAAACTCGTCCATATCATAGGCAAGGTCGGTTGCCATATCCGACTTTGCACTTTCGTCCAGAAATTCTTGTTCCTCTTGTGTAACGGTGACTCGGTACTCCCACGGGATGCTCTCCCGGTGTCCATCGTACACCTCGTCGAAGCGGTCCCCGGTATCCCGCACATAGCCCAGGTCGGTGAACTGGCCGCTTTCCTCCAGGGCGATGTCCCGCCCGTAGGCTTCATAGTCGATGTAGTTGCGCAGATGCTCCGGCACCTGCATGGCGTCCAGTTCCTCAATGTAATACCGTCCCAGATCGTCATGGTCGTGGATGTCGGGATAAACGTCGTAACAGTCCAGGTTTTCCGTCAGATTGATAAGCTCCTGGATGCTGCCCGTGTGATCGCCGATCTTCATAGCCGCCTGGAACCGATCATATTCGTCCTGGCTCATGTCGTCCAGCTTGGAGGCCAGGTAGTTCAGTTCGTCCAGGTTGGCATACTCGCCCAGCAGGTCATAGAGACCGTCCACATAGCAATCGTAGTCCGTGATGAACCATTCCTCATAGGTCTGCCCAAAGTCGTCTTTCGCACCGATCCCGATGCGCTCAAAGACCTTTTTCAGTTCCTCCGCCGTGGTGGGAAACTTCACCCATTCGCCCACAAGGAAGCCCTCGTTGTACTTACCCAAGTTGGTGATGAAGGCGGCAAAGGGATAATCTTTGTCATAGCCATAATGGGGCATAGCAACACCTCCTTATCGCTCCGGCACAGGCTTTTCCCGATGGGGCTGCGCCTTGCTCTGATTGGCACATTCTTTCCGGCTCTGCTTCAGCCGTTCCTTGATGGAGGGCTTTTTCTCTATCTGTCTCTCCCTGGGGCGCTCATGCTCCCACTCGTCGCCGGAGAGGGTGAGATAGCCTCTACTGGTGAAGCAGCCTTGTTCCTCCTGCATGGCATGATTGCCGAAGGGAACGGGATCAATGGCGTCCAGCAGCTCCGGGGGCAGAAGGACGTCCAAATGCTGCGCCAGATAGCGCCAGCCCACATCCTCCACTTTGCAGATGTTGGGCTCCAGGACAAAATACTCGGTGTTGGCGGGAAACTCCCGGAACTGCTCCAGGGTGGTCAGACGATAGGATGACTCCTGGACAGCGGCCAGGAGGTCACGGTCCTCCGGGGAAAGCCCGGCAAGCGCCTGGGCCGCTGCCTCCAGTTCGCTTGAGTCACCGCCTGAGGGGAGCAGCGGTTTCAAATGCTCCATGAAATTGGGTTCGGTTTTGCTCAAAGACATCATCCTTTCTGAAAATGGGTAAAAGAAAAGCAGGAAACCCGGAAAGGTTTCCTGCTTGCTGCCGTCACCGGCGGCTTCTATTTTGTTGTGGTATGTAGTCTATCCCTTCAGGTTGTTCAGCGCAGCGGGGTTGTTGGAAAGAATTGCGCCGACCGTCTGGCAACTTTCCAATTCAGGGCAGTCGCCGCAGGTCGTCACGCCTTTTTGCAGGGCGCATTGGCGAATACCGCAAAGGCTTTCGCAATACACCGTTTTTACCCCATCCACCCGGCAGCCTTGACAGTTGATATGCTCCGGCAGAATGGGCGCATGATTTAATTCAGACCATAGTTTTGCAGTTTTCTCGCGCAATGCCTGATCGTCGTTGATCGTTGCAAGATAAGCGTCGCACTTCTCACAGTCTAGCCCACAGTATGCGATCATATCCCTCATGGCGATTCACCTCCTGAAAGATGTTGGCCTTATTATACAGCAATCCATTACTCTTGGGTAGAGCCGTGAAGGAAGAACGGCACAATACTTATTTCTCGATGCGGTAATTCACATACTTCCCGCCGGTGTCGGCCAGAACGATTGTCCCGTCATAGGTTTTCCCGGTACGCAAGGAGCGCAGCCCCTTGACTTTTGCCTTTCCGTCTTTGAGTAATGCGGCGGCGATTTTGGAAGTAAAGACCTTTCCGCGTTGCTCGAAAAAGCGGTCATTCTTCCACAGGACAAACTGACAGGCACGGTCCGAACAGGCGAAGTTCTTCTTGCCCTCGTAAACCGGCTTGCCACAGCGGGGGCAGAGGCCCACCGTCTCCCTCTCCGGCTGGAACAGCTTTTGCCCATCCTCGGAAATGTGGGAGTATTTCCGCACCAGTTCCGCCGCCATCGCCTCGATCCCGTCTATGAAGTCCTCCGGCGACGCCTGGCCCTTTGCCACCTCGTTCAACCGCTGCTCCCAATCTGCTGTGAGCTTGGGAGAGGTCAGCAGTTCCGGCAGCACCGTGACCAGGTTGACGCCTGCCTTTGTGGGGATCAGGTTCTTGCCCTTGCGCTCCACGAATCCGCCGGACACCAGCTTTTCAATGATGGCCGCCCTGGTCGCCGGGGTGCCCAGGCCGCGCCGTTCCGCGTCCTCCGGGATGTCCTCCTTGCCTGCGTTCTCCATTGCTGCTAGGAGGGAATCTTCCGTATAGGGGCGCGGTGGCGAAGTGAAGTGCTCGGTGACGGAGGCGGTGACCGGCTCAAAGACCTGTCCCTCGGTCAAGGCCGGAAGAACGCCCCCGGCATCTTCATCCTCCGGCTTCTCCTTCAGGGAAGAACGGAACACTTCCTGAATGGCCCGCCAGCCCTGGAAAAGCACCTGCTTTCCCTTTGCCGTGAAGGTGTGTCCGCCACAATCAAAGGTGGCTGTGACCGCCTCATACACGAAAGGCTCCGCCGCCGCACACAGCAGCTTGCAGCAGACCAGCAGAAGGATATTGCGCTCGCCCACGGGCAGTGCAGGCACATCCGCCTTTTCCAGCTCCAGGGTGGGAATCAGGGCGTGGTGGTCGGATACCTCCTTGTCGTTCACCAGCGCCAGAACATCGGGGAAAAACTCTGGGCAGGCGTCGAAGGGAGGCACCCGCGCCGCCAGATGCAGGACCACGGAGGCGGTCTCCGCCATGTCGCCGGTCAGATACCGGCTGTCCGTCCGGGGATAGGTCAGTAGCTTCTTTTCATAGAGCGACTGGGCGTAGTCCAGGGTTTGCTTGGCCGTGTAGCCGAACACCCGGTTTGCCTCCCGCTGCAAGGTGGTCAGGTCGTACAGTTTGGGCGGTTTCTCCACCTTTTTCTCCCGCACCACAGATACACACACGGCCCGCTGCCCGTCACAGACATCCCGGATGGCTTGGGCGTCCTCCATAGCTGGGATTTTTTCAGAAACCGCCTCGGCTCCCTCCAGCGCCAGCCGCACATGATGGTATTTCTCCTTGCGGAACAGGACGATCTTGCTGTCCCGGTCAGCCAGCATCGCCAGGGTGGGTGTCTGTACCCGCCCCACATTCAAAGTGCGGTGGTAGAGGACGGAGAACAGGCGGCTTGCGTTGATCCCAATAAGCCAGTCCGCCTTTTGGCGGCAAAGTGCCGACTGATACAGTGGATCATAGTCCCTACCGGGGCGCAGGGCGGAAAAGCCCTCCCGGATCGCCGAGTCCTCCATCGAAGAAATCCAGAGGCGGGAGAAGGGTTTGGTGCATCCGGCGGCCTCATAGACCAGCCGGAAGATCAGCTCACCTTCGCGTCCTGCATCGCAGGCGTTGACCAGCTCCGTCACATCGGGGCGCTCCATCAGGGAACGGAGAATGTAGAACTGAGCGGCCTTTTCCTCGGACACCACATAGCGGAAGGGGTTGGGCAGGATGGGAAGGTCCTCATACCGCCACTTCTTATAGCGGTCATCATAGGTGGCCGCATCCGCCAGCCATACCAGATGCCCGATGCACCAGGAAATGAGATACCCATTTCCTTCAAAATAGCCATCGGCCCTGGATGTGACACCCAGAGCCGACGCGATACTCTTTGCAACACTCGGTTTTTCGCAGATAATTAATTTCAATTTGCACCTCCAGTTTTTTAGTGTATAATATTGGTGGAGAGGATGATTCTATGAAGGAAAAAGGATTTTTTCGTTTCAAGATTGGCTTGACAGTTGGCAGTTCCATCGGTGCTGTTATTACTAAAATCGCTATTAGTTACATTGACTTCCAAAATATCCGTACTGGTTGGTTGACTGTTATTGAAATACTTTATGACGTTTTTATTTGCATTGTTTCTGCCATGATTCTTGTTTGGTTTATCGATGAAACTAACGAGCGACTTCGCAAAAAAAATTCCCAAGAAAAAGAAAAAGCGGAAATTAGAAAATTTGATAAAGTGCTACAATGCTATTTAGAGCAATACAAAACTTTCTATTATTGTGTAGCAACTCCGTTGGAAAGACGAAATTTTGATAATATTGAGATGCCAGAGAATTTTAAACTTCATGATATGAAGGATTTGCATTATTCGACCACTTTGGCAAAAGAACAGATTAACAGGAGTTCTGTAAGTGCATTTTTACAAATCGAGTTTGATTTACGTCAACAAATCATCTCAATTATTGAGCACCATGAGTTTAACTATTTCCCCGAGTTTGTTGATATCTTCTTGAAATACATTGACGCTTCGCTAAATTATGATAGCAGGTCAGCAATCTTAACTCCGGCCTCCCCCAGTGTTAACGGAAAACCATGGTATGACAATATACAAGATCTCCTAGAAAACGAGGCAGATGAGTATTATGAGCAAGCCAAGCAGGGAGAAGATATGAGTGGAACCATTGCTCATCCATATATTTTTCTGTACGAAATGATGAACGCAGAACGCGACTTGATTAACCAATATCAAAGTGAAATACAAAAGCTTGCATAAAATAGAGCTACCATCATCTAAGATGGTAGCTCTATTTTACTAATTCAAATTATCCTCGTTTTCGTATTCCTCGTCCTCAAACTCATAATCGTCCGGGTCGGCGCTGACCTTTGCGCCCTGTTTTGGCTTGATGAACTTGATGTAGGCGAAGGCTCCGCCGCCGCCCAGAACCGCCAGTAGCAGGATCAGCACTAGGGCGCCGCCGCTGCCGGACTCCTTCTCCGGTTCCGGTTCAGGCTCCGGCTCCACCTCCGGCGCTTTTCCGGCGCACTCGCTCATATTCACCGCGCAAATCGGACAGGCAGTATTCACCGCACCGGCCTGGCATTTCTCGGCGCAGATACAAGCCGCGGGCTTTTCCTCCGTCTGTCCATCTTCCATCAACGCCATCAGGTCAGCTTCATCCACCTGGTTCAAGAAGTGAACGGCGGTCTCCTTGTCCTCGTTGGCCCGGTCGATCAGGATGTAAAAATAGTTGCCCGCTTTCGTGGTCACGGTGATAAGTTGCTTGTCGCCGTAATAGTCATCCACCAGCGTAGCGTTGCCCTCCGGGGTAAGGGGCTGGCCTTCCGGCTCCATGCCCCCGGTGGCGGGTTCCTCGGTGGGTTCCGGGGTCGTCTCGGCGGACTCCCCGGTGTAGTAGTCGCCATCCCCACCACCCGCAAAGGCGGTAACGGAGAAGGCGGTCATGCACAGAACCACCACCGTCAGGGACGCCAAAAGGCGAAAAACTCTGTTACGCTTCATCTTCGCGATCCTCCATTCCTTCCACATCCTCGTCGTCAGGGTCCGGCACCGCCTCCGCCTCCATCATCCCGTCGGGCAGGGTGATAAGACCGCTGGCGTAAGCCTTCAGGAAGGCGGTCAACTCCTTGTTGTCCATGCGCACCGCCTTGACCATGCGGACGATCTCCAGGTTTTCTTCCTCGGTGAGCTGCGCCTCCAGTTCCCGAAGGCGCTTCTGTTGGGCGGAGATCTTCTCCTTCGTCTTTTCAATGTCCTTGCGGATCTTCTCAACCGTTGCCATGTGTGCAAAACTCCTTTCCAAATCGTTCTCTCCAGGAATAGTTCCGCCCCAGGCCCTTGACCGTTTTCAGGTTTTTTCGGGCGTTGTCCTCCAGCGCCAGGGCGCGGCGGAACAAATGGGGATACTGCTCCCGCAGGGCGGTGATCTCGTCGGGTTTCATGCTGGGGCAGAAAAAACAGGACGATTTTCCCGGCTGAGGCAGCCCTGCCGCCTCGATCTGCCGGATGCAATCGTCCCGCGTCCATCCCCATTCCATCAGGGGATACCACTTGCTGTACTTTCGGTCGGCAAGGTCGCCCAGCAGCACCTTGTCGCTGCGGTAGCCCTCGCCTGCGTCGTAGCCGATGAACTTGACCACCCGTTTGCCCGCCGCCCACGCCTTTTGACACGGCGGGTAATGGTTGCAGAACTTTTCCTGCGGCCCAATCTTATGTTTCAGGGAACACCGCTTGAAGCCGTAGGCAATGGACGGAAGGCTGCAACTTTGCAGACATTCATCTTCCAGCGTCAGGCGTTTCCCGTCACGGGTGGTCTTATACACTCTGGTAATGGGTGGCATCCCGTGGTCTTTCAGCCAGTCATCCATCACATCCAGATAGGCATAGGTGTGGGGATGCTCCGCCCCCGTATCCGCAAAGAGAATCAGGTCCACCGGGATACGGTGCTGGTGCAGCCCGATCAAAAGGGCGGTGCTGTTGGCACCGCCCCCGTAGGAAACCATATTGATGTTTCATCACCTCCTTCAGTTGTACGGCGGTCTGCCGTATGCGTAGAAGTGGGACTGCCAGTAGCTCGTGTTCAGGTTGGAATACTGGATGGGGTCGCCGCAATGCAGCATCATCCCATCGCCCACATAGATGCCTACATGGGATACGCCGGTTGTGTCGTAGGTGCCCACGAAGAACACCAGATCGCCGGGCTGGGGGTCGGATACCGGGGTGGAAATGTTGTAGAGTCCCTGGGCGCCAAGCCGCCCGGTATTGCACAGGCCGCTGTTGGTCAGCACATAGCTGACGAAACCGCTGCAATCAAAGGAAGTGCTGGGGCTGCTGCCGCCCCACACATAGGGATAGCCCAGATATTTTTCCGCCTCGGTGATAAGGGTGTTGAACCGTTCGTCCGTCAGGTATTCAGCGGGAATCTCCCAGGCGGTGGGCGGGTTTTCAATGTACTTGTCCACATACCCGGAGGACGGGAACAGATCGGGGCGGTTGCCCAGGGTGGACATATAGGTGGCGTACAAGGAAAGCTGCTCCTCGCCCATCATATAGACCGGCACATGGGAGAGGTCGAAGTTCTCCAGCGTGACGGTGCAGATGGTCCAGGTATAGGGCACCCGAACCGTATAGGGGTTGCCCTCGCTGTCCGTCCTTGTTTCCGTCCGATACCGGGTCTCCGTGGTCACAGTTTCGGTGAGGATGTATTGCTTGTCAAAGAGGGTTTGAAGGTCGCCCTGTACCTGGTCGATGGTAAACACCCCTTCATGGAGTGCCGACAAAATGGAGATCAGCACGTAGGGGTCATGCTCGATCTCGTCCAGGTCGAAGTGATACTCGTCATAGTCGTGGGTGGCCTCATAGGTATCCAGGTATTCCCGCAATTCATCCTCTTTGGCGCAGTAGGCTTCTTCCGCCGCCAGCATATCGGAATCCTCGGAGAGATAGGAGGACGCCATGATGTTGGACACCCCGCCGCCGAACATGGAGGAACAGGATTGCAGGGAGCCCAGCAGCATCACCAGCAGAAGACCGATACCGCCCACAATCAGCGCACCCTTCCAATGCCGCTTTACAAAAAGGGCGGTGCGCTTGGACTCCTGGGCGGTTTTCTTGGCCGCCTTTGCCGTGGCCTCCGCTGTTTTCCCGGTCTGGGCGGTCTTGCCCGCCGCCCGGTATGCGGCCGCATATTGCTTTTGCAGCTTCCGCTTCTGCCACAGGCGGGAAATGGGATTGGATGCAAGCTGGGGGTTCTCCGCCATGGCTTTCCGATAGTAGAAATCCGCATTGGCTTTGACCACCTCCCGCTCCGCCTTTGCCGCGTCCCGCCAGGGTTTCAGCTTGCGTTCCGCCCGCCAGTTCTGGACACGGCGGTTTCCGTAACCCACAGCCTTCTCAAAGCTGCGTTCCCCCAGGTGGCCCGACTGGACGCCGGAATTTTCCTGCTCCACCTCCCGGACCTTGCCGTGGATGGCTGCGCCTGCCTCCTGGATAGGGCGGGACAGCGGGTTGGTGTGCTGGGGCGATGGCGATTTGGACAGAACAGCGGCCTTTGCCTCGTCCAGCCGGTCCGCCGCCTTGTCCGACTTGCGGATGGCCCCTTGCAGCTCCGGCTTGGCCTGGTCTGCCTCGGAAAACTGCAATCGGGAGGATGGGCGGCCCGTTGCCGCCTCGCCCTCCCGATAGGCTCTGCGCTGTTTCCGGCGATTCTTTTTGGCTGCTGCCTGTCCCCGGTGCAGTTCCACACGGTCCACCGCTTTTCCAGCGGCGCCTGCCGTGTCGCCGGATGCGGAATGGTCCTGCTCCGGTGTCCGATCAGAGGGATAGGTGGTCTCGCCCGTGACCAGATTGACGGATACCGCCCCGTCACGGGTCATCTTCTGCGCCTCCTTTTCGGGGGCTTTCCATTCTTTCAAGGTGCGTCACCTCCTGTTCCATAGGGGCAGATGTTGACACAGGCCCCGGTTTCGATCATGGCGATGTACTGGAAAATGGGATAAGCCTGGGGTGGGCAGACCGCATTCCCCAGGGTTTTCAGCCGCAGCGCCCGGTTGTCGGTATCCTCGGTTATGCGGGGGACTCCTTCGGGCTCGGCACGCCATAGGATGCGTCCGTCCATTTCGGGGGGAATCCCATAAGCCATTCCACCCAGTCCGGGTTCAGCGCCGCTTTCTCGGAACGGGGCTGCTCCTGCCGGATCACCTGGGCCGACAGGTTGGAGGACGTGGATTTGCCCCGGAAGGCCGCCGGTTTCAGGGTGGAACGGTAGCCTTCCGACGCCGCCGGGGTCAGGTAGAACACCGCCGCTGATAGGGACAGGCTCCAGATGGACCCGTCCTTGTTCCGCTTGCGGAGTATCCCACTCTCCGACAGGAACACATCCAGGTTGGCAGCATCCCGCCCCGTGGATTTGTCGGAGGCAAGGGGTGTGGGAAACATCAGCCGCGACGATAAAAGTTCGCTGGCGCTCATGCCATGCGCCGACGCCGCAAGCCGGAAATACGAATGGGAGAACAGCGTATCCCGCTTTTGCCAGGTCAAAAATCGTTTTGTCGAGCCCCATATTGATGAAGCCAGCAACATTTTCCCCAAGCACCCAACGGGGCCGCAGTTCGGCAATAACGCGGCACATTTCCGGCCACAGGTAGCGTTCATCCGAAAAGCCCCGCCGCTTTCCGGCGGTGGAGAAGGGCTGGCATGGGAATCCGCCGGAGAGGATCGTGACGCTTTCAAGTCCTGTTTTCTCAAAAAACGCCTCCTTCGTGAATGTGGTGATGTCCCGGAACTTCGGCACATCCGGCCAATGCTTTTGCAGGATGGAATAAGGGTAATCTGCCCACTCGCATTGACAGACCGTTTCAAAGCCCGCCGCCTCCGCCGCCAGATCCAGTCCGCCGATGCCGGAAAAGAGGCTGACATGGGTTAGTGATGAATGGTTTGTAATTTGGATACCTCCCAATTTGTGTATAAAAAGTCCCGTTTCAAGTGAAACGGGACTTTAAGTTAATATTTATTGATTAGAAGATTAATCATGTCATTAATGGGTATTGACCGGCACACAAACTCAGTTGGTATAAGTATTTTTATTAGATACTCCATATAGGCGACAAAATCTTTATCGAATTGAAGCAAAAGTTGTTTTGTTGTTTCAATATTCATTTCCTTTCTAGCAACTAAAGGTAAATCCACTTGGCTTCCATTCCGAATAAACCTAAACATCATTTTTGACGGATTCATCCCTAATTTGTCAAAATGATATGTACCACGGTGCTTTAGGTAATTGTACATTGGCCTAATTTTCTTGTACGAAATATTTTTATCAAAAAAGGGCTTTACAATTCCATCGCGCATTTTGAAATCTCTCTCAAGGGTTAGTCCAAGCAACAGTTCATCATAGCAACAATCTTCAATGGCTTTTTCATACAACTTTGAATCCGGAGTATATTTGTTCAAACTCTTATTGTAATATAACCACAGAGTCTGCCATGAGTAATCTACTGCAATATTGTAAAATATTAAACTATTTTGAATGTGCATCGCTTTTACAAATTTAATTGCAGATTCCGTCTGTGCATAGTCACCAAAATTTTTGTTATCTAAAAAGTGCAGATTAGCCCGTGCCACGCAGAGGGTATTATATATATCCGTTATTTTAATTGCTGTAAATATGATATTTGTTGGATATCGCATATATTGCACTTCTCCAGGTGTAAGTTCGATCCAACTAGAAATATCCGGTAGTTCATCGTAAATTGTAGTAAACTCAGATTGCATACCATCACCTCTTTTCTATTGTAACATATTGGGAGGCAACTACAAACTTTTACTTTATTGGGTTGCTGCAAAGACGGCGTTTCCAGAGTTATTCTGTGCAACTCTCGCAGTCCACATAGAAGGAATCCAGTTCGCATAGCTCCAGGACTTTCAGCCTGGCAAGGTCGGCCTTGTCGCCGAACACCAGGTAGCGGACGGGGATGCTCCAGCGGTCAAACATCTGGTCGGCGATCTCGCCGTACCGCCGGGCGGTGTCAATCAGGTTCTCCATGTCCCGGCGGTCCTTGATCTTACCGGCAAGGAAGGCAAGCTGGTGCAGCAGCCCGTAGAGATGCACTTCCTCGTCGATGTGGGCCTCGTAGGTCTTTTCCTCGATAAGATACAGCTTTTCCTGTTCCATATCCTTATACCATCCTTTCCTCATGCTCCACCTCGCTGGGCTTGGTGGTGAGTAGTTTATAAAGTTCGGTATCCTTCGGGAAGTCATCCGCAAAAGGCAGGATGACATTGTTGAAGAACAGCAGCCCATGGCCCGGCTCGGAGTTGGTCACATAGGCAAGCTGTTCAGAAGAAATGTTCAGCCGCTCCGCCAGTATCTTCCGGTCGCCCGCCGCCTGGTTGAGCATATAGATGAAATCGCTGTTCTCCAAGATGTTTTCGATTTCCGGGGAGGAAAGCAGGTCCTTGGGGTTCTGGGTCGCCCCGGTGGGGATGCCGCCCCATTTTCTGAACCGTTTCCAAATCTCGGCGCTGTATGCCGCGGTCTGTTCCTCCTTCAGCAGAAGGTGGAATTCGTCCACGAAATACCAGGTAGACCGGCCGATAGCCCGGTTGATGGTGACGGTGTTCCACACCGCATCCTGGACAATGAGCATCCCCGGCTTCTTCAGGTTTTTGCCCAGACCCTTGATGTCAAAGCAGACCAGGCGGTTGGAGATGTCCACGGTGGTGCGGTGGTTGAAGAAGTTGAGGGAGCCGTTCACATACAGGTCCAATGCCTGGGCCACCCGGTCAGCCTCCGGAATGTGCTGGGACAGCAGGGCGTTCATCAGGTCGCCAAGAATCGGCATATTCTCCGGCCGCGGGTCGGCAAAGTAGGGCTGGTAGATCATCTGTACCGCCCGGTCGATGACCGTTTTCTCAATAGCCTCCAGTCCCGTCTTGCTGCCCATGATGAGCTCACAGAAGGACAGCACGAAATCGCTTTTCAGCGCCAGCGGGTTTTCTTCCTCGGAGTAGTTGAGGTTGATGTCCAGGGGGTTCACATAGTCGGTGCTGGATGGGGACAGCCGGATCACCTGACCGCCCAGCCGCTTCACCAGGGGCGAATACTCGTCCTCCGGGTCGCAGATGATGACATTATCCTGGGTCATCAGCATGATGAAGGTGATCTCCCGTTTGCAGCTCATGGATTTGCCGCTGCCGGGCGTGCCGAACACAAGACCGTTGGGACAGCGGGATTGCTTGCGGTCCAGCAGGATCATGTTGTTGGAAAGGGCGTTGAGGCCGTAGTACATGGCGTCGCCGCCCATAAACACCTCCTGGGTAACGAAGGGGACGAACACCGCCAAGGCCGATGTGGTCAGGCTCCGTTCGATCTTGATGCGATTGAGCCCCAGGGGAAGGCTGCTCATAAGCCCGTCCTCCTGCTGGAAATCCAGCCGGGTCAGAAGGCAGTTGTAGGTCTGGGCGACGCTGGCCGCCTGGGATACGGCGATCTCCAGCTTTTGCCGGGTCTCCGCCGTGTGCAGCACCAGAAAGGTCGTGTTGAACATTCTCTCGTTGCGGGATTGGAGGTCGGTGAGAAGGTCTTTCGCCGCGCCGTCGTAGGTGGAGAGGTCCGAAGGAAGGATGTCCATATCATAGCCGCTGCGCACAGCCCGCTTCTGCTCCTGTATCTTCATGGCGTCCAGGTCGGTGATCTTCCGCTTGACCATTTTGATGGCCTCGTTCTGGTTGATGCCCCGGATGTGCATGGTGACCATGATATTTCCGTCCGCCTCCATGAAGTCGGTGAGGATGCGGTCGTGCATTTCCGGCGCCAGAATTTGCAGAAAGGACACCGCCCCGTACCGTCTGCCGATGCGGAAGGTGCGGGTCTCCCCGAAGTGGAAGGAAGATGGAGAGATGAAGTCCTTCACCGAAAGGCCGCTGGCCGGAAGCCAGTCCCATTCAAAGGCGAACTGCCCGCCCTCCGGGTGGAGGATGTTGTAAAGCAGCTCCAGCCGTTCCTTTCCATCCAGCACATGAGCCGCCGCCCCCATGACCTTGAAGCGGTTCAGGGTGTCGGTCTCAATGCGGGCAAACCGCGCCCGGGCCGCGGGAAGGTTCTCCGCCTCGATGGTCAGGGTCACATACTTGGTTTTCACATAGCCGTTGTTGCCCCGCTTGTACTGCATCCGCAGGATGTCCACCGCCTCGTCCCGGATGGAGTCCAGGTCGTTGCCCTGCCTGCGGATGCCGAACATTTCATCGGCGGCGCTGCCTCCGTTGCGGCTGTCCAAAGAAACCTGGACGCCGATGGAGGGATCGTAGCCGTTATAGAAGTCGCAGAGGCTTTCAAAGATGCTCCGCTGGTCCTCCGGTCCCGCCAGACGGTAATTCACATCCTCAAAGGCAATGGTTTTGGAGAAGGTCCCGCCCTCCAGCCTGCACAGACCGTCCGGGAACATATTCTGAAACGGGATGCTGTCCTGCACCGTATGGGCTTTTCCGTCGCCCTTGGCCTGCCGGACCACCGTCTCGATCTGCTTGCGCTCGGCACGGGTGAGCTTACGCTTTGCCGGTCTTTCTGCCTTTTCTCGCAATCCGCTTCACCTCCTGTTCCAGTTGGGATTGCCGCACCAGGGCGGAATAGAGATTGTTGGTCTGGTAGATACGCACCTTCGGTCGGATGAATTTGTTCTGGATCAGATGGCCCAGGAACACTTCCAGCGGCTGCCCGTTCTTCTCGTACATGGCGAACAGGAAAAAGGGCAGCATCACCAGGATCATGCAAAGCGCCGCCGTGGTGGTCCCCAGGCTCGCCTTTGCCAAAAAGAAAAGCGGCACGCCTACCAGCGCCGCCGCTCCGAAACAGATCGCTTGTCGTTTGGTCAGCCCGAACAGGACCTTGCTCTGTATCCGGCTCAGGTCCTTCGGGATCGTTACATAAGCCAATGTTTCACACCTCCTTTAGTGGGCGCCGAACAGAGATTTTGCCAGGCTGCCGGTCTTGAACAGGGTGTAACACAGCAGGACCGTATAGCCCATGCAGCCCCAGATGGCCGCGGATATGTTGTCGCCGGATGTGGAGATGCCCTCCACCAGCACGGCATAGATGCCCACGCAGATCATAATGAGGAAGGCCTGGAAGCCCAGGGCCAGCAGGGAGCGAAGGTAGTTCTGCCCCGTGGAGCCCCACTCCCGGTTGACCATCGTGGCAAAGGGAATCGGCCCTATGGAGGTCACCAAATACACCTCGATCATTCTGCCGTAGATCACCAGGAAGATGCAGATGGAAAGAATCTGCGTACACAGCCCCACGAACACGCTCTGGAACCACAGCCCCAGCAGGGCGCCCACGCTCCAGTCGGCAAGCTGGGCCTCCAGATCGCCCACCACGCCGGAAATGTCGATGCCTGCATCCGAGATAATGACCCCCGCCGACTGGCTGACCACATTCTGCGCCACATCGAACACCGCCATGACGATGTTCCAGGTGTTGGTCACGATCAGCACCGCGCAGAAGGTCTTGAAAATCCACTTGAAGAAAATCCAAGTGTCGAAGTCGTGGAGGTTGTTCTTCTCAATAATGAGCTGGATCAGTTCGTAGCACATGACGAAGGTAAGGATGATGCCCGCGATGGGGACGATCACCGTCTCCGAGAGGTCGCGGATCATATTGAAGATGCTGCTGTTCCAGGCGGCGGGCGTCATGCCGACCTCCCCGGCAATCTCGCCCACCTTTGTGTTCAAGGTATCAAACATCCCGGTCAGGTTTGAAATGATACCGTCAATGAGCAGTTCCTTGAACCACTCCTGGATCATATCCAATATCAAGGGAGATCACCTCCTTTGCGGGGGCTCCCGCTATCAAGCGAAAGCCCCCGCCGGGTTTGGAGCAACATCAGGTGGTGGACAGCAGACCGGACAGCAGGGGGATCAGGGTGATGCCGATGAGGGCAACGCCGCCGCCCGCCATAAGCTGCTTGATGCCCTGGCTCTTTGCTTATGTGTGATAAAGAAGCAATAGAAGTGCAAAAAATTTTGCCGTTCCTATCCGACACTTGGCCATTGTGTCGGATAGGTCGGGCGGTTATTCGGGCAAGTCAATCTTGCCGACAAAGCTGTAATAAATCTCAATGTCCTGCCTGCGGGTGCCGTTCTCATCATAGCTGCACTCATGCACCACAATTTTCTCGATCATTTCCCGCAAGAGAGTGGGGGTCAGTTCTTCAAAGGCAAGGTGCTTGCGGACAATGCCCATAAATTTCTCGGCGTTGACGGTAGCTGCCTGTGACTTGTCCAGTTCGGCTTGCAGGGCGGCGGCTCTCTTTTTCAGCTCCGCTTGCTCGGCTTCGTAGTCAGCCGACAGTTCCATGAAACGCTCATCGCTGATTTTGCCGTTTACATTGTCCTCATACAGCCGCTTGATAATGCGGCTGATTTCAGAAATGCGTTCCTGCGCCTGTTCAAGCTGCTTGATGGCTGCGGCGGTCTTTCGCTTGCCGCCGATCTCGTTCTGCTGGACAAGTAGTTTCACAAACCGGCTCTCATGCTTGGCTGCGTATTCGGTCACTTGCCGGAGATTTGCCAGGACACCAGCGGTCAACAGATCGGTGCGGATAAAGTGCGCCGTACAGTTGCGGGTGCGCTTCTTGTAGCTGCCGCAGATGTAGCAGTCCTGTTTGCGGTCTTTGTTCTGATACCGCTGCTGATACAGCACATGGCCGCAGTCGGCGCAGAACAAAATCCCGGAGAACAGCCCCACTTCATCGTAGCGGTTCGGGCGTTTGCGCTGTTTGCGTAACTCCTGCACCCGTTCCCATGTTTCCTTGTCGATGATCGGCTCATGGTGGTTCTCGAAAATGGCCTGCTTCTCGACGGGGTTCTCTATGCTGTGCTTGACCTTATAAGAAGGCTTTTCCGTTTTGAAGTTCACCAGACATCCGGTGTACTCTCGGTTTTCGAGGATATGAACGACGGTGTTGGTCGCCCATTTGCACTCATAGCCTGGGTGATAACGGCGGGTGCTGCCTGTCCGCTGATATTCCAGCGTCCCCGGCGTGGGGATTTGCTGCTCCGTCAGCATACGGGCAATCTTGGTCGGGCCGTTCCCGGCAAGGCAAAGCTGGTAAATCTGCTGCACCACCGGGGCGGCTTCCTCGTCTATAATAAAATTCTCGTCCTCGTCCATCACATAGCCGTAAACCGGCTTGCTGGTAACAGGCTTGCCGCTCATGCCTTTTGACTTTTTCACTGCCTTGATTTTCTTGCTCGTATCTCTCACCAGCCATTCATTGAACAGATTTCGCAGAGGGGTAAAATCGTTGTCCATGCCGCCGTTTGCGCTGT
>OMEJ01000609.1_pt1 | contig 22587 bp, 21 predicted proteins | sample 1645361 | NCBI WGS metagenome assembly OMEJ01 (sample SAMEA103958156, study PRJEB25191) | human gut metagenome
ATTTTTTGCAGACTATCGGCTCTCTTGCACTGGCAAGGCAAGCCGTATCAGATGAACGAAAGGAGAATTGAAAAATATATGGGACTTTTAGAAATGGGTTACAGCGACCCTACTGCAGATTTGCACGTTGAGGGTGTCTGCGTAGACTTTGACCGCTTCCTTGCGGATTTGGAAAGTGTCGCTGGCACGACTGACGATAAATGTGAGGAATTTCCGACAGAAGCCTATCATGCACATATGGAAGATATTCTGACAGAAGCGGGACTTGGGAGATTGAAACTTCCGTTGCTCTTTTCCGTGGTGCTGGACGAATGGCTTTCCATTCATGGCTTCAACTACCGTTTTACGTTTCTTGTGGTGGATAAGGATTTTTTCAGACAGATATACCATGAATATGAGATTGACAAGGATATTGTCAGAAAATGCCTTTCTGCCGATACAGACGTTATCGTAGTTTATACGGGCATGACAAGGATAGGCTGAACCACTGACGGCTGGAACGGTCAGCGAAGCGACCCAGACCGTGTAAGCCGTCCTGTGGAGCAGGGCTTGCCCTGCTCCACGAAAGAAGCCCCTCGGTATCTAACAGAGGGGCACAATTCCGCTGGAAACTACGGTCAAAAAGTCTGGAAATCCCGCTTGGTATAAGGGTTTTCTGAAACTAATGACCGACTGTGACAATCGGCGGAAAATATCACACTTTCATGATTGGGGGTATGCAGGCTGAATGAAAGCACCTTTATAACCGCCTTGAAAGAGAAACGTCAGTCTTACGGCGTGTCCCAGACAAGGCTTGCAATCATGGCTGGTATCAGCCGTGAACACTTGAACCGTATCGAAGCGGGAAAGGTAACGCTCACGGACGATATGCAGGACAAGCTCATGGAAGCGGTCGAGAAATTCAATCCCGACGCTCCCATGTTCCTGCTGTTCGACTATGTGCGTATCCGTTTCCCCACGCTGGATATACAGCACGTTATCAAGGATATTCTGAAGCTCAACATTGACTATATGCTCCACGAGGACTACGGACACTACAAATATACCGAGCATTACTATCTGGGTGATGTGTTTGTCTACACCTCGCAGGACGAGGAAAAAGGCACGCTTCTGGAGCTGAAAGGAAAAGGCTGTCGCCAGTTTGAAAGCTATCTGCTGGCACAGGAGCGAAGCTGGTATGACTTCCTCATGGACGCTCTGGTTGAGGGCGGTGTGATGAAACGCCTTGACCTTGCCATTAACGACAGGGCGGGCATACTGGATATTCCAGATCTGACCGCCAAATGCAACCGTGAGGAATGTGTTTCCCTGTTCCGTTCTTTCAAGTCCTATGCTTCCGGCGAGCTGGTGAAGCACAACGAGCAGGACAAGGCGGGCATGGGACACACGCTGTATATCGGCTCTCTGAAATCGGAAGTCTATTTCTGCTGTTATGAGAAGAACTACGAGCAGTACGCAAAGCAGGGCGTGCCGATTGAGGAAGCACCCATAAAGAACCGCTTTGAGATACGACTGAAAGATGAAAGAGCTTATTATGCCGTCCGTGAACTGCTGACACATTATGACGCAGAACAGACGGCATTTTCTATCATCAATCACTATATCCGCTTCGTGGACAGAGCGCCGGAGAAGCGAAAGACAGACTGGAAGCTCAATGACCGCTGGGCGTGGTTTATCGGGAAAGACCGACCACCTATCAAGCTGACGACAGACCCAGAGCCTTACACGCTGGAAAGGACGCTGGGCTGGATAAGCCGACAGGTCGCTCCTACGCTGAAAATGTTGAAAAAGATAGACGCAGGCAACAGCACAAGCTATCTGAAAGAGATTGAAGATAACGCAAAATTGACGGAAAAGCATTTGCAGATAATCAAACAGCAGACAGCGGATACAGAGGAGCTTATCACAGAATAAAGGAGAATTGAGATTATGGCAGAACTTATCAAGGACTTAGTGCTGGTATCGCTGGGAATGGGTATTGGTGTTGTCCTTATGTGTATCGCACAGGTCAGCAAAATGGCTGACGAAGAAATGAAAGAAATCAAAAAAGAAAGGATTGATAAAGAATGAATTTTGGACAGAACTTATACAACTGGTTTTTAAGCAACGCCCAGAGCTTGGTGCTTATGGCGATTGTGGTAATCGGTATCTACTTAGGATTTAAGAGAGAATTTTCAAAACTTATCGGCTTCCTTGTGATTGCCTTAATCGCTGTCGGGCTGGTATTCAATGCCGGCGGTGTCAAGGACGTGCTGTTAGAGCTGTTCAACCGTATCATTGGAGCGTAACAATCAATCGTTTGCGGTCACGCAAACTTACCTGTCCCCCTATGGGAGTTCGGGCATAGGGGGAATGAAAGGGGGTGACGGAATGGTACGCAGATAAAAGATAGTCACGCTATGAATTTCATTGAATGGCTGATTTTCAACTGATATAATGTGAGTGTAGAGATTAACAAATGATAATTTATAGAGAGAAAACTAAACATTAGTTGATGAAGTGAAAAAACAATCTGTAAGATGTCATCATTTGGGTATGCTGTTATTGTAGTGAAGCAATATAAAACATATAAAAAGTTTTGTACAGAATTGTTGTGATAAGTATTAAAAAAGGAGCTTATTATGTCATATGAATTAAAACAACTTATATTTGATGAGGTATTTGTTGAAAAAATAAATACTGCTTTTGCAGATTTAAGAGCAGATTATGAATTGGAACTAGACGAATCAAAAGAACAGATAGAAAAATTAAAAGCTGTACACATTGATATAGGTAATAATCTCTCAAATTTAGTATCATATTCTACAGTTTCAAGTGGAAAAATTTCGGGGTTGAGAGGAACAGGAAAAACTCATCTTTTTTTAATGGCTAGAAATCAGATTAACAACAATATATTTGATAAAAAAATTTTTGCAGTATACTTAAATGCAAAAAGATTGCATCTTCCGAGAGAGTGTGATCAAGAAGTTTTTAATAGGGTTTTCAGTGTGTACCTATATGATGAGGTGGCAAAACAGCTGGGACTATTGTTTAGAGATATTTATGGAAACAGTGCGAAAGATAAAATATTATCATTATTTAAAAAAGATGAAAGAAAGCTATGTACTTCAATAAAGAAAGCATTAAAACAAGTTGCATTATTTCAAGCTATTATTAAATCCGGTAGTAAATAATATTTAAATTTAGATAAAGGTCAAATTTCTAGCGAAGATATGTTTAGAGAATTAATCGAGCAATCTGTTAAAATTATAGCTTCAATAAATCCAGATGAAGCTACAATTTCAGTTGAAGATATGTTTGATGAAATGAAAGAGATAAGTAAAAACATACAGAAGGATAATACGTACTTGGCATATTTAAATATTAATGATGTAAGAGATCAGTTAGTTGGATTAATAAAAACATTAAATCTAAAGGGTATGACTTTTTTTGTTGATGAGTGGGAAAAGCTTTATAATATACCAGAAGCACAAAAATATTTAGCAGCATATATTGATAAGATAATAGATAATCCATTTTATTTTTGGATAGGGATGGTGCCTCATAGAGGCGGTATATATTGTTTGGATATAGGTGCTGATTTACAACATGTTATTGATCTTGATGAGCAATTAATTTATGAAAAATCAAGTTATAGTCGTGATATTTGTATAAATTATTTTAAGGAATTTATCGACAAAAGATTAAAAATGTATGTATATGAGTATAATATAAATTATAAGTTGCTATTTAATGAAGACAAAAAACTTGAACAGTTAGTGTTAGTATCAATGGGAAATTCAAGAGATTTTGGGACAATGTTATTGAGTTGTTGGTCAAGGTTTAAAGAATACAGAACAAATGCGTTAGCTCAAGGACGACCATATAAGTATATTAGTTATGAAATGATTAAAGAAGCAATTAAGGAAGATGGTAAAGTAAAATTGAGTAACATTGAAAATAATGATGGGGTTATGAAGCTTTGGAGTGATTTAAATAAATATTGTACTGAAATAATTTGAGTGGAAATCTCACAATCGAATAAGACGCTTGGAAATGTTGAAAAATTCGCTTAAAATCAAGAGTTACAGACATTTTTCTCAAGAGAAAAGGTATCATAAAATACCGCAAAATATCGTAACAGATTTTTAAAATGGAGTAAATTTGGAGTAAAAGTTGAAAGAAAATGGAGTAAATATTTCAAAGATATAATGAGAAATGGCGTGGATAATGAAAGCATTGTCTGCGCTATTTCTTTCATGTATAATCCTGTCTTTGACAGTTGTTGGAAGGAAAAATCGCTGTATCCCTTGTATTTACTGGGCTACAGCGATTTTTGCCGTTGTTTCGGACTATAGTAATTTATTCCTTCCCCTTGCTTTTTTTCTGGATCGTTCTCATCTTACTCTTAGTCATGAATTGATAGTCTGTCCGAAAACCACAGGCCTCATGAAGGTCATCTGTGATCGTCTCCCGTTTATATAATGGGATGAATCCCTGTTCCTGTATCTTGGCAAAGTTCATGCCTTTCAGAGTCTCCAGCAGTTCCTCACAGGTATATTTCAGATCCAGCTTTTTCTCAAGATAACGGTAGATGGTCAATGCCAGGAAACAGATCAGGAAATGTGCCCTGATCCGGTTCTCTTCCCGTAAATAGACCGGCCTTGCAGAAAAATCTGTTTTCATGATCCGGAAGCATTCCTCGATCTGCCATCTGCCTTCGCTTACTTTCAGGATATCACCGACTTCATCATCCAAAAGATCTGTGCATACTGCATAGAGTCCGTCATACTGCGCCTCTTCCGCGATCTTATCCTCATCCAGATACTGTTTGATATCCGCGGCTTCCCCATCTTTTGTGACCGCCATCTTTCCAATGAAACGTGCCGGGTCATTCGGGTTCTTCTGGTTCCTTTTGGCCTTCCCGGAATCCAACATCTTTTGTGCTCGCTCCACCTGTTTGTCGCGGATGGATCTCTGATACGCGGCATACTTTGGGGAATAAGTTATGATCAGGCGCTGGTGCAGCTTTTTTGTGGTATACGGTTCATCCTTATAATAAAGTCCTTTGTCATCTTCCGGCAGTTTCGTGATATCGACAGGCTTGTCATCGGAGACCCGCTTAAATCCCTGCGGACTCAGTGCCCATTCTTTTTCTTCTTTCTTCAGCTTTTTGATCGACTGGGTCACGATATAAGCCCGCTCTCCCATATGATTGTATTCCCGGATGGATTCTGAAGCCAGTCCGGCATCGCTGCAGTAGATAAATTTCTGACAGCCGAAATCCCTGAGGACTTTCTTCTCCAACGGCTTCAGGGATGTCTGTTCGTTTGCATTTCCCGGGAAGAGAGAGAACGCAAGGGGGATCCCGTCCCCATCCATGAAAAGTCCCATCTGGATGATCGGATTCGGTCTGTGCTCTTTTCCTTTCCCGTACTTCTTACTGCCGTCTTCCTGTTCGATCTCGAAATAATAATTCGTGCAGTCGTAGTAAAGGATCTTATCATTCCTTTGTCCCAGGAAATGGCTGTTCTTATAGACTTCCGCCTGGATCATATCGCATTCAGCACCAAGGACATCCAATGCGCGGTATACATCATGGAGTTGATAGGAAGGCCTTTCCAGGAACTCTGATGCGACCTTATAGGAAGAACGTTTGCTGCAGGGCTCCAGGATCCTTGCATAGATCAGGTCGGAAAGGATTGCATTGATGTCATATTTAAACTTATATCTTTGTTTCAATTTCCGACAGATCTTCTGCATCTGCATCTGATAATAGATCGACTGGAGGAAAAGGCAGCCGCCCCGGTAAAAGACCTGTTTACCATAATCTAACTGCCTGTCTGCACGGAAAGTGAGTTTTATCTGTTTTTCTTCCTGTTCCTGCTTGTATTTTAAAGTTTCTAACCGTGCTTCCTCCCTGGCCCAGGCCATGACATCATCCCTTGTCGGACCGTGTTCTGGTAAAAGTTCTTTTAAAGTCCCCAGTTTCCTGACGATGACAGAAGTACTGACTCCTTTGTCATTGACATAGCCTTTTGAGATATAAAAAGATTCAGCGTTCTTGGATTTCGAGGTTACAACTCTCATAGAAAAATACCTCCTTTTATACATTTTACAATACATTGCAATAAAATACAATATATTAAAACAGAAAAATTGACATAAAAAATGCAGGTTTTATGCGGCCTGCAAGGTATTTTTCTATTATTCAACTGTCAAACTCCCGTCAATGTTATGAATCGCCCGGTCAAAACCGTCCTCCTTATTATAGACGGCCATGCCGGCACGCCTGGTTCCCAGATGTGAATGATAGTCTGTCCCGAAATATAAGTCAAACACGCAGTCTTGTTTTGAAGCTACACCAAAAAATCCGCCCATAAAATCCTCCAATCAATTTTTTTATCATGTTATATTTATTATAACCAAACCGGATGATCCAAACAAGGCGTGATCATAAAGAACCTATGCAGCAGGAAAATGAATTGATTTCATCAGTTAAAATGAGTATAATGGTACTGTTATAGAATATACTTCAGGGGGAGCTGGCGTCAGGCCGGCTGAGAGTAAGGCAGAGAGCGCCTTAGACCCTTTTACCTGATTCGGATAATGCCGGCGTGGGATAGAAAAGGAACAAAAAAGGAACCATTGTCCCGTCGGATCTGCCGGCGGGATTTTATTTTCCGCAGGCAGGATCCGTCTCGGGAAAGAAGATGCACAATAAAAGGAGGAAATGAAAATGAACGCAAGTGTAGCAATTCAGTCTCTTCCGGAGGCTGCCAATGATGAGGAACTGATCCGTATTGTCGATGAGGTAATCGATTATATTAAAAGTACGGGACTGAACTATTATGTGGGACCGTTTGAGACAGCCATAGAAGGAGACTATGATGAGCTGATGGATATTGTCAAAGAATGCCAGCATATTGCTATCCGCGCAGGAGCTCCGTCTGTAGCGGCATATATCAAAGTAACCTACAAACCGGAAGGCGAGGTACTGACGATTGACAAAAAAGTTACAAAACATCACCAGTAAAGCCTGGTCTCTCGCTGCAGTTATCGCAATCCTGATCATCTGGCAGATTGCAAGCAGCACCGGTCTGGTCCTGGAATTTATGCTTCCTGCTCCGACGGCGGTGGTCAAAGCCTTTTTTGAGGATTTTCCGGCGCTGATGACGAATGCAAGAGTGACGCTGCTCGAAGCCTTTGCCGGGCTTTTGCTTGGTGTGGCTATTGGATTTATCATGGCAGTTTTGATGGACCGTTTCCGGCATTTATATCAGGCATTTTACCCGCTGATCGTACTGACCCAGACGATTCCAACGGTGGCTATTGCGCCGCTTCTGGTCCTCTGGTTTGGATATGAGATGATGCCGAAGATCATACTGATCGTGATCGTGACATTCTTTCCGGTGACTGTCAGTCTTCTGGAAGGATTCCGCTCAGCAGATCAGGATACGATCCAGCTGCTTCGTTCCATGGGAGCGTCCCAGGTTCAGATTTTCAGATATGTAAAATTTCCGGGAGCCTTAAACCGGTTTTTCTCAAGTCTCCGCATTGCAGTATCCTATGCGGTCGTAGGAGCCGTAATTTCAGAATGGCTGGGAGGATTTGAAGGACTGGGCGTTTACATGACCAGGGTAAAACAGGCATTTGCCTTTGATAAAATGTTTGCCGTGATTTTTCTGATCTCGGCCATAAGTCTGATTTTAATGTGGCTGGTGGACCGGATCCAGAAATGGTGTATGCCGTGGGAAAAGGCAGAAAAGTAAAAACAGGAGGATAAAAAAGAAGATGAAAAAAAGAATCTTAGCGGCAGTTCTTACTGCGCTGGTGGTATTTGGCATGACCGGATGCGGATCCGGCAAAAAGGAATCATCGGATCAGAAAGATCTGAAGAAGATAACTTTTGTGCTGGACTGGACGCCGAATACCAATCATACAGGAATTTACGTAGCAAAAGAAAAGGGCTATTTTGAAGACGCCGGACTGGACGTAGACATTGTGCAGCCGCCGGAGGATGGAGCGGAAGTTCTGGTGGGATCTGGAAAGGCTCAGTTTGGAATTTCTTTCCAGGATACCATGGCATCCGCGCTGACAGGGGATGACGCCCTTCCGATCGAGGCAGTGGCAGCTGTGCTGCAGCATAATACATCCGGCATCATTTCCCGTAAAGGAGAAGGAATGGACCGCCCGAAGGGACTGGAAGGAAAGAAGTATGCCACATGGGATGCGCCGATCGAGAAGGCAACGTTAAAACAGGTAGTGGAAGCAGACGGAGGAGATTTTGATAAAGTCAAGATGATTCCAAGTACGGTAACGGATGAGGTTTCTGCGCTGAAGAGCAAATCGGTTGATGCGATCTGGATTTTTTACGGCTGGGCAGGAATCGCCGCAGAGAATGCTGGTCTGAAAACAGATTATTTTGCGTTTAAAGATATTGATGATGTCTTTGACTATTATACTCCGGTGATCATAGGAAACAGCAGCTGGCTGAAGAAAAACCCGGAAACCGCAAAGAAATTTTTATCGGCGGCAAAGAAAGGATATGAGGATGCCATCAAAGATCCGGAAGGAGCTGCAAAAATCCTTTGTGAAGCCGCACCGGAACTGGACAAAGATCTGGTGGTAAACAGTCAGAAATATATGAAAGATCAGTACAAAGCGGAAGTGGATCAGTGGGGATATATCGACCCTGAGCGCTGGAATGCTTTTTATAACTGGCTGAATGAGAAGAAACTGGTAGAGACTCAGATACCGGAAAATACAGGATTTACCAACGATTATCTGGAGTAGAAAAATGTCAGAATTGATTGTGGAAGATGTATCATTTGCATATGAAAAAGAAAATATCATAGAAGATATTCAGATAGAACTTCATGACCATGAACTCGTTTCGCTTCTGGGAGCCAGCGGCGGAGGAAAAACGACGCTGTTTCATGTGATTTCGGGACTTGCGAAACCGGGGAAAGGAAGGGTTCTTCTGGATGGGAAAGATATCACAGGACAGCCGGGACATGTAAGCTATATGCTGCAAAAGGATCTGCTTCTTCCGTACCGCACCATTGAAGATAATGTGGCGCTGCCTATGGAAATCAAGGGAATGAAGAAAAAAGAGGCCCGGAAGAGAGCGGGAGAGTTTTTTAAGGAATTTGGGCTGGAAGGAACTCAGAAAAAATATCCAAGACAGCTGTCTGGCGGAATGCGACAGAGAGCGGCGCTGCTGCGGACCTATATGTTTTCCAAAAATGTCGCGCTTCTGGATGAACCGTTCAGCGCGCTGGATACACTGACGAAGCATGACATGCATGAATGGTATCTGAAGGTAATGGACAAGATCAAAATGTCGACATTGTTTATTACTCATGATATTGAGGAGGCTATTTTATTGTCAGACCGTATTTATCTTTTGACTGGAAAACCGGGAAGAATTACGGAAGAAATTGTGATCAGGGAACCAAAGCCCCGCAGGAAAGACTTTAATCTGACCAGAGAGTTTTTAGAATACAAAAAAAGAATCCTGGCAAAACTGTAACAGAGCAATGCCGCAGGAAACGGAAGGAATTTCCGGCACCCTGCGGCATTTTTGTTGTTGTATATGTGAAATAAAATGAAATTACATGCTCTGATGGAAGGTTCTGCTGATGACTTCTTCCTGCTGTTCTCTGGATAAGCGGTTAAAGTTTACGGCATATCCGGAAACGCGGATCGTAAGCGTCGGATATTTTTCAGGATGATCCATTGCATCGATCAGAGTTTCACGGTTTAATACGTTAACATTCAGATGATGGGCTCCCTGTACGAAATATCCGTCTAAGATCGCGGTTAAGTTGCTTTCCCTCTGATTCTGATCTTTACCAAGAGCATCCGGTACAATGGAGAATGTATTGGAGACTCCATCCTGGCAGACATCCCGGTAAGGAATTTTGGCAACAGAGTTTAAGGAAGCCAGAGCGCCGTTCTTATCGCGTCCATGCATTGGGTTTGCACCAGGGGCAAGAGGTTCTCCAAGTTTTCTTCCGTCTGGAGTAGAACCGGTCTTTTTGCCGTACATAACGTTTGACGTAATGGTCAGAGCGGATAATGTATGGATGGCGTTTCGGTAAACCGGATGTTTCTTTAACTCATTGGAGAATGTGGTGACAATATCTACCGCAATATCATCGGCGCGGTTGTCATCATTTCCGTATTTCGGGAAATCACCGGTTGTCTCGAAGTCAACGGCGATGCCCTGTTCATTGCGGATTGGTTTTACCCTGGCGTACCGGATGGCAGACAGAGAATCTGCGGCAATGGATAATCCGGCAATGCCGTATGCTGCAATCCTTTCCAGATGTGTGTCATGGAAAGCAAACTGGCTGGCTTCATAGGCATATTTGTCGTGCATATAGTGGATGATGTTTACCGTATCTACATATAATTCTGCCACATAAGCCATGACTTTTTTGTAATTTGCCATAACTTTATCGTAATCCAGGATTTCATCTGTAATCGGCTCGATGCCAGGGACAACTTCTGTGCCGTAGCGCTCATCAACTCCTCCATTGATAGCGTAGAGCAGTGATTTTGCCAGGTTGCATCTTGCTCCGAAAAGCTGTGTCTGTTTTCCGACTTTCATGGCGGAAACACAGCATGCGATGGCGTAGTCGTCACCGTAGATCGGACGCATAACATCATCATTCTCATACTGGATGGAATCCGTATCAATGGATACCTTGGAGCAGAAACGTTTGAAGTTTGCCGGAAGTTTTTCAGACCATAAAACAGTCAGGTTTGGTTCCGGGGCAGTTCCCAGGTTATATAGTGTGTGAAGGTAACGGAAAGAGTTTTTCGTTACCAGAGGTTTTCCGTTGATGCCAACGCCGCCGATGGATTCGGTTACCCATGTAGGATCTCCGCCGAATAACTCATTGTATTCCGGAGTTCTTAAGTGGCGGACAAGGCGCAGCTTAATGATAAACTGATCGATCAGCTCCTGAGCTTCCGCTTCTGTGATAACGCCGTTTTTCAGGTCGCGCTCAATATAAATATCCAGGAATGTAGAAGTACGTCCCAGAGAAGTTGCAGCTCCGTTGTTTTCCTTGATGCCGGCCAGATATGCCATGTAGGTCGCCTGAACGGCTTCTCTTGCGTTAGAAGCAGGTTTGGAAATGTCAACGCCGTAAGATGCAGCCATTTCCTTGACAGCGCCAAGAGCGCGGATCTGTTCAGAAACCTCTTCTCTTAAGCGGATTCTGTCTTCTGTCATCGGCCCGTCCAGTTCAGCCAGATCTTTTTTCTTTTCTTCTACAAGGAAATCAATTCCGTAGAGGGCGGCACGGCGGTAGTCACCGATGATACGTCCACGGCCGTAAGCGTCCGGAAGACCGGTGAGGAGACCTGCATGTCTTGCTTTTCTTGTTCTTTCCGGATAAGCATCGAATACTCCTTCGTTGTGAGTCTTGCGGTATTCGTTAAAATGCTGATCGATTTCTTCATTTAATTTATATCCATACTGCTCCAGGGAGCTTTTTGCCATACGTTTTCCGCCGTATAAGTTTACCATACGTTTTAGCGGAGCGTCGGTCTGAAGTCCTACGATAACTTCATTCTCTTTGTCAATATAGCCGGGAGCGAAATTAGTGACGCCGGAGATGATATTAGTCTCCACATCCAGGACTCCTCCCTTTTTCAATTCTTCCAGAATCAGTTCTTCACACCGGTTCCAGACTTTCTTTGTTTTTTCAGTTGGATCTTCCAGGAATGATTCATCGCCTTCGTATAAGGTATAGTTTTTCTGGATAAAATTTCTTACATTGATTTCTTTTGTCCATTCTCCTTCGTTAAATCCATTCCATTCTTTAAACATGATCATATCCTCCAAAAAATTCTTTTTGCAAATTTGCTGTTTCGTCTTTGTCCATGGCAGGAACACCGCAGAGCGGGTAAGGGATTCCCATAACTTCATACTTATTGGCACCCAGCAGATGATATGGCAGCAGCTCAACTTTTTCTACATTGGGAATATTGTCCACATAGCGTTTCAGCTGTTCCATGTAATCTCTGGAATCAGTCATTCCCGGGATTACCACCTGGCGGATCCAGATCGGAGTTCCATGGTCTTTGAGTGCCTGGAGAAACCGGTTAAAGTGATCCATGGACCGGCCTGTCATATGCCGGTAAGCTTCTTCTTCCACCTGTTTGATATCCAGCAGAACAAGATCTGTATACTTTAAGATCTCATCATAATTGCCGGTGCCGCATCCTGCGGTATCGATACAGGTGTGGATGCCTTCTTTCTTACAGAGTCTCAGCGTCTCAGATAAGAATTCCGGCTGCATCAAAGGCTCTCCTCCGGAAAAGGTTACGCCTCCGTTATCTTTGAAGTAAGGACGGAACCGGGCGATCTTTTGTACCAGTTCCTGTGGTTCTATTGTTTCCCCTCCATCAAAATCCCATGTATCAGGATTGTGACAGAATCTGCAGCGGAGAGAACATCCCTGCAGAAAGATGACAGTGCGGATACCTGGTCCGTCTACCAGTCCCATCGATTCCATAGAGTGAATTTTGCCAGCTGCCATGATCGGCCTCCCTTTTTGTAATCTGTTGTTTTCCTGCGAAAAATGATGCCTGCCTGAAAAGAAAGAAGGCTTCCTGGAATAAAAAAAGCCGCACCATCCAGGCAGATTGCCCAGACGGTCGGCTTTTACTATGATCATACTTCCTTGTGGTTGATTCCACGGTTTCCGTCAGTCATATGACCTTGTGCTTCTAAAATACTACAGGAAGAGGAGATTCGTCAAGAGGGAATTTTTAAAAATCTTAGCTGTTTCTTTACCGGAATCATGCTACAATTATGCATTATGACAGGAGGGAGGGCTGCATGGAGTACTTAAAAAAATGTGCGAGGAATCTTCTGCTTCCGGTTTTTATCCTGGCAGTATCTTTCGGAATCAGTCTGGTGATCCAGACGATATTTCATACGGATACTCTGATTCCTACGATTTTTGTCCTGGCGGTCTTTTTGATCGCTATGACGGCAGAAGGATATGTGCTTCCGATCATAGCCTCTTTGTTCAGTGTGCTTGCGGTTACGTTCGCATTTACGTTTCCATATTTTACATTTAATTTTTCTGTGCCGGAAAGTATTTTCTCGGCGGTGATCATGCTGATCATTACCATTTTAACCAGCACGCTGACGACCAAAGTAAAGAAAGAAAAGAAAATACGGGCTGAAAGCGAGAAGGAACGGATGAGGGCAAACCTTCTCCGGGCGGTTTCCCACGATCTCCGGACGCCGCTGACCACCATATATGGCGCCAGTTCCGCCCTGATGGAGAATTATGATGATCTGAGCAGGGATCAGCAGAAAGAACTTTTAAAAGAAATGAAAGAAGATTCCGAATGGCTGATCCGGATGGTGGAGAATCTTTTGTCTATTACGAAGATTGGCGATGAGAATGTGAAAATCGTAAAGATGCCTACCGTCATTGAAGAACTGCTGGATACGGTTCTGGTCAAATTTTCAAAACGTTACCCGGAAACAGAAGTAGCGATTGAAATGTCGGAAGAATTCATTACGGTTCCCATGGATGCCATGCTGATCGAGCAGGTGTTTTTAAATCTTCTGGAGAATGCGGTTCAGCATGCACAGGGAATGACAGAATTGTTAATTCGTGTTAAGCTGGAAGGAGAGAAAGCAGTGTTTTCTATAGCGGATAACGGATGTGGGATTCCGAAAGAACAGATCAATGATCTGTTTACCGGATATCTGGACCGGAAAGGAACCAGAGCTGACTGCAAAAAAAGCAATATGGGAATCGGACTTTCCGTATGTGCGGCAATCGTAAAAGCTCATGGCGGCAGCATTACCGCAGCCAACCGGGAAAATGGAGGAGCGGAGTTCCGTTTTGATTTGAGTATGGAGGGATAATAACGGGAAATGAGCAACAACAAATATAAGATACTGATCATAGAGGATGAATCCAATATTCGAAGTTTTATCAAAACCATATTAGAGGCCAATGGATACCAGGTGCTGGACTCTAAAAACGGCACCCAGGGAAAACTGATGTTTTCTTCCTATTATCCGGATCTGATCATTCTGGATCTGGGACTTCCGGATTTTGACGGAACAGAATTTATAAAGGAAATTCGAAAAGCGCATACGGTGCCAATCATTGTCTTGTCTGCGAGAACGCAGGAAAAAGATAAAGTACAGGCACTGGATCTGGGCGCGAATGACTATGTAACGAAACCTTTTGGAACGGAAGAACTTCTGGCAAGAGTAAGGGCGGCTCTGCGAAACAGCCGCCATGGAAATGAAACAGAGACGGACGGACAAAGCCGGTTTGTCTTAAAAGATCTGGCCATCGACTATGAAAGCCGGTCAGTGACAATGAAGGAGAAGCCAGTGAAGCTGACGCAGACAGAATATAATATCGTGGCGCTGTTATCGGAACATGCCGGGAAAGTGATGACATATTCTGCCATCATACAGGCGATCTGGGGTTCTTCAGACCGGGGAAGCGTAAAAAAACTCCAGGTCAATATGGCAAATATACGGAAAAAACTTGGGATCAAACCAGGGGCTAACCAGTATATTTCCAATGAATTAGGTGTAGGATATCGAATGTATAATGAATAAGGAGACTGAACATGAATCTTTTACAGAAATTGAAACGGCAGCCGCCGGGACGAATCATTGCTCTCGGATTTGCCCTTGTAATTTTGATTGGATCCGGTCTTTTGATGCTGCCATGCAGCATTCAGGACGGAGTAACGGTACATTATATTGACGCGCTGTATACTTCTACCAGCGCTGTGTGTGTAACCGGACTGATTGCTATTGACGCGGGGGATACGTTTACTCCCCTGGGACAGTTTTTCCTTGGCGGACTGATCCAGATCGGGGGTCTTGGAGTTACTGCCGTAGGAGCAGGAATTATTATCGCCATAGGAAAGAAAGTAAATCTGAAAGGCAGAAAGCTGATCAAGGAAGCCATGAACCTGGATTCAGGAAAAGGACTGATCCGGTTTGTAAAAAGTGTATTTTTAACAACCCTTGTATTTGAAGGAATTGGGGCCTTATTAAGTTTTACCGTGTTTATCCACCGCTATCATCCGCTGAAAGCGGCAGGGGTCAGCCTGTTTCACTCAGTAGCGGCATTTAATAATTCAGGGTTTGATATTCTGGGAGGGGGAACGAATCTGATTCCCTACCAGGATAATATTATGCTGAACCTTGTGACCTGCGGGCTGATCGTGTTTGGAGGAATCGGATTCCTGGTTATCCGGGAGCTGGTAGATGCGAGATTACGATGGAAAAAGCTGTCCATGCACGCAAAAGTGGTTATCAGCGTAAGTGCTGTTTTGATCCTCAGCGGAGCTGTTATGCTGAAGCTGACGGAAAATATTTCATGGATGGGAGCGTTTTTCAACAGTATATCAGCCAGAACGGCAGGATTTTCTACATATCCGCTGAAAGAATTTACCACGCCGGGACTGCTTGTGCTGATCGTACTGATGTTTATCGGCGCATCTCCGGGATCTACCGGAGGCGGTATTAAGACAAGCACATTTTTTGTGCTGCTGCAGGGACTGAAATCGGCAGCAACCAACAGCGGAGAAAAAGCCTTCCATTATGCGGTGCCAAAAGACTCTTTCCGCAAAGCATCCGTTATTACATTTTTAGCGCTGGGAGTCGTGATCGGAGGAACTTATCTTATGATGGTTATGGATCCGGGAGTGGCGCTTAGAGACGCGCTGTTTGAGGTGACGAGCGCATTTGGTACGGTAGGTCTGTCAACGGGAATCACGCCGGATTTGTCCATAGGAAGCAAACTGCTGTCTATCCTGATTATGTACATTGGACGTCTGGGACCGCTTACCATCGCAACTTTATGGCATTTCTCTGTAGGTGACAGAGTAAGATATTCAGAAGGAAATATTGCAATTGGATAAAAATGCAGGAGGAGAAGGAACATGTTTGGAAAGCAGAAAAAAGAAGCAACGACTTATGGAGTCATAGGACTTGGAAGATTTGGATTTGCCCTGACAGAAGAACTGGCGGAATCAGGTGCAGAGATCATGGTGCTGGACCGGGATGAGGATAAAATCCGTAAGATCCGGGAACTGACGGAAAACGCTCTTGTGGTCAATTCTCTGGACAAAGAGGTTCTGCTGGATACAGGAATCCAGAATTGCGATGTAGTCATTGTCTGTATCGGAACCCATATGGAGTCTTCTATTCTGACGACACTGAACCTGGTAGGAATGGGAATTCCAAGGGTAATTTCAAAAGCAACCAGTCCGGAACATGGAGAAATTTTGAAACGTCTGGGCGCGGAAGTCGTATATCCGGAGCAGGATATGGCGATTCGCCTGGCAAATTGTCTGGAATCTTCCGGAGTGATCGATTTTATTAAATTAAGTGAAAAGATCAATATTTCGAAGCTGACGGTTCCGGAAGCTCTGCTTGGAAAATCTGTACAGGAAGTTAATTTCCGTGCCAGATTCGGGCTGAATATCATTGCGATTGAAAATAACAATGAGGTTATGGAATATGTGAATCCGGATTATGTATTCCGGGAAGAGGATGTGCTGATCATTTCCGGAAGCAGTGAGGGAATCATCAAACTTACTGAGTGGCAAAAATAAAAGAGAAAAGGGAAGGAAAGAGCTTTCTGCCTGAGGATGGCAGAAGGCTCTTTGTTTTTTTGGGGAAATGAGGGGCTGGAGGAATCTAAATTTTATCTGGTGTTTTGAAAAGAGATATAGTAGAATGTAAAAAATCAGGTACAGCTGATTTGCAAAAAGAAGAAAGAAAGGAATTTATATGAAAAATGACAAAAGTATCATCAGAAGGATGATATATTATATGAATCCCAGAAGGATCCATCCAAAGATGGTGAAGCTTTGGACTTTTTTCCTGACTTTGAATGTGGTGTTTTTTCTTCTGCCAAGAGATGTGGTAGAAGGAAGCATTTTAATTCTGGCTCCTCTGGCAGGACTGTTTGTCTATGCGCTTGTGACAAAAGATGTAATGAGCAGTCTTTTGCTGGGAACATTTTCCATGTATATTCTCTGGTATAAGACAGCGGCGGTACAGGGATTTTTTGGAGATCTGCAGATGGTGCTGGCAGATTCGGAAAATATTGAGATGTATATGTCGTTTTTTCTTTCCGGAGGGATCATCATCGCTCTGAGAAGGAGTGGAAGCACCAAAGCTTTTGCAGATTTTGTGACTTCCAGATTCGGGAAAAGCGAGCATGCGGTGCTGGGAACAGCCGGGCTTTATGCAGGGGCTGCATCAATTGATGACTATGTTTCTACACTGACTTCCGGAGCTTCGTTTTCTCCGCTGATCGACGCAATTCAGAAACCGAGACTGGCTCTTGCCTATGTGATCCGGACGTTCAGTATTTGTGTGTCTGCAATTCTGCCATTTGGCGCATGGGGATATTTTATTATTTATCAGATCGCGGCAGCAGATAATGTAAAAAACAGGGCAGAAGCAGTCAGTATCTTCCTTCATTCGATTCCATTTATGTTTTACGCAGTCGTTGCCTGCGTTGTAGCGTTTTTATTTGCCATTGGCATTTTTCCGAAAATCGGGCCGATGAAGAAAGCCTACGCCATGGCGGAAGAAGGAAAACAGATGGGAGGTCTGGCGGCTGGAGAGATTGATGAGAATGGGGAAGATGAGGAGGATGAAGATGATTTTGATGAAAGTGATCCGAGGAAACAAAATGTCAGCATTCTGAATCTGATCCTGCCGATTGCATCGATCATGGCTGCACTGATCGCAACCGGTCTGGATTGTTACATGGCATTTGGAATTGCGGCAATTTTCACGGGGATGCTGCTGATTTTTCAGGGAATTATGACTGTAGCGGAATATATGCAGTGTATCGTAGACGGATTTCTGGATATGATGGATATGGTAATTATTCTGATGCTTGGATACAGCATTCAGGAAGTGATGTATACCATGGGAATGGAAGCATTCGTAGAGTCTGTGTGCAGTGCCATTCCGTTTGCAACGCTTCTTCCGGTATTGATTTTTATATTTTTCAGCTGCAGTGAATATCTGTACAGTCTCAATTATACATTGTATCAGATTGCGATCCCGATCCTTATGGTGGTGCTTCCGAAAGTGGGGGCCAATGTGCCGCTGTGTCTGGGAGCACTGATTTCCGCCGGATTGTTCGGTGCGAATGCCTGTGTGATCTCAGATCTGGGAGTGTTGTCCGCAAGGGCATGCCGGGTCAAGGTGTATGAGCAGTATATTACGTCTCAGCCGTATTTTATTATTTCGGGAGTGATAGCCGCGGCAGGATATCTGGCGGCAGGATTTTTATTTCAATAAACAAAGAAAGACAGCAGGGAGTTTCTTGGTTTTAAGAAACTCCCTGCTGTTCCATGTCGGAAAGCGCTTCGTGATAGAAAACATCGAGAAAACCTTTATAGTCTTTCTTCCATGGCTTATTTTTTCCGTAATAATGGACAATGACGGTGTTCTGCCGGATCCAGTCCAGGGAGATATCGGTCATCTGTCCGGTCATTTTATGGGTGATGAGATAGGTCTCTCCAAGATTGTAGAGGGACGCATCCGCAATTTTGGTTTTTTGTCCGTAAAGAGCGGTAAAGACATCCTGATCGGGAAGCAGCAGTTTGCGGCGGTTTTCGCGGATATAAGATCGTATGGCATCTCCGCTGTGTTCTTTTCGCAGGACTTCCAGGTTCATAAGAAGAACACCGGTATTGATATAAGGAGTGTTTTCTTCCAGATTCAGCCGGTGCGCATTAAATTTTCGGAAGAATTTTTGGACATGGGTGGCGGCGATAAAGGAACTGCCTTCAAAGTCCATGGAATACAGATCAGAAAGAGAATTGATAACAACCAGATCCGGATCCAGATAAAGAATGCGGTCCAGGCTGTCAGGGAGCAGTTCCGGGGCAAACAGTCGGAAATACATTTCTTTTGGATATCGTTTGGATGTAGGGCATTGGGATAAAAGAGAATCCGGAAATGGAAGAAATGTGATTTTATCGTGAGCGTATCGGCGAAGAGTCTCGCGGCTGTCTTTGGAAAGATTCTCATAAATGACATAAAATGATATATCAGCAGACCGGTTTGCTGACAAAACAGAGTGCATCATCACGGTACAGGGCTGAAGATAGTGGTCGTCCAGTGTCATTAAAAGATTCATTTGAAAAAACCTCCTGCTTTTATTTCATACAAAGAATGTCTATATTATAGCACTGATCCATAAAAATAATATGAATAAAAAATAAAAGAAGTGGGAAGTCTCTGGATATGAAAGTGAAATATATCCAGAGGGTTGTTTTTGCGGCGGCGGTGATCATGGTTTTGCTGGCTGCGCCGCAAAATAGAATTTCTGCCGGAATACAGAAAAATCTAAGAGATCAGGTTCTTCGGTTTCATGTGAGGGCTAACAGTGACAGCAGGGAAGATCAGAGACAAAAACTTTTAGTCAGAGATGCAGTCATTGATTATGTCAGTCCTTTTATGGAAAAGGCAGAGTCAAAGGAAGAAGCGGTAAAAATATTGAAAGAGAAAAAAGAAGGAATCAAAAGGACAGCGGAGCAGGTCCTGGCGGATCAGGGAAATCCCCGGAAGGTAAGAGTGTCCTTTACCACAGAATCTTTTCCGGAAAAAGAATACGGAGATTATGTTTTTCCGGAAGGAATTTATGATGCTGTGCGGGTAGATTTAGGAAACGCAGCAGGACATAACTGGTGGTGTGTCATGTTTCCGGACCTGTGTATTACAAAAGACGAAAAGCAAAAGATCAATGAGAAAGCCGAGGAGAAGATGAAAGAACTTCTGGGAGAAGAAACAGTTCGTTCTATCAGAAAGAATAAATATTTTCGCTGGGCGTTCTGGCCGGAAATATAAAAAAAGCGCCATTTTACTGTTCCATGAGGTAAAATAAAGAAAGGAAGAAAAAGAATGGGTATGTCAGGAGAAGAATATGATATTGGAACAGTTAAGAGAAGCCAGGGATTTTACCGGAAGTGAGCAGATGATCGCGGAGTATGTATTAAAACATACCGACAGTCTGGAACAGCTGACAGCTGCGGATCTGGCGAAGAAAGCCTTTACAAGCAAAGCCACAGTCATACGGCTTTGTAAGAAACCTGGAACAAAAGGATACCGGGATTTTAACCGGAAAGTAGGAATGGAAGCTTTGGAAGAAAAGCGCGTGAATGCGCTTCTGGAAGCGGAGCCTTTTAATGAAAATAGTTCCTATGAGGATATTGTGCAGAAGCTTCCTTCCATTTATGACAGCGCGGTTGCCAATACCAGGCTTTCCCTGGACCGGAATGTGATCCGGAGAGTGGTAAACCGGATCCGCCAGGCGGACAAGGTAGAATTTTATGGAATGGGGATCACTTATACAACGGCGAGAGCGGCTGCCTTTAAGCTGATGACCATAGGGATTGAAAGTTCTGCCTGCAACGGGCTGAACGAGCACAATATCATTGTTAGTAAAAAGAAAAAGAAGCGTGTGGCGGTTATTTTGTCTTTTACAGGAAGCAACCCCGGCATGGTTTCCGCGGCAGAATTTCTGAGAGAACATGGAGTTTATGTAGTTGGAATGGGAGGCGGAAAAGAAGAACTGAGAGCATACTGCAATGAATTTATCCCAATCTATACAGCGAAACAGATCATGAGCATGGAGGTGATCACATCGATCACATCAGCAAATTATATTCTGGACGTGATCTTTATATCTCTGATCGTGGATAATTATCAGGAAAATGTGGATGCCGCAGTTGCCATCTATAAGATGAGACATGGAGCGGAAGAAGAGCAGTAAGGCCGGAGTTTGAAAAAATCTGGACCAAAAATTCAAAACAGGAAAAGAATAAAAAGTCAATTGTGGACCAGTGGACCAACTGGTCCTTTTTTTGTGGAAAAACCATAAGAAATCCGATATTTTATGAACATAGAGAACAGAAACAGTCAGCCGGCCGGTATATTACAGCGTTTCTGGGATACAAGTTGACAGAGAAAATAACAGGAGGATAAGAATGGATTTTGAGAAATTAGCAGAGACTCTGGTTTCCCTGGTGGGAGGCGCCGGAAACATTTCGAACCTGACCCACTGCGCTGCAAGGCTCCGTTTTACGCTGAAAGATGAGAGCAAAGCGGATGAGGAACAGATTAAGAAGACAAAAGGCGTTCTGGGAGTTGCCAGAAGCGGCGGTCAGTTCCAGATTATTATCGGACAGAGAGTACCAGACGCTTATAAAGCAATTGAGACGCATCTGGGCGGCGCCATCGGAGAAACAGGAGAGGAAGGACCGAAAGAAAAGAAAAAAGTTTCAGAAGTGATTTTTGATTTCGTGGCGTCTATCTTTACGCCGATCCTTCCAGCCATCATAGGAGCGGGATTGATCAAATCTTTCCTGTCTCTGGCGGTACTTCTTGGCATGGATGCGGAAGGTTCTACCTATCTGTTCATTAACGTGCTGGGAGACGCTCCGCTTTATTTCCTGCCGCTGCTGCTGGCAGTGACATGTTCTAAAAAATTAGGAACCAATACATTTCTGAATGTGGCTCTGGCAGGAGCGCTGGTGCATCCCAATTATACCGCGCTGCTTACAGATGCTTTTAATATTCATTTCAGTTCGGCGTTTGGAATTCCTGTAACGCTGGCCACTTACAGTTCCACAGTGATTCCGGTGATTTTAATGTCCATCGCTCTTAAATACATTGATGGATTTTTTGACAAAGTGATACCGAAGATCGTGAAGTTTTTCTTTAAACCGGTTTTAACCCTGCTGGCAGTTGGAATGCTGACTTTTATTGTACTGGGACCGATTGGATTTGTTGCCGGTGTGGGAATCAGTACAGCGCTGAATACTTTAAGCACCCATGTCGGATGGCTGGTGCCGGTAATCATCGGAGGTGTATTCCCATTGATGGTAACTACGGGAATGCATTATGGAATCGTACCGTTTATGCTTCAGTCTATTGCATCAGTCGGGTATGAGCAGATCTGCTGTCCGGGAAATCTGCCAAGCAACATTGCTCAGGGGGCGGCTTCTCTGGCAGTTGGTTTCCGAACAAAGAAATCAGAATTGAAACAGCTTGCCCTGACTTCGGGAGTGACGGCTCTTCTGGGAACAACAGAACCGGCTTTGTTTGGAGTGACTTTAAGATATAAAAAAGTATTGTCCTGTGTCATGATCGGAGGTGCGGCCGGCGGTCTTTATGCAGGAATTACAGGAGTAAAATGTTTCAGTTTCTGTTCTCCGGGGCTGCTGGCGCTGGTTGCCTTTATCGGTCCGGATGGATTTACGAATATCATCAACGCATGTATTTCCATGGTCATTGCTTTTATTGTGATATTTGTTCTGGTATGGCTCTATGGTTATCAGGATGTGGCAAAACAGGAAACGGAGGGAAAAGCAGAAGAGGTCGAAACAGCAGCGGAAATTCCGGCAGATCATCATGGAGCCGAAGAAAAAGAAGAAATCGTATCCATTGCAGATGGAAATATCATTCCTTTATCTGAAGTACCGGATCCGACTTTTGCAGGAGAGATTCTTGGAAAAGGAGCGGCAGTTCAGCTGGAAAGTGATGAGATTTAC
>OMEJ01000638.1_pt1 | contig 21724 bp, 14 predicted proteins | sample 1645361 | NCBI WGS metagenome assembly OMEJ01 (sample SAMEA103958156, study PRJEB25191) | human gut metagenome
TACTATTTATTGAAAATGGTCATGTTTATTTTGTACTATTTATATTCTAACATCAGGGCGGTGGTATCCCCTTCGGGGTCGTGCGCTCTGCGAGGCTTTGCGGCTCCTATGGAGCCTTATGTACAATGCCACACTTTTTCAAATTGCTGTCATTGTCCACGCAGTTTCCGCAAGTTCAACCGCTGATGCGTTTGTAAGCAGGGGTACAATTTGTACCCTACCTTGCGTCAACTGCCTGCGAAAACCTGCCACTACACAAGGTACGCCCTTCGGGTGCGGCAGCTTTATCGCAGAGATAGGTGCAGCATCTGACCGCACCTATTTTCTTTTTCACAAAAAGAAACAAAAATGTGCTGCACAGGAAGGAGGAAAATAGTGAATTATTTCCATTTAGAAGCAAAAGTTGTGAGTCGTGGTGCAGGCCGTTCTGTCATAGCAGCAGCTGCTTACGCATCCTGCTCCCGACTATACAACGATTACGATGGACTGACCCACGATTACACCCTAAACTCCCATGCCCGCACACTTGGCACCACCATAAATGAAACTGTGTAAGCCGGAAGGTATTGAGTTTGTTTATGCCGTTCTGTATACTTATAGTAACGGCAAAGATCGTGTTTATTTTGGGCCAGTAGCCCGTACCCTAAACTGATTTCAGGTACTCTCATTTGCACCACCACCTGTCCAGCCTATTATTCATGGCAAAAGGACGTATAGTAAAATGATAAAAGTCAGAGTACCATGCCGTAAATTCTTCCAGGAGGTGCCTTTATGGATAAGATTTACGACAAATGTTGTGGTATTGATGGTAGAGTAGGTTAGAGGGCTTCTGCCCTCTTTCCCCTCATCAAACCGTGCATGAGGTTCTCCCTCACACGGCTTTCCGACATTCTTCTTTCTACAGCATTACGTCATGCTCCAGCCATTTTCCTTAACCCTTTTTCATAAATGCTATTTCTAACAAATCCCACCTTTGACATACGATTTCGCCTTTGGTGTTTCTTGTTATACCACCTTGTAAAAGTACAGATAATATACCAGTCTATTGCTTGCATCCACTTTGCATTTGTCTTGGTAGAATAGTAATTCTTCCACCCTGTGATTTTGGGATTCAGATTCCTTATTAAATCTTCTTCCTGTGCAACCAGTAGGCTACGACTGTTTACATTCCTTTTAATCTCTGCTTTCATTTTCTTCGTGGCTTTTCTGCTTGGGTATTGATAAGTCTCCTTATATAGCTGTCCTTTGCTCGTTTCCGTTGTCATTCTTCTGTGGTGCATTCCCAGAAAATCAAATCCCTCTTTTCCATCCCACATACTGACAATCTTTGTCTTTACCGGATGTAGCTTTAAATCCAGTTTTTCCATGATGTATCGCAATAAGTTCAATGCATGTTTTGCACTCTTCTTATTCTTGCAGATGATTACCGTATCGTCTGCATACCTTACAAGAATTCCGTGAGTAAGTCCATACTTTTCCCACAGTCTGTCTAGTGTATTTAAGTAGATATTTGCCAGTAACGGAGAAATGACCGAACCTTGGCTCGTTCCCTGTTCAGAGATCGTCAGTATATTTCCGTATAATACTCCCGATTTTAGCCATTGCCTTATCAGTTTTAGTATTCTTCGGTCTGATATTCTCTGTTCCTCTAACACCATCAGTTTGTCCTGGTTTACGTTATCAAAGAATTTCTCAATGTCTGCATCTACTACATAGTAGCCTTTGTTGTTACATGCTTTTCTGACCTTCTCCAGTGCTTGTTTTGCACTTCTTTTCGGTCTAAAACCGTAGGAACAATCTCTAAAGTCAGCTTCGAATACTGGTTCTATAGCTATCTTTGTAGCCATCTGCACAATTCTGTCTTTGACCGTTGGTATTCCAAGCGGTCTTTCACTTCCGTCTGGCTTTGGTATCATTACTCTTTTTACTGGGGATGGTTTATATTTTCCCTCCCTCAGTTCCGATTTGATTTCTGATAGGTATCTCTCAATTCCCATCGCTTCAATATCTTCGATTTTAATACCATCTATACCACTGGAACCTTTGTTAGCTTTTACTCGTTTCCATGCTTCCATAAGTATATCGTCCCGATATACTTTATCGTATAGTGCATGGAATCTTCGGCTGTTACATTTCTTGGCTGTCAGATATAGTTTGTTTTGAAGTTGTCGAACTTTTTCTTTGGAGTTGTTAGTCTGCATGACATTCTCTCACTCTTACCCTCTCTACAAACATGAATGAAGTAAGGAACCTTCCCATAAACTGCGTTTTCTTGCACAATCATTATCGGTACTATGTTCCTCTCCGACTCCCTCTCATCAGAAATGCGATTTCGCCAAGCTTATACGCTTTCTCTTTACCTTTCGGTGATGGGTAGGGTCTCTCCAGTTCCGAACCACACTTTCCATACATACCGCTTCCCCTATACCGAGAGATTCTTCCGTGCTGCTTTTCCAGTTTCTTCACACGTTCCATGGTTTTCGCCTATATGCACAAGGCTCAACTTCTCTTTACTCTCTTTCGAGACCTTTTTAACGATACGGCAGAATTCACTTTATGTTACGGTCTGCATGTTTGCTCGCTCCTCTTATCAAGGTTACTTTATCCACTCGCTTAGCACCCTGTATTACTACAACGCACTGAGTTTAGCTACACGGCTCACTGGCGATTACCGTGACCGGACTTGCACCGGCAAGTGTGGTCCAGCTTCGCTGGACACACTGCACAAAAAACTTATCGTTGCCTGTTTCCGATGCGTCAGAAAGCAGGAGCTACGTGAGTTTGGTGCAACAACCAGAGAACTCCTTACATTGGCTGACTGGCTCAAGGAGGGTGGCTGCGAAATGGTCGCCATGGAGAGCACAGCCTCTTATTGGAAACCTCTGTATAACATCCTTGAATCTTCTGACCTGAACGCAATGGTGGTCAATGCCCGTCATATGAAAGCAGTTCCCGGTCGGAAAACGGATGTGAAGGATGCGGAATGGATCGCAGACCTTCTTCAGCATGGACTGCTAAAGGCCAGTTATATTCCCGACAAGGATCAGCGGGAACTGAGGGAATTAGTCCGCTATCGTAAAAGCCTTGTAGGGGAACGCACCAGAGAGTTGAATCGGCTCCAAAAGATGCTTGAAGGAGCTAACATCAAGTTATCCGGAACTGTATCAGACATCAATGGCAAAAGCGCCCGTAGTATTCTGGAATATCTCCTAACCGGAGACTCCATCGATGAGGTAAAATACGATGAGATGTATAAGCAGAAAGTGATTGCTCATAATCTCAAAGCCACCAAGGAACAGATCATTGATGATCTTAATGGTGTGATGTCTCCGCTCCAGCGCAGGATGATGAAAGAACTTCTTATCCATTTGGATGAACTAAATACTCACATCAAAAACCTGGATGACGAGATTGACAACTTTATGAAACCGGAAGAAAAGCAGGCTTCCCAGGCAATTCAGGATGTAACCGGTATAGGCAATACAAGTGCCCAGGCCATCATCTCTGTCATTGGTACAGACATGGATCGTTTTCCGACAGATAAGCACATTTCATCTTGGGCAGGGTTATGTCCCGGAGATAATGAAAGCGCCAAAAAGAGAAAATCCGGGAAGACCAGAAAAGGTAACTCCCTGTTGCGCACAACATTAATCACCTGTGCACATGCAGCAGTAAAAAATAAGAAGTCCTACTTCCATGCGCAGTTCATGAGGATCAGTGCTCACCGTGGGCCAAAGCGTGCCTATGTAGCCGTTGCCCATTCCATGCTCATAGCAATATATCACATTCTCAAGGATGGTGTCGTTTTCAAGGATCTGGGAGCTGATTATTACAATCAGTTCAATAAGGAACGTAAAATAGCTGCATACCTCAAGAAGTTAAAAGCGCTTGGCTGGGAGGCTCCAGTAGTTGCCGCATAAGCCTGTCGGTTAAGTTCAAAATCAACCTTTTTGCACTAGATAGGGGTAGTTTGCGCTTTTTTGGCTATTCTGAAGGTTTTGTTTCATAGTAATACCATTGAGAATTGCGGAAAACGACTGATGGAATACAAAGACTGCTTTGAGATCATGGGAAAAGACCGCAATAGTTATTCAAAAACAGACCTGGAAGCTACTTTTATGCGTATGAAAGAGGATCATATGCTCAACGGTCAGCTCAAACCGGCTTATAATGTACAGGTTGCAGTAGAGAACTATTTTATCATCCATACTTATATCAGCAATGACCGAACGGATTATGATACATTGATCCCTGTGCTAGAAAAACATAAAGCGGCCTTTGGGTCATTTCCGGAAGAGACCACAGCCGACAGCGGTTACTGCAGCGAAAAAAATCTGCTGTACTTGAAAGAGAACGGGATAACCAGTTATATAAAACTGCAGGACCATGAAAAACGGAAGACACGTACTTATGCAGAAGATATTGGAAAGTATTACAACATGAAAAGTGTGATATACGAAGATGAGCATTATTATGTCTGTCACGATGGAAGGGAACTGCGTCATATCCGGACAGAAACCAAACAACAGGAGGGATATGTACAGACATTTGAGGTGTATGGCTGTTCTGACTGTAGCGGCTGCGAACATAAAGCCAAATGCCTGTACAAATATAACGCAGAAAGAGACCAGGATAAAAACAAGGTCATGAAGATCAATGAACGCTGGGAAGAACTAAAAGAGGAAACGCATGCCAATATCCAGAGCGAAAAAGGGATCCTGAACCGCCAGATACGTTCCATTCAGACGGAGGGACATTTTGGGGATATAAAAGAAAATGAAGATTTCAGACGGTTCCATTACCGCTCATCAGAAAAAGTATACAGAGAATTTCTACTGTATGCGATAGGTCGGAATCTGAATAAATATCATCGTTTTTCCATTGGCGAACTGAAAAAATACGAGCCCAAAAACGATGAAAACGCAGCTTAGCAAAAGTGCGGATCAAAAAATAAGAACAAAGGGGATATTATGCGCTCAAATGAGAGAGATAAAGAGAAAGAACACCCTTGATAGAAAATCAAATGTCGAAAAAACATTGATTCTATCAAGGGTGTTCTTATTTTGGATTTGGGGAGTCAGAAATCAATGTTTCCCGACAGCCCCTTTCAATCACTTATTAATAAATATCTCAAACTTCGCACATAAATTTTAGTTATGCACCTTGAAAATTCAATACCTGGCAGTAATTCAGTTGTCAATATTCCGTTTTTTATGCCGCTTGTAGTTTCGTTTTCAGCAGAGTAGGAATAGCATCCATAAATGCATCTACTAACGCAGTAATTTCGTCATCTGCTATATCAAGATTATCTGCAAGTAGTGTCCTGAACATTTGAAGCAACAATTGAAAAGCCTGTATCCATGTAATGTCAGACATTTCATCAGAAAAGTATAAAAAGAGTTCACCAAGAGACCGTTCATCGTTTGATTCACGGTTTTCTACAGATAACATCATATATCTTGTAAATACTACTGCGGTATGTGCTGTCATTGCATCATAGGAGATGGATCTACATTCTTTGCTTAGATGCAGGTAACTTTTGCAGACTTTGAAGAAAACTTCGATATCCCATCGTTTTCCATAAATGCGGATGATTTCATTTTCATCCAGTTCAGTATCTGTTGAGATGATACAAAGATATTCTTTTCTTTTGTTTCGATTGCGGACATAAACCACTTTGGCTGGAATGATGTTCCCATCTTTTACGACATCAACCATAACAGATAAAAGATATCTGGAACGTCCTCTTCGCTTTTTGTTTTTGTTGTAGATAGAGATTAATGACATATCTTCTCCATTATAACGAAAGAACATTTTTGGTGTTTTCTTAACCATGGCAATGACATCATATCCGATTTCTCTCACAGCATGAATGGAACTTGGTGAAGAAAACCAGCTGTCAAAAAGAACATATTTTGCTGGAATATTAGCTTTTTTAGCCTGTTTTAGCAGTTCAAGCATTACGGAGGTTCCTTTTTGCATAGACAGCTGACGACGTTTATATCCAACTGTTCTTTTATCCACTGCATTTGCTTCATTTATCCGGTTCTTTTTATTGTCGGTTGAAAGAAGTACACTATTAACCTGAAGAAAAGTACTTCCGTCTGACCATCCCAATGTAAGCATACGAAAGCCAAATTTATAAGCATGTTTTGCATGATCGAATACTTTGGCAAGAAGTTCTACCTTCTTGGAACGATTTCTTTCAAACATGGAATCATCAATAATCAAAACATTGGCTCGGTCTTCACCATCCAATGGAACAATCGCTTCGTTGATAATTCGGCTTGAAAGAACAGTTGTGAAACGAATCCAATTAATTTCAATCCTTTTCATAAAACGGTAGACAGTATCCTTTGCAAAAGCAGGAGTATTTCTACCCGTAAGAAGATTCATATACATACTTCTGTTAGAAAAGATTAAAAGAAACAGATATTGAAATACTTCCGAAGCAGGTGTTCCCTTTTTCTTATAGGCATTGGCAGATTTCAATGCAGAGGAAAGATGGAATCTGATAAAAAATCTTCGAATAGTTTTAGAAATCTGGTTATCATTCTGAGTGTCTTGTGTTATACTTTTATTCATAGCATGAGCCTCCGGTTTTAATTGTTTTTGGACAACTCAATTATATCAAACCAGATGGTATTCATGCTATTTTTATGCCAGTTATTATTGAATTTTCAAGGTGCATAAGCACTTATTCAAGTGCGAAGTTTGAGTAAATATCTTATATTCAGTTCTTTAGTTTACACGAAACTTGAACTGGTCTCTGTCTTTTTCCAATAAGTCATCTCTTAATTAATGTTTTTTCTTTCTGCGGTTTGCAACAATCACCCAGGCAATCAGAATAACTGATACACCCATTCCTATAATCCATCCAAACAACTGTACATTATCTCCAGTTTTTACTGAGTCGTTTCCATTAAAATTATCTTCATTTGTTCCCCCATTTAATATGCCATTGTTTGAATCAATATCTGCCGCTTCTTCGCTTACAGTAATAAGCTGTTTTGTCTGCATTCCATCCCATGAAATTACAATTTCTGTATCTTCCACAGTAAGTTTTCCATCCGGGCTGTAAGTATAGTCTGTAATTACTTGGCGTCTTCCATCTGAATATACAGCACTTACAACCATTCCTTCTGGATCAAATACTTCTCCATTTTTATATTCTGTACGTTTTGGAGCTTTCGTCACTTCAATTCCTGTAATTACTGGAATTTCGCCACTTTCGCTTCGAACAGAAATTATTACCTGTGCAGTCATTCCATTCCACGAAATGATTGCCGCTGTGTCTTCTACTGTAAGTGCTCTATCTGGTTCTATCGTATAATCCGTAATTTCCTGGCGGCTTCCATCAGAATATACAGAATTCACAACCATTCCTTCTGGATTGAAATATTCTCCTTCCACATAATCTGTAAGGTTTGGTTCTGTCGCCACTTCAATTCCAACAATAACGGGTGCTGTTTCCTTACTCTTTGTTTCAAAACCACGCTGTGTTGTAACCATTTCATTTCCAGCACTATCTGTTGTTACGGCATACCATGTGTAATATTGTCCATCTTTTAAACCACTTACCTGATATTTAACTGTTTCATTTCCAGCAGATGTAACAGTTGTTATCTTATCAGCAGTTCCTGCAGAAAGGCTTAACTCAGAAGTTGTAAATATTCGTTCCTGATTTCCTCCTAAGTCAACCTCAACAGCAAATTCGTCTCTATTTTTTTGATGAAGACCACTGATTTGTTTGTAAGAACCATTTGCCCAAGGAGTTTCTGTGTCTCCTGTTAATGGAGAATACGTATTAAAGTAAATCAGATTATTCTCGACGTCAAAATTAATCATACGAAGGAATCCATTTCCTCCATAAATCATAGTTCCATTTTCATCCTGATAATCCTGAAGAATACTATAAAACTGTTGCTCTCCTGTTGTAGGATTAATAATGTCTACACCATCCACATGTCCACAAAGTAATAATTTTACATTCTCATTTCCTTGAATTACGTCACTGAGAAGTTTATTTCCTTTTGTGCTTGTAATTTTTCCTCCACTATTAAAGTGATGTGTCAATATAATGATGTTATAATCTGCATATTCTGGATTTGTAACTATATCTTTTGCCCATTCGATGTCTGTATCATCCATCCAGAAACTGAGTGTTAAGAGCATAATTTTACTTCCATGCACTGTCTGTGTCAGACACATATCGTCAGTTTCTTTGTTATTGCTTACTAACTTCCAGCCTCCAAGGTTTTCTTTGAAACGGTCAAGTGGGAAATATTGACGATATAATCTATCACTGTTTGGTATCAGATTATATTTATCTACATATTTGTAATCATGATTTCCCCATGCAATGGTATATGGAACATTTGCCTCTTCCAATACTTTATATGCTTTATCAACCGTTTTCCAGTTGTATTCCCATGATAAATATGCCGCATTTGCAACGTCTCCTGTATCAATATTCATTACACTCTTATATTCATCTTGTGTAGCTGCAATCCATTTCTTTTGTTGCAACAAAATGTCTTCATAAAATTCAGATGTATATTGTACATCTGATGTCCAGGACATTGAAAAATCATATTGTCCTTCTTCTGGTGTATATCCATCCATATCTTCTGGTTCTGTTCCCAAACCTCTAAAGAATAACAGATATAACTGTCCATCTTTTTTATATTGATTTCCTTCTACCTGAACATCGATAGAAAGTTTTCCAGATTCATTGGTTGAACCCATTTTTACCCATTCACATGCTTCTTGATCATATGCATATGCATGAACCTGACGACTTGATGTTCCATGCCAGCCAATGTGATAACTTGTTTCTGCCAGCTGTTTCTCTGTCAATCGGATCTTATAAATCTGATATGGATTAGTGCCATCCTCTGTCTGAGTTGTCGCATTGGTAAGTTCTTGTGCTGTATATTCACATTCCATTGGATTAATACTTTCAGGTGTATTTTCTTCAATACTTCCTTCCGCAATCTCTGTATTTTCTTCCGTTAACTGAATACCTCCATTAATATAAAAATCAGTTTTCAGCGTTTCATCCTGGCTTTCATTTGGTTCTACGACTAAAGTCTGACCGTTCTCTGTTACCTCTGTATCTGTTTTTGTAACATCCGGTGCTGTAATATCACTTAAATTCACTTTTATGTTACATGTTTCCGTTTTACCATCAGCTACAGCTGATATGACCACTTCCTGTTCACCAGTTCCAGTCATTGTAAATGTTTCCATGAACATACCAGCTTCCATATTACCTAAGTTATAAGTTTTATCACCAGCCTTGATAATAAGTTCAGCATCTTTACTGAGAATTCCCTGAACTACTTGTTCACCAGCTTCTAAAGTTTCTGTTCTTCCTACAACGTCAGCATTTACCGCCAAATCACCTTTACGTTCTGCTGCACCTACGGTTACTGCATTTCCAAAGTATACATTATAGCGGAAAGCTTCCCATTGTTCAGAAGTTCCACTTCCTGCGATTTGTACATCGTAAATTGTTCCTGCAAAAGCACCTTTCAATTCATCATCGGAATATGCTCCAATAACTGTTGGAAGTGACTTATCTGTATAGATAGAGTTTTCTAGGAATACTCGACCCTTTTTCACAGCGACCCCATCAATATATGTAGTTACTGTCAAACCATCATACATCATTGTGAGAAGATGTTGCTCTCCATCGGTCACATCAATATCGCATTTATAATCTGTCTTCTGATCTGTAGGCCATGAAGCTGTATTATAATTGTGTTCTCTCCACCACTTTGCATAGTATGATGTAGTCAATTTACCTGTTGATGCATCAATGGACATTTGATAAGAATTCGTATCGTTATCTTCGCTTAAAAATTTAGCTGCAATTACTCCTTTTCCTCCATCTAAACGTTCCATATCTTCCTCAGTCATGGAAATTACTGCGCTAATGCTAATTGCATCATAATCATCACCTATACTATTATAAGTAATCTTACTATTTTCGAAATATGCGCCTTTGTCTGCACCTTCATTATTTTCCTTTAATTTTCCGGTTACTATTCCTGTTGCTTTACCTGTTGCATCTTTTAATGAATCTTCTTTAATATCCTCGAAATGTTCTACAAGAGCATAATTATTACTCCAAACATGTTCCGAATTTAATTCTGAATCTGTTCCTCCGAAATATACCCAAAGTCCGGTTACAGACTCTGATTCAATAACAGGAACTTTTACCCATACAATAGAAGTTCCATTTTTATCATAACTTTCAATATCACAAGGAATTTCTTCTCCTTTTGTTGTGTAGAACTTCATCGTTTTGCTAGGAGTATTTTCAATTTCCAATCTGACTGGTGCATTCTTAAATGCTGAAAATGTATCATTTCTTAACAGGATGCTGCGTCGTTCACTTGCACTTTCATCTAACCATGCACCTTTATCTTCTTGGATTTCTGCATGTTCTGCTTGCAGGAGTACATAATAATTTTCCACTTCTGCTTTCTGTACATCATTTAAACAATCATATGCCTGTCTTGCATTTTCCCATTGTTTGTCCTGAATTAGTTTTTCTACCTTTACAACTGCATGATCAATACCAAACGCTTCAATCATTGTCGCTGTATCCGTATTCTTTCTTTCATATGTGTACACTGTCAATTTGTCTTCTTCAACCTTGACAGAAGCAAATGTCTGCGTTGGATTGCTTTTGCTTCCTCTCTGTTCACTACGAGAGAAAAGAGCAATGTAATCATCAAATGCTTCTGTTGTCATTTCAGAAATCTGACTTTCCATCTCTGTGCCTGCCTGACCTGGCATAAAATAAATAGTACCTTCTTCACTGAGACTATAGTAGAATCGTTTTCCGTTAACCATTTCCATATATTCTGCCGTATCAGCTTTTCCGTCTTTAACAGAATAGGTTCTTCCCAAAATATGATCCCGTCCCTGAAGCACCAGGTCAATTTCCACTTCATCAATTATTGGAAGCAATACATTTCTAAGTCCGTCTACTTCTTCCGTATCTGCACTAGATCCTGTTGTATATGGACCTTTATTAACACTTAATATTACCCATTCTGCACCATTTTCACGTGCCTTAAGTACATCTGATTTCAGCCATTCAAGCTGATTATTAGAAACACATTGTTTCGCATCTTCATTTGTATCTAATACGACGATATGTGCATTCGAATAATCAAAACTATAATATCCTCTGTTTCCAACATGGAAATGTTCCAGCATTTCTTTTGTTTCGTCTTCACCTGCTGTTGGAACAATCGGAACCTTCATAAATGTATCTTTCGCATGGAAGAATAGTTCTTGCCATGCAGTCTTTCCACGTGAAGCATCCACCATATTTCCACTATGGATCAGGAATGCTGCATCCTCACATGTATCTAAAGCTACCTGCATCGTATCAGCAGCTACCTTAGCCTCATTTAGACTGCTGCCTTCTGTACCTGCTACATTCAGGAAAGTAAAGGAACCTTTTTCCGGTGCTGTTGAGAAAGTTCCTACATCTGAGACATTCTCATCAATATGTACTTGATAGTAATATGTTGTATCTGCTTTTAACTCCTTGACATCTACAGTATATCGGAATCCAAAATCTTCTTCTGACATAGAAGCTTGGATTTTCTCAGCTTCACTCATATCTTTCTTTTCAGATACAGATACATAAGCGTCTTCACCCTTTATATTTGAATGCCAGCTAACCCCGATTGCATTGTCTTTTACCGTTGTTGTCACGTTAGAAACTGCTTCTTCTGGATAAGAAAATACTCGAGGAATCGGATATTTATCTTCTGTCATTTCCCATTCCAAATCAAATAACCAGCCTAAATTCACATATGTTTGTTTCATTTGCAATTCTTCTTTTGTAGTTAATGTTCCATTTTTTGTGGATGCTGTAATATTTTCATTATTGATTTTAATCTCCTCACAAGCTAAATTCCCAGAAATTGTATTTTTACCACTTGTTGCCGCAATCGTACCATAAATTGCCCCAGCACCATGTGTAGTAAACTGTCCGCCTGCTTCCATTGTGCCTCCGTATGCTACGTTTCCTTCTAATGTAACTGCATTGATATAAGCAACTATTGGTGATTGACTCACAATTGCAGTTTTTGGTGAAGCATTACATTTCAAATTTACATCTGCAATACAGTTTAAAATAGAACTTGTCGAACTATATGATGCTATACCGCCAAGCATACTGCCAAAGGATACTGTCGTACCGCCACAACTGAAATCACCACTCACATAACAATTGGAAATAGTAGCAGTATTTTGGTTATTTCTTCCGTTTAATGGTGTGATACCAGCTACTTTTGCCGAATATGGAGCTTCTACTACTGCATTTGAAACACGACATCCATGAATCAATCCACCGTTGGCATTTTCCCCAGCAACAACTGCTGCTCCTGAGAAACTATCTGTATTACATACAACGCTTGTTTTTACGATTGGGCTTTCAAAAGCCAAGTCCTTAATCGTACCACTATTAACACGAATAAACCCAATTAAATACCCTGTTTTTGTACTCGTATCTGTGTCAATAATTTGAAGTCCTGAAATACTGTGTCCTCCTCCATCGAATACACCTGAGAAAGAATTAATCATTGGGAATGGATCTGTTAATGTGATATCCTGTGTAAGCATAAAGTATTTTCCGATTACACGTCCGTCATTTTTATTAAGAAGATCTGTCGCATAAAGAAGGTCTTCTTCACTTCCAATTCGGAAAGGATCTGATTCTAAACCACTACCTTCTAATGTTAGTGCTCCTGGTTCTTTTAATTCTGGACGTTCGTCATTTCCCATTGTCCAGCAATTTTTAAAATCCCATCCAATTCCTGTGTATGTTTCTTTTTGTTTGAAATCATCTTCTGTTTTTGTTGTCCCTTGTGTAGCCTTATCTTTTGCACTAGTTCCAACTACAATTTGACTTCCATTTAAAGTAATATTTTCATTTGCAATATTATCCTTTGTCTGTACTTTATATGAACTATTATATAATCCATAAATTCGACCTACATTTGCAGTATTAACTGTTGCTGGCAATACGATGCTTCCGCCACCTGCTGCATTTCCTTTGATTGTCAATGCATTAGGATATCCACAAATCATAGCTGCTGATACTTGTGTTGCCTCTCCTGTGTAATTAATGTTCGCATTTACGTAACAGTTTTCCACCAAAGTACTCGAACCAGCAGTATAAGCTGTAATACCACCTAACATTGCGCCGTAGTAAGTATCTCCTCCACAAGATAATGTTCCACCAAAACGACAATTCTGAATTTTTGCTGATGCATAAAGATTTCGTCCATTTAAAGCTGCGATACCAGCTGCTTTTCCAAGACCCGGCGCAGTAACCATACTATTCTTAACCTGAACACGGGAAATAAGTCCCCCTGTTGCATTTTCTCCTACAACAACAGCAGCCCCAGAATAACTATTGGAACCTGAATTCACCAAAGTTGAAATCGTTGCATTTTCGAAATTTAAGTTTTGTATTGTACCTGTATTTGTACGAATAAATGCAACTCGATGCTCTGTTGACCCATTCAATACGCTTTCTGTTTCTTCTGCAATCGTTAAACCTTTGATTGTATAACCACGACCGTCAAGCGTACAGGTAAAGCTATTAATCATTGGGAAACTATCACTCTTCATGTTGATATCTGCATCAAGAGCATAGTTTTTTCCAACCCACGTTTTATCATTTGCATTAAGTTTGGCTGCCATTTCGCGAAGATCGGCATCCGAATCTAAAAGATATGGATTTTCCAAACTTCCGTCTCCTTCAATTTCTGGCACATCCGAAGTTCGTTGAATTTTAAAACTATCTACTACGCTTAAATCTGTAGAACGGTAAGTAGTAATTTTAAAAGTATTTTCCGTAACTTCAATATTAGAAAAGTTTGGTTTGTTTTCCTGATTTTTTACTGCAGCGTAATTCGTACTTGCGTTGCCAAGGATACTATAGAATTTACTTCCACTAGATGAGTTTGCTGTTACGTAAAGAATTCCTTCTGGGTCTCGCGCAACAGACTCTACTGTATCTGTTACTTTTGGTGTTGTGCCATCCATCATATAACTACGTACATACACATGGTCATGTCCCATTAAAACCACATCAATATCTAATTCTTTGAATAGTTCCGCTAACTGTTCTCTTCTTTGAAGGATATCAGTATCCTGTGAATGAGTTGCTGCACTAAATATAGAATGATGAAAAACTACTACTTTCCAATCTATATCTTTATTCTTATTTTCTTCTAATGCATCTTCTAAAAATGCTTTGTGAGATGCCGTGCTTAAATCATTCGAATTCAAATTCAAAAACAATACGTTATTGTATGTGTACCAGTAATCAGAATTTGCTGTTGTCTTCCCTTCGTCTCTCCCATATTTATTTGGATTATTAAAATGATCGTTATAAATAGAATACTCATAATCTTTGTATGCACCACCACTGACATAATATCCGTGATCATGATTTCCTATAACTGTCGCTACTGGTAAAGATTTCAGTGCGGCATGCTCTAAATACCCAGCATACTGCGCTTCATTGTTTCCTACGCTAACCTGATCACCTGCACTAACTATAAATTCTGCATTTGGTGCCTGAATGGATGCCTGCTTCAGAGTTTGCTCCCACTGTGCAGTATCTGTTGTCGTATTCTTTTCACCAATCTGTGGATCACCTACAAAAAGGAAATTAAAATTCTTATCATTATTTCCCGTCTGAAAACTATAAATCTCAGATATTGTTGTACCATTTACTAAACGATACACATATTCTGTATCTGCCTGTAAGTTTTCAAGCGTAGCTTGATTGCTATAAAATCCCTCATCACTAGTTTCTTTTACAGAAGCTTTTACTATCATATATTCTGTTGGAAAGGATTCCTCATTCTTAACCGCATACTGAATCTCTCCAGCTTCTTCTGTATTACAATACCATGTGATATTTCTAGATGTTTCATCTGTCCCTACTGTAAGTGATACTGCTTTTTGTTCTACTGATTGCTCATTCGATGATTCATCAACGTCTTGTTTTTGTGTCAATTCTTCATCCGCAGTTTCATCTTCATCTTCATTTTCAGTTTCATCAAAAGCTTCATCTACGTTTGGTTCTTCTGCTGTCTGCTCAATTTCTGCAGCTTCTACAACAGAATATCCCATTTCTGGAACCATAAACGTACTAGTTACCATAGCAACTGCCAAAATAGAAGCCAAAATACGATTGCGTATCTTCATAACCATCCTCCTTTTCTTATTTTTATCTGTCTTTTTTTCCATAACCTAAGGCACACACACCTGCAGTAATCGGTACTGTCAAAACTACTGCGCTGTTTCCAGCAATTCCTTTCATCACTTCTAAAGCTAAAAAATCAGATGAAATCAATTGATTGTATTGGATTCCATATGAGATAAAGACAAGCAGTGTAGACATCGTTCCTCCCATAAATGCAAGAATCAACGTATTCGTCATTGTTCCTATCATATCTTTCCCAATATTCAGCCCTGATTGAAAAAGTTCTTTTCTTCCCAGATTGGGATTCAACATCTGTATTTCATGTAAAGATGCTCCAAGTGAAACTGCTACGTCCATCACCGCCCCAAGTGAAGCAACCATAGTTTCGGTAAACAAGATGCCATTTAATCGCATTCCTGTTGCCTGTGATATTAATGTCAGCGATTCTGTTTCTGCCATACTATTCCCACCAAGTTTTAATATATTCGCTAAAATTAAATACATAATTCCAGCAGAAAATCCTCCCAGCATAGAACTAATGATGTTATAAGTTGTTTTTTTCTCCAACCCGCCAATGCAAAAACACGTAACAGCAGAACTTAACGCCACTGTGAAAACAGCTGAAAATACGGCTGATTTTCCATGGAAAATCGCAGGAAGAAGATAACTGACTACCACAATTATTGTAAAAACAAGACCAAGGCAGCTTCTAATTCCTTTTTTCCCTCCAATTAAAATGATTAAAAGGAAATAAGCTATAGCAATTCCCCATACCCCAGTACTGCGATCATAATTATAGATTGAATAGTAAGGTTCCATTTCTTCTGGTCTGTCTGCACATATAATCACTCTGTCTCCTTCATTCAAGATCACATTATGCGTAATACTGATTGTATTTTCTATCTCCAGTTCTTTTCCTTTTTCTTCACCTTTCAAGAACTTAATTTTTAAAAATTGATAGCCAACCATATGCTGGTCATCCGCTTCATACAATTCAAGTTCCTCTTTTAGTACATCTGTCACAATCGCTTTTTCATAAGTAATTCCATCTGTATGGAATCGTTCGTAATTGAAATTTAAATTTGTAAAATTCCAAACCATACTAATTCCTAACATCACAATTAAAAACAACAATGCTCTCTCTATGGCTCTTTTTTTGCTATGCATTCCTTTATCATCACCTCCCTGAATACCTCTTTTATGGTTACAAATTCACTCTTACAATGTAAATGCACCATAGTGAGTTCTTCTAACATTTTTATGCCGCTCTTTGAGAGCAGCATATTTTGAATTTATTTTTGCAATTGTCTGGTAACTTGTCAGACCATGGCAGCAATTCTTCGCAAAAACTGAGGTCTTTGTCATCCATATGTTTCGGAATCTCCGTAAGAAGATGTTCAAAATAGTCATATGGCTTCAGATTGTTTTTTATGCAGATAATCATAAAAGATGGAACGATATCTTTCTGCACACAGGATCGTCCAATGAGCCATTTCTGCACGGGTTATATTGATTCCATAACGCGAGAATTCCTGCTCCTGCCGGTAAAGAGTTACGGCATTTACATACTTTGCATTCATAATAGCTGCTTCCAATGATGGAGACACCAGGCTGTTTCTTAATAGGTATCCGGGATGTTCTGCCTCTTTAAAGTGATTGTCTTTCTTTGATTTATAGACTCCCACATGATGTTCTTCAATTTCTACCTTTGCAGGTCTGAATTTATAACGTTTGTAGACTTCATCCTCTAACTGATACCAGCCGTTTTCACCGAATTCAGAAACCAGTTCTTTTTCAGTCATCATATGTGAGACTTCGACTACCGGAAGATTCCTGTTTGTCAGAAGCACGTTTTCCTTTTGCCTTTTTAGACCTTGGTTTTGAGATGATTTCTTCTTCGTTCCTCATATAGCATCCATTTATTACAGGCTTCAAAAACGATTCCTAAGATTTTGAATAGAAGAACAAAGATGTCAAGGTGCATAAAAGCCACAAAACGCGGGAGCAGTACGTGCAAAATGCCAGTAAAACTCCGGGTTTGTAAAGTACAAAAACATCTACATTTTGCACAATTTCACGCAGTGTACTCCGGTGGCGATACCTTTTTGACGGATTTTTTTGGTTCTATAGTAAGACCTTCCATGAGCCAACAAAACTGCTGTAATGTCAGGTTTTTAACTTCTGACCCAGAACGCGGCCACTGAAAGTTTCCCTGATCTAATCTTTTATATAGAAGAAGCCATCCGTCCGACTCCCAGACCAATGCCTTAATCCTGTCAGTCCGCCTTCCACAGAAAAGATAAATGGTATCTGGGACATGCGGTTTTGAACCGAGTTTTGATTCTACAATGGAAGCCAAAGACTCTATCCCGAATCTCAAATCAGTGTATCTGGTCACAAGGTATACATTTTTAAAACAGATGGCATCATTTAACATCACACGCCACCTGAAATACCATTTTCAATAACTCTGGAGAAGTTTCTTCCGTAACGTGAATGGAAATATCTCCAATCGATATGTCCACTTTAGAAACAACAGGTTCCTCTGTTTTGAAAAATTCAGATGATACTGGAACGATACTCTGTGGGATTATTTCTTCCGAAACACTTTCGAGACAGGCTTTCCGTACTTCCCGCAGTCGGTAATAATAATTAGCTACGGAAATATCATGTTGGCTGCACCATTCTTTTACAGAAATACCAGAGGCTCTGTTCTGGCATTCCCGGACATCATCAGCCCATTGTTGAAGTCAATATTGTCTGTCTACAAGTGAAGTTTTTGAATTCATATAGTGATCCTCCTTAGTGTATAAAAAGTTGAGGCTCAACTTTTTATAATGTTTGAGTCTATTGTCTCAAACATTAAGAAGAATATCTACACACTCACTATGGTGCGTTTACCTTACAATTATAAAATTCCTTTTGTAAAATTTGCTAGTCTGACAGCGTAAAATTTAGGTTAAATCAACCAGCCATGCCCGATAACCCCCAAAAGCCATACAATTCTATTCAAGAATTGCATGACTTCCTTCTTTTCCATTCAATGGTGGTAAAACTTATTTCATTAAATATCCTTCTCTCGCTCCATATCTGGATACTTTTATCATATTCAAATCATATTTTTTATAATCATACATAAAATTACAAGTCCAGGTATTACAGTGTGTATACGTTCAGGTACTATTTTGACAATTTTATCTAATAAATAAGATTTGTCTTCGTTATAAAGTTTAAGCAAGTTTTTCAACTTTACGGCATCCATGTTTCGATTATTTTCATCCATCCGATACTCTTTATTATAAATCCGAAGAACTGCTCTGATGCTTCCGCCTACTCCATATGCACATTTTATTCTCGATTTTTTTCTCTTTTGATAAGATTGTCTTAATACTCTTTTCCATCTCTGATATTTCAATTTTATCAGGTACTATATTTTTTACATGTTTTTTATACATATTTAGAGAGCCTACGTTCAGTGATGTGGCATAACGTACCGTCTGATTTTCAAACGGTATGATCTCGGTACTTCCACCTCCCTATATAGTCAGGAGTACTCTCGGAAACTTGCAGCCCTTGAAAATACTGCATTTCCATAATACTCCTTTTTTTCTTCACCTCCACTTTTCAGTGGATTTTTTATATCTTTTCTATATTTTTATCAGGATTTTTTCAATTTCCTATTGACAATCCTGCCAGTTTGTGCGGCCGCGATCCTTGATTGCTTTTTTGCAATCAAGGATCGCGGCCCTTTGGTTAAAGAGGAACTCATCACTTTTCATCTAAACCAAAGGAGGTTACGCACATGTTGATTCACTGGCAGTCCCATCAGGAGTATTTGTTTTTCCTGCATGAGACAAAAGTACATCTTGATTCTTCCCAGCTCACAAGGCTATATCTTGAATTCGCGGACGTCCGGGAAAAACTCCGCCTGCTCAACCTCGATCCCGCCATGGAATACCTTTCCAGGTTCTATCCCCCCATGGGACGCCCTGCCAAAAACCAGGCTCAGATCATACGCTCTCTTGTTCTTATGATGTCCCTCGGCTTTACCAGCCTTACCGCCTGGGTCCGCAAACTCTGCGCCGACAGCCTCCTTGCCATGCTCGTTGGCTGTACCCCGGACTCCCTGCCCCCGCTTGGCTCCTACTTTGACCTCATGGACAGGTTCTGGACACAGCCGGAGTCTTCCCAAAGGACCGGCAGGAAGGAACTCCTTCCCATGGACAGGAACAAACGGCCTTCCAAAAAGCCCGGAAAAGGAAAAAAGCTTCCTAATAAACATGCTGGGATTACGGACTCCATGGCCGATTATGCCCTGGCACATGAAGGCTTCCCCTTCCATTATGAAGAAAGGCTCCAGCAGGTCTTTCGCCTCGCCGCGCTCATCCCTTCTCTCCAGGATGGCCTCATCCCCCATGGCGGCATCACCCTTTCCGGTGATGGAACCTGCGTTCATTCCCATTCCAGCCCTTATGGGCATAAGGTCTGCAAATGTTCAGAAAACGCCGATACGCACTGCTCCTGCAAACGCCATTTCTCCGATCCGGATGCGGACTGGGGCTGGGACAGTGACAAGGAAGTCTTTTATTTTGGACATACGCTCTACATGCTCTGCTCCCATAACTCCGATATCGGGGTTGACCTCCCGCTGCACATCCGTTTCCTTAATGCCAGGAGGCATGACAGTGTCAGCGCCATCGTCTCCCTGCGTGAATTCAAGTCCCTCAGCCCGGATATCCCTGTCCGGAACCTCTGCCTGGACTCCGCCCATGACAACTATGCTACCTACAGGCTCTGCCAGAAATGGGATATCCGTCCTTTTATTGACCTTAATATGAACCGCGGCAGGCCCGAATCCATCCCCGAGTCCATCTCCATTGACAAAGATGGTACTCCCCTGTGTATGGCCGGTCACCGTATGGTCAACTGGGGGTACTGTAAACAGAAGCATTCCCGTAAATGGCGCTGTCCCCTTGCCTGCGGTAAAATAGGATCCTGCCCCTGCAGGGAAACATGTTCCCCCTCCCCCTATGGCCGCTGTGTCTACACCAAGCCGGACTGGGACATCCGGCTCTATCCCCCGGTCCCGAGGGGAACGGAGGATGGTCTTATGTCAAGAAAAAGTACAAATTAAATATAACCAATTTTCTCTATGCTTAGCAAAGCTTAACTTGCTCTTTTTATCGCATTTTCTTCTAGATTTTTCAGATATTCTTCCTCATATTGGGTTGGGGATAAATACCCGCAATGGCTGTGAATACGTACTGTATTGTAAAATGTTTCTATGTATTCAAAAATCAACTTATATGCATGTGTATAATTAAAGATTTTAAACCGATTAATCCATTCCCGCTTCAAGAGTGCATGAAAGGATTCTATACAGGCATTATCCCATGGATATGCTTTCTTTGAATAACTGTGAATCATACCCTTTGTTGATTGCTGAAATGCTTCTGATACATACTGGCATCCCCTGTCACAATGGAAAATCAACGGCTCCTTAACATTTCTGACTTGTTTTGCTTTTTCAATACATTCCACTACGTGGGAAGCCTCCAGCGTCTCACTCAACACCCAGGAAATGATTTTCCTCGAATACAGATCCATAACGCTGGTAAGATATACAAATCCTTCAAACGTCCAAATATACGTGATGTCAGAACACCAAACAGCATCAGGCTGAGTAGGATTGAATTCCTCATTTAAGATATTTTTTAATTCCTGACTAAAATCAGAATCTATGGTTGTTTGGATGTAGGGCTTTACCCACTGGGCTTTGATTCCCATTTGACGCATATAATTTCCCACAGTTTTTTCAGAAACACGCTCCCCGGATTTCCGCAATTCCGCAGTAATTTTAGGAGCACCGTAGTTTTGATGAGAGTCCTCATAAATCTTTTGGATTTTTTCTTTTAAAACGGCACGACGAACAGACGTGTCCGAAGGAACCCGTTTTTTCCATGCATGATAACCCGAACGTGAAACGTCCAATTTTTTCAGTATTCCGCTGACAGAAACTTGACGTTTCACAGGCAGGGCTTTTATTTCCTCCACGTACTCAGAAGTAGCCGTGTAAAGAGTTTCTGTCATTTTCCCAGAATACCGATTGCTTTTTTTAATACTTCAAGAGCATCCTTTGTATCTCGTAATTCACGCTGCAATCTAGCAATCTCTTTTGCTTCATCACTAGCGTAGTTGCCAGAACCACGGGTAGGAACAGAACCTTCATGTTCTTTTGCTGCTTTCATCCAATTTTTTAGTGCGGATTCGCTGATTCCAAGATTCTCCGCAGCCTTGCGAAGTGGTAGCTCTGGATGATCCAGGCGATACTGCACCGCATCCTCTTTAAACTGTTGGGAATATTTCGTACATTTTGCCATAACCATTCTCCTCCTTGCTGTATGACTATCATATACTATTTATTGAAAATGGTCATGTTTATTTTGTACTATTTATATTCTAACATCA
>OMEJ01000640.1_pt1 | contig 21616 bp, 15 predicted proteins | sample 1645361 | NCBI WGS metagenome assembly OMEJ01 (sample SAMEA103958156, study PRJEB25191) | human gut metagenome
TCATCGGAGCCGTCCCCCGGCGATCTTTGGTTCTTTCCATCGCTGGAAAGAACGCTCTCCGCTCCCCCGCCCCGCAGGGCGGAACCCCAGAGGCGAAGCGCAGCTTCGCAGAAAGCTTTTTTGCCTACTTTTTTCTCGAAAAAAGTAAGGCACAGAGCCAGGGAAACAGGGCGGCGGGACCTACGTTCAATCCCGCGGCCTGGCGCATTTCTTTCACGCCCTGAGCCGCCCGCAGCGCCCGGGCGCGGTCGGGTGCCTGGAGGATCTGATCCCCCAGAGCAGCGCCGGTGAGATCCAGCAGGCTCTGGGTGTCCTCACGGCTCAGTTTGTCCAAGGTGAGGGAAAACTCCAGCAGCTCCAATTCCTGGCCGCTTACCAGCAGACGAGCCAGCTTGTCGGCCTTGTCTTTCAAAGCCTGAGCCTGTTCTCCCCCGCCGGCCAGCTGTTCCACTGCCCGGCCCAGCAGGCCCTGGCAGCGATTGGCGGCGTCGGCAAGCTCATCCCGGCTGGCCTGAGGGAAACGCGCCTGGAGCCAGGAAAGGCACTCGTCGGGAGCTACCGGGTCCAGGGTGAGGGTCTCACACCGGGAGCGCACCGTCTCCAAAATGCCGCCCGCATTCTCCGAAAGCAGCAGAAAGGCGGCGTAGGCCGGTCCCTCCTCCAGCAGCTTGAGCATAGCGTTCTGGGCGCTGGCGTTCATCCGGTCAGCCCCCTCCAGAATATACACCTTCCGCTCCCCCTCATTGGGGCGAATGTAGGCGTCAGAGCGCAGGGCGCGGACCTGCTCCACATTGATAGGCTTGCCCTCCCCTGCTCCGGCAATCCAGGCGATGTCAGGGTGGATGCCGCCCTGGGCTTTGCGGCACTGGGGACAGCGGCCGCAGGGGCGCTGGTGTTCCGGGGCGGTGCACACCATGGCCTGGGCCAGCAGGCCGCCCAGGGTGTGCCGTCCGGAGCCCACCGGCCCGGAAATGATATAGGCGTGGGACAGTCCACGGCCTCCCTCCTGCTGGGAGAGCTGAGCCTTCAGACGGCGGTTGCCCGCCAGAGCAGAGAGTTCCATAGCGTTCCTCACATACGGTAAAAGTTTGACGATTTGATGTCAGAGGCAGATAACGGGGACATCTGAATTATTATATCCTATTTCCCGCAAATAGGCCAGTTCTTTTTCCCCAATCACCTCGCCGGGAGCCACAACCGGCACGCCGGGAGGGTAAGGAGCCAGCTGGCCTGCCGCAACCCGGCCCAGGCAGTTTTCCAGGGGCAGCCGCTCCACCGGAGCAAACAGGGCTTCCCGCAGGGAGCGGACGGGTTTCGGCAGCGGCGGCGGGGGCAGGATGGGCGGTGTGCCCAGCAGGTCCCGGTGCCGCTGGAGAGCTTCCTCCAGGCGATTAAGGTCGTCCTCGCTGTCCTGGGCGGTGAGGATGAGCACCACATGGCCGCTGTCGGTCATCTCGGGCCAGATATTCTCCCCTTCCAGGGCCTGAGCCAGGGCATTCCCATCCGGCGAGGTCAGAGTCAGCCGGGTAGGGTCTAAGCGCAGCTCTCCCTCCTGCAAGCTGGGGAAGGCGGCGCGGAGGGCGGCAGTGCGCCGGGCCACCCGGCGGTATTCCTCTGTCCCTTTCCCTTCCAAATAGTCCCGGGCACAGTCCAGGGAGATCATCATAGGGTAGGATGGGCTGGAGCTGCCGAACACCGAGGTCATCTGCCGCACCCGCCGGGGGTCCACACCGTTGGTGAACAGCAGGGCGGACTGGCCCAGGGCGGGCAGGGTCTTGTGGGCGGAGCAAATGAGGGCGTCGCAGCCGGGAAAGGCGTCCACGCCTAAAAAGGGCAGGTGGGCTCCATGGGCGCCGTCCACGATCAGGTTTCCACCTCGGGCATGAATGATGTGGGAAAGTTCCTTGATATCAGACAACACTCCGGAATAAGTCGGAGATGTAATACAGATCGTTTTGATATTTGGGTGGGAATCCAGCAGGTTTTCCACATCCTGTGGGGAAATGGAACCGGCGATCCCCTCCCCTGCCCGCCAGGGCCGGGGCAGATAGACAGGCTCCAAGTCCAGCAGAGCCAGGGCGTTATACACCGCCCGGTGGCATCCCCGGTCGATCAGCACCTGGTCGCCGGGACGGCAGAACAGAGCCAGAGCGGCGTGGAGTCCCAGGGTGGAGCCGCCGGTAAGAAACAGGCAGTTGTCCATGCCGAACCGCTCTGCCCACAGCTTTTGGGCCGTGTCAAAGGGCTCGCCGCCGGAAAAAAGGTCGCCGGTGGGCTCCACCTCGGTCACGTCCAGCGGAGCAATGGACTGAAGCTCCGGGACAGGCAGGAAGCTGCCCTTGTGGCCGGGCATGTGAAACCGGGCAGGTTTTTGTGCGGCGTAGGCGCGGATGGCGTCATAGAGTGGGGTCATGGTCTGCCTCCTGTGGACCGGTCAGGACTGACCGGTGGGATCAATTTTGTGCTGGCGGTAGTACTGGACGTAGAACAGGTCGTTGACCAGCTCCTCCTGCTCCTCCTCCAACGTGTCGGTGAGTTGTCCATCCGGAGTCAGGTAGAGGCCCTGCTGGTGGACCAGAGGAGTGGCCTGGCGCACTTCCCGGGTAAACTGAAGATAAGACGGGCCGGTCCAGCCGCACTGGTCAAAGAGCTCCTGCATCAGGAAGCAGGGAGAGAAGTCCCCGCCGTCCCCCTCAAAATCGTTGCCCAATACCTCTTTGGCCGCCGAATTGGCCCAGATGAGGTAGGGGGTGGAGTAGTATTCATAGAAGCTCTCCAGGCTGGTCATGGAGAAGTCGGCTTCGATGCCCTCATAGGCGGAGTTGCCGTTGCCGCCCCAGGGTTTGTGGTCGCCGAAGAGGACCACAACCACAGGCTCCTCCATCTCCTCCAGGTCGTGGACCATGCCGGTGAGGGCGGAGATGGTCATGCTCACGCCGTGGAGATAGTTGTTGAAGACGTGGCAGCTCTCCTCGGGCAGGCCGGTCTCCTCCGGGTCCAGATAGGCCTCGTTGGCGGTGTAGGTCCACTCGTAGGGACCGTGGTTCTGGTAGCTTACGGAGAAGGAGAAGACCGGGCCGTTGTCCTCCTCCAGCTGGGTCTGCAGATCGTTGACGATCTCATCTACCAGCAGATAGTCGGAGTTCCACTGAGCGCCCACCGGGTCCACCAGTTCCTCGTAATGGTTCTCGCTGAACCAGTACTCCTGGAAGCCCAGGTACTGGTTGATGTTCTGGCGGTTGTAGAACCAGCCGTAGCCGGGGTGGCTGCCCCGGGTGTTGTAGCCCTGGCGGTCGAAGTACCAGACATAGGAGTCGGTGGGCTGGGTGAAGTCGTCGTAACTGCTGTATCCCGTCAGGAAGCACCACTCCGTGTCCACGGTGCCGCCGGCAAAGATGTTGGTCAGCAGGTTGCCGGATACCGAGTGCTCCTCCAGCCAGTGCCAGGGGGCGTATACGTTTTGTACCGCCTCCACCTCGCCCAGGGAGGAGAAGTCGGTCAGGTCGCAGAAGGCCTCCAGCATGATGCCCACCACGTTGACCTTCTGATCGGCGGGGATGTCCTCCTCCTCATAGCTTTCCAGAATGGTCTGGGCCACCTGGGCATCGTAACCCTGGGGCTGGGAGGGCAGCAGAGTCTGCACCGTGTACAGGAAGGGGTAGAGCACGCCGTGGGAGACGTAGACCTCGGAGTCAGACCAGGGGTTGATGAGCTCCTCCCCCGGGGTGGTCTGCTGGTAGAGGTGGCTGCTGAAGTAGGAACCCCACAGGGCGGCGGCAAGGATGGCCGCTGCGGAGAAAAAGCCCATCAAGCGCACGGAGAGGCGGCGCACACCCCGGGGCAGCAGGATCAGCGCCAGCAAAAGGCCCAGCCCCGCCCACAGCAGCGTGTTCTGGATCAGCGGTGTGATTTCCAGGGTGTAGCCTCCCACAATGCCGCCGGCCTCGTTGACCAGCTTGAGATCGGAGGCCAGCAGCGGGTCGCCCCGCAGCTGCATCTTGTAGAAGTTGGCCAGGGCGATGCCCAGCACCGGCAGGGCGGTGAGCAGGTAGGCGGCCCAGCACCGGCCGATCAAAAAGTAGAGCAGCCAGATGAGCAGCACCGGGGCCAGCAGGTTCAGCCACAGCAGCATGGGCTGCTGGAGGTAGTAGTCCATTAAGGCCTGGCTGGACAGCTCCGAGTCGGCCGCGGCCGCCAAAGGCAGGGTCAGCCAGCCCAGCAGAACGCCCAGAGCGGTGAGCCCCAGAGAGAGCCACAGATGGTGCCAAACCAGGTATCGGGGGTCGCTCCCTTTGGGGAAGCGGATGACACGATAGAGATGGGCCAAGAAGATCCCTCCCAAAGAAAATGTAAAATGCACGTAAAGCGCAAAGAGCAGTATAACATATTTTTTGTCAAAGAAAAAGGTATGAAGTGTGAAAGGTGCACATTTTCCACCGACTTTTCCACACCCCCGCTTTCTTGAAAGAAAGCTTGGCAAAGAACTTTGTGCAAAGCTCCGCTTTGCTTCTGGGGATGCCGCCCTGCGGGGCGGCGTGCCGATGATTTCACGGCAGCCACAGTTTTGCCAAGGTAGGCGGTGTACGTACAGCGCAGCGATTTCCCAATTTTTAACGCAGTAGGGGCCTGGGTCCCCGGGGCAAGAAGAACGCATGGTCTTGTGTTCGAAGCCGCCGGACGCAAGTGCCAAATTCTCAGGAGGGCGTCCTTCGTAAGCGGGGTCCGGGGCAAGCCGCCTATGAGCGCCCGCTGCGCGAAGGCGCTCATCGAAGGCGGCCCCGGCGCATCTTTGGTTACTTTCTGTGCGAGCAGAAAGTAACACTCCTCGGAATCTAAAAAAGGAAAACATATAAAAAACCCGGCCGCCAGAGCTTGGCGGCCGGGTAAGAAGAAAAACAAGTTAAGGCAGATAAGACAGGGGGTTTACGGCGGTTCCGTTCACGCGGACCTCAAAGTGACAGTGCACGCCGGTGGAGCGTCCGGTGGAGCCCGCCTTGGCGATCTGCTGTCCCTTGTACACCTTGTCTCCCACCGAGACCAGCAGAGAGGAGTTGTGAGCGTAATAGGTCTGGGTACCGTTGTCGTGGGTGATAATGACCAGATTGCCGTAGGAGCCCTTGTAGCCGGCATAGGTGACCGTGCCGCCGTCGGCAGCGCGGATGGCTGCGCCGTAGGAGCAGGAGATGTCCAGGCCGGAGTGGTAGCTGTAACTGCCGAAGATATACCGCCCGCCGAAATAGGAGGTGATGCGGCCGCTGATGGGCCACTGGTAGCTGCCGGTGGAGGCCGTCTTGGGCTTCTCCTTGGTACCCACCGCCTTGACCGTGGTGGTGGCCTCACGCAGAACGGTGGTGGAGTTCACCACGCGGTTGGTCTCTTGACCGTTAACGTAGGTGACGGTGGCGTTCACTTGGGACTCACCCTCCACACCCTGGGTGATGATCTTGCTGTTGCCTACATACATGGTGGGGTCTTCCCGGGTCTCCACGGGACATTCAATGGCCTCGGTGTAGGTCACGTCCTCCACCGTCTGCACGGACAGCACAGGAGTCAGCTCCTTCACGTTGAGCACATCGCCTACCATCAGGCGGTCCAGATTGGCCTGGGGGTTCAGGGCCATCAGGTCGCTCAGGGACATGTCGTTGGCGTAGGCGATGCCGTAGAAGGTGTCGCCCTCCACCACGGTGTAGGTGGTGGAGCCGTTGCTGTTGGCCCGCAAGGCCTGCTCCATCTCATCAATGGTCAGGATGGAGTCCACGGCGTACACGGGCTTGATTTCCACCGTGTTCAAGAACTCCACCGAAGTGGTGTTCTCCGTGGTGTACTGGTCCTTAAAGCTTTGCAGCAGGTCGTTCAGAGCATCCTGGTCCTTGACCACGCCCACCGCCTTGCCGTCTACCACCACCTGGTACTTGCGCAGCTCGCCGCTGAGATCGTCCAGCTGGGTGTAAAAGTAGTTCTGGATGTCCTGCTCCGAGGACAGGTCGGAGCGCAGGGAGATGGTGAATTCATACTCCAGGTTGCCCTGTACGTGGTAGTCATAGCCCAGAATGGAGGAACCGGTGGATTCCACATTGGCAATGGCCTCATCCACCACCGAGGCGTCGGCCACCACGCCCACCGTCTCCCCGTTCACCGTGACGGCATAGCTGGGAGAGTAGAGGGCCAGCAAGGTCATGGCCACGCCCACAGCGGCGGAGCCAGCCAAAAAGGAGATGGGGCCGGCAGCGCGGTTGCCCGCAACCACGTTGTGCAGGCGGTGAGCCGCCCGCCGTCCGTGGATGCGGGACCACTCCCGGGCAGTCTTCCACCACGCCTTGGCGTTCTTTTTCCAATTTTCCCACCGCTCCCGCTCTGCTCCGGCAGATTCGGAGGGCTGAGCGGCAGGGGTCTTCAATTCGGTGATCTCCTGCATAATCTACCTCAAATCATACGGTCAACTCTGTCGCCAAAAGAAATGACAGAGTGGAAAAGAAATGATTACAAATTGGTTACAAAGCTACTATACACGCAAACGCACATGCCGTCAACACCTTTTTTCCAGGAAAATGATGAATTTTTTTATAACAAACCGGGAAAAGTGCAAAAAAGCACAAAAACCAGAGCGGTTTTTGTGCTTTTTTTGCAAACGCTCACCCATCCAACTCCCAGGGAACAAAGGTGAAGGACACGTCCCAGGGACTCTGGCGGTAGACTAGGTAGGAGATATCTCCCTTGCCGGGAAACTCATTTGTAACCCACCCGTTGAAAGGAACCAGGGGCAGGGTGACGGACTGGGCGCCTGCCTCCACCTGCTCCCAGGCGTATTCCAGGCGCTGGTGGTAGACGGTAAAATTACAGGCGTAGAGGGCCACCAGCAGCACGCACGCCCCGGCCAGAGGGAAGCGCAGCCAGTGCAGGGAACCAAGGCCCTGGGTACGGGCGCAGGTGTACAGCTCTCCGGCCACCAGCATGAGGACCACGTAGCCGCAAAACAGGTTCCGGGGTCCTACCGGAGAGACAAAGAGCAGCGGCCCGTTGAGTACGCAAAGGGACAGGGCCAACAGCAGAATCCGGATTTTGGCTGCTCCGCCCCGCCACTGGAGCAGAGTAATGAGCCACACGGCGGCTATCAGAAGGCCCAGGATCAGCTGTCCGTCGCTGTAAAGACTCTCCGTCCGGAACAGGTCGCCCACGGCAAAGAAGAGGCAGACCAGATGAACCAGCCCCAGTACGCCGCCCCACAGCTTCCACCAGGAACAACCCTGGCGGCGCAGCAGCCACACCAGCAGGAAGCTAATGAGCGCAGTGGCCACAACAGGGAGTACAAAGGTGTCGGTGACAATGCGGTGAAGGTTGTCCCGGGCCAGCTCCAGCCCCACCGAGCGGGTGTCGCTGCCCGTCTGGGCGTAGCCGGGAGACAGGAACATGATGGCTGCTCCCAACCAGCTGCCCAGAGCCAGAGCAAGGGCTCCCGGCAGCCGGTCGCGGCAGAAAAACCAGGCCCAGACCAGCACAGCCAAGGCCGCCAGAGCCAGATAGATGGTCACTGTCTCCATAAACAGGCAGCAGGCTAGGGCCAGCAGAGCGGTGCGGGCCAGAGAGATGGGGCGTTTGGGATTCTTCTCCATCCAGCCCAGCAGGATCAGCAGCCCCAGCATGGGCAGCAGATAGTTGACCAGAGCCGCGCCCCAGGAGTAGACCTGCTGCCACAGCCCCCGGGAGGAGATGACCACCAGGGCGGCGGAGAGCAGGAAGGCCTCTCCCCTGCCCACCGCTTTGGAGCGGAAGCGCCGGGCCAGCAGCAGGACCAGGGCGATGAGCGCGCCGCCCAGCAGCACGCCCCGGAGAAAGGCCAAGGGGGTGACATACAGCTTGGCCTGGAGCACGCCCAGCAGGTTGCCCAGGTAGCGGCCGTTGTGAGGGACGCCCACCACCAGGGCGTCCTGGGTGTTGGGCCGGGTCAGGAGCAGGTCCTGCCAGCTGTCAAACTTCCAGAAAATAAAGTAGCAGTCGTCACACTCAGGGACAAACAGCAGTCCCAGCACCAGCAGAGCCAGCAAAACAAAAGGAATCGCCCAGCGGGGGGCGGAAGAATGTGATTTCATGTCAGACTCCAGCGTGATTGGCCCGGGAAACGGGCGGTGATAGAAGAATCCCCCGCAAGCAGCGGCTACTTGCGGGGGGATTGCAAAATAAAGCTGTGTGCCCCTGATAAGACGTCCAGGCGAGGGGCAGGGAGATGAGAAATTCCTCTCCCCTTACGGGGGCAGAAGCGAAACGAAGTTTCGCAGAAAGTTCTTTTGCCTACTTTTCTTACAAGAAAAGTAGGTTAACCCTTCTTTTTGGAAGCCAGCTTCATGCGCTCGCCGTGATCCAGGATGCGCTTACGCAGGCGCAGGTTCTCGGGGGTGCACTCCAGCAGCTCGTCGTCGGCCAGGAACTCCAGGCACTGCTCCAGGCTCATCTGCTTGGGAGGAGTCAGGCGCAGGGCGTCATCGGAGCCGGAGGCGCGCATGTTGGTCAGCTGCTTCTTCTTACACACGTTGACGGAGATGTCCTCGGCCTTGGGGGTCTCGCCCACGATCATGCCGGCGTAGACAGGCACGCCAGCGCCGATGAACAGAGTGCCGCGCTCCTGGGCGTTGAACAGACCGTAGGTCACGGCGTCGCCGGTCTCGAAGGCCACCAGGGAGCCGGTGCTACGGCGCTGGATCTCGCCCTTCATGGGAGCGTACTTCTCAAAGACGGAAGCCATGATGCCCTCGCCCTTGGTGTCGGTGAGAAACTCGTTGCGGTAACCGAACAGGCCGCGGGAAGGAACCAGGAACTCCAGCTTGGTGCGGTTACCCACGGGGTTCATGGACTGGAACTCGCCCTTGCGGGAGCCCAGCTTCTCCATCACCGCGCCCACGCAGTCGTTGGGCACGTCGGCCACCAGGCGCTCGATGGGCTCGCACTTCTTGCCGTCGATCTCCTGGTAGAGCACACGGGGGGGAGAAACCTGGAACTCATAGCCCTCACGGCGCATGGTCTCCATCAGGATGGACAGAGACATCTCGCCGCGGCCGGCTACATTAAAGGAGTCGGTGGAGTCCTCCATCTCGGTGACCTTCAGGGACACGTCCTTCAGAGTCTCCCGGAACAGGCGGTCCCGCAGCTGGCGGGAGGTGACGAACTTGCCCTCCTTGCCCGCGAAGGGAGAGTCGTTGACGGAGAAGGTCATCTCAATGGTGGGAGCGGAGATCTTTACGAACTCCATGGGCTCCACGCAGTCGGGAGCGCAGATGGTGTCGCCGATGGTGATGTCGCCGATGCCGCTCATGGCAATGATGTTGCCCGCGGTGGCCTCGGTGACGGGCACCTTGGCCAGACCGTCAAACTGGTACAGGGCGGTAGCCTTGGCCTTCTTGGCGGGAGCATCGGGATCGTGGTAGTTGCACACGGCGATCTCCTGGTTCTGCTTGATGGTGCCCCGCTCGATGCGGCCGATGGCGATACGGCCCACGAACTCGCTGTAATCGATGGAGCTCACCAGCATCTGGAAGGGAGCTTCCTCGTCCACGTCGGGAGCGGGGATATACTCCAGAATGGTGTCGAAGAGAGGCTTGAGGTCGCTGCCCGCCTCATCAGGCTGGACGGAGGCAGTGCCCTGACGGCCGGAGCAGAAGAGCATGGGGCTGTCCAGCTGCTCGTCGGTGGCGTCCAGATCCATCAGCAGCTCCAGCACCTCGTCGATGACCTCGTAGACGCGCTGGTCGGGACGGTCGATCTTGTTGACCACCACGATGACACGGTGGCCCAGCTCCAGGGCCTTGGAGAGCACGAAGCGGGTCTGAGGCATGGGGCCCTCGGCGGCGTCCACCAGCAGGATAACGCCGTTGACCATCTTCAGGATACGTTCCACCTCGCCGCCGAAGTCGGCGTGGCCCGGGGTGTCTACGATGTTGATCTTCACATCGCCGTACTGCACGGCGGTGTTCTTGGCGGTAATGGTAATGCCGCGCTCACGCTCCAGATCGTTGGAGTCCATCACGCGCTCCACCACAGTCTGGTTCTCACGGTAGACGCCGGACTGCTTGAGCATCTGGTCCACCAGGGTGGTCTTGCCGTGGTCGACGTGAGCAATAATGGCGATATTTCTCAGCTTCTCATTCTTCATCTGCAAATTCCTCCTGTATGCCGTCAGCCGCTCCCCTGCGAAGCAGCACAATACGCTTTGACGAAACATTATACCGCCAGATGGCGGAAAAAGCAACGGTCCGTGAAAAAATCTCACACAAATTTGACTCAAAACCACCCCTCTCTTCCAGAAAAAAAGACGGCAGGGCGGTGGAAAGAGATGTGGAAAAGTGTGTGGAAAGTGTGTAAAACCGAAAAGATGTTCGACAGCCCTTGACAAACTCGAACATATGTTGTATCTTACGAATAGAACATCTGTTCTTGGCTCCCATGGAGCAGGAACTGGAGGATACAGGGAGGGAACGCCATGCAGACCGTATATCAGACCATCTCCATCCGACCCCGGTGGGAGGCTCCCCGGGCGGAGGAAAAGATCATTGATCTGGCCCAGTACCGCCGGAAGCTGGAGCGGCAGGAAGAGCTGGAAGAGGCGGACGTGCAGCCCCGGGTCCGGTCCAGCCAGCGGCGCAACCGCTGGGGGCTCTACTGGGATGCGGTGGCCAGCTTGGGTGTGGTGGCCATGGCGGTGACCTTCTGCGTGGAGCTGCTGTTGTAATTCTTACGTAGTTTTATAGGAGGGTTCCGCCCTGCGGGGCGGGTTCCTTTCTGTATCACCAGAAAGGAACCAAAGAGTGACTGGGGGTGTGTCTCCGGTAAACACCGCGCCAAAGGCGGGTGTTCACAGTCGCCTCACCCCCAGACCCCCATTACGGGAGACGCCATCCTGAAAGACTTTTATGCCCTCCCGGCGGCCCTAAAACAAGTTCCGCACGCCTTCTTGCCTCGGGGCACTGGCCCCTGCTTGGTTCAAAATTAGGAGATGTCTGCGCTGTACGGACACCGCCTACTCTGGCAGAACTGTGGCAGCTGGTCCACCGACCACCGCCGCACTGAACAGGTAGGCAGGCAGTAGGCGGTGTACGTTAGAATGAAACAGCCCACAAATTTTGATAGCAAAAGGCCCCAGTGGGCCGAGAGGAGAAGAAGGCAAGGTCAAAACTTAGGCCGCCGAAACATACTGAAAATCCAAAGGGACATGCTCCCGTAACCGGGGGTCCAGGGGGCGACGCCTATGAACACCGGCGTAAGCCGAGGGTTCATCGAAGGAAGCCCCTTGGCGCATCTCAAGGTGAATTGCCCCAGAGGGGCAAGAGAGGGTGGCCTGGGCCATTGGTTACTTTCTGTGCGAGCAGAAAGTAACACCCGTTCCCCTAAAACAAAAAACTTATCCACATTTTTCATCTAAATTGTGGACAAAAAACCGGAACCTAAGCAGCTCCAAGAGCCGCCAAGGTTCCGGTTTTTGATTACTTGGTTGAAAGAAAAAGTCAGGCGGAGACACAGATTCCCAGCACCCGCTGCCCCAGCGCATCCAGCAGCAGCACGTGCTCGCCGGTCCGGGACAGGATCACGCAGCGGCCCACGCCGCCCTCTACCGCCTGGAGAGCCAGCTTTAAGGTCTCGGCCAGAGCGGCGGGCAAAGTACCCTCTTCCAGCAGGGCGGTGACCTTCTTGCCGTCCATGCGGAGAAGCTCCGCCTGGCGGTTCTCTCCCAATGCCAGGGAGGGCTCCTCGTCCACAAAGTAGATGAGTTTATCCACATGCATGCTCTGCGCGGTGGACAAAGCCTGCGCCCGGTCCTGCATCAGAATCGCAGTGCCTCCCGCAGCCGTGATGGCGGCGGCATCGGCGGCAATGTCCTGTCCGTTTTCCGGCAGACAGATGACAAAGGCCTTTCCCTTCACCTGCTCCAGAGCGGGCAGAGTCTCCAGCGCCTTCTGGGCCGGAGCGGCGGGGGTGAGACGGTGGCGCAGGTCGTACTCCTGCAAAAAGGCCTGGACATATTCCACGTCGGTGGGGGTGTCGATATACTCGGTGCCCCGCTTCTGCCGGGTCTCCCGGCCCTTGCCGGTGAGCAGCAGCACGGTGGGCTTTTCACTCTCCAGCACCGCCTGGCGAATGGCCTCGCCCCGGTTGGGGATGATGCGGCAGCGGGCCTTGCCCTTTTCCACGTTGGGCCGGATTTCCTGGCAGATGTCCAGGGTGTCCTCCTCCCCGCTGTCCTCCTCGGTGAGGTAGACCCGGTCGCACCAGGCGCCGGCGGCCTCACCCAGGTCGTGGCGGCGGTCGTAGGCCTTTTTGCCCGGGCAGCCGAACACGATGGCCAGCTCCCGCTCGGGGTACTCGGCCCGGACGGAGGAAAAGAGGGTCTCAAAGCTCAGGCGGTTGTGGGCGTAGTCCACAATGGACAGCACCCGCCCGTCGGCATTGGCGTAAACCTCCATGCGACCGGGCACCCGCGCCCGCACCAGTCCGTCGTACACCGCCCACTCAGGGATGTCCAGAGCCTCGCACAGGGCGGCGGCTCCCAGGGCGTTCTCTACGTTAAAGAGACCGGGCATAGTCAGCCGCATCTGGCGGGTGTACCGGGGGGTGCGCAGGGTAAAGAGGATCTGTCCATCCTCCTTGTGTACGTCGCTGGCGTACACCTGGGCGGCTGGGTCCTTCTGGGAAAAGGTGATGATGGGCGCTCCGGCGGCCTGGGCGGCCTCCAGTACCCGCTGGGCGTGGTCGCAGTCCAGGTTCACACAGCTGATGTGGGCCTGGGCAAAGATCTTCAGCTTGGAGGCAAAATAGTCCTCAAAATCGGGGTGCTCGATGGGGGAAATGTGGTCGTAGCCGATGTTGAGGAAGCAGGCGGCGGCAAACTCGGTGCACAGGGAGCGGTGGTATTTCAGCGCCTGGCTGGACACCTCCATGGTCACATACTCCAGCCCCGTCTGGGCGGCGTTGGCGAAGTGGCGCTGGAGGTCTAGAGGCTCCGGGGTGGTGAGGTGGGACTCAAAGCGCTCCACGCCGTCATAGGTGTCGATGGAGGAGACAACGCCCGTCTCCCCTTTTCCCTGGCTCTCCTGGTAGCGGTCCAGGATGGACTTCATATAGTAGGCGGTGGACGACTTGCCCTTGGTGCCGGTGATGCCGATGACCTTCAGCTTGCCGGAGGGATGGTCGTAGAACCGGTCGGCCAGAGGGGCCAGCACCTTTCGGGTGTCGGTAATGGCGATGCGGGGCAGGCCGGGGACGGTGTCCTCCTCCTGGCTGACGCAGGCCATAGCGCCCTGGTCCCGGGCCATCTCCAGGAATTTGGGCTGGAAGTGGGCGCCCTTGCGGATAAACAGGGTGCCGGGGGCCACCTGCCGGGAGTCGCAGGTGAGGCCGGTGACGCGCTGGCTTCGGTCCAGGCCGTCAGGGATGGGAGCGGCAAGCAGGTTCTGCTCCGAGAGCAGGTCCAGGTAGTCTCCCAAAGTATGGACAGGGATGGTCATAACAGACACCTCCGGGGGATTATTTTCGGAAAATGGTGCGCAGAGGCTTGTGGCACACCTCGATGGAGCGCTGGGCCAGCACCTCCATGGCGTCCACGTAGAAGGAGGACAGGTGGTGCTCACTGGCAAAGACGGACAGTTCGGTGCAGGCCAGCACAGCGCAGTCGCAGCCCTGCTCCACCAGGTCCTTGGTAAAGGCGGCAAACTTCTCCGGGTCCCCCGCCTTGCCCGCTTTGATGTCGTCATAGATGAGAGACATGACCTGCTTTTGAGCGGCGGGCCGGGGTGCGGCGGCGTAGATGCCGAAGGCGGCAAACTCCCGCTGGTACAGACCGGTGCGGATGGTGCCGTCGGTGGCCAGAATGCCCGGGCGCTTCTTCCCCTGGCTTACCAGCAGCCGGGCAGTCTCCCGGATCATGTGGACGATGGGGATGGAGATCTGCTCCTGCACCCGGTCCAGGAAGTAGTGGGAGGTGTTGCAGGGTACCGCGATAGCGGTGCACCCTGCGCCCTCCAGCATGCGGGCGTCGGACAGCAGGCGCTCGTAGACCTCGTCCTTCTGTGCCTGGGTGCCCAGGATGGCCGCTGTGCGGTCGGGCATGGCGCAGTCGGAAAAAATCAGCACCGAGAGGTGCTCCTGATCGGTGCGGGCGTCGGTGCGGTCGATGATATATTGATAAAAGGTGTTGGTGGCCTGGGGGCCCATGCCCCCGATGACGCCAAGACGGTCGTTGCTCATCTAAAATACCTCATTTAATTGGGGCGAATATATCGTAGGGGCGACCTGCGGTCGCCTAAGGAGACGGATGTTACTTTCTGTACGCGCAGAAAGTAACCAAAGACGCGCCAAGGGGGCGCCTTCGACGAACACCTGGCTTACGCCGGTGTTCATAGGCGTCGCCCCCCTGGACCCCCATTACGGAGGGACGCCCTCCTGTCAGATAGTAGAATCCTCCCGGCGGCTCCGAAAACAAGATCTTGCATCCTCCTTGCCCCGGGGGCACTGGCCCCTACCGGGTCAGAAATTTCAAAGTGTCTACGTTGTACGGACACCGCCTGCTCTGGCAAAGCCGTGGCAGCTGGTCCACCCGACCACCGCCGCACCAAACAGGTAGGCAGGCACCAGGCGGTGTGCGGTAGAGCGGCAATGCTTTCAAATTTTAATGGCAAAAGGCCCCAGTGGGCCGAGAGTAGAATGGGAACAGAACTTGATTTTGCCCGCCGGAACTGACTGCCGGACCAAAGTGACCCGCTCCCGTAAACAGGGGGACCGGGGGAAAGGCGACTATGAGCGCCCGCTGCGCGAAGGCGCTCATCGGAGCCGTCCCCCGGCGATTCTTTCGTACCTTTCTGATCGCTCAGAAAGGTACAAGCTCTATTTGAGTACCTTCGCTTGCGAAAAAGGAAGTATGGCGCTATAATATACTCATATTGAAGATTATTTTGTCAAAAGCAGTCGAAAACCAAAAATAAAATTTCAATTTGAGCATATTTCAAACAAAAATCCTCAGAATGAAGAAAATAGTTCTGAGGTGATGGATATGAGTATCCATGAGCGCCTGCGGGAATATTTGGGGGACCGGGATATCCACCAAAAGGAACTGGCCGCGGCACTTCAAATCCCAAAGACTACATTGAGCGGTTATATGACAGGAAAACGGCAATTTCCTCACGAAATGGTGAAGAAAATTGCAAAAGAATTGGAGATCACCACTGACTATCTCTATGGACTGACAGAAGATCCCAAACCGCCCATTGCCCTGAGCCGGACGGAGCGAGGCCTGATTGAGACCTACCGCTCCCTCTCCCGGGAGCAGCGGGAACTCATTTCCCAGACCATCCGCCTGATGGGGGAGCAAAATAACCGCCGGGAGGGCTAAATACGATGGACCACAAGGACTATATGGCCCGCGCCCTGGAGCTGGCCGCTCAGGCAGCCGAGCACGGGGACGTGCCGGTGGGATGCGTCATCGTCAAGGACGGAAAAATCGTGGGAGAGGGACGCAACCGCCGGGAGGAACACGGCGACGCTACCGCCCACGCCGAGCTGGAGGCCATCCGGGATGCCTGCGCCCGTCTGGGCAGCTGGCGGCTCCACGGGTGCACCCTGTACGTCACCCTGGAGCCCTGCCCCATGTGCGCCGGAGGCATCATCAATTCCCGCATTGAGACGGTGCGCTACGGCGCCCGGGATGAGAAGGCGGGGTGCTGCTCGTCGGTGCTCAACCTGTTTGAGGAGCGCTTTAACCACCACCCCCGGATCTATCGGGGACCTCTGGAGCCCCAGTGCCAGAAGATCCTCCAGGACTTTTTCCTGGACCTGCGGGAGGATGGGGAAAACTGAGTGTGGAAAAATTGGGTTTCCGCCGCGGATTTAAAGCTTTTGTAACAACTTTAGCTAGCTTTGTTCACAATAAGCAGATAGAATGATACTCGCAAGGCAAGAGCATTTTCTTTTCATTCTATCCTCCAATTCAACCGAACAGCCGGCGTGGATGCGCCGGCTGTTCGGTGCTTTTTCAGCTTGTTTGGAAAAGTCACAAATTGTCCATGGAGATTTAAAACTTATGTAATACTTTGGGGCTGTTTTTGTAACAACTCTTTGTTAGGATAACACTTGCAAGAGACAGTTCGTTTCATTTTAATCCTCTTTTTCAATGGTAAGACCCGGACGCTTTGGAGCGGCGTCCGGGTTTTGCTATGCCCGGAGAAATTTTTTGATTTGTTGGAGCTACAACAGACTTTTGCCCTGCGGGGAAGTAGAATAGGGTCATCCTGAGAAAACCAAACGTTGAGGAGGAAGTTTTATGATCCGTAAGATCATTCATATTGACGAGAGCAAGTGTAACGGCTGCGGGGCCTGTGCCGCCGCCTGCCACGAGGGCGCCATTCAGATGGTGGACGGGGTGGCCAAGCTGACCCGGGAGGACTACTGCGACGGGCTGGGCGACTGTTTGCCCGCCTGCCCCACCGGAGCCATCACCTTTGAGATGCGGGAGGCTCCCGCCTATGACGAGGCGGCAGTGAAGGCCGCTCAGGCGGCGAAAAAGGCCCAGGAGCCTCTGGCCTGCGGCTGCCCCGGGGAGATGGCCAAGACCCTGCGCCCTGCCGCGGCTCCTGTTGCGGCTCCGGTAGCCCAGGGAGAGCCGGTGAGCCAGCTCAGCCAGTGGCCGGTGCAGATCAAGCTGGTCAACCCCATGGCCCCCTACTTCCAGGGCTGCCGCCTGCTGGTGGCCGCCGACTGTACCGCCTACGCCTACGCCAACTTCCACCAGCGCTTCATCCGGGGCCATGTGACCCTGGTGGGCTGCCCCAAGCTGGACAGTGTGGATTACAGCGAGAAGCTCACCGAGATCCTGATGCGCAACGAGGTGAAGAGCGTCACCGTGGTGCGCATGGAGGTGCCCTGCTGCGGCGGCATTGAGCTGGCGGTGAAGAAGGCGCTCCAGGCCAGCGGCAAGATGATCCCCTGGCAGGTGGTGACCATCGGCACCAATGGTGAGATCTTGGAAGCACTTTAAAAATAAAGAAGTAGAAAACCGTCCCGGCACAGCCGGGGCGGTTTTTTGCATAATTCTTCCCCTCCAGGCAAACACTAGCCGGGAAAGGAGGGGTTCCATGGCCACATTTCAGCCCAAAGCCCCGGACACCGGTCCCCACCCACGGCGGGAGCCCCGGTATGACCGCCCTCTCACCCTGGAGAATTTAGAGGCGGTGTTTCAGGGCTGCGCCGACTTTATGAAGCGGGAGGTCTACCTCCACGGAGACCGGGAACGGGTAGTGACGGTGTGCTACCTGCTGGGTATGACCCGCAACGAGCGCCTGAGTGACTATATCCTGCGCCCCCTGGCCCAGGACGAGGCCCTGAGCCGGGTACCCATGGACGAGGTGTTCAAGCGCCTGCGCTACGGCGCCCTCTATAACCTGGCCGCACTGGTGCGGGAGACGCTGGATGAGGTGGCCGACGACCTGGTGGCGGGCAGCTGTGTGATTTTCTTTCCCGGGAAAAGTCAGGCCCTCACCTTCCCGGTGGTCACGGAGGAGAAGCGGGGAGTGGGGGAGCCCTCCAACGAGCCCGCCCTCAAGGGGGTGCGGGAGTCCTTTGTGGAGTCCATCCGCACCAACACCTCCATGGTCCGCCGCCACCTGAAGGCCACCCAGCTGAAGATCGAGGAGGAGATCGTGGGGCGGCAGTCCCGCACCCAGGTGGATATCCTCTATCTGGACGGCATTGCCGACCCGGACACGGTGGCCCAGGTCAAGCGCCGCCTGCGGGACATCGACATTGATGGGGTAGAGGCGGCGGGCAACATTGAGGAGTACCTCACCGACCATCTGAATACCCCCTTCCCCATGATGCCCTACACCCAGCGGCCCGACCGCTTCTGTCAAGGGCTGCTGGAGGGACGAGTAGGGGTGATGGCCGACGGGCTGCCCTTTGCCTGGCTGCTGCCGGGTACCATCGACCAGTTCTTCAAAACCGGGCAGGACCGGGCCTTCCACTGGATGACAGCCTCCGCCCTGAACCTGATCCGGTGGTTCTGCGCCGTCATCACGGTGCTGGTGCCGGGGCTGTATATTGCCCTGGTCACCTTTCACCCGGAGGCCATCCCGGTAAAGCTGGCCCTGTCCATTGCCGCCGCCAAACAGGAGGTGCCCTTCTCCACGGTGTTTGAGGTGCTTATCATGCTGCTGGCCTTTGAGGTGCTCCAGGAGGCGGGGTTGCGCCTGCCCAGCCCCATCGGGGCCACGGTGTCCATTCTGGGCGGGCTGGTGGTGGGCAACGCGGCGGTGGAGGCCCACATCGTCTCCCCGGCGGTGCTCATCGCCGTGGCCATTGCGGGGGTGGCTGGGTACACCATGCCCTCCCAAGACTTTGCCTCTGCTTTGCGGCTGTGGCGCTTTCTGCTGGCCATTGCTGCCAGCATCGGCGGACTGTTCGGCCTGGCGGCGGGATGCGCCGCCCTCATTTACCATCTGGCGGGGCTGGAGACCTTTGGGGTGCCCTATTTGGCTCCCTTTACCAACGGAGCGGGACAGCCCCGGGGCCATCCCAGCCTCCTGCGTCTGCCTCTGCCCCGGATGAAGTGGCGGGACGGGGCCAAGAATACCAAAAATCGGAGGAATCAGCGGTGAGAGTGACGTTGACCGCCCTGGCTCTGGCCGGGATGCTGCTGCTCAGTGGGTGCAGCGCCACCCTGCTGCCCTACGCCCGGGAGATGGGGGACATGGCCCTGCTACGTACCATGGGTGTGGACGCAGGGGAGGGGGACTACCAGGTGGAGGTCACCGTATCCACCGGGAAGCGGGCCTACGGTCTCCAGGGGGAGAGCCAGCCCTCTCTGGTCCTCTCCGCCCAGAGGGAGTCCCTCAGCGCCGCCTGCCTGGCCATGCAGGGCTTAAGCGACAGCTATGTGTTTTACGGCTATGTGGACCAGCTGCTGCTGGGGGAGGGGCTGACCAAGCGGAGCGTGTGGCCGGTGCTGGACTACTTTGCCCAGGATGCCCAGCTGGGACTGGGCGTGCAGCTGTGGGTAGTGCGGGGCGGAACCGCCGCCCAGGCAGTACAGGCTGGGGGCGAGAGCGGCGTGGAAAACCGCCTGTCCACCCTTCAAACGGACAGCGAAATGGGGGCGGCGGGAGCCAGCCGCACGGCGGGGGAGGTGTTCTCTGACCTGCTGGAGCGAGGCAGCGCCTATCTGCCTGCCCTCCGCGTCCAGGAGACCGACCAGGAGGGCCAGACCGCCCTGCTGGAGGCCGGGTATGCGGTATTAAAGGACGGTATACTTGCAGGCTACCTGGAAGGAGAGAGCGCTAAGGGATTGGAACTGCTGGTCAACCAGGCGCCCTCCGATGTGTTGGAGGTCCCCCTGTCCCAGGGACGGGTGGTAGTGCGGGTCACCGGCTCTGCCCTGGTGTGTACGCCCAAGATGGAGAATGGACAGCTCACCGCTGTGGACCTGAACTGCCGGGTAACGGCCGAGGTGGCCGAGGTGGAGGGTGAACTCAGCCAGGAGGATCTGGAGCAGGTGAAGCAGGCGGTGGACAGCCGTCAGCAGCGGCGCCTCACCCAGGCCCTGGAGCGGCTCCAGAGCTGGGGCGCGGACTGTGTAGGCCTGGGACAGCGGCTGGCTATGGCTGACCCTGCCCGGGGAGAAAAGCTGTTGGAGCAGTGGCCGGAGGTATTTTCGTCCCTGCCGGTGCAGGTGTCGGTGGAGACTTCGCTTACCAGATTGTTATTTATGGAGGAGTCGTGAGAGCGGGTTCCGCCCTGCGGAGGAGACGATGTGCCTTTCTGAACGATCAGAAAGGCACGAAAGAATCGCCGGGGGACGGTTCCGATGAGCGCCTACGAGGAGCGGGCGCTCATAGTCACCTTTTCTTGGCCCACTGGGGCCTTTTGCCATCAAAATTTGTAAGTGCCTACTTCTATCGTATACCGCCTCCTGCATCCCTACCTGTTTGGTGCGGCCGTCATCGATTGCCTAGCTGCCACAGTTATGCCGGAGTAGGCGGTGTCATTTCAACCTGACATTTCCTAAATTTTTATTTTGTAGGCCCCAGTGGGCCGAGGCAAGTGGTATCACAGATCTTGTCTTTGCCCGCCGGGAGGTCATGACCAATCTCTCTGGCAGGCGTCCCCCGTAGCTGGGGGTCCGGGGGTGAGAGACTATGAACACCCGCCGTTGGGCGAGGTGTTCATCGGAACGTAACCCCCGGGGCATTTTTGGTTCCTTTTTGAGCAAACAAAAAGGAACCCGCCCCGCAGGGCGGAATCCCTGGAATAAATGAACAACCCAAAGGAGAACCACCATGCAACACCGCCAAACCATCTCCCAAACCCAGCTGTGCGCCCTGCTGTGGGCCTCTCTGCTTGCTCCAGCGGCGGAGCTGCTCCCGGCCGTCACCCTGCCCTGGGCGGGCAAGGCAGCCTGGCTTACCACGTTGCTGGCCTTTCCGGTGTTGGCGGCGGTGGGCTGGGTGCTCTCCCATGCGGCCTGGAGACGGGATGGACTGCCTCAGATCATCCGCGCCGGGTTTGGTCCCGTCGTTGGCCGGGGGATTTTGCTTTTATATATGGTATGGGGAGAATTCCTCCTGGCGCTCCGCCTGCGCCTGTGTGCTCAGCGTCTGCTGGCCTCGGGGGAGCGGGACGGCTCTTTGTGGTTTTACCTGCCGGTGGCCGCTCTGCTGGCGCTGTGGATGGCCCGGGGAAAGCTGGCCGCCTTTGCCCGGGCTGGACAGGTACTGCTGGCCGTGGTGCTGACGGCTGCGGCCGTGGTGCTGGGCCTGGCACTGTTTCAGGTGCGGCCGGAGCATCTGCTTCCTCTGTGGTGGCAGGACGCCCTGCCGGTAGCCAGCGGTGTTTTGCCTGCCTGCGGCGTGTTAGGGTGGGGCATGTTTGCTGCCTTCCTATTAGGAAACACAGAACCCGCCAAACATTCCAGGCGGGACTGGCTCGTTTGGAGCGGCGCAGGCTGCCTGCTGTTATCCCTGGAGCAGCTGGTGGTGGTGGGCAATCTGGGCGAGACCCTGGCCCAGCGCCTCCACAGCCCCTTCTTTGCCCTGGCCAAGAGCGTGGGGGTGGAGGGAGCCTTCCAGCGGGTGGAGAGCATTGTGTCCGCGCTATGGATCTTTGGCGATCTGGCTCTGCTTGGGGTGATCTTGTTTGCCCTTTGGGAAATGGCCCGAACGGTATGGAAGAAAGCGGAGCAGAAAACGGTGGTAACAGCCGCCGTTCTCCCTGCGATAATTATTAGTATGGCCGCCTTTCCCGATGGGGTGGGAGCGGAGGCTGCCGGACGGGGTATTGTATTGGTAGGGAACCTGATTTTAGGTGTCGCCCTTCCTGTGTTTGGAGCAGGCGCAGCTGCGTTGGCAAAAAGAAGCGGTCATAAAGGCACATCTTGTGGGTGAAAACCAGGAAAAAGGGAACATCTTGTTGCTATTTTTCATCCAGGAAAAAAGATGAAAAAAATTGAAAAAAACAGTTGACAATCCGGGGTCAGTCTGATATTATAAGCAAGCGCTCGACGCGGGGGACAAATCCCTGAGCTGAGCGAGGTTTTCCAAGTCAAAAGCGAGCTTGAATGAGAGAACAAAAACCACCTGACGGTGCGAAAAAAGTT
>OMEJ01000642.1_pt1 | contig 21572 bp, 20 predicted proteins | sample 1645361 | NCBI WGS metagenome assembly OMEJ01 (sample SAMEA103958156, study PRJEB25191) | human gut metagenome
CGAGATCTACACTCTTTCCCTACACGACGCTCTTCCGATCTCCACTCTCCTCCTGGATCACTTGGCTGAGACGCAGATTTGTGTCCCGCTCAATCCCCTTGGAAACGGACACCACCACAGTCTTCTCCGTGAGATACGGGGCCATTTTTTTGGCTGTCTCCCGCACGGCAAAGGAGGGCGGTGCGCTGACCACCAGGTCGGCGCCCCTCAAGCAGCCCAAATCCCCGGTGATGTGGAGGGATTCCGGCAGATGGACGCCCTGCAAAAGCGGGTTCTCCCGGGTCCGGGCCATCTCCGCCGCCTTGGCGGGGCTGTGGGACCAGAGATAGGTCTCGTGTCCGTTGTCGCACAGGATCTGGCTGAGGGCCGTGCCCCAGCCGCCGGAGCCCAATACAACTGTTTTCATCTGTATTCCTCCCCCTCAAATTAGGAATCCGGAGTTAGAAATCGAGCTGTTCCGCCTATGGCGAAACAATTCCATTTTGTCCGGCTCTGCCGGACCGCACCATGCCGCATTCCTAATTTTTTTTGCGGTGTACGCTGAATTTATTCTCGTTGCCATGGATAAGGCGGACGATGTTGCTCCGGTGCTTCCACAAAATCAAGGCTCCCAGGAGAAACGCCAGGAGCACGATGACCGGATCCGGATAGAAATACCAAGTGGCAAAAGGGAAGCTGGCCCCAGCCCAGACAGATCCCAGAGATACATACTTCGTCAGCAGGAATAAGAGCAGAAATCCCACCCAGACCACCAGGCCGATCCGCCAGTCGATCATCCAGACGATGGTGCCGCCGGAGAGGATGCCCTTGCCGCCCTTGAAGTGGAACATGCAGGGAAACATGTGACCCAGCAGACAGAACAGGGCAGCCCAGTATTCGCCGAAAAGTGCCCACATACTGCTGATCCGTTCATTGGCCGCGTAACCGTTGGCCCCGGCGACCGTACCCAGGAGCCAGCCGCCCAGCAGCACCGCCACAACGGCCTTCAGCACATCACACAGGATCACCACAAAGGTCAGCGGCCCGCCGAACGTGCGGTAAAAATTGGTCAGCCCCGCGTTGCCGCTGCCGTGATTACGCACGTCGTCCCGCAGGATATACTTGGAGACGATGACCGCGCCGTTGAAACAGCCGCAAAAGTAGGCGATCACCGCCACCATAAGGATGCCGAGGGGGTCTGGCCCTGTGACGGCATTGGGATCCAGATAGAAGGAATCCAGCATCGTCTTACCCCTCCTTCTCGCCCCGCTGGCGGATGGAGAGGGTGATAGGCGTGCCCTCCAGGCCAAAGGTGTTCCGCAGGCAGTTCTCCAGATACCGCTGGTAGGAGAAGTGGAACAGGCGGCTGTCGTTGCAGAACACCACAAAGTGGGGTGGCCGGATGCCCACCTGGGTCATGTAGTAGATCTTCAACCGGCGGCCCTTGTCGGAGGGGGGCTGAACCCGTGTCTGGGCATCCGCCAGGACGCTGTTCAGCATACCGGTGGTGATCCGGGTGCTGGCCTGGTTGGAGACATAGTCGATCAGCTCGAACAGCCGGTCCACCCGCTGGCCGGTCTTGGCTGAGATGAACAGGATGGGGGCGTAGGTCATGAAGGCCAGGCCGTTGCGGACCTCTTCCCGCATCTTGTCCATGGTCTTGCTGTCCTTTTCGATCAGATCCCACTTGTTGACCACGATGATGCTGGCCTTCCCGGCTTCGTGGGCCAAGCCCGCCACCTTGGTGTCCTGCTCGGTGACGCCTTCGGTGGCGTCGATCAGGATCAGGCACACGTCGCTGCGCTCAATGGCCAGGGTGGCCCGGAGAACGGAATACTTCTCGATGTCCTCCTCCACCTTGGACTTGCGGCGGATGCCGGCGGTGTCAATGAAGACGAACCTGCCCTGATCGTTTTCAAAGTAGGAGTCGATGGCGTCTCGGGTGGTGCCGGCCACGTTGGAGACGATGACCCGCTCCTCCCCCAGGATCTTGTTCACCAGGGAGGACTTGCCAGCGTTGGGCTTGCCGATAACAGCCACCTTGATGGCGTCGTCCTCCTCCTCTTCTTCCTCCTCTGGGGGGAAGTACTGGAGACAGGCGTCCAGCAGGTCGCCGGTGCCGTGGCCATGGACAGCCGAGACAGCGATGGGATCCCCCAGTCCCAGGTTGTAGAACTCATAAAAGTCCGGGTCCGGGACACCGGTGGAGTCCATTTTGTTCACTGCCAGCACGATGGGCTTGCCGCTGCGCAGCAGCATGTTGGCCACCTCCTGGTCAGAGGCGGTGAGGCCCGTGCGGACATCCGTCAGAAAGATGATGACAGTGGCGTTCTCGATGGCGATCTGGGCCTGATCCCGCATGAAGGACAGGATCTGGTCGTCGGTCCGGGGCTCGATACCGCCGGTGTCGATAAGGGTGAAGGACCGGCCGTTCCAGTCCGTCTCCCCATAGATGCGGTCCCGGGTGACGCCCGGGGTGTCCTCCACAATGGAGAGGCGCTTTCCAATGAGTTTGTTGAACAGCATGGACTTGCCCACATTGGGCCGGCCCACGATGGCGACGATGGGTTTCACCGGCGCTCACTTCCCTTCTTTATCAAGCAGACATACATGGTCATATTATACCCAGTGACCGGCGAAATGGCAAGACATCCTCCGATTTTTACACAGTATGGACGCAGAAAAAGGAGGGAAGATGTTGCTCTTCCCTCCCGATCCACAGGGCACGTCTTATTTCGCCACCACGGACTTGACAACCTTGACCTCGCGGCCGTTGTAAGTACCGCACTCCTGGCACATTCTGTGAGGCAGGTGCAGCGCACCGCATTTCGGGCATTTGACGAGGCCGGGAGCCGCCAGCTTCCAGTGGGAGCTGCGGCGCTTGTCGCGTCTAGCTTTGGATACTTTTCCCTTAGGTACTGCCATTGTGACACCTCCTTGATCTTTCAAAGGCAGCGGAGTCGCCCCCGGCCTTATTCATTCGTTCTCTCTGTTCTCTAAAAGCTTTGCCAGGACCGCCAGACGGGGATCCGTCTCCTTCCCGCAGGAGCAGGGGCCGAGGTTCAGGTCGGCACCGCACCGGGGGCACAGTCCTTTGCAATCTTCCGAACACAATGTCTTGGTGTCCATTCCAAGGATGAACGCCGTGCGGGCCAGATCGCCCACATCCACTTCCCCATCCTCCAGCAGGACGATCTCGTCGTTGTCCTCGTTCTGGAGCTCTTCCGCCAATAGGCAGCGAAAGGGAACGGTCTTGTCCTGAAGAAACGCCTTGCCGCACCGGTCGCAGACCGCGTCCAGCGTGGTCCGGGCCGTCAGCTCCAGCTCCAGGAGATCCGCGGTGTTGCTCACCGCGCCCTCCACCTCCACAGGGCGGCTGATGGGATGCCGTCCGGCAAATTCCACGTCGGACAAGTCCAGAGAAAACTGGAACGTCAGGCGCTTGCCAGGGGCATGCAGTATGGGTCTTACATCAAAACGCATAAGCTACCTCGTAATGACACGAATAGTATTATAAGGGATGTGTGCCCGGTTGTCAAACAATTTTTTCATGTTTTTGCCGTTTCCGGGCAAATTTTTTCGTTTCCGGGCAGGCGCTCTGTTCAGCTCTCCTCTTCCCGACGCTTCTGCCAGCCGGTGATGTCGATGCCCAGGATCACATTGCGGAAGCCCTCCTGCAGCCGGGCATAGGTGGTGATGTTGTAGATGTCCTTGGGCCGGCGGGTGTTCCAGCCGTCCCGCAGCCGCTCCGCCAGCTCTTGGCACAGGGGCTCCTCCAGTCCCAGCAGCATGGGGGAAAGGTACGTCACCAGCATCTGCTTTTCCCGGGCCTGGACCATGGTCCGGTTCCAGGGGCGCTGGCGTTTCCACCCTGCCTCCAGCAGGTCCAGCAGCTGCTCCGCCAGTACCCGGCGGCCGTCAGGGTCCTCCGCCGTCTCCCGGACGGCCGCCATGTACAGTGGTCCGAATCGCTCCGTGTAGGTCCGGAAGGCGCTGGTGTACTCCCGGCGGGTGAACCGCTCGTTGTAATAGCGCGCCTCCTGCACGGCGGCGCAGAGCTCTTCCAGCTTCATTCCTCGTCCCGTCCCTTCTGGTCCGCTTCGGGTCCGACCTGTTCTGCAGGTGTCGCCGGACGCTTCTGCTCCGGCAGGGCGTCGTCCTGGCTCCAGCTATCCGGGTCGTCCTTGTGAGCCTTGGCGTACTGGTACGCCTTCCACTCCCGCCAAAGCACCATCGCCCCTGCCACGGCGAACACTGCGCCCGCCGCCACGTTCAGGGCCACGGTTTCGGCGGTCCCGTCCCAGATGCCCTTCATCAGCTGGTAGGCCAGATACAGCAGGTAGCCCCCTGCCAAGACCCGGAAATAGTTCACCCAGCCCCGCTGTTTGTTTCCGTCATGCTGCGCCATACGTCCAGTTTCTCCTAACCGATTCAAAAAATTCTCTCCCCGCTTTACAAGCGCCCGGCAAACAGGTATGATGGTAGCATCAAATACTTGCCCATCGGAGGATGCCATGCGGGAACTCACCATTGGAAAAAACGACGCCGGACAGCGGCTGGACCGCTTTGTGGCCAAAAGCCTGCCCCTGCTGCCCCCCACCCTGCTGCAGAAATACATCCGCCTCAAGCGGATCAAAGTCAACGGCAGGGGTGCCAAGCGGGACACACGGCTGGAGTCCGGCGATATTTTACAATTATATATCAACGACGAGTTCTTTGACAAGCCCTCTGAGGAAAACATCTTTCTCACCGTGTTCCGTCCCCAGCTGGACATCGTGTACGAAGACGAGAATCTGCTGCTGGTGAACAAGCGGCCGGGTCTGGTGGTCCACGCCGATGAGACGGAGAAGGTCAACACCCTCATCAACCACATTCAGGCCTACCTGTACCAGAAAAAAGAGTGGAATCCCAAATGGGAGAACGCCTTTGCGCCCGCCCTGTGCAACCGGATCGACCGGAACACCGGCGGCATTGTCATTGCCGCCAAGAACGCGGAGACCCTGCGGATCATAAATGAGAAGATCAAAAACCATGAGGTGGAGAAGTCTTATCTCTGCATCACCGTAGGCCGCCCCAAGCCAGTGGAGGGGAAGATTGCGGGCTTTCTTTTAAAAGATGAGGCGAAAAAGCAGGTGGCTTTCTATCGCCGTCCCATTCCCGGCGGAAAGACTGCCGTGACCCTGTACCGGACTCTGGAGACCCGGGGCCCGCTGTCTTTGGTAGAGTGTCGGCTGCTCACCGGCCGGACCCACCAGATCCGGGTGTCCATGGCGGAGATCGGCTGTCCCCTGCTGGGGGACGGCAAGTACGGCCGGGGGGATGTGAACCGCCGCTACGGCGAGACCCGGCAGGCCCTGTATTCCTACCAGCTGGCCTTCCCTTTCCCCACGGACGCCGGGGCGCTGAATTACCTGCGGGGCAGGGTCTTCACCGTGGCGGATGTGCCCTTCCGGGACAAGTATTTTCCCGCGCCGGAAACTCCTAAAAAAATTCCCGTAAAACCCCGGCGAAATCTTTGATTTTGCTTGACTTTTCGCCACACATCGGATATAGTTTGTTATTGCTGAATTTCGACGAGAAAGGTTCCCCCTCAACAGAGAAAAGAGGCGTTTCATTGTAATCAAAATTATTATGAAATGGGGGAGGATACATGTCCAAAGAGTTGATTCGTCTGCGGAACATCCGTATGGCGTTTGACGACGAAGTGGTTCTCAACGATTTAAACCTCTATATCAACGACAAAGAATTCCTCACACTGCTTGGACCCAGCGGCTGCGGCAAGACCACAACGCTGCGTATTATTGGCGGCTTCACGACCCCTGTGTCGGGAGACGTCCTGTTCGACGGTGTGAGGATTAATGACGTTCCGCCCTATCGGCGGCAGATCAACACGGTGTTCCAGAAATACGCCCTGTTTCCCCACATGAATGTGTTTGAGAACGTGGCCTTCGGCCTGCGGATGCAGAAGCGGCCGGACCCGAAGGATCCCTCCGGCAAGCGCCGGGTAAAGATCCCGGAGACGGAGATCCGTCAGCGTGTGCTGGAAATGCTGGAGGTTGTCAGCCTGAAGGGCTTTGAAAACCGCAAGCCGGACGCCCTGTCCGGCGGCCAGCAGCAGCGGGTGGCCATCGCCCGGGCCCTGGTAAACCGGCCCAAGGTGCTGCTGCTGGACGAGCCCCTGGGCGCTCTGGATCTAAAGCTCCGCAAGGACATGCAGCTGGAGCTGAAGAAAATCCAGCAGCAGGTGGGCATCACCTTCATCTACGTCACCCACGACCAGGAGGAGGCCCTGACCATGTCCGACACCATCGTAGTGATGGACAAAGGCTGCATCCAGCAGATCGGCACGCCGGAGGATATCTATAACGAGCCCAAGAACGCCTTTGTGGCGGACTTCATCGGTGAGTCCAACATCATTGACGGCGTCATGGTCCGGGACAAGCTGGTGAAGATGTACGGCCGGGAGTTTCCCTGCCTGGACGGCGGCTTTGCTGAGAACGAGCCGGTGGACGTGGTCATCCGGCCCGAGGACATCGACATCGTCCCCATGGAGCAGGGACAACTGGTGGGGACTGTCACCTCCGTCACCTTCAAGGGGATGCAGTACGACATCATCGTGGATTTCCGGGGCTTCAAATGGCTTATCCAAACCACAGACCATTCCCCCGTGGGCGCCCGGATCGGCATCAAGATCGATCCCGACGGCATCCACATTATGAAAAAGAGTCAGTATTCCGGGATGTTCGGCGATTACTCCTCCTTCTCGGAAGAATATGAGGAGATGAGCGACGCCAACTGGGAGGCGGATGAGGAGGAGAGCGAGGATGAAAAATAAGCTCTCATTGTTCGCCGTTCCCTATGTGGGATGGATGTCCATCTTCGTGGTGGCGCCCATCATCATTATGGTGGTCTATGCCTTCAGCACCGCCGCCGGGGACTTCACGCTGGAGAACTTCGCCCGCATGGGTACCTATACAGCGGTGTTCACCCGCTCGTTTAAGCTGGCCATCATCGCCACACTGATCGCTCTGCTGATCGGATACCCGGTATCCTATATGCTCTCCAAGGAGGGGCCGCAGGTGCAGCGCATCGCTATGGTGCTCATCATGCTGCCCATGTGGATGAATTTTCTGCTGCGGACCTATTCCTGGATGTCCATTCTGGAGAACAACGGACTTTTGAACCAGCTGTTTCAGCAGATCGGCCTGATCGACCTTTACAACCAGATCGCTATGCACTTTGCATCTGATCCCGCCGCGTATGTCCCCATCGATCACTTCCAGATGATCGGTACCCAGGGCGCCGTAGTGCTGGGTATGGTGTACAACTACCTGCCCTTCATGATCCTGCCCATCTACTCCGTGCTGGTAAAGCTGGACCATTCCCTCATTGAAGCGGCCCGGGACCTGGGCGCCAGCAGCGTGCAGGTGTTCCGCAAGGTCATCCTGCCCCTGTCTTTGCCGGGGGTGCTCTCCGGCATCACCATGGTGTTCGTGCCCTCCGTGTCCACCTTCGCCATCTCCCGTCTGCTGGGCGGCGGCACCCAGATGATGCTGGGCGACCTGATCGAACAGCAGTTCCTGGGCGGGGCCTATAATCCCCAACTCGGGGCGGCTATCGCGCTTGTGATGATGGCCATTGTGGTGGTGTGTATGCTGGTGATGAATCGTTTCGGCGACGGTGAGGAACAGGCGGTGATGCTGTGAAACGGAAGCATCTGCTGGGAAACCGCATCTTCATGGCGTTGGTATTCGTATTCCTGTATGCGCCGATTTTCATTCTCATCATCTTCTCCTTCAATGCCGGCAACAGCAGCGCGGTGTGGAAGGGCTTCTCCCTGCACTGGTATGCGGAGCTGTTCCAGAACCGCCTCATTATGCAGAGTGTCTATACCACGCTGCTGGTATCCGTGCTTTCCACGCTGATTGCCACTGTGGCGGGCACCTTTGCAGCCATTGGCCTGGCCAGTATGCGGCGGCGGTGGCGCACGCCCCTGATGACGGTGAACAACATTCCCGTCATGAATGCGGAGATCGTCACCGGCGTCTCCATGTGTCTGTTGTTCGTGGCCTTTTTCGGCCTGTGGAAGGCCTTTGCCGTCTGGTTCAACCAGGCGCAGGATACCTTCTGGATGGAGGAGAACATCTATCTTGGCTTCGGTACACTGCTGCTGGCCCATGTGACCTTCAACATCCCCCACGTTATCCTGACAGTGATGCCCAAGCTGCGCCAGATGGACAAAAACCTAGTGGACGCGGCCCAAGACCTGGGCTGCACCTGGATGCAGGCCTTCTGGAAGGTCATTATCCCGGAGATCAAGCCCGGCATCATCTCCGGCGCACTGATCGCCTTCACCATGAGCATCGACGATTTCATCATCAGTTACTTCACCGCCGGTTCCGGCGTGTCCACTTTGGCCATGACCATCTATTCCATGACGAAAAAGCGGGTCAGCCCGGAGATCAATGCCATTTCCACGCTGCTCTTCGGCGCTGTGCTGCTGCTGCTCATCATCATCAATGTCCGGGAATCCCGGCAGGAGCGCCTGCGGGAGCGAGCCCGCGCATGACTATCGGTCCCACGGCCTGCGGGTCTTGAGATACGCATTCAAATCAACACTGGAGGAATGATCAATTGAAAAAAATGGTAGCCTTGACTCTCGCCTTACTGATGGCGGCGAGCCTGTTCCTGTCCGGATGCTCCGTGCGCAAGGACACCTCTGACTCGGAAAATTCCGGCAGCAGTAACGGCAGCGGCAGCGGGGACCGTGTGGTCAACGTGTGCAGCTGGGGTGAATATATCGACGAGTCCCTGATCGATCAATTTGAAGAAGCGACCGGCATCAAAGTCAACTATCAGACCGCAGAGAGCAACGAGGTCCTCTATTCCCAGCTGAGCATGGGCGGCGTGGACTATGACGTCATCGTCCCCTCCGACTACATGATCTCCCAGCTGATCGAAGAGGATATGCTGGCCGAGCTCAATTATGATAACATCCCCAATTTTGAGAAGATCGACGACCGCTTCAAGAATCTGTCTTACGATCCGGAGAACAAGTACACCGTGCCCTACACCTGGGGCACTCTGGGCATCATCTACAATACCGCCAAGGTGCAGGAGCCCATTACCAGCTGGAGCGCCATGTTCGATCCCCAGTACGCCGGGAACGTGCTGCTTATCAACAACTCCCGGGATGCTCTGGGCATCGCCCTGTTGTACCTGGGGTACTCTGTGAATACCACTGACGAAGCGGAGATTCAGGAGGCTTACCAGCTCATCGCCGACGCCGTAAAGAACGGGGTGTATCAGGGAAAGGTCATGGACGAGGTGTTTCAGAAGATGGAGGGCGGCAACGCCGCCATTGCCACCTACTATGCCGGTGACTATCTGAGCATGCTGGAAAACAACGAAGATCTCGCCTATGTAGTGCCCGAGGAGGGCAGCAACTGGTTCGTGGACGCTATGTGCGTTCTCAAAACCTCCCAGCACAAGGAGGAGGCGGAGGCCTGGATCAACTTTATGGCCTCCACTGAGGCAAACCTGCGGAATATGGACTATATCTGGTACGCCTCTCCCAATGCTGAGGCGCTGGAGACCTATCCTGCCTACTATGAGGAGACCTACGGAGAGCCCCTGGATCCCGCTCTCTATGAGATCATGGCCCCCTCCCAGGAGGTGCTGGACCGGTGTGAGGCCTACTTGGTCCTCCCTGCTGAGACGCGCACCCTCTATAACGACCTCTGGACGCAACTCGGTATCTGAGCTGTAAAATGCGGCACCGGAACACCACCCGGTGCCGCTTCTTTTTCCCTTGCGAATTCCATTGCTTTCCTGTACACTGGAGGCAGAAGATATTTTACCAAGGAGGAATCCTCTCATGATTTTGATTGGAACAAAATGCCGCCTGGAGCAAACTGTTACGGACGCCCTTACCGCCGCTAACGTGGGTTCCGGTGCCCTGCCGGTGTTCGGCACGCCCTATATGTCCGCCCTGATGGAAAATGCCGCCATGACCTGTCTGCAGAGCTTTCTGGAGGAGGGCCAGGGCAGTGTGGGCACCCATCTGGACATCTCCCACGACGCTCCCACCCCCATCGGCATGAAGGTGTGGGCGGAGGCAGAGATCACCGCCGTTTCGGAAAACGGCAAAATGGTGGACTTCGCTGTGAAAGCCTGGGATGAGAGCGGCCCCATCGGCAGCGGCACCCACACCCGGGCCATCGTCAAGAACGAAAAATTTCTGGCAAAATGCAATGCCAAGCTGGAGAAGAAGTAATTCTTTCCACATGGACAAAACAAGGGAGGACCCGGAATGGGTCCTCCCTTTTCTTCTGCTATCGCGGTGCCGTGGGGAAATCGCTCCCACGGGGATCAAAACAGCGTCAGCTGGCTGGTCTCCGCCATCCCGGCGAAGGCTCCCAGCGCCTTCAGCTGCTCAATATGGGTCTTGGACAGCTTGTTGCAGCACATGGCGAACTCCTCAACGGAGACGAACTCCTTCCCATTCCGCTTCTCCACCGTGTCGATGGCCGCCGCCTCTCCCAGGCCGTGGACCGTTGTGAAGGGCGGCAGCAGACCGTTCTCCGTCACTTTGAACTTGGTGGCATCGGACTCATAAATGTTGATGGTGTCGAAGTGGAAGCCCCGCAGGTAGAACTCATAGCACACCTCCAGGGTGGTCAGCAGGTTCTGCTCCACCGCCGTGGCGTCCTTGTTGTTCTCGATCTCCCGGATCTTCCGCTTCACCGCATCCTTTCCGGCACAGCAGTACTCCGCATCAAAGGCCTTGGCCCGGACGGAGAAAAAGGTTGCATAGAATGCCAGGGGCTCATGGACCTTGAACCAGGCGATGCGGAAGGCCATCATCACGTAGGCCACCGCGTGGGCCTTGGGGAACAGGTAGCCGATCTTGGCCAGGGAGTCGATGTACCACTCCGGCACGTCGTGGTCCCGCATGGCCTCCACCCAGCCCTCGTCAAAGCCGCCCTTCTTCACCTTGCCCTTGCGGACCTTCTCCATGATCTTGAAGCTCATCTTGGGGTCCAGGCCCTTGGAGATCAGGTACAGCATGATATCGTCCCGGCAGCCCACCGTCTCCAGAACGGAGGCGGTGCCGCTGACGATCAGCTCCCGGGCGTTGCCCAGCCACACGTCTGTCCCGTGGGAGAAGCCGGAGAGCCGTACCAACGTGTTGAAGTCCTTGGGCTGGGTGTCCACCAGCATCTGCCGGGTGAATCGGGTGTTGAACTCCGGGATCGCCACGGCGCCAGTGGGGCCCAGAATCTCGTCGTTCTCGTATCCCAGCACTTTGCTGGAGGTGAAGATGGACATGGTGTCCGGGTCATCCAGGGGAATCTGGCGGGCGTTGACGCCGGTCAGATCCTCCATCATGCGGACCATGGTGGGGTCATCGTGTCCCAGCATATCCAGCTTCAGGAGGTTTGCCTCCATAGAGTGGTATTCAAAATGAGTGGTGATGGTGTCGGAGTCGTCGGCGTCCGCCGGGTGCTGGACCGGGCAGAAGTCCTCCATGTCCATATCGTCGGGGACGACCACCAGGCCGCCGGGGTGCTGACCGGTGGTCCGGCGGGTGCCCACGCAGCCCAGGGTCAGGCGATTCTCCTCTGCCCGGCCCACAGTCATGCCGTTCTCCTCCAGGTATTTTTTCACGAAGCCGTAAGCGGTCTTCTCCGCCAGTGTACCGATGGTACCGGCCCGGAACACCTGGGTCTCTCCGAACATCTCGATGGCGTGGCGGTGGGCCCTGGCCTGATACTCACCGGAGAAGTTCAGGTCGATATCCGGCACCTTGCCGCCGCCGAAGCCCAGGAAGGTTTCAAAGGGGATGTCGAAGCCGTCTTTGATGTATTCTGTGCCGCACACCGGGCAGATCTTGTCCGGCATGTCCGCGCCGCAGCCGTAGGAGCCGTCCTGAATGAACTCCGCATGCTTGCAATTCGGGCAGCGGTAGTGGGGCGGAAGGCTGTTCACCTCTGTGATCCCGGACATATAGGCCACCAGGGACGAGCCTACGGAGCCTCGGGAGCCCACCAGGTAGCCGTTTTCCAGGGACCGCTGCACCAGCTTCTGGGCGGACATGTACACCACGTCGTACTTACCCAGAATTCCGCCCAGCTCCACGTTCAGCCGGTCCACAATCAGCTTGGGCGGGTCCTCGCCGTACAGCTCATGGACCTTGTTCCACACCAGGGAATTCAGCTCCTCCTCGGAGTTCTCCAGCCGGGGCGGGAACAGCTCCTCCGGCAGCAAGGGGAAAGTCTCCACCTGGTCGGCGATGGCCTGGGTATTGGTCACCACCACCTCATAGGCCTTCTCCTTCCCCAGGTAAGCGAACTCCTCCAGCATCTCATCGGTGGTCTTGAAGTAGATGGGCAGCGGGGCGTTGGCGTCCGGGAACTTCTTGGAGGCCAGCAGGATGTGGCGGTACACCTCGTCCTCCGGCTCCCGGAAGTGGACGTCGCCGGTGGCGCAGACAGGCTTGCCCAACTCCTCTCCCAGCCGGACGATGGTGCGGTTAAACTCCCGCAGCTCCTCCTCCGACTGGACGTCGCCGTTTCGCAACATGAAGGCGTTGTTGCACAGGGGCTGGATCTCCAGATAGTCGTAGAAAGAGGCGATGCGTTTCAGCTCTTCCCAGTCCTTGTGGTCCGCCACGGCCCGGAACAGCTCGCCCGCCTCACAGGCGGAGCCCACAATGATGCCCTCCCGGTGCTCCAGCAGCAGACTCTTGGGGATGGTGGGCACCCGCTTGAAATACTTCAGATTGGAGGCGGAGATCATCTGGTACAGGTTTTTCAGCCCCACCTTGTTCCGGGCGATCAGAATGATGTGCTTGGGGAAGCGGTTGGTCTTGCTGCCCAGGGGCCGCAGCTTCTCCATCTCGCGGTTTACCGCCTGGAGGGTGTGGATGCCCCGCTCGTGGAGCATCTTCCAGAAGGGGATCAGCATATAGCCCACGGTGGCGGCGTCGTCGCTGGCCCGGTGGTGGTTGAAGTTGGGCAGCTCCAGCCGGTCCGCCACGATGTCCAGCTTGTACTTTCCCAGATCCGGCAGCAGGTTCTGTGCCAGGATCAGGGAGTCCACATAGGTGGGCTGGAAGTCCAGCCCCACCTTCCGGCAGCCCGCCCGGATGAAGCCGATGTCAAACTCTGCGTTGTGGGCCGCCAGGGGGCGGCCGTCCACGAACTTCAAAAATTCCGCCAGGGCCTCCTTCAGTTGAGGGGCGTCCTTCAGCATATCATCGGTGATTCCCGTAAGGCCGATGATCTCCGGCGTCAGCCGCCGGTTGGGGTTGACGAAGGTCTGGAACCGATCCGTAATCTCACCGTTTTTCAGCACCACGGCGCCGATCTCCGTAATGGCCTCCCGGTCCACCTTGAGGCCCGTGGTCTCGATGTCGAAGCACACGAACTCCCCGTCCAGGGAGCAGTCCTGAGGGCCGTGGACCACCACCCGGTCATCGATGTTGTTGACAAAGTAGCCCTCCACGCCATAGAGGATCTTGATCTTGTCCCCAGCGGCGTGCCAAGCGTCCGGGAAGGACTGGGCCACGCCGTGGTCCGTGATGGCGATGGCGGGATGTCCCCACCGGATGGCCTGTTGGACCACCTCTTTCGTGTCCGTCAGGGCATCCATATTGCTCATCTTCGTGTGGAGGTGCAGCTCCACACGCTTCTCCGGGGCGGTATCCTGCCGCTCAGTGTGCTCCGCCAGCTGGATGTGGTAGGGGTTCAGCTGGATGTCCTTCCCGTCCCAGGTGGGCTCCATCTTGCCCTGGACGCACAGCCACATGCCAGGCTTGATGGCGCTCTCCAGTCCCTGAGCCTCCTTCTCCGTCAGGTTCTTCTGAACGGTGACGGAGTTGGTATAGTCCGTCATGTCGAAGCTCAGCCGCCACATACCGGGCCGCCGGGTCTCCCGGCACTCGAAGGCGAACACCTTCCCCGCCACGGTGGCATTCCCCATCTTCAGGTCCAGGATCTTCATGGGCACCGGCTGGATGCGAATGGGCTTGCCCATCAGGACCTTGCCTGCGGCCTGCTTCTCGCCCTTACTGCCGGAGGGGGCCGCCGGGACCGAAGCAGCCGGGCGGCTCCCTGCGGCTGCGGCCTGGGAAGAAGGAGCCTTGCAGGTGACTTCCGTCGTCACCTGTCGGAAGCCGTATACGCCCATCAGCAGATGCTTCAGCTCCTCCAGCTCCGCATCTCCCAGCTCCGCCCTGGTGGTGAGGCGCAGCGCCAGCGACATGCCGGCCTGGTCGATGCAAGCGCCGTTCACCACTGCGCCGGCCAAACGAAGCCGCAGCTCTCCGGAGAGCTGCAGCTCAGTAAACATTTCAAAAAAGGGTATATCTCTTGACATAGACGCCACCTTGTTAAACAGGAATCAAATGCTGAGAAATCAGAAATTAGGAATGAGGAATTCCGGCGTCCGGCAACGCCGGACGTATGAGCATCGTCCCACCGGAGGCGGAACACAACAATTCCGAATTCCTAACTTCTCATTCCTCATGGGAGTTTTTCAATTTCCTCCATCAGCTTGTCCACCAGCTGCTCCTGCGGTACTTTGTAAAGGATTTCTCCTTTGCGGAAAATCAGTCCCTCACCCTTGCCGCCAGCGATGCCGATATCTGCCGCCGCTGCCTCGCCGGGGCCGTTGACGGCACAGCCCATCACCGCTACGGTGATATTCTTCGTGCAGTTCATGAGGCGCCGCTCCACCTCTTCCGCTATGGGGATCAGGTCGATGCGGGTGCGACCACAGGTGGGGCAGGCGATCAGATTCACGCCCTCCTTACGGAGTCCGGCGGCCTTCAGAATCTTCTTGGCAGCGAAAATCTCCTCGATCGGGTCGGCGGTCAGCGTCACCCGGATGGTATCTCCGATCCCCAGGCACAGCAGGCCCCCAATTCCCATGGCGGATTTCACAAGCCCCATGGAAGGGGTGCCCGCCTCTGTCACGCCCAGATGCAAAGGGTAGTCTGTCCGCTCGCTGAGCAGCCGGTAGGCCGCCATGGTCAGGGGCACATCGGAACACTTGACGGAGATGCAGATGTCATCAAAATCGAACTTGTTCAAAAGGGCCACGTGGCCCATGGCGCTCTCCACCAATGCCTCTGCCGTGACGCCGCCGTATTTGGCCCGCAGGTCCTTTTCCAGAGATCCGCCGTTGACCCCAATGCGGATGGGGATGGATTTTTGGCGGCAGATGTCCGCCACCGCCTTCACCTTCTCCTCCCCGCCAATGTTGCCGGGATTGATGCGGATAGCGTCGATGCCCCGCTCTGCGCACGCCAAGGCATACTTGTAGTTGAAGTGGATATCCGCGATCAGGGGGATAGAAATCTGTTCCTTGATCCGGTCCACCGCCTCTGCCGCGGCCTGATCCGGAATGGCAATGCGGATGATCTCGCATCCGGCGGCCTCCAGCGCGTGGATCTGCTCCACAGTGGCGCAGACATCGTCGGTCTTGGTATTGCACATGGATTGAATAGACACTGGGGCGCCGCCGCCCACGGCCACATCCCCCACCATCAAACGCTTTGTCATGGCGCTTCCTCCCTCACCAGGGCGTAAATGCAGGAATCCAGCATCTCCCCGTTTTTGTACACGCTCCGCCGCAGAGTGCCCTCCAGGGCGAACCCCGCCTTCTCCAACACCCGGCGGGAGGCCGCATTCCTGGCAAATGCCTCAGCGTGGATGCGGACGATGTCCCAGGCTGCAAAGCCCTCCCGGCACATGGTTTCCACAGCGGCGGTCATGATCCCGCAGCCCCAGAAGGGCTCTCCCAGCCAGTAGCCCAGCTCTGCGCTCCTCCGGTATACATCGCTGCCCAGGAACAGGCCGATGCTGCCCGCAGCTTCGCCGTCCACCTCAATGGCCCGGCACATCTGACCCCGGCCCTCCTGCCGGATGCAGCTCTCCACAAACGTGGCCGCATCCTGTGGGGCATAGGGGCAGGGAAACACGTCCCGCAGGTTGGCGGCGATCTTTGCATTGTCCGCGTACCGGGCGATGGAGGCAGCATCTGCCTCCCGCCAGGGCCGCAGGGTAAAGTCCGTCATGACTCGCTCCTATCCGAACAGTTTGAACACATCATTGAATGTCACCACCAGCATGAAGCCCATCAGGGCCACAAAGCCCACGGTGTTCACCGCCATCTCATACTTCTCCGGGATCTTCTTTCGGAACAGCTTCATGGCGATCTCATCAATGATGAGGAAGAAGATCTTGCCGCCGTCCAGAGCCGGGATGGGCAGCATGTTCATCACTGCCAGGTTCACCGCCAGCATGGCGCCGAAGTAGAGGATGTTCTCCACCGCGGCGGCAATGGTCTCCGACGCGGTGCCCACCTGGGTGATAGTGGAGACGATGCCCACCGGGCCGCTGAGATCGTCCATGCCCGCCTGACCGGTCACCAGCATCTGCAGGCTCAGCCGCACGATCCGCACAAAGTCGATGGTGTTCAGCCAGCTGGTCTTCAGGATCGTCCAGAGATTGGCCTCCTCAATCTGGTCTCTTGCGATATAGACGCCGTAGCCCTGATAGGTCTCCCCCTCCGTGCCGGTGTAGGTGCCCCATGTGACGTCGTTCAGCTCCACCTTCTCGCCGTCCCGCAGGACCACCAAATCCATGGGCTGGCCCTGGTGCAGGCTCATCAGCAGGGACACGTCACTGTACAGGTACACCCGCTCCCCATTGACGGAATAAAAAATATCTCCGGCCTGGATAGTCTGGCCGTTCCGCTCCTCAAACTCCGGCGCGGTCCCGGCAGCCGCCGGGATCAGAAATCCCTGGGCACCGCTATACACCGCCAGAATGATGAGGAACCCCGCCAGGAAATTCATAAAGGAGCCGGCGGCAAAAATCACCACCTTTTTCCAGAAGCCCTGACGGCCCAGAGACCGCTCGTCGCCGGAGTCCTCATCCTCCCCCTCCATAGCGCAGAAGCCGCCGATGGGCAGCAGCCGGAGGGAATACTGGGTCTCCTCCGTCTCCTTGTGCCAGATCAGAGGCCCCATGCCGATGGAAAACTCGTTGACCCGCACGCCGCAGAGCTTGGCGGCCAGGAAGTGGCCCAGCTCGTGGACGGCGATCAGTACGCCGAAAATCAGAATGGCCGCCAGGATATACACAATGGTCATGCAAAAACTCCCGTCAAAAAACTTGCTTCAGGCCCGGTCCAGCACCGCCTGCCGCGCCGCCTGATCCGCCGCCAGAATGTCCTCCAGCGCCGGTTCCTGCTCCGTCGGCACAGCTGCCCGGGCCTCCGCCACCAGGCGGGGAATGTCGTGGAAGCCGATCCTGCCCGCCAGGAACAGGCCCACCGCCTCCTCATTGGCGCCGTTCAAAACAGCGCAGGCGGTGCCGCCCTGAGCCGCCGCCGCCTCTGCCAGCTGCAGACATGGAAATGCATCCCGGTCCGGCTGGGCGAAGGTCAGGGGCGGGCAGGACAGCAGGTCCAGCGGCTCCGCCGGACTTTCCACCCGTTCGGGGTATGTCATGGCATATCGAATGGGCAGGCGCATATCCGGTGTGCCCAGCTGGGCCAGGACCGCCCCGTCCCGGTACTCCACCAGGGAGTGGACGATGCTCTGCCGGTGGATCACCACCGACACCTGGTCCAGCGGCAGACGGTAGAGGCGCATGGCCTCGATGACCTCTAGACCCTTGTTCATTAGCGTGGCGCAGTCTACGGTGATCTTAGGTCCCATGGTCCAGTTGGGGTGGCGGAGGGCATCCGCTTTGGTCATTTTGCCCACTTCTTCATGGGTCATGCCGTAAAAAGGCCCGCCGGAGCAGGTCAGAATCAGCCGCCGGATCTCCCGGCGGTCGGCGCAGCCCTGAAGACACTGGAAGATGGCGGAGTGCTCGGAGTCCACCGGCACGATCTCCGCTCCGTATGTATCCGCCGCGTCCATCACCAACTGACCGGCGCAAACCAGGGTCTCCTTGTTGGCCAGGGCGATGCGCTTTTTCTCCCGGATGGCGGCCAGGGTGGGGCGCAGGCCCACCATACCCACCACAGCTGTGACCACTGTGTCCGCCTCCGGGCAGACAGCGGCCTCCAGCAGGGCCTCCGGGCCTCCCAAAACCTTGGTGTCCATGTCGGCCAGGCGTACCGCCAGGTCACGGGCCGCCGCCTCATCGGTGAGGACCGCCAGCCGGGGCCGGAATTTTCGGACCTGCGCCTCCAGCCGCTCCACATCCATGTGGGCGGTAAGGGCGGCCACACGCAGTCCCAGCTGCTCCGCCACGTCCAATGTCTGGCGGCCGATAGAGCCGGTGGCACCTAAAATTGAAATCGTCTTGCTCATAGCATTATCCTATTCTAAACAGCTGAAAACAATCCTAAATCTTCCCAAATCACCCGTTCAGAGCAGCTGTAAGGCCAGCCACACGAAGGGCGCCACGAAGGTAACAGAGTCAAACCGGTCCAGGATGCCGCCATGGCCCGGCAGCAGGTTGCCATAATCCTTGACGCCGAACTCCCGCTTGATGACGGAGAAACTCAGGTCGCCGATCTGGCTGATGGTGCTGCCGATAATACCCAGTGCAAAGACTGCCCCCCAGGAGATCTGCGGACCAGCTGCCATCTCGATTGGCGGATAAACAGTCAGGGTGTGTGCCATGCTGTCCGCGACTAGCTTAAAAACCGTCATGCCGATGACACCACCCAGCAGACCGCCTATGGCTCCTTCCACAGTCTTTTTGGGGCTGACCTTGGGGGCCAGCTTGTGCTTGCCGCACAGCATTCCGGCAAAGAGCGCGAAGGTGTCGCTGCCAAAGGAGATGGCCAAGGGCAGAAACACCTGCAGCATCCCGATGGCGGGCATCATCCGAAGCCGCAGCAGACAGGAGAACATCAAGGGGAACGCCAGCCCGGCGAAGATAGCGCAGGTGACAGCGGCAAAGGGGATGCCCTGCTCCTCGTCATACCGGTGGATAGCCAGGGCAAAGATCGCAAAGATGAACACCGCGCCCAACAGGGCAGCGAAGGGCAGCACCGGCAGGGCAGTCAGCTCCGTGTTCTCAATGGACATTTCCCCGTACACGCACACCGGCACCGCCGCCGCGGCGATCACTGTCAGGGGGGTCAGGGGCTTGCCTCTCTCTCCCGCCGCCGCGCGCATCAGCTCCCAGGCGCCGATGGCGCACATGGCCGCCAGCAATAGCATGGTGGCCCAGGACGGGGCCCAGCCCAGGATCAGTATCAGGAGCGGCAGGCCCACTACGGCCACCATCACACGCTTGAACATAGGATCAGCCCTTTTCTCAATTTCTGTAAAGGTTTATTTCTTTACGCCGCCGAACCGGCGGTCTCTCTGTTGGTAGGCTGCAATGGCCCGGTCCAGCTCCGCTTCGTCGAAGTCCGGCCACAGGGTATCCGTGTAATAGAACTCCGAATAGGCGCACTGCCACAGCAGGAAGTTGCTCAACCGCTGCTCTCCGCTGGGCCGGATGATAAGCTCCGGGTCCGGGATTCCCGCAGAGTCCAGATAGCTGGAGAACAGGGCATCATCCAATTCCTCCGGCCGCCTCTTTCCGGCGGCGCAGTCGGTGGCAAAACGCCGGGCTGCTCGCAGAATCTCGTCTCGCCCGCCGTAATTCAGGCACACATTGGCCTGGAAATCGTCCTTGGACAGGTGCTCTGTGATCTCGTCCGTCTCCCGGGCCAGGGCCCGCAGATCCGGGGCGATAGGGGTCATGTCCCCAAAGAAGTGGAGCCGGATGTGGTCCTTCTCCATGGTGTCCACTGCCTCCAGCAGATACCGCTTCAGCAGGGCCATGATGGCAGAGACCTCCATCTCTGACCGCTTCCAGTTTTCCGTGGAAAAGGCGTACACCGTCAGGTACTTTACGCCGATGTTCTTGCAGTAGGTAGCGATGCGGCGGAACGTCTCCGCTCCTGCCTTGTGGCCAGCGGTGCGGGGCAGGCCCCGCTTCGTGGCCCAGCGGCCGTTGCCGTCCATGATGATCGCAATGTGGCGGGGCGGGACCAAGGGCTGGTCCACCGCACCGTTGATACTCTCTGGCATGATAAATTCTCTCATTTCAAAATGGATTGTTGGGGGGATCTGTCCCATTGGACGGGAAATGCAGCCATGATGATGGCTGGCCCATTCTCTCCCCCATTGTCGTCATCGCAAAGTCCGCTAAACGCAGTTTCCGCCTGCGGCAAAACTGCGCCCCTCCTCTCCCCACTGTGCAAAATACAGCGGAGCCGGTGTGAGACGGTGCCTGTGTATTTACGGGAGACCGATGAAAATCGGGGGTGCAAAACCGCATTTGACCAGCTGCTCTTTCCGCCCGTTCCACTTTACCCGCAAGCGGTACGCCGCGTCTGTAAGGCGGCAGAACCGCCAAAAACTGCGCAGCTGCTGCGCACTGGCCGAGCGTTGTGGCAAGAAACACAGGTATTTACTGGATAGCCAGAACCGCACACCGGGATGATTAATGTCTTGGTACAGCCAAGCGGGAGAGCATCACTGCCACGCAGAGGGCGCTGACAGCCCAGCAGAGGCCGAAAAGGCCTATATTCGCAGAGTTGGAAATGGAGGCAATACCCAGAGAGAGCCCCAGCCAGTTGGCAAACAGACTGCGAATCAAGAAGAAAAATCCCAGCAGCATGGCAACCACGTGCCCGGCAAACAGCCCCCGGAGATCCTTCCGATGCCGCAGACTCCGCCAGCCCAGGAAAAACTCTATCGCGCTGACCGCGATCACACCTCCGATGAACAGGGGAATCACTTCTGCTTCAAACGACATTTGTACCTCCTCCTTTTTGTATCGGGAGAAATGTGTCGGCTGCTTAGTTCCCCTTTTCCCACCAGCGGTCGAACTTCCAAGGAAAGTGGAAGCCGCAGGCGCGGCAGTATTGGGTCTCCTCCATGGAAAACCAGGGCAGGATGAAGCGCCCACAGTTGGGACAGCGGAGATGGCGCAGTTCAATCCCCCTAAAGGCGATTGCCGCAGCAACTCCCATGGCCAGGAATACCAACCCCAGTCCGCCCCGGATCCCGCCCGCCAGACACAAAAGCAAAACCGCTGCAAACAGTGTTCCCCTGGCTGCCGAATACCATTTCTGTTCCAGTTTCATAGTCCCCTCTCCTTCAGTCAATAACCCCCAGATTCCACTTCCGCAGCTGCCGGTCCAACAGCAGTGAACAGAGGAGGACGCCAATACGACGACCACCCCGATGAGATCTGCACCATCCGCCACAGGACGGCAGTCGGGGAATCGCAGAAAGCCATGGTGTGCCCAAAGGCCAGCCCAAATCGGCGCTTGCACTGATACACCGGCGCCTGTCAGCGCGGAGAGCCGCTGCACCGGAACGGTTCTGAAGCGTTTTTTCTCTTTTACCGGGCGCCCCCCGTGGAAGCGGCTCCGGCGGGAGCAGAATCCCCCCGGCCGCCGGGCGGCGGCCCCGAGTGACCGCAGGTCACCTCACAGACCCTGAAAGGGTGACAGCACCTTACAAAATGTGCAATGCCCCCGGCGGGCAGCCGTGCTCCCGCCGGAGGCCCCGGCGGCTTTTACACCGCCATCAGTTCCTTTTCCTTTTTGGCCAG
>OMEJ01000651.1_pt1 | contig 21331 bp, 23 predicted proteins | sample 1645361 | NCBI WGS metagenome assembly OMEJ01 (sample SAMEA103958156, study PRJEB25191) | human gut metagenome
ATACATTTTTGTACCGGTGCAGGACATCCGATTTTATACGCAAAGCAGCAGCCATCCCAAATTTGGTCTGACTGCCCGCCTTTAGAATTTGATAACGACGCGGAATTTATCTCCTTTGATTGCCGACTCAAAAGCTTGTTTATAATCTTTTAATTCATAAACTTCACTAACAAATGGCTTTACATCAATGATTCCCTGCGACAAAAGCCTGGTTGCCTTGGTAAAGTCAGCCGTATTGGAATTTGCCGTTCCCAAAAGCTTTGCCGCACTCTTATGCAGCCAATCTGGACTGATAGATATCGGTGTATCGGGATAGAAAGAACTATATAAAACTAGCCTTCCGTTGTTAGCTACAGATTTTACCGCATCTTCTGCTACCGCTGAGATTGGCGTTGTATCAAATACAACTTGGGCCTTGATGCCCCTGGTAATTTCCTTAACCCGCTCTTCCAAATTTTCTTTTGCCGGGTTCACCGCATAAGAAGCACCCAGCTTCAATGCCAGCTTAGTTCTTTCCTCATTGGTATCCGATACGATCACGCATGCCCCTTTCTTAATAGACAAAAGGGTATGGAGCAACCCCATGATGCCGCATCCGATCACAACGACAACATCTCCAAACTCAATCTTTGCTGTTTCCACACTATGAAGGACACAGGATAAGGGTTCTGTGATTGTCGCTTCTTCCGGTGATACATGATCAATATGGAACAAACTGTCCGGACACACCAATAGATGAGAGCTCATGCCGCCCATTCCTTTTTCCGGGAGTCCTTCCTGCTGTTTGCTGTGATCAAAATGTTCACAGTTTTGTTCATTTCCACTCTTGCACTGATAACAGTTTTTACAAGGAAGAGTTACGCCGACTGCTACGAAGTCCCCTTCGCTCCATTGCCGTCTGTCAACATTTTTCCCCATTTTAACAATCTTGCCAACCATTTCATGGCCGCCGATAAACGGATATTCTACTTTTTTCACTCCTGTGTATACTCTCTGCTCCCATGTACAGATTGCACATGCATCTACTTTAACCAGAACCTTATCATCACTCACTTCCGGAATCGGATAATCCCGAAGTTCCATCTGTCTTTCTCCGGTAAATACCAAAGTCTTTGCCATCTCATCCATAATAGATTTACCTCCATTTTATTCTATGACGCAGCGCCAAGGAAACCAACTCCTCCGCCAATCAAACCAAGTAAAATCAGAATTATCATAACTGTTGTAGCTTTCATCTTTCGATTTTTTAACAAATAAAGAGTGAAAAGAGTTACACCTAACGGAAGAATTCCCAAGAACAGCGCATCAAAAACTGTTTCCTGTACATTCATTTTCATTGAACCAATTTTAATAATCGCAGAACAATGTACAGTTACAAATTGACTGGACAAAGCTCCAAGAACAATTGCCCCCATTGCGGAAGCTCCTGTGATCAACATCTGCAGCTGATTACCGCCCAATATCTTTTCGATTCCATCTTTTCCTAATTCATAACCCTTCATCCAGCAAAAATAAGCTACCGGCCACATGATTCCGAACATCAACAACGTATAAATTACCGGTCCTAAAAGATTCCCCTGGGAGCCAAGAGAAATACCAAATGCTAGAAGGATTGGTGTTAAAGTTCCCTGCCATAAAGTATCACCAATTCCTGCAAAGGGTCCCATCAAACCTGTTTTTACACCATTAATTGCATCATCTGTAATTGGAGCCCCATTCGCCCTTTCTTCTTCCATAGCTAAAACAATGCCGGGAATTACGCCTCCAATATGGGGTTCTGTATTAAAAAACTGCATATGTCTTTTAATACAAGCTTTATACTCTTGCTCATCATCTCCATAAAGTTTCTTTATTACATGCTTAAAAGCATGAACTAAACCAGTTGCTTCCAATCGTTCATAATTGTAGTTTGCATGGGAAAAGAAGGTCCATCTCCAAAATGCCTTTACTACATCTTTTTTACTTAATTTTTTCTCTGCCATATCAGAAGTCCTCCTCATCATCGTCATCCAGGGTTACAGACGGAGTTCCATCTGGAGTTGCTGCCTGCTGTACTTGATTATTATTTAACAGCATCGTATAGAAATATCCAATTACTAATCCAAGAACTGCCACCGCAATTACTGGAAGTTTCATATATTGTACGAGAATAAATCCAATCATATAGAACAACAGTGTTCCCGGTCTTGAAATAGCCCGCAGATTCATTGCAATACCTAATGCCGGGAGCAGCCCCCCTATTACCTGAAGCACTGTCAGAGGTCTTCCTGTCAGCTGTTCAATCAATCCCTGAACTGCCGTTGAGCCAAAGTAAGTCGCAATCGTTGCCGGAATTACACAAAGGCAAAACATCAAAATCTGCGGCGGTACCACATGCCAGAAACAGATTTTATCGATATCTCCTTGATCTGCCGCTTTGTCAGCCATATGAACAAACGTTACATCTAAAGTCATATGAGCCACCCAGATCATTGTGCCCAACAACCCAAGAGGAAGAGCAATCGTAACTGCAGCAGAAGGATCCACACCAGCTGCTAATGCCCACGCAGTTCCAACGGTTCCTGCAAGTCCTGGATCCTGTGGTGCCGTTCCACCAGCAGAAATAAAAGCTACATACGGTAGATTGATTGCTGCTCCTATGATACATCCCTGGACTGGATCTCCCAAAATAAATCCAACCAGTGTACCTGCTACCAGAGGCTTATAAACTACAGAGATACTGCCCAAAAGAGACAGCCATGGGGTTCCTATATTACCAAGATAATATACGACTCCAATTAAAATCGCCTGAAATAATGATATGTGCATTTTTCCCTCCTTTTTAAAACGTGTTTTCAAGTTTTCTCATATATTTATTGTTTTTTATAACATTTTGGAAATATCTGTTTCACTGTCCTCAGCAATAATTCTTACTGTAATATGGGATCCCGCATCAGATAACTCCTTCAGCATTCGTTTTTCCTCTTCTGAAGCTGAAATATTTCGAAAAAATTTTTTCCGATCTCCACTTACTCCCATTCCGCCAATATTTATTTCTGAAAAAACGACACCTGCTTTCATTAATCGATATAAAGTTTCGGGATATTTTACTAATACAATACACTTATCTCCTGCAAATCCTTTTTTTAACCGTACTGCAGCTTTTTCTACTTTAAATGTTGCCAGTTTTACATTTGCAGGGACACAGGTTTTTAATACGCTTTTCATAAAGGGATCTTCCGCAACTCCATCATCAATCACCATAATCTTGTTTGCACCTGTGTAATTGAGCCACGATGTCATAACTTGTCCATGAATCAGCCTGTCATCAATCCTCACCAGTACAATTCCTTCGATGTTCATACTATCTCTCCTTTCATTTTATGATTTCAAATTGCCATTCAGTTACCATTGGTTATATTTAAATAATACCACTTGTAATTATTTTGTCAATATTTTTATCTTTTTCTCATTAATTTTGTGAAAATTGCTGATTTTTTGTTTTATTTTTTATAAATTTGCTTATTACAAATTACCTGTGGTAATATAATTGTGTAAATTAATAATACACACAGAAAGGATTTTATACATGAAGCATTTTTCATTTAAACTACCTTCGATATCAGCTTCCGTATCCTGCATGGATTTAATGAATCTCCAAGCACAGATAAGCGAATGTGAAAAAGCTGGAATTTCATTTTTCCATTACGATGTTGTCGACGGGAAATTCAACCGCTGTTTTATACTTGGAGATTCTCTTCTGGAATCTCTTTCTGCCTCAACAAATCTTCCAACTGAAGTTCATCTAGCAGTATATGAACCAGAAATTTATATCGAAAGATTTGCAAAACTAGGTGCAGATTATATTGCTGTTCAATATGAAACCTTATCCGATCCGTTTGCTATCTTTGACCTGATTCGCAAATATGGATCTGAACCAGTACTTTGTTATAAAGCAGAAACCCCTCCCGGCCCAGACTTTCTTTCTCTTGCCAAGGAAGTCGCCTGGATTTTAAAATTAACAGTAAACCCGGGCTTTTCAGGTCAACAAATCCAGACTCAAGCCATCAAACACATACATTCTATGCGATTTTGTTTGTCCGAAGCAGATTTGTCCACACCAATTCAAGCAGATGGAAATGTAACCTCCTCTACTCTTCCCCTTTTAGCTTCTGCCGGAGCTAATATATTTACAGGAGGTTCATCTGGTTTATTTATAAAAAACTCATGCTTAAAAAAAAATGTATCTAAATTACTGTATCTTGCAAACAAAAATACCAATGGTAATGTATATTGACTTTATGATTACCACAGGTTATAATTTTAGCAAATAAGAATCTTATGAATCATTATGGAGGTATACGTTATGTTAGTGACAATGAAAGAAATATTAAAAGATGCGAAAAATAGAAAATATGCCGTAGGTGCCTTTAACGTTCCAAATCTTGAATCCATTCAGGCTGTTATCTCTGCCGCAGAAGAACTGAACGTCCCTGTTATCCTGCAGCATGCAGAAGTACATGAAAACTTGATTTCTATGCAGGAAATTGGTCCAATTATGCTTGATTACGCTAAGAGATCTTCTGTTCCTGTCTGCGTTCATTTGGATCACGGAGCTTCCTTTGATTTATGCATCCAGGCAATTCGCCTTGGCTTCACCTCTATTATGTATGATGCGTCAGCCAAAAGTTATGAAGAAAACTTAGAAGAAACAAAAGAAATTGTAAAAATTGCTCATGCTGCAGGCGTATCCGTAGAAGCTGAACTGGGGCATATCTTTACTTCATCCGTCGGCGGAGGAGAAGGACGAGGCGCAGTAGGCGCTGAAGATTTTGATTCTCTTGATGACTGTTATACGGATCCCATTACTGCAAAGAATTTTGTAGAAAGCACTAATGTGGACGCTCTTGCAATCTCTTTTGGCACAACTCATGGAGTTTATCTGACGGAGCCAAAGCTCGATCTAAACCGTATCACAGAAATTAAAAATCAGATTGATATTCCATTCGTTATGCACGGCGGCTCCGGAGTATCAAATGAAGATTTTAAAACAGCAATCAAAAACGGAATTACAAAAATTAACTACTACACCTATGGAGCAATGGCCGGAGGGAATAAAATCCGGGAATACATAAAAACCGCGGGAGATAGTGAAATATTCCTCCATGATATTATCGCTGCAGGCAAAGAAGGAGTAAAAGAAGATGTCAAATCTGCTATGAAAGTTTTTGCCGATTCTATTTTGTAATACTCATACATATTCATAAGCTATTCCTCACGCAAGAAAAAGCGGAGCTGTTTTAACGCTCCGCTTTTTCTTATATTTCATCTTCCTTTTCTTCATTCAAAATCATATCTTTATACATTTCATGGAGCAGGACAGGCGGCTGCTGTGCTACTTCCAAAACATTTTTATAGAGTTCCTCTTTTTCCATGGAATCTCTCATCATTACAGCCTGTACTACCATCGCCATATTCATTCCTGCGATGGCTTTAAATTCCCTTTTCGCCAAACTCCGAAAAATCACATTTGACGGCGTTCCTCCCAAAATATCCACAAAGACCAACACCCCATCTCCATCATCCAAATCTTCCAGCGCCTGATTGACCTTTGTTTCAAACTCTTCCACACCGTCTTCATGATGAAGTCCTATCGTTGTTACTTTCTCCTGCTTTCCTGCGATCAATTCCACTGCACTTAATAATCCTGCAGCAAAGCTTCCATGAGAAACGATCAAAATTCCAACCATAAACATCCTCCTTATCAAAGAATCACATTTTGTTCTCCAATATTATACTATATTAAAATTTATATTACAACTGGTAATGTAACCATTTGTAATATACCAAATCTCTGTTATGGTCACAAAAAAACTGCCATTCTGACGTCTCCGTCAGTCTGGCAGTTTTCATTCACATATTCAATAAGAAAGCCGTCTCTTAAATTATTTAAGAGTAACTTTAGCTCCCTGCTCTTCAAGTTTTGCTTTGTATTCTTCAGCTTCTGCTTTAGATACACCTTCTTTAACAACTTTAGGAGCTCCGTCAACTAATTCTTTTGCTTCTTTTAATCCAAGTCCTGTGATTTCACGAACAGCTTTGATAACTTTAACTTTTGCAGATCCAACTTCTGTTAATTCTACATCGAATTCATCTTTTTCTTCTGCTCCGCCTTCAGCTCCGCCTGCTGCTACTACAACACCTGCTGCTGCAGATACACCAAATTCTTCTTCACAAGCTTTTACTAATTCATTTAATTCTAATACTGATAACTCTTTGATCGCTTCGATCATTTCAGCTGTTGTCAATTTAGCCATTTTCATATCCTCCATATTCATTGATATTCTGATTATTTTTATACTCTGCCGTACATCATACGGCTACCCCATAAAGGCATATCCTGCCGGGTATAAAATGTAATTCCAATTACTCTGCTGTTGTCTCAGCTGCTTCCTCTGCAGGAGCTTCAGCTGTCTCTGCAACTGCTTCGCCATCTTTTTCTACGATCTGTTTGATAACGCGAGCGAAGTTTGTAATTGGTGACTGCATACTTCCAAGTAATCTGGAAAGCAATACTTCTCTGGATGGAATCTTAGCCAGTTCTGAAAGTGCTGCCACATCATAAACTGTTCCTTCCACTACACCACCTTTTAATTCAAGCTTGTCTGCTCCTTTTGCAAACTCGCAAAGAATTCTTGCTGGTGCTGTTGCATCTTCTTTAGAAATTGCAATCGCGCTTGGTCCTTCCAGACATCCTTCAAGACCTTCGAATTCAGTTCCTTCGAATGCTCTCTTCATCATAGTGTTCTTATATACTCTGTAAGTAACACCTGCTTCTCTGAGCTTTTTACGAAGTTCTGTATCCTGAGCAACTGTCAGTCCGCGGTAATCTACGAGAACAACTGACTGAGCTCCTTTCAGTTCTTCTGAAATCGCCTCAACGATTGGCTGTTTTAATTCTACTTTTGCCATGTTCGGTACACCTCCTTATTTTATTGTGCGTGTACTGCCAAAATAAAAACCTCTGTATCCAAAGACACAGAGGTTTACAAATCCGAAATTGAATTCGCATACTTCCTCGGCAGGCGTTTTCTCCTTATGCCTTACGGCACCTGCTGTCTTCGGCAGTCAATTGCTATATTATAATAGCACTTTATATTGTCAATGTCAACAGTTTTTTAAACCAGTTTCATTGGGTTGATTTTTACACCAGGTCCCATTGTAGATGTCAGTGTTACGCTCTTTAAGTACTGACCTTTTACTGCTGCCGGTTTAGCTTTGTTGATTGCATCGATAAGCGTCTGGAAGTTGTCCGCTAACTGTTCTTCAGTAAATGAAGCTTTTCCAATCGGCACATGGATAATGTTTGTTTTGTCCAATCTGTACTCAATCTTACCAGCTTTGATATCGTTGATTGCTTTTGTTACGTCCATTGTAACTGTTCCGGCTTTCGGGTTTGGCATCAGACCTTTTGGTCCAAGTACACGTCCGAGACGTCCAACAACACCCATCATGTCAGGTGTAGCAACAACAACATCGAATTCAAACCATCCTTCGTTCTGGATCTTTGGAATCAGATCCTCTGCTCCTACGTAATCTGCTCCGGCTGCTTTTGCTTCTTCTGCTTTTGCATCTTTTGCAAATACAAGGATACGAACTTTTTTACCAGTTCCGTGAGGAAGCACTACTGCTCCACGGATCTGCTGGTCAGCGTGACGTCCGTCACAACCTGTTCTGATGTGAGCTTCGATTGTCTCGTCAAATTTAGCTACTGCTGATTTTTTCACTAATGCAACTGCTTCTGCTTTCTCGTAAAGATTTCCTCTTTCGATCAGTTTTGCAGCTTCGATATATTTCTTTCCTCGTTTCATTTCAAATAACCTCCTTGTGGTATTGGCGGGAACGTGCCCCTCCCACTTTTTCGTGAATTTACATATAACATAGATTGTCTCTTCCTCCTTTTCGAAGACACCGAAAAGAATTGTTCAGACTTTCTTAAATCTCTGCTTTTTTATCTGGCAGTTATCTCTTACTCTTCAACCACTACACCCATAGAACGGCATGTTCCTGCCACCATGCTCATAGCTGCTTCTACTGTTGCAGCATTTAAGTCTGGCATTTTCATCTCAGCGATTTCCTGAAGCTGAGCTTTTGTGATTGTTGCAACTTTTGTTTTGTTCGGCACACCGGAACCTGATTTCAGGTTACATGCTTTCTTAATAAGAACTGCTGCCGGTGGAGTCTTTGTAACGAAGCTAAAGCTTCTGTCATTGTAAACTGTGATAACAACAGGAATAATCAGGTCACCCTGGTCTGCTGTTCTGGCATTGAACTGTTTTGTAAATTCAACGATATTTACACCGTGCTGTCCAAGTGCAGGACCTACCGGTGGTGCTGGAGTTGCTTTACCAGCTGGAATCTGTAATTTAATATATCCTTCTACTTTTTTTGCCATTTTTCATTACCTCCTTGTGGTATTGGCGGGATTTTCATCCCTCCCACGGTTTTTTAATCCATCTTTCTTACTTCTGAGAAATTCAGTTCAACCGGAGTCTCTCGGCCGAACAGCTCTACATTGATCGACAGGCTCTGTTTCTGTTCGTTGATCGCCTGGATCATACCAACAGTACCTTCCCATGCTCCGCTCAATACGGTCACTGTATCGCCAACCTCGAAGTCAACTACGATGTCTTCCTGTTTGATTCCCAGATTTGCCATTTCCTCTTCTTCCAGCGGAACCGGCTTGGATCCAGGTCCGACAAATCCTGTCACACCTCTGGTATTTCTTACGACATACCAGGTATCATCATTCATGATCATATGGATCAGGACATACCCAGGAAACATCTTCTTCTGACTTGCTTTCTGAACACCATTCTTTAATTCCACGACTTCCTGCATCGGAACTCTGACTTCAAGAATCTGGTCCTCCAGGTGACGGTTCTCAATTGTCTTATCAATGTTTGCTTTTACTTTGTTTTCATACCCGGAATAAGTATGAACTACATACCATTTTGCATCTGACATAAAATCACCTTTCCGCTTCTGACCAGCTATTTTATCAGAAAGTCAATCCCATATTTCATCAGTACATCGATCACAGAGATCAATGCGCCCATCAATACAGAAACGATTACAACTACAGCTGTCTGCTTTGCAAGTGTGTTCTTATCCGGCCAGACAATCTTTTTAAATTCGGCCTTCATTCCTTTAAACCAGCTTGACTTCTGAGCTTTTTCTGCTTTTCCTGTCTTTCCACTCATACATCCACTTCCTTCCAACGATTATTTCGTTTCTTTGTGCAGTGTGTGTGATTTACAGAATTTGCAGTACTTCTTTGTCTCCATACGGTCCGGATGTGTTTTCTTATCCTTAGTCATGTTGTAGTTACGATTCTTGCATTCCGTACATTCCAATGTGATTCTTGTGCGCACAACTTCCACCTCGCTTTTTATTTACTTTTTACATGTTACTTTGATGGCTGCGACCCCATCTAATTTTAGGCATAAAAAAAAGACCTACTTCCATTCGCCAGAAAATTGTATCATATCACTATGGGGAAGTCAAGGTGTTTCTTGTGTACTCTTTAAAAACTCTTTCAAAAAAGAAAATGAAAATATGAAAATTTTTTCGGAAAATAAAGCAAGTTTTTTCCTCCTCTCCCTGATATTCTATAACCAGATCACACAACACTTTATTTTATGGAGGATTTTAATATGAAGAAAATATACCGACTCGGGATTCTTGGACTTGGAGAAGGGCGCAGCGTCATTTCCGCCGCATTAAGCAGTCCTCATTGGGAGATCGGCAATATCTGTGACTTAAACGAATCACTCTGCCAGCAGCGTTGCAAAGAATTTGGTCTCACAGATTACACCACACGTTACGAAGATCTGCTTCGTGATCCACAAATTGATGTCATTGGAATCTATACACCAGATCAGCTTCATTCTCTTCACATCCGCATGGCTCTGGAAGCAGGAAAAGATGTCATCTGTACCAAACCACTCATGACTTCTCTGGAAGATGCAAACGAACTTTTAACACTCCAGAAAAAATCCGGACGACATGTTTTCATCGGCCAAAGTTCCCGCTATTTCGAACCTGCCAGACGCCAGCGAAAAGATTTTGAAGCCGGAAAGCATGGAGACCTGGTCACACTGGAAACTCATTATATCAGTGATTCCCGTTGGTTTTTGGAACGTGCATGGAGCAGAAGCAGTGGATTTTCATGGATGTACAACTTCATGATCCACGCAGTAGACCTTGCCGCCTGGTATCTCCCGGATATCGAAGAAGTATATGGAGTCGGCGTTACCAGCCAGAACACAAAAGACTATCAGCTGACTGTACCTGACACTATGAAATTCATTTTAAAAGATACTTCCGGGATCTGCGCAAGTGTCAGCGGCGTTTATGCAGAACCCACCCTTGGTTCCGGTGTAGAACAGTCTATCAGCTGTACATTAAGAGGTACCGAAGGGATCAGCCGCGCCGGATATCCACATCTAAAATATGAAACCAATTTTGCTCCGGTCCAAAAAACCGCTGTCAGCCATGATTATTCTGACATGGTAGATTACTATTTCCGTTTTGAAGGATGGACACACCACGCCGGAGAATATCAGAATTATATGGAAGAATTTGCTCTTTGTCTGGATCAGGGAATCACCCCAAAACCAGACTTAAAAGAAGGGATCCATACTCTTGCAATTATGGAGGCAATGGAAAAAAGTATAGAAACCGGAAATGTAATCAAAGTATCAGACATTCTGGCTGCGCACAATATTTCTTTTGACTGATCTTAAAATACCGCTTCTGCATTACCGTGAATACAGAAGCGGTATTCTATTTCTTTATAAAATCCTGACTTGTAATTTCTGTTTCTTTTTCCACTCTTACATTACAATTCGCATCTTCCAGATAAATCGATACATTTTGCGGTATCTCACTTTTTAAAACAGCCCGATAAAATACGCCTTCCCTCCATTCCAGATCAATTTCTAAATTTCCTCTTGCATGAAACGAAGAAATTTTTCCATTTTTCCAGTTCTTTGGAAGCGCAGGCAAAAATCGAATCCGCCCCCTATGACTTTGTATCAGCATTTCTCCAATGCAACTGCACAACCCTGTATTTCCATCTAATTCGTACACATGGTCAAATGCGCCTGCCCCTCTTGTCGGCGGATGATATACCATAAAATTGGGTTCCAGGAGATGTTCCATCATATGACAGATATGCGCATATGCTTTTTCTCCATGTTGAAGCCGTGCTTCATACAACATCAGCATGGATCGCGCCCATCCTGTATCCTCCCAGTTTTCGGACGGTGTCAGCTTTCTTTGCAAGGTCTTTTCTGCCGCTTCGCATAAATCCGGTGTCTCTTCCGGAGTGATCTGCGCAAACGGAAACAGGCCAAGTAAATGGCTGGTATGCCGATGCTGTGGATCTGCTTCCGGAAGATCATGATCCCATTCCGCAATGCATCCATTTTCCAGCACCCGGTACGGAAGCAGATTTTCATAAATTTCCGAAATTTTTATATCCTGTTCCTTTTTCGGCATTTTTAAAATATCTAACGCCTTTTTATAAATAAAGAACAATTCCCGTATCATTAAAATTTCATAAGTACAGCCCGAACTGATCTGCCTTGCATTTCCATTATATAGGAAACTATTTTCCGGGGAAACGGACGGTCCGCAAGTATATTTTCCCGATTCTGTCTGATACACATACTCCAGGAAAAACTCAACAGCCTCCTCTATCAAAGGAAATACTTCTTCCAGAAATCTCTGATCCCTGGTGTAAAGATAATGTTCCCATAGATGTGTCAGGATCCATACTCCGCCTGTCGGACAAGGCGCAATCGGAGAAGCCCAGTAAGGTGCCGCATATCCCCATGCATTTGATACAATTTCGCCGACCCAACCTTTCATCCCATAGGACAGACGCGCTGTTTTTCTGCCTTCCGGTATCAATTTTTCTTCAATCCAACGATACAGCGGCTCTGCGACAAATCCCATGCCGGAAAATTCTGCCGGCCAGTAATTCATCTGCGTATTGATATCAAGATGCATATCACATGTCCACCCAATACGGCAGGCTACATTATCATTCCAGATCCCCTGTAGATGTGCCGGAAGTTTTGAATCTTCTCTGGAGGAACAAAACAACAGATATCTGCCATATTGAAACATCAACGGAATCTTCTCCGAAACCGAATCAGTTCCTTCGATTTCCAGCCGGGTTCCCTCCGTAAACTGTTTTATATCCTCCTCATGTCTTCTGATCACTTCTGCTGCTCCTTTTTGCACCGCACTTATACAGCGCGCAAAAGCAATCTGATGCATACACCTGTCCGAAAGGTCCTTGTTCTCAAAATCCGTTTCCATCGCCAGGTAAATCTGTACATTTGTACACTTTCTGATCCACAGACCACTCTCGTCACTTTCTGTTTCTCCATCTGTCACAACTTTCAGAGCGCCCTCCAAATGGACTCCGCATTTTTGATCACAATGCAGCATTTCAAATGCATCCGCAAAAAAGCGAATTCCAACCTCTGTGGGTTCCATTCCGCCTTCCTGATTATATGGTTCAAACCAGAGCTTTAAATCCATCTTACCGCTGCATTCAACAGACACCAGCAACACCTTATCCGGATGGGAAGTACGGATTTCTTCAAAAATCCGCACTTTATCGCTCTTTCTTAAAACCCAGACCTTTCCTGTTTCCAGCTCCAGTCCTCTTTCATATTCTTGTACCGCCTCTCCCATCTGGTATTTTATATACAATTTCCCGGTCGGCAGATGTGTCCCGTAATTTTCTCGTCTTCCGATGAACTGCTTTGCTTCCCGATGTACCTGATCGTAATCTCCTGTCTGTTCCGCTTTTCTCATCTTTTGAAAAGCCTCGGCAGCGCCTTCCCGGTTTGCAGTTTTCTCCACCTCTCCACTATAAAATGTATGTTCTGTCAAGTCGATTTCTTCACAGTCTGCTCCGCCATAAACCATGGCTCCAATCTGCCCGTTTCCAAGCGGGAGCGCTTCTCCCCAGCGTAATGCCGGTTTTTCATACACAAGTCTCATATGCTTACTTCCTTATTCTTTTACGCCGCCGGATGTCATTCCGCCAATGATATATTTCTGCCCGATCAAATATACGATAATAACCGGAATACAGGTCAGGATAATATCTGCAAAGACGAAATGCCACCAGTTTTTATTCTTCCCAAAAAATTGATATACTGCCATTGTCATTGGATACATCTTGCTTGAATTTGACAAGTACAGCGGAGTCAAAAAGTCGCTCCATATTCCCATAAACTGTAAAATAAAACAGGTTACGATCGTTGGCTTCATCAATGGTGCAACTACTTTAAAAAATAACGATAACGGTCCACATCCATCTATGATCGCAGCTTCGTCCAACTCCACCGGGATCGAAGAAATAAAGTTCCGTATTGTAAAAATACAGAAAGGGATCATGGAACTGATAAATGCAATAATGATTCCCGGCTTTGTATTGGCCAGATTGAAGGTCTGAAGCACTTTTACTAATGTTACATAGTTGATCGGGAAAAACAGTCCGCAGATTACAAAATAATATAAAAAATTATTAATCTTTGTTTTGTTTCTTGCCATAACAAATGCTGCCATCGCACATCCCAGCACTCCAATCGTGGTGGAAATCCCTGCATAGGTCAAAGAATTAAAAAATCCCTGTACCAGATTCGCCTCTTCGATCACTTCCAGATATGTTTCAAAATGCCACTCTGTCGGAAGTGCAAGACTCATTCTCGCAGCCTCTGCCTTTGGTTTTAAAGAGTTAATAAACACCATATAAAACGGAAGGATTACCACGATACAAAGACTGATACATACCAGATGTTTCAAAACATTACTCACTGTTTTTTTCATTTACTGCTGCACCTCTCTCTTGCTCATTGTTCGAACCACCACAATCCCTATCACTGCGGTAATCAACAACAGAATTGCATTCAACGCTGTAGACATTCCATAATTACCTGTCGAATATAACTGGAATGAATATGTTGTCAACACTTCTGTCGCGTGTCCCGGACCACCATTTGTCAGCACATAGACGATATCAAATACCTTCAGACCATATGTAATACCAAACACAAGATTGATCATCACTGCCCCTGAAAGCATTGGAAGCGTAATGTATCTCAAACGCTGCCAGAAATTAGCGCCATCAATTTTGGCTGCTTCATATAGTGATTTTGGAATCGTCTGCAATCCCGCCAGGAAAATCGTCATACAGTATCCGATGCCTCGCCATGCATCTACTCCGAAAATCGATTTCCATACAACATCCAGATCAGACAGCCATTTCTGCTGCAAAAACTCAAGATTTAATGCCTCTAACACCGTATTAAGAAGACCGTGATCAAAATTAAAAATACTTTTAAATACGATTCCGATAATTACGAACGGCAAAATCGACGGCAGATATAAAATCGTTCTGTAAATTCCTTTTCCTCTCAGCCCTTCCTGCAGCATCACCGCAAGAAGAAGCGCCGGAATCAGTTTCACAATATTCGAAACAACGGTAAACATCAGCGTATGCAGAATTCCCGACGCATAATCTGTATCAGAGGTAAAAATTTCAATATAATTTTTCAGTCCTACGAAATGTGTCCCATCTATTGCACTTCTGGAACTCCAGTCCGTGAAGGAATATCCAACTCCCAAAAGGCTGGGACTTAGGAAAAAGCAAATATAAAACAATAACGGTATTACCAAAAACCACCATGGATATATCTTATTTTTTTTCACAGTATCACCACTTTCTTTTCATAAATAATGCCATATTTTGTTTCCATTTCCAGTGAACAAAATATGGCATTCTACTTTCACTCTTTTGAATCTTCTCCTGCTTTATCTGGTTACTGCCAGTTCGGATCCTTTGCTGTTTTTGCAGCTTCTGCTCTGTTTTTATCCATATTTTTCAGAATTTCATCCGCATCCTTAATCGTTCCCTGGCAATATGCCACCAAGTCCTGACCAAACTGATTCCAGAAATCATTGGTGTATTTTGTTCCTGTCTGTAATACCGGTGTCTTCATCTGCTCTTCTGTCAGACTTGCCATAAATTCCTCTTCTTCCGGCAGCCAGTGCTGTTCCAGATTTTCGTCCAGTACATCCAGATTTGTAAATACCGGTGAGTTGTCCAAAATCTCCTGCAGACTTTCTGTTGTTGTCACAAAGTTAAAGAATTCTTTTACCAGTTCCGGATGTTCTGATTTTTTATACCCAAACATGGTTGGTCCGCTTGGGTTGGTAGGATAATACTGGTTGTCTGCAAATGGACAAAGGAATAATCCAAATTCATCTTCTGTCGCAGTATCTTCTTTAATCTGTTTAATAACTCCTGATCCGGATGTTACCATTGCTGCTTCTCGATCACCTAAAGCATTGATCAGATTGGAAGAATCCGTTCCGATCCAGTCCTCTCCAAAATATCCCAAGTCTGAAAATTCTTTAAACTGTTCCAGGGATTTCTGCATCAATTCATTCCCTGAGAATGTTGCTTTGTTTGTATTCAGAGCTTCATATAATCCAGGTTCTGCCGCTTCATAAACTCCTCCGATCTGGAAGAATGACAATTGATGCTGCCATCCGTCTGCTCCAGGCATATACCATGACGTGATCCCTTCATCCTGTATCTCGCCGCACAGTTTTTTGAACTCTTCGTATGTTGTCGGCACTTTCCATCCATTCTCTTCGAATAATGTTTTATTATATACCATTACACAATCCGGGGAATTGTGATAAATCTGCAATCCATATAACTTGTCATCATATTTGCAGGATGAAAGTCTTGTCTCAGGCATAATTTTTTCCCATTCTGCACCTGTAAAATCAATACAGTATTCTTCCGGATTTACGATGACTGACTCAATTGCAAATGGATTAGACTGAATCCAGAACACATCTGCGCAGGAATCTGTCGTCAGTTTTGACTGAAGAAGATCAGAATACTGATCTGCAGGAATCGTCTGAAGATCTACTGTAACATCATATTCTTCCTCAAATCGCTCAATTGTGTCATCATATCGATTGTCCATCCAGCCTGCCGATGTCAGAATACTCAATGTTTCTCCTGAAAATTCGCTTTTTTCTTTTCCCTCTCCCGACTCTGATTTTCCGCATCCGGCCAGTGCTGTCATTACCATGCTCGCACATAACACTGCTGCTAATACTTTCTTTTTCATGCTTCTCCTCCTTGTTTCGTCCCTTTCTTGATGGCTATATTCTACCGAATCCAATATGAGAAATCTATGCATTTTTCAAGATATAATTTGTACTTTTTTTACACTTTTTATTTCTTTTTCATAAATACATTGCTATTTTCCATTTTCTGTTTTAGTCTTATAGTATAATAATTCAGATTTTTTCGAAAGGATTTTAGATATGTTTTTCAAAGGACACCGAAAACTTCAGACACAGTTATATCTCGCCTATCTGGGAATCATTTTATTTTTTCTCGGAACATTCAGTATGTTCTTTTATGTCTTTGTCTCCGGCAAACTAAAAGACGAAGCCTTTGAACGTTTATACAACAACAATCTGACTCTGAAAGATTCTGTGGAAGCAAATATTGAAGACATGGATAATGTTTCCATCAACATCAATTACAGCAGCATTGTAGAAAATACCCTGTCATATGACTTCAATCTGAATCAGGATCGAAATTCTTACAAACGGCTGGCTGATCTTTTTGTGATGCTCAACGGAACGAACAGCAGGGCAGATTATATCTATCTTTATGATCTGGAAGGAACTTGTCTTCAGGTGGACTCTGTACAAAAGCTTACCCATATCGATCTGGAATCCCTGTCCTGGTATCAGCCTGTCCTATCTAAAAAGGGTTCCTTATTTCTCAGCACCCCTTATGAAAAAAAGATCAGCGCTTACACCACGGATGTGATTTCTCTGTATCGTACTTATGTAAATTCCAATCGAAAAACTGTTGGAATCGTGGAAACTGTCAAAAATTGTAAAAGTCTTTTTAATGCGATCATACGTTTCGAAAAAAAAGCAACTACACCGACCAGAATTTATATCTACAATGAGCGGAATGAACTGATATATCCCTACCAGCCAGATTTGGAAATTCCCAATTATCCTTCTATTTCCAAATCTAATACAGGAACTTCTTTCAATGGTACAACAGTGGAACAAATAACAAATCCAAACACTTTACAAAAAGAATATCTGACTGCTCTTCCTTCTGACTATACCGGCTGGACCTACTATGCAGTCCAGGATGAAGCAGATATTCTTTCTCCATTGAATGCCCTTACCCGGGTACTGTTTATTTTTGTTATCATTATAATCTTGATTGCCAGTATTGTTTCTCACTATTTAGCCAAACGGCTGGCTCATCCAATTGCCCATTTGAAACATATCATTCAAAGAATGCAGCTTTCTAACCTGGGCTTGGAATCTCCGGCATCTTATCCGGTTTTTTCTGTCGAATTAAAAGAATTATACGATTCATTTTCAGAAATGAATCAGAAATTAAGAGCCTCCCGGGATCAACTTCTAAAAGTCCAGGAAGCAGAACTGGAAGCCCGATCTCTTGCGCTCCAGTCTCAAATGAGTCCGCATTTTTATTATAACTCTCTTTCCAGTATTATGATCCTGGCCGAAAATGGAGACACAAAGTCTGTCGCAGGTATGTGCCAGAATCTGTCACGGATCATGCGTTACGTCACAGACTTTAAAACACGGGTCGTCAGTATCCGAGAAGAACTTGACTATATCAAAGAATATTTATACTGTATGAAAATGAGAAATCAATCCAGTCTCCACTACGAACTTCAGATTGATGATTCTTTGCTGGACATCACGCTCCCCAAACTCTGCATTCATCCTCTGGTGGAAAATGCACTGAAATATGGCACGAATTGTTCCCCGCCCTGGAGAGTCAAAATTTACAGCATCATCCAGGATGATTTCTGGAAGATCTGCGTAGAAGATACCGGCCCAGGTTTTTCGGAAGAAGCAATCCAACATCTGGACACACAAATCCAGACTTTTGCTTCCAATTCTTCAGAAATGCCAAAACTACAAATAAACGGGTTAGGACTTGCGAATATTTATATTCGAATGTCGATCTATTTCGAACATGATTTTATCTTTGAATATGGAAACACAGAAGAAGGACATGCTTTCACCGCAATCGGAGCCTTCTGTCGAAAGGAGAAATGATATGCAATACGAAGTCATCATTGCAGAAGACGAAGAATTAATTTTAAATAATTTGATCCAAAAAGTAAATGCACACCCTGCATTTAAAGTAATTGGTTCTGCCCAGACAGGCACAGATGCCTTAGACCTGGTAAAAGAACATTCCCCCATCCTTCTCATGACAGACATTCGTATGCCTGTCATGGACGGAATGGAACTCCTTTCCAGGGTAAGGGAACATTATCCCGACATAAGATTTATTATCATCAGCGGCTTTTCTGATTTCGAATATGCCAGAGAAGCGCTCCATTTAAAAGTATATGACTATCTTTTAAAGCCGGTTTCTCTGGATGACATTCACGAAGTGCTGTTTGGTCTTCAAAAAGACCTGGAATTAGAAAAAGAAAGTTATCAAAGTTATTTTTCTGAAGACTACACGCATATTGTACCTGCCAAAATTGCCAGACTGCTCCATGAGTTTATTACCACTCACTATCAGGACAATCTCAATCTAAGCATTATCGCCCAGACAATGAACTACTCACAGAGCTACCTTACCAAAATATTTCTGCAGGAATATAACTGTACTCCCATTAAATATTTAAACTCACTTCGTCTGAAAAAAGCCTGTTCCTTTCTCATTTATAATCCGGAACTGACAATCAGCCAGATTGCGACTCTGACCGGATATGAAGATCAGGGTTATTTCAGCAGAACATTTAAAAAGCATTTCGGGATTTCACCACTGCAATATCGAAAAAATCACGAAGAATAAACGCTTATTTTCTTTCATCCTTCGGTGATCTGTCAAAAAACTTATGATATGTGCGATAAAAATTCGACAGATTTTGAAATCCACATTCATAGGCGATCTCCGTTACAGATAAATACGTAGTCCGCAAAAGACGCCTTGCTTCTTTAATGCGAAGTCTGGATACATACTCACTAAAATTCATATTGGCAGCTTTTCTAAAATAGGTCGAAAAATAATTCGTACTCATATGACAGGAAGCTGCCACCTCTTCCAGGGTCAGTTTTTCTTTATATCGCTCGTCTATATACCGAAATGCCTCTCCCAGCCGGTGCATCGCTGCATTCTTTTCTTTTAAGCATGCATTGGACTTCGAAACATCCTGATAATGCCGGATCAGCAGCGTCAAGATACGCAGCACGTCTGCTTTGATCATTTTCCGGTATCCAATTTCTTTTTCCTGTTCTTCTTTTTGTATCTCCCACATGATCCTTCGAATTCCGTCCGCTTCTTTGTCCTTGTGTCCGATCCGGTTTTGAAAGTTACCGCCGCGCTCTGCAAATGGACGCAGATAATCTTCCCCCGAAACATCCAGCTTATCTGATACAAATTCCGGCTGAAAAATCATCACCAGAAGATGCATATCTTCCTCCGTTCCAATCCATCCGTGGGGTTCTGTATTATTAAAAATAATCAGATCGCCTGCTTCCATGCAGTACTCTCTTCCATTGACAAAGTATCTGCCTTTGCCTTTTTCCACCAGCGTAATCTCGCAATACCTGTGCCAGTGAAACGAGTTTTCATCATTTTCCTGAACCTTTGCCACATACGGATATACTGCAAATTCAAATCCTTTTTCAAATACCAGTGTATCTTCTGTCAGATGCATTTCGTCCTCCTGTCAAACATTCTGTTTTTATTTTACACGATTCCCCGCAATTTTCTTCCTCATTTTTTTGATTTTTTTGCTCTATCTTCATTTTTTTCCTTTTGCAAATTGAAAACCTCTACAATATTTTATCGTTTTTTTATTGATTTTGTCCATCAAATATGTATAATTGTGGTAGGGATATTGCTATGTCTGCATTTGCAGTTCATTGCATTATTACTATATAAGAAAAGAGGTTTAACGTAACATGGCACAGATTGATTTAACCAAGTATGGCATTACTGGAACTACAGAAATTGTGTACAATCCTTCTTACGAGACATTATTTGAAGAAGAGACAAAACCTGAACTGGAAGGTTTTGAAAAAGGTCAGGAAAGTGAACTCGGTGCAGTAAACGTAATGACTGGAGTATATACAGGACGTTCACCTAAAGACAAATTCATTGTAATGGATGAGAACTCTAAAGATACTGTATGGTGGACTTCTGATGAATATAAGAACGATAACCACCCGGCTTCTGAAGAAGCATGGTCTACAGTAAAAGACATCGCATTGAAAGAACTCTCTAACAAGAGACTGTTCGTTGTAGATGCATTCTGCGGAGCTAACAAAGATACACGTATGGCAATCCGTTTCATCGTTGAGGTTGCTTGGCAGGCACACTTTGTTACAAACATGTTCATCCAGCCTACAGAAGAAGAATTAAAAGACTTTGAACCAGATTTCGTTGTTTACAACGCTTCTAAAGCAAAAGTTGAAAACTACAAAGAGCTCGGACTTAACTCTGAGACAGCTGTTATGTTCAACATCACAAGCCGTGAGCAAGTTATCGTAAACACATGGTACGGCGGAGAGATGAAAAAAGGTATGTTCTCTATGATGAACTACTACCTGCCGCTGAAAGGTATCGCTTCTATGCACTGTTCTGCAAACACAGACATGAACGGAGAGAACACAGCACTCTTCTTCGGACTTTCAGGAACAGGTAAGACAACACTCTCTACAGATCCGAAACGTCTTCTGATCGGTGATGACGAGCACGGATGGGATGACAACGGAGTATTCAACTTTGAAGGCGGATGCTACGCAAAAGTTATCAACCTTGACAAAGAATCTGAGCCGGACATCTACAATGCAATCAGACGTGACGCTCTTCTTGAGAACGTAACTCTGGATGCAGAAGGAAAGATCGACTTTAATGACAAGAGTGTTACAGAAAATACTCGTGTATCTTACCCGATCAACCACATCGAGAACATCGTACGTCCGGTTTCTTCTGCACCGGCAGCTAAGAATGTAATCTTCCTGTCTGCAGATGCATTCGGAGTACTTCCTCCGGTATCTGTTCTGACACCAGAGCAGGCTGAATACTACTTCCTGTCTGGATTCACAGCAAAACTTGCTGGTACAGAACGTGGAATCACAGAGCCTACACCAACATTCTCAGCTTGCTTCGGACAGGCATTCTTAGAGCTGCATCCTACAAAATATG